>Ga0209270_1000041_pt1 | contig 335746 bp, 300 predicted proteins | sample MTBAKSrepl1MetaG_FD_187456 | JGI IMG/M metagenome (GOLD analysis project Ga0209270, IMG submission 187456) | Enrichment culture microbial communities from Arthur Kill intertidal strait, New Jersey, USA, that are MTBE-degrading - MTBE-AKS1... | ecosystem: Environmental > Aquatic > Marine >... | reverse complement strand
GCGCTCGGGACTCCACAGGGAGGCCCACTGTCGCCACTGCTGTCGAACATCTACCTCACCCCCTACGACAGGGAACTGGAGAAGCGGGGGCTGCGGTTCGTGAGGTACGCCGATGACTGCAACATATTCACCAAGAGCAAGAAGTCTTCTTACCGGGTGAGGGACAATGCGAAGAGTTATCTAGAAAGGAAGCTGAAGCTGGAAGTGAACATGGAGAAGACGGAGGCAAGAAGAGCCTACGGCTCCACGTTTCTTGGATTCATGTTCATGAGCTACGGGACAAAAGGGAAACTGGGAAGGACCGTGCCCCAAAAGAAGAAGCTGAAGAAGCTCGAGGACCGGATACGGCTCATCACGAAGCGAAATCGTGGAGTCAGTATCGAAGTGGTCATCAGGGAGCTGAACAGCATGCTGAGGGGGTGGGTCGGGTACTTCGCGAGAAGTTCCATCAAGAATTACCTCACAAACCTGATGGAGTGGATACGAAGACGAATCCGTCAATACCTGTGGAAACAGTGGAAGAACGGCAAGAACCGGAAGCACAGGCTCAGGCAACTGGGTATTGCTGAGTGGCGTCTTGCGAAATGGAAACTTGGAAGCAACTCTTACTGGAAGATGGCAGGACTCATGAACCATCTTATTGAGAACAAGATACTACACGAGCATTACAGGCTGGTGGATGCAATGGGCTATTACGAGAAACTCCATACCGTACGTATGGAGCAGGACGGTATTGTACTGGATTGGAGGTACAATAGTCTGTTTGGTTGAACCGCCGTATGCCGAACGGCATGTACGGTGGTGTGAGAGGTTGGGGCTTAGCGGCCCCCGCCTACTCAATTTCGTTTCCCCGGTCTCCTTGACATGTGGGAATTACTTATGTTAGGGTACTTTGACCTCTTTATCCACAGAAAGTGGATCATATAGTCCGTAAGGAGGAACTATGAGAAATTACGAATTTACCGTCATCTTCGACGCAAATGAAGATCAGACGGCCAAAGGTCTTGAACTTGTTCTAGCGGAATTCACCACCGCACAGGTCGAGATTACCAAGCAGGAAGATATGGGAGTGAAAAACCTCGCGTATCTTATCAAAAAACAGGACAAGGGCCATTATTATTTCTTCGAGCTGAAGGCCGATCCCTCTGTGATCAATGGATTCAACAATACGTTCAAGCTCATGACGCCCCTATTGAAATTCTTGTTCGTTAACAAAGACACCCAAGTCTAACGACTGGAGCGCGAAATTATGGCTAATGACACCAATATCGTAGTGCTCGTCGGTCGTCTCACTCGTGAGAGCGAATTGAAATTCACCAACAACGGCACTGCCGTCGGTAGGTTTTCCCTTGCTGTGAACCGCATGAAGAGGTCTGGGGATCAGCGGGAGGAAGAGGTGAGTTTCTTCGATATCGTCGTGTGGGGCAAACAAGCCGAAGTACTGAACCCATATCTAACCAAAGGACGTCAGGTCTGTATCAATGGAGAGTTGCGTCAAAACCGCTGGGAGCAGGATGGACAGAGCAGAAGTCGGATAGAGGTCGTTGCCAACAACATTCAGTTGCTGGGGGGCTCCTCAGGAAACAATTCCACAAGTTCTACCAACGATTATTCCTCTTCCAACGATCAGGGAAATCGGAGAGCGGGTGGCTTTGAACCAAAGGGAAATTCTCGGATGCCGTCGGCACCGAACGGATTTCCAGGACCTGAACAGTTCGATGATGACATTCCATTCTAGGTGATGGATAGGAGTAAAGAAACATGCGTGATGATAAAGATTCTATGAATAACAACGACTCCAACGACAGTCGTGGAGGAAACTTCAGGGACCGTCGTTTCGGAGGTGGCAAACGAGGACCTTTCAAGAAGAAGGTCTGCAAGTTCTGTACCCAGAATTTGGTCGCCGACTATAAGAACCCCGATTTGCTCAGAAGATATGTGACTGAACGTGGGAAAATATTGCCAAGCCGAATCACCGGCAACTGTGCAAAACACCAGCGTGCGCTCACGACCGAGATCAAGCGGGCAAGAGTATTGGCTTACCTTCCGTTCGATCGAAAATAGTCGGAGAATGTATGGAACGGCAAACCATGATAATGGTACGTTCAGGTGTTTTGGCTGTCGGACTTTCCTTTGTCATGTATTGGATAGCCGCTTCCTCGACACTGTTCATTGTCCCGTTGCTGTTCTTCGCACCCCGTTTCCAATCTTCCAGATGGGCGTTGTTGCCTGTCGGTGCGGTTGCCCTGCTCTTGACAGGGTATCAGATGATCGGATTCGGAGGAGCACAGATCGATGGTTCGGTTATCGGAGCATTGTTGGTCGGATTATTTATGCCGATCTCATTGCTTGCCGGAGCTGGAATCTGGATCGGGCTGCAGGGTAGGGGAATGTTGGTGAAATTGCTTGCCGGCTCCTTGTTCGCGGCTATGTTTGGAATGGGTCTGGTACTGTGGTTGTCGGGTGGATCGCAATCGGCAATCGCCACTGAAGATTTGTATCGACAGATGGTGAGTGTGATGGTTCCATCGTTGCTGGGAGGACAACTTCCGTTGGGAATGGATGAAAAGATGCTATTCGAGACGGTGGTTACTGTTCTGAAATTGGGATTCCTTCCGATTTTTATCGGTCAATTCGGTTTATCGGTTATGATAAGCGAGTTGTTGATACATCGGGCTGAATGGTCTTTCCAGGACAGGATGGCACAATGGACTCTTCCTGAAAATTCCGTTTGGGTTTTCTTGGGGAGTTGGACTATAGTATTGGTATCCTTGTTGGTTGACATGACGATTGTGGAAAGTGTTGCTTGGAACATAGCCCTATCGTGTACGTTGCTCTATATGGTGCAAGGTATTTCGATTTTGGCGGCTCTGGTCCGAAGGAGAAATCCTGGAGCGACCGCAACGAGGATATTTGTCCTCTCGTTCCTATTGGTCCTGTTGCCAGGTGTGAATGTGATTCCGTTATTGGCATTGCCGCTATTGGGTGTGTCGGAGACGTGGATCGGGTATAGAAAGAAAGCTTAAGGAGATACATTCTATGAAAATCATATTGAACCAGGATGTTCACAATCTCGGTGAAGAAGGGGACGTGGTGGTCGTCAAAGACGGATACGCACGTAACTTCCTGCTTCCCAAGGGGTATGCTGTTTTGTTCAACAAGGCGAACCAATCGTTGTTTGCCAGTAGGGCTGCAGCTATTGAAAAACGCAAGGAAGAGAAACGCAAAGCCGCCGCAAGTGTCAAGGAGCAGTTGGATTCGATGAATTTGACACTCGTTGTATCCGCAGGCGATTCCGGCAAATTGTTCGGTTCCGTCACCAATGCGATGGTGCAGGAAGCTCTTGCAAAGAATGGTATTGAAGTTGAACGGAAACGTATTGAAGTTGCTACCCATGCGATCAAGATGGTCGGTTCCTATTCTGTGAAGGTTCGCTTGTACGAAGGCGAGAGTGCACAGGTCAAGATAGAGGTCATCAGTGAATCTGTCGTGAAGAAGGAAGAGGCTGAGAAGGCAGCGGCGGCCAAGGCCGCAGCGAAGGCAGCTGCCGCTGAAGCGAAGAAGCAAGCGGTCGAGGCTGAAGAAGAGATCGTTGAAGAAGTCGAGGAAGAAGCCTACGGCGCCGAAGGTGTCGACGAGGAAGAAACTGAAGACGACGAGGAATAGTGGCGATAATGGCATCGAACCTGTCGGCTGGGCGTATTCCCCCACATAATGATGATGCTGAACGTGCGGTGCTGGGAGCGGTTATGCTCAGCAGTACTGCCTTCAGCGAGGTGACGGAAGTCCTTCGCAAGGAGGATTTCTATAAACCCGGTCATCAGGCATTGTTCGATGCCATACTCTCTTTCCATCAGGAGCATAGTTCCCAAACCATCGACCTGATCACCATCACCGAGTACTTGCGGTCGAAGAACCAATTGGACTTGTGTGGTGGTATGGCGTATGTGGTGTCTTTGACCAGCGATGTCCCGACTACCGCAAATGCCATCTATTATGCCAATATCGTTCGTTCACATAGCCTGCGTAGGGTCCTGCTTGAACTGAGCGGAAAAATCCGTGAGGATGTATTCGACGAATCCCAAGATATCGCAAGTGTCTTGGATGAAAGCGAAAGGAAGATGAGTGAACTCCAATCTTCCAGTGGAACATTCACAGACAAGTACCAGGAAAGTTCGATTCTCGTCAACAAGACCGTAGACCGGTTGATGGAACGGGCCAAGCATGGCAACAAGGATGGGGTGAAGTCCGGATTCCAGCAACTCGATGAAATGACCGGAGGGTTCCAACCTTCCGAATTCATAGTAATCGGTGCACGGCCATCGGTCGGTAAGACGGCATTTGCTATTTCCATGGCAATGGATATGGCGATCCATAGGAAGGTACCGGTAGGTTTCTTCTCTGCTGAAATGACCAGCATGGCGATTATGGAACGTATTCTGTCGGCCGAGGCACGTGTCGATTCGAAAAGGATCCGGTCGGCTATTCTCCGAAGCCAGGATATGGTGAGCATTGTCGATGCGGCAGGACGGATATATGAGGGGAAACTCTATATCCAAGATACTCCAAACATAAAATTGCTCGATTTGCGTAGCCAAGCAAGACGCATGAAGCGGGAACGCGATATCAAGATCCTGTTCATCGACTATATCGGACTGATTAACCCCGAGGCCAATCCGAATGTCCCCCGGCATGAGCAGGTTGCGGAAATTTCCCGTTCCCTGAAAGCATTGTCAAGGGAATTGCAGATTCCGATTGTCGCACTTTCCCAGGTGTCCCGCGATGCTGAAGGAAAGGAACCGAACCTGGCGAATCTTCGGGACTCGGGATCGGTCGAGCAGGATGCGGATGTTGTGATCCTATTGCATCGTGATAGGCTTGCGGACCTCAGCAATACCAGGGAAGGGAAAACCGCCAACGAACCGTCTCCTCAGATTATCCATGGGTATCCGGTACAGGAGACGAAAGTCATCCTGGCAAAACAGAGGAACGGAGAGACCGGTATCATTACCATGGGTTTCCAGAATCAACTGGTAAGGTTCGTGGAACTGGAACGGTCTTCAGGATCCTAGGAAAAAGAACCGCAAATCCCCAGCTACCACAAATAGCATCAATAGGAACAGAAACAGGAGTCCCACGGATTGGAACCGCACATACATACGCGGTGATACGGATTTTCTCCTAACTATTTCTATCAAGCTCAACAGGATCGATCCACCATCCAGCCCAGGAATGGGAAGCAGGTTCGCAGCTGCCAACGATATGCTGACCATGGCCAACAAGTGGAGAATAGCTCTGATTCCCGCATTCCGCATTTCTCCAATCACATAGGATATCCGAAGCGGTCCGGCAACAACTTCATCCATGGCAAAAGCCCCACTGAACAATTTCGGAACAAGGAGGAACGTGTCGACCAAAGAGGTGCCGGTTTGGGTGAATGAGGACCAGAGCGCTTGACCGATAGGTTGTCCCGAAACGTGTTCGAGAGTCCTCTCGAAGTTGAATCCGAAGGAAATCTTACCATCTATGGTTCGTGTGGGACTATATTTGACCATCTCTTGGGTACCGTCGGCATGTTGGACCTGCAATTCGATCCACGAGGGGTTGTCGGATAGGATTTCCAACAAATCGAATGTATTCTTGACTTCTTGTCCTTGTGCTTCCAAAATTACATCTCCCTCGGAAAGTGCTGTCATGGATTCGGGAGACAAAGGAGCGATTGAACCTATCTTCGGTTCGATATAGGTACTTATGCCGAATAGGAGCCTATCGGTCTTTTCATCGACAGTCCCAGTGATTTCGATGTTAAGGATAGTGCCTTCCCTATCTACCGTGAACGAAGTCGGGTTTCCTGCTTTTTGCCGGGCCAAGACAGATTGCAGACTGGAAAAGTTGCCAATGGCTTCGTCTTTGATTCCAATTACGACATCCCCGGTCTTCAAGCCTGCGAGTTTGGCTGCGTGCGGACTTCCCTCTTCTCTAGCAAAAGTCTTGGGATAGTCGCTGGTAACCACAACCCTGTTCGGATTGCTGACCGTTTCGTAACCCAGGGTAAAGAAGGGTATGAAAACAACGATTGCAAACAGGAGGTTGAATAGCGGTCCACCCAGGTAGGTCAATATCCTGCGAATAGGCGGAACGGCAAATAGCGATCCCTCTTCCATAGAAGTAAAGGACTTGCCTCCTGCATGCAGGGACCGTTGCAGATCATCGGTTCCTTTCAATTTGCAATAGCCACCCAAGGGGAAACTATTGATCCTATATTCGACACCTCGGACGGTCCATCGCTTGATAGCTTTACCCCAGCCGATGGCAAACACTTCTACTGTTATTCCCGAGAGTCGGGCGAACAGGAAATGGCCGGTCTCATGGATGGTAACCATGAGGGCGATACTGAGAAACCCGATCACGAAGGAGACAAATCCATCCATCAGCTTATACTTCCCACAACTTTTGCAGCGAATGTGCGGGCTTGCGAATCGATTCCCAAGATGTCTTCCAACGATGAGTATTCGACATGCCAATCTTGAGCCAGAGTTTCGCCTACGACCTGAACAATCTTATCGAAGGTAAGGTGACCTTCGACAAAGGCCTGGACTGCAATCTCATTTGCCGCATTGTATGCGATAGGATACCCTCGCTTCTCCTTGGCACAATCGAAAGCGAGCGGCAACAGGGGAAAACGGTTATAATCAGGTTTCTGGAATCCGAGGGTCAAGTTGGTGAAATCCAAGGGGCTGACAATATCGTATAGGGCAACCTGTTTGTCGGAAAGTGCCGATATGATGGGCAATGACATGTCCGGTGGTGAAAGTTGCGCATACAAAGCGCCGTTATGCATTCTGATCAATGAATGGACCACGCTTTGTGGGTGGATTACGACCTCAATGGATGCATGACTGAATCCGAATAGGAAGGAAGCCTCTATGACTTCCAATCCTTTGTTTGCCAAAGTAGCCGAGTCGATCGAGATCTTTGTTCCCATTTTCCATGTCGGATGCGCAGTTGCCATGCCAACCGTGATTTCAGACATCTTGTCCAGAGGATAATTCCGAAATGGACCACCAGACGCGGTGAGCACCAACGAATGTACAGCCTCGGGTCCGAAGGCCCCTAAAAGCGCATATAGCGTACTATGTTCACTATCGACTGGAATAATCTTGACCCCATGCCTGCCGGCATATTCAAACAACAGGGTGCCGGCCATGACTATGCTTTCCTTGTTGGAGAGTGCGACATCCATATGGTTTTCGATCGCAGCGAATGTTGCCGGAAGTCCACTGGAACCTGCAATGGCATTGAGCACGATATCTGCACGGGTGTTTCGGATCATTTCGACTACACCGTACCCTCCGAAATATACGGAGGTGCCTTCCAAGAACTTGTCATGTGTAGAATCGAGTTCTGAGGCTCCTGATATACACACATTCCTACAATTCCAGGTCTGTGCTATCCGGGAAAGTTCCCCAACCGCCGAATGTGCACTGAGTCCCACCACCTCGAAGGAATCTGTCAGCGGTTCAAGGGCGCGCAAGGCCGTTGTTCCAATACTACCGGTACAACCGAGAATTATGACGGATCGCTTGGTTCGGTTTTGCATTTTGCCTTCCAATCAGGACAATAGGGCGACCAGCACGATAAAGAAGGGAGCACTCGCCAGGAGCGAATCGATGGAATCCAAAATTCCACCTCTTCCAAAAATTATGGTACCGGAGTCTTTCACTTTGGCTCCACGTTTGAAAGCGGATTCGACCAGATCCCCGATATCGCTGACAATTGCCAGGAGGAATCCGATCAACAATGCCTCGCCCAGCGAAAACATCGAACGCATCGAGGGAATGAAGCGTACCCAAAGGAGACTTAAGAGCATGGTGGAGAGTATGCCCCCAATAAACCCGGCAATACTCTTGTTTGGACTGACAGCGACAATATTCCGATTCTTTTTCCCAAGCCACATGCCGAATATATAAGCAAAGGTGTCATTGCCAAACACCAGCAGAAACAACATGAGGAGCAGATTGGTACTTTGTTGGTGCAGTAAGATACGGATGAGGAAAATGGAGAAATAACCAGGGTAGATCAAAAGGAATACGGTTCTTCCCACTCGGTCGATTGTCGTGGAGAAATCGTCTTTTGCTCCAATGAAGATTTCTTTGGAAAAACCAGCAATCAACAATAATACGAAGGTGATATCCAAGATGGGAATGGTGGGCATGTACACCGACTCGATAAATTGCATGGCTGGAAGAAGGACCGGTGTCCAATAGGGTACCAATGGTTTTTCATCTGAACGGAACAGCATTCCCCGCATTTCATAACTGCCACTGAATACTGCGAGCACAGTAAGGACGGCAAATCCCAGATGATGGTAATGGGGAAGGAAATAGATAAGGCTGAAGAGGGCAGGTACACTGGTAAAGGTAAGTATCAATCGCTTGCCGAGACTGGTCATGTCGGAACCCCTCCAAACCTTCTGGCACGGTGGGCGTAGTCGTCACATGCCGATTGCAATTCTTTAGCGCCCCAATCGGGCCAGAGTGTATCATAAAATGCAAATTCGGCATAGGCGGCATCCCAAAGCATGAAATTGCTCAAACGCTTCTCTCCACCGGATCGGATTATCAGGTCGACAGGAGGGATAAAGGCAAGATCGATATTCGAGCGGATATCTGTTGCTGTTATGGGAGCGTTTTCGGTGCGCTTTTCCAACCATCGGTTTACGGAACGGACGATTTCATCATGCCCACCATGGCTGATAGCCAACGAAACGGTAAGGCGATCCAAATGAGCGGTCGCCTCTTGTGTAGCAATCACGGCATCGCGGGCACCATCGGTCAATGTCGTGATATCGCCACGAATCAAGACTCGTGCACCGACCCGTTTATAAAAGTCGATTTCACTGTACAGACGACTGGCAAGAAGATCCATGAGGTATGCGACCTCTTTTTGGGGCCTGTTCCAATTCTCCGTGGAAAACACATAGTAGGTGATGTAGGGAATGCCAATACGAGACGCTTCGGTGGTGACCCGTTTTGCGGCCTTTACGCCTTCGTAATGGCCGGCAGTGCGGGGCAGACCCCGTTTTGTAGCCCAGCGTCCGTTGCCATCCATGATCACCCCAACATGTTTGGGATACATGTCGGGGAGTACATTCAATTCGAGGTTGCCCACGTTCAGATTTCCAATATCTCTTTCTCCTTATCGGTCGCCAGGTCATTGATCTGGGCGATATAGGAGTCGGTCATCTTCTGGGTTTTGGTTTCAAGGTCCTTCTGTTCATCTTCAGATATATCGCCGGATTTCTGTAATTTCTTTATCTCGTCGATTGCCTCGCGTCGGATATTGCGGATTGCAACCCTGCTTTGTTCGGCAGTATTCTTGGAGCTCTTAGCGAGTTCCTTGCGACGATCTTCCGTCAAGGGTGGAAAATTTATGCGTAATAATTTCCCATCATTGTTCGGATTCAAGGATAGTTCCGACTTCAAGATGGCACGTTCGATAGGAGCCAACAGGGTCTTGTCCCAGGGTTGGATAACCACAAGCCGTGCCTCGGGAATAGAAACACTCGCCACTTGCGACAGCGGAGTCTCCTGACCATAATAATCGACTTTGATTTTATCGAACAAAGCAGCCGTGGCACGTCCAGTACGAAGCGAACTGTACTCTTGTGCGAGCGCGGCAACGCTTTTCTTCATTTTTGCTTCACACGTTTCCAATACCGATTGCATGTACAACCTCCAAAAACAGGCCGCTCGGAAATGAATTCCGAGCGGTCGCATTACACTAACTACTCTTCGACCCCAACACGATAATACGTGAATCCGGTGATCGAAAGTTTGGCCCCGACTTCCTTTGAAAGCGCGGCGAGAACCTTCTCGACAGATTGGCTGTCGTCTTTTACAAACGGCTGCTGCAAGAAACAAACTTCACTGAAGTGTTTGTTTAACTTGCCTTGTACGATACCGGCAACAACCTTCTCGGGCTTGCCCAATGCAAGGGTTTGGTTCGTAAAGATTTCAGTCTGTTCTTTCACGTAAGCTTCATCGGCCTCCGAACTATCCAGGAAACGGGGTGAGAACGCCGCGACATGCAAAGCGCAGTCGAAAGCAAACTCCTTGACCGAATCATTGGCAAACGCTTCACGCTTGTCCGATTCGAACTTTACGAGTACGGCCAGCGAACCCTCGCCGTGCACATACTGCGAAACGAATTGATTTTCAGCAACATCGATGAGCTCGAATCTCTTGAGAGACATGTTCTCCTTGATCTTGGTGATCAGTTCCTGAACCTTTGCTTCCATTTCAGGAACAATGGTGGTGTAGCCGTTGGCGACAACATCCTTGCAGAGTTCTTCACCAAGTGCGACAAAATCTTCATTGCGTGCAACAAAGTCGGTCTCACAAGCCATTTCCAATATGACAGCCTTGCCGTCTTGCACCAACGTAAAGGTACGGCCATTGTTGGTGGCACGCCCAGCCCGTTTGGCAACAGCAGCCAGTCCCATTTCCTTGAGGATCTTTTCTGCTTTGGCAAAATCGCCTTCAGCCTGTACCAAAGCCTTCTTACAGTCCATCATTCCGGCGCCAGTGGCGTCGCGTAATTTTTTTACAATCTCAGCGGTAATTTCCACGTCTTACTCCTTACTTGCAGGTATTAGTCCTTGTACAGAATTTCTTCATCGACTTCAATGCCACCCTCGGTAACCTTTACACTCTTTACTTTGGGGACTTCTTCATCGATATCAGCGGACTTTTCTTCTACAACTTCGAATTTGGTGAAATCGGTATCTTCATCATCTGTGGCAAAGACCACCTCTTCCTCATCTTCAACCACTTCCTCTTTCTTAACGTCAGATTCTGTGGAGTCGATTTCAGGAAGGGTTTCAATAATTTCAATTCCAACTTCCTTGTCTGCATCAAGCACTGCATTCGCGATGATCTCGACGAACAGCGAGATCGCGCGGATAGCATCATCATTGCCCGGAATCGGGTAATCGATGTTGGTTGGATCGCAATTGGTATCAACAACAGCAATTACTGGGATTCCGAGACGTTTTGCCTCCGATACAGCAATAGCTTCCTTTTTGGTATCAATGATGAAGATCGCACCGGGCAGATCCTTCATCTCCTTGATTCCACCAAGGTTTTTTTCAAGTTTTGCCTTCTCCTTGAGGTGGAGGGCAATTTCCTTTTTTGTATAACTTGCGAATGTACCATCGACTTCTTCCTTCTCAAGCTTCTTGAGACGGTTGATGGACTTCTTGATTGTGGTGAAGTTTGTAAGCATACCACCGAGCCAGCGGTTGTTCACATAGGGCATGCCACAACGTTTGGCTTCATTTTCGATAGTCTGTTGTGCTTGCTTCTTGGTTCCGATGAACAGAATAGACTTGCCCTGCTTGACTTGTGAACGCACAGCCTCATAGGCTTCTACGATACACGTGCTTGTCTTCTGCAGGTCAATGATATGGATCCCGTTTCTCTCGGAAAAAATGAAGCGGGCCATTTTTGGATTCCATCTTTTGGTCTGGTGACCAAAATGTACGCCTGATTCAAGCAGGCTTTTCATGGTAACTACGGACACAGTTCCTCCTGTGACGGGTTTTATGGAATACCCTTTGGGCATAAAAAAATCCCGTCCCCTTCGCTATTTCTCACCCTAAGGTGGATATTCCGCTCCGTCAAAGACAGCTCGGTTAAGACAATATGGCAGAAATCGCCTGTATTGGCAAGCCCACCACGGTAGCATAATCGCCTAAAACCGACGCAATGAACATATTTGCCAATCCTTGGATGCGGTAGGAGCCTGCGGCACCCTTCCAATCGTCGGTAGCGAGATAGGGTTCGAGTTCGTCTTGCCCTATGGTCCTGAACGTAACCAGGGCCTCGTCGCTTCCACTGACAGTCATTGGAGGGTTGCCGGATCCGGCGGGCAACCATAACGAGAAACCAGAATAGACCGAATGGGTTTTTCCCGAGAACAATTCCAGGTGGGATCTGGCTTCATCACGATCCTGTGCTTTCCCAATGAGCAGGCCATTGCAACCAACAAGGGTATCGGCGGTGAGGACAGGCAAGGATTGGGCTCCATGTCTGCACTTGAAATTTTCCATTTTCCGTATTGCCAAGTGCTCCACAACCTCTTTGCCTACAGTTCCTCCATGATATTCGTCGCTGTCGGTTGGGATTACCACTACCTTGCAGCCAAGTCGTTCCAGCAGGTCTTTGCGACCCGGGGATTGCGATGCCAGGATAACCGAGGGGAGCAATATGGAGAAATCGTCAGCAATTTCCGGAATCGCGAATGCCAAGGAGCACCTCCATTTCATCTATCCGTTGATGCAACAACAACCATTGTTCCTCCATGTGCCCGTGTTCAATTTCAACTCTCTCCTTTTGTCGCAAGAGCCGGGTAATGGATTCGCTGTTGGAATAATTCTTTTCCAGCGACATGTCGTCGAGTATCTTATCCTTTTCCTGTTCTTTTGCGGCTATTGCCTCCAGGAGTTCCTCGGCTTCGTCATGCATGTTCTTCAACCGGTTCTTCATGCGGTTGGTTTCTTTCCATGAAAAGGAGGCGGTTTCCTTGGCTTGTGACTTCACGGTTTCCCCACCGGCCCGATCTTCGGAGGTCAGTTGTTCAATGGCTTCCTTTTGCTCGAGTTTCCATGAGAAGTAATCATAGTCGCCTTCAAAGAATTCGGGTTCATCCTCACTCAGATAGAGTATGCGGTTGGCGATATTCTTGATGAAATGCGTATCGTGGGAAACGAATACCACAGTCCCCTTGTATTGGCGGAGTGCCTGAAGGAGCATCTGTTTCGCATTTATATCGAGATGGTTTGTCGGTTCATCGAGAATAAGCAGGTTCGCAGGGTGCAACAGGATCTTCAGGAGCGCAAGCCTGCTGCGTTCTCCTCCGCTTAGCACGGAAACCTTCTTGTCCACATCGTCATCACTGAAGAGAAACGATCCGAGCAACGATCTGAGACGGGGAATATCAGACGTATCCGAAATCGTTTCCACCTCTTCAAGAATAGTATTGCCATAATTGAGCGTGTGCTCGGTATCCTGGGCAAAGTATCCGACCTTTACCCCTGTCCCAAGGCCAACCGTTCCAGAGAAATCACTATCGATCTGTGCAAGTATTCGCAACAAAGTCGATTTTCCGGCACCATTTCGGCCGGTAACGGCCAAGCGGTCTCCTTTGTTCACTATCAGGGACAAGTCGTTGAATATCTGCAGATCCCCATACCTCTTTGACAGATTGTCCACCATGACGATATCGTTTCCGCAATGGGGAGGGAGGGGAAACGAGAATGACAGCTTGCGAAGATGTTGTGGAATTTCAATTATTTCAACTTTCTCAAGCTGTTTCTCGCGACTTTGAACCTGCCGGGCCTTCGATGCCTTGTATCGGAACCGTTCGATGAATTGTTCGGTCTTCTCCAACTCCTTGCGTTGGTTTTTGTAGGCTTTCTCCATTTGGGCCAATTCCTGTTCACGTTGGAGTTGGTAGGATGAGTAGTTGCCGCTGTACCGTGTCAATTTCCCATTGAACAATTCATATACCTCGTTCACCGTATCATCGAGAAAGTCCTGGTCGTGCGAGACGATCATGACAGCTCCCCGATACTGCTTCAGGTAATTGCGGAGCCATATCCGGGCTTCGATATCGAGATAGTTGGTGGGTTCGTCCAGCAACATCACATCCGGATCCTCGACAAGTACTTTTGCCAATGCGATACGCATCTGCCAACCACCACTGAACTCGTCGCATTGCCTCTGGTTGTCCTCTTGGGAAAAACCGAGTCCCTTCAGTATCTGTTCGACAACAGCCTGTCGACGATAATATGAACTATGGAGCAAGAATTCCTGCAAGTCGTGCAATTCCTCCAAGTAAGGAATGGAGTCGCGGTCCTCAGTGCAGGTGGAAAGCTTCACCTCTATCTCGCGTTGTCGTTGGAGATATGCCTTGAATCGGTCATATCCCTTCTCGACCTCCACGTATACGGTATTCGCTTCATATACGATATCGGACTGGGGCAGGTAGGATATACGCATGTTCCGGCCCATCGTTGTCTTGCCCTGGTCGCTTCCGATTTGGCCGCTGATTATGCGCAATAGCGTCGATTTGCCCGAACCGTTTCCACCGGTCAGTGCGGATCGCGAGTTGTCGGAGAGTGTGAACGATACATCCTTGAGCAAATCCCTGTCACCGAAAGCAAGATTGATATTTTGTACTTGAAGTGTGCCCATGTACTCCCCATATAGTCGTAAGGTGTTGCAGATTCATGTTGTTACGAGTATTATGAAAGGTACCATAACGGCGCATCGGGATGCAAGGAGTCCTTCTTGGCGTCAATACTTTGAATGGGGTATGGAGGCTCTCCGGTGATTTGTTTGGTTCTTTCTGGTAGTACAATCGAAGAGAATATATCCCAGTTCAAGCGCAATCGAGAATATGTGGATTTGGTTGAGTTTCGAATCGACCTTTTGGATGAATCCTCACGGGGTCTTGCGTCAAAGTTTCCCGACATGGTTGATCTTCCCGTAATACTCACCTGTAGAAGACAATCCGATGGCGGGAAGTATGTCGGTTCCGAAAAATCACGGGGCGCGCTCCTGGAGTCTTGCCTGGACGGCAACTTCGCCTATGTGGATATTGAGGACGATATCAAACGTTCCGCAGCTGAACTGAAGGCTCGGGAGCGCAAGATCAGGATTATCCGGTCCAGACATGATTTCACCGGTATGCCTTCCGATATCTTCCATAGGATTTCCAAGATCGCGGCCAAAGGCGACATTCCGAAAATGGCCGTCACACCACAATCTGTGCTCGATTTGATTACCCTGTTCAGGGTGAAGACCGAATTGGCCGACGTTGGCGAAAAGATTGTCCTTGGCATGGGGGATTTCGGATTTCCATCAAGAATCCTATACAAAAGGGTAGGGTCCATGCTCACCTACTGTGCCGACACCCCGGTCGCTCCCGGCCAAATCTCAGCACAGAAGATGAAGGAACTGTATCGAGCCGATACGGTTGACGATAGGACCCATATCTTCGGAGTCATCGGAAATCCGGTCTTGCATTCATTTTCCCCTGAAATCCAGAACCCCGGTTTCAAGGGTATTAATTTCAATGCTATATATGTACCGTTCCACGTTGATTCGGTACGTTCCTTTTTTATCCTGGCTGAGATGATCAAGATATCCGGTGTTTCCGTTACCGTACCCCATAAGCAGAATGTGCTTCCGTATCTAGGCAAGATTACCCGGGAAGTGAAGCAGATCGGAAGCTGCAATACGGTGGTACGGGCCAAAAACCTTTGGATGGGTACCAATACCGATTATTATGGATTTGTGGATCCGTTGTTGGTGGATATAGACAACAAGACTATTCAGAGCGCGCTGGTTGTCGGTGCCGGAGGTGCGGCCAGGTCGGTTGTCTGGGCCTTGCGCAACCATGGCTGCAAAGTAACCATCGTCAACAGGAATGTCGACCGGGCGAGGAGCCTTGCACTTGAGACCATGGCTGCATTCGATAGCCTTGACAATGCGAAGCACTATGAACATGTGGATTTGATCGTACAGACGACCTCTGTGGGAATGATCCCCGATTCCGAGAGTGACCCGATACCCGATTTCAACTTCACCAAGGACCAGACAGTATATGAACTGGTCTATCGGCCGAAGTATACGAAAATGTTGGATCGGGCGCGGAAATCGGGATGCAAGCTGTTGTTTGGTATCGATATGCTTATTCGGCAGGGGAAACTACAGTTCGAATCGTTCACCGGTTACCATTATCCCAAACGGTTGGAACAAACCTTACATTTGGAAGAAGATTGAACGACGTAGCTTTCTGACTTTGAATATCTTTTCAATGGGGAGGACCTTTTCCTCGCCACCGGGAAGCACGAGCACACGAATGGATGCATCTTTTGTCGAGTTGATCAATTCCTTGGCTTCGGTGAGCAGCATCTGGGAGTTGCCGTCATGGTCCAGTATGTGCAGTTCCAGCAGCTCGACAGTAGAATTCACCGCAGCTTTGCATAAATTGATCTTTCCCTGAAAATCGAAACCGCTTGCCTGCATCGTCTGGGTCCGACCTTGGACCGCACTGATTTGTGAAGGAACAAGAATCAACTTGCGTTCCAATCGGGCCAGCATCTCCTCCTGTTCTCCTTTGTTCGAGGCCTTGGACAGGATGGCTTTCCTCAGTTCCTTTTGAAATTCCAATGCATCGGGTTCGGTGGTATCGGGTTGCCGGACAGCCAATAATCGAATCGGTTCCTGTATCGGACGAAGATGTTCCCTATCGCCCTGTGCGCTCGACGATTCGATGGAAGTCGGGAAGTGGTGGGTTGCATCGGTGATACTTCTCGGCAATAGTCCGATTCCTGTCGATGAAAGGATCTCGCGCCATTGTGCTTCCGAGCTCCGGGAAAACAGGTACATGCCATCGGCAATACGTGAAATCAGAAATGGTTGCAGTGTCGGGAGCGCCTCGATGATTCGGCTCAGACGTTCATTCGCTTTCACGAGGATACCATCATAGATGACAATCGATGAGAATTCTTCCTTCCAATGTCCGATAAGATTTTGAAGGCCTTGTGGAATCGAATCGGTAAGCCCTTCCAGATACCGGAGAATTTCCTCGACTGTGAGTCCAAGATCGAAAGCCCTCATGATAGTGGCTTTATTGACCTCATAGGAAGTGACGACATCCACTTTTCGCACGAATGCAAGACAATGCAGCAAATCCCTGTCGTCGACAAGCGGGACATCCTCGGTGAACGAGATGGTAAGGTCGCTATCGATAGCAGGTTGCAGATGGGGTTGCTCCAACGCTCTCTTTTTAGGTTCCTGTATCGAAACAAGACCGACGGTACCTAGGAGGGCAATAAACTCCTCCATATTTGCAATCGGAAGCCTGCTCCTATAGGAAGCCATGAGACACGCAGTCCGCAGATTTTTGGCACCATGGATCGGAATAGTATCGAGTAGTGTCGACAAGATGATAAAGAATGCGCGAAATGGAATGTCCTTCGAAATCTTGGGAGCTTGGGACTGGATTGAAGCAAGTGCAGTCTGGAACAAAAGCAACTGCAATTCTCCAGGTTCCTTCGATAGCATCACCTGTGCCCGATTGATATCGATTCGGGTAGAACGGCCGTGCTCGACAAGCACCTTCTCCCCAAAAAGCATGCGGTTGTACAACAGTATCCGTTCGGTGAATGGTGCATCGTCCTGACCGAATACACTTAGCATGTATTTGGAGGCCAGCACCTTCTCACTTTTTTCCCTCGACCCGAGAGTCGCATGGATATGGAGGCTGAGCAGGGCCCGAACAATGCGGGGATCTCCACCAAGGAACCGGTAGTGCGGCGTATCCGCATCCGATGCAGGTGCAAAAATATCTTCCAATGCCAAAGAGGATGCAAGAAGCCTGTCGACCACAAGAGGATTGATCATCAACCCCGCAGAATGTTCGAAAGTATCGGGGTTCGGGACAAGCAACAGGCGTTCCTCAAGATTCACCACATTTTGCTGCAATGTCGCGTACGATATAGCGTCGCAGAACATGGAACAAAGTTCGTCTTGGGTCGGCGAACCCAATACGTAGGCACCGCTCAACAATTGCTTGTCGGTGGGAGAAAGGCTTGCCTCGACACGGGCGAGGAATTCGTCGGTTGAGAATAGTGTGGTCAACTTCTTGGTTAGCAGTGGTTTGTGGAAAGGGGTTGGCACCTTCCCGATGAAATTCCTGACGATATCCAAAAATATCGTATCGGGCAAGATCGCCAACGAACGTTCCCAAATGTGCATCTGCGACCGCATGTCTTTCATTCCCAAACCTCCACATGATAATTGTATCCTTGTTCGGTCAAGAATTTTTGACGATTTGCACTGAACTCCTCTTCGGAAGAATAACGTGTAACCAACGAATAGAAATGTGAACTCTGTTTTTTAGGCCTTAGGATGCGACCGAGCCTTTGGGCTTCTTCCTGCCTGGATCCGAAGGTGCCCGACACCTGGATCGCAACAGAGGCGTCGGGAAGATCGATCGCGAAATTCGCAACCTTCGAGACAACCAATATCCGCTCCTTGCCTTCCCTGAACAGCCGGTAAAGTTCATCCCGACGTGCATTTCCTGTCGCACCAGTAATCAGCGGTGCATCCAATTCCTTCGAAATGAACTTCAATTGATCCAGATATTGTCCAATGACAAGAATGAAGTCTTCGGGATGGTTGTCGATTAGATCCTTGACGATTTGCATCTTCTCAGGATTTTCGCTCGCAATACGGTATTTTTCCCGTTTGCTCCCAATCGCATACGAAATCTCCAAATTCCTTGGTAATGGCACGCGTATTTCAGTACACTCCGCTTCCGCAATCCATCCTTGACTCTCAAGTTCGCTCCATGGAACATCATAGCGTTTCGGCCCGACCAGTGAGAAAACTTCATCTTCCCTATGGTCCTCTCGGATGAGTGTGGCGGTAAGTCCGACACGGTGGACCGCCTGTAGTTCGGCGGTTATCTTGAAAACGGGAGCAGGCAGCATATGTACTTCATCATAAATGATAAGACCCCAATTTCCTTCCTTGAGAACGCGCATGTGGGGGAAGTCCGCATCCTTGTCCGGGCGCCAAGTCAGGACTTGGTACGTACAGACGGTGATAGGTCTGATCTCTTTCCGTACGCCGGAGTATTCTCCAATTTGGGAAGGATCGATATCCAGTTTGTCGGAGATCTCCGCAATCCATTGGTGGACAGCGGCGACATTCGTAGTCAGGATCAACGTGCGTGTTGACAGACGGGTAAGGATTTCCATTCCCACAATAGTCTTGCCGGATCCGCAAGGAAGGACTATCGTTCCGTAGCCGGTACCGGGCCCGCCGTTTCCGAGAACAGAATCCGCCGCAAACTTCTGGTAATCCCGCAACACGAACCCAACGCCTCTGGATGATATGCTCCTGAATGCCACGGGAACCGGTTCCCCATGTGCCAGGGGAATCCGATCATCGACGGGAAACTTCAACTTTATCAATTGCAATTTCAATTCGCCACGTTGGTATCGCGGGATGAGAAATCCTTCATGAACAGGTGTCAGCATTGCGGCTATGTGCTTTCGAGCCATGATTTCCCGTACAAAACGATCATGGAAAATCTTCAACAGATAGACTTCTTCATCTTCTGGATATGGCAAAAGCTGGATGCATCCGAATCGGCCACCGATTTCCCGTATATGGAATACCACTTGTTCCGGCACTGCATATCGCGACCATTTCTCCAACCGTCCAAGTACTTCCTCGACGCTGATTCCAGCCGAAGCCGCATTCCATAGGCTGATAGCCGAGATCGCGTAGGTATGCATATGTTCGGGGGATTTCACCAGTTCGGCAAACGCTATAAGGTCGTTGCGGGCTTCTTCTGCGGCAGGAGAATGGACGTCCAGCATCATGCTGAGGTCGCTTTGGATAATGAGGGGCCTATCGTCCATATTGTTCATACCATAAGGACAATAGGGTAATTGCGGCCATGGCTTCGACCACAGGAATTATGCGGACACAAATGCATGGATCATGGCGGCCTTCAACTACTATTGTCTGCTCGTTGCCTCCGATATCGACGGTTCTTTGTGGTTTGCCGATCGATGCTGTCGGTTTGACTGCTGTTCGGAAAAGCAAGGTGTCTCCATTGGTGATTCCCCCATTCATGCCACCTGCATGGTTGGAGAGAAATCCATTGGAATCCATCTGGTCGTTGTTCTCCGAACCGAGACGGGAAGCACATGAGAAGCCATCTCCGAATTCAATCCCCTTTGTTGCGCCGATCGAGAGTATGGCGTGACCAAGAAGAGCCTCTACTTTATCGAATACCGGTTCGCCCAATCCTGCCGGCAACCCGGTGATCCTGCATTCGATGATGCCCCCGACACTATCGTTGTCTTCGCGGACCTTCTCTATAAGCTCTTCCATCCGTACCGCCGCGGCGGCATCGGGTGCACCCACGCGGTTGGTGCCGATACTGGAGTAGTCCCTGGCCTCAGCGACCACGGTACCGATCTGTATCGCGTATGCTTGGATATTGATACCTTTGGTTGAAAGGATTTGCATCGCAATGGCTCCGGCCGCCAATCGTGCCGCAGTCTCCCGGCCGCTGGAGCGCCCACCGCCTCGCCAGTCCCTGATACCGAATTTCTGTTGCCATGTATGGTCGGCATGTCCAGGCCGATACAATCGGGAGATATCATCGTAATCCCCAGAGCGTTGGTTGGTGTTTCGAATAAGGATTGCGATAGGGGTACCGGTGGTCTTGCCTTGAAAGATTCCCGATACTATCTCGATCGCATCCGGTTCCTGGCGCTTGGTGCCCAAAGGATTTCCCCCAGGACGGCGCCGTTGCATTTGTCGGGAAAGATGATCCATATCGATTGGGAAACCGCTCTCGAGACCATCGATTACTACACCGAGCGCATCTCCATGAGATTCGCCGAACGTGGTGATCCTTACTGTTGTTCCAAACGTATTTCCCGACATTGCTCCTCACTTCCGATCAATTCCACTAAGGTTTTTGCAAGGACTTTTGCATTTTCTTGAATAGATCGGCAATCGGACAATGATACCACAAAATCGGCAACCTGCCTATATCGCGCATTCCTTTCGACAAATAGCGTGTGGAAGGACTGTTCCGGATTATCACCTGAGAGAAAAGGAGGGAGTCCTCCCCGCATGATCCGTTGGAACAACACAGGCTCATCGACAGCAAGATATATGATGGTACCCGAGGATTTCATGAGCTGTACAACCGGTTCATTGTCACAGACACCTCCACCGGTTGCCAAGACATGCAATCCCTCCGAACAATTGGATATGAATGTTTCCACTGCTTGGAATTCGAGGTCCATGAAGGATGCTTTTCCAAATCGGGTGTAGAAATCACGCACTGTGCCGATGGTTGAAGGCAGCAAAGCCAAAACAAGATCGTCGGTATCGGTGAAATCCATTGCATACGTGTCGTTGAGCAATCCGACAGCCGTTCGGCCCACATTGCTCTTCCCGGAATGCTTTATTCCTGTCAAAAAAAAGATATCCATGCAGTTCCTCAACTGTTCTCGTCAAACAATGCCACCCATTTTTGTGGATATCGGGTACCTGCATGCTCACGCTTGATTTTGATTTGGCGTCGCCTTTGACGTCGCGAAGCCTTGTGGAATTTCCTCAACTCTATGCGCTGCATATATTCGGATTCCTTCAGGTTCTTCATGGTGTCGATAAGATGTTTGTTGTCCGGGACGACCATTTTCAGGGCATATCGAAAGGTGATGATCATGGTGTACCATAACAGCACGATTACGAGTGGAACTATTTCACGTATATTGCGGTCGGGGCTTATTTCCACCTGATAGGTGCCTGAAACCATTCCTGTTGCTATCTGATAGAGGGGATCGATACTGATATAGAGGAATGTCAAGGAAATTACCAAGGGAAGGACCCAGAACCAGCCCTGTCTCGATATGATGAACCGAAGGCAAGCGACAGCGGAGAGGAAGCAGAGCAATGTGGTGAAAACAGCGACCAGTAGCATCAGCATATGGAACATGATACCATGCAGGGTGCCGATAGGGAAGTATTGCCATTGGGCAAGAGGGGATGAAATGGATAGAAAACAAGTATTCGAGAATGGCTTGTCGGTGGAAGTCCTCGAGCATCGTATGCATAGCAGGACCACCGATGTACGCGGAGAATTCTACCGTGACACCACTGCGATTATCCACAGCTCGCCTTTCAGGAGATTGAAACACAAGACACAGGTATTCTTTGCGCCGAGCAATGACCATATTTGTACACGAATGGAACATGTCTTGCATGTGGCATCGATAGCTTCTGCTATTTGCAGGGGTTTGGGATTGGATACCGAATTGGCGTGGGCAATCGGCATGGGGCACGACTTGGGCCATACGCCATTCGGTCATGTCGGCGAGCGGATTTTGGCATCCATGATGAAAAGAAAGGGGTTCTCCGGATTTGAACATGAACTGAATTCATTGCGGATCGTCGATTTCCTTGCTGATCACGGCAAGGGAATGAACCTTACCTATGCTGTACGCGATGGTATCGCATGCCATAATGGGGAACGTTTCGAACAATCGGTAATGCCGAGGTTCGTTGAAAAGAACCTCTCGGCTATGACCAGCCGTGCAGAGGCGATTCCGGCGACCTGGGAAGCCGCGGTGGTACGGTTCTCCGACCAGATAGCATACCTCGGCCGCGATTATGAGGATGCCTGCCGGTTGTCGATAATCGATCCCGCTTCCATACCGGCGGTGGTTGTCGATAGGTTGGGGACGACAAATGCAAGCATTATCAATACCTTGGTTAACGATATCATCGACACCTCTCGTCCCGATTCGGGGATTTCTTTCTCGGATTCGAAATTCGAGGCTGTTCTGGCAATGAAGGATTTCAACTATCGCTCGATATACCTTTCTCCCATGTTGGAAGGGTACAGCAAGTATTTCTCCAGGTTGCTTACATTGATCGTGGATTACCTGCAAGGATTGTTCGACCTGTATGGCTTCGATGAGAAACCCTATATGGAGGAGAAGAATATGCTGGCCGGCGGATTCGTATTGCATCTGAAGGAAATGCATCGGCCATACCTGCAACACGACGGTTCGATAGACAGGCTGATTTTCGATTATGTCGCTGGGATGAGCGACAACTTCTGTCTGGACTGTGCGAACGAGATACTCAAGCCCGACCATTTGAATGAAAGGATCGAGCAATCCATTACGGGAAAATGGTTCGACGTGAAATAGACGGTTCTATTTCAATTTGTGGGTTATGCTTTCAATTTCCTCGACGAACTGATCGACATTGTCGAAGGCCCGGTATACCGAAGCAAACCTGATATAGGCAACGGTGTCGATGGTGTACAATTTTCTCAAAGCCAACTCACCAATGCTTTTTGAAGATATCTCGCGCTTGGCTCCTGCCTTGAGCACAACCTCGTCTTCAATATCTTGCACCAGCTGCTCGATCGTCTCTTGTCCGATGTGGCGTTTTTCGGTAGTTATCCGAATACCCCGCTCGACTTTCTTGATATCGAACGGTTCTCGACGGCCATCACGTTTCACGACCATCAGCGGTTTCTCTTCTATTCGTTCATAGGAAGTAAAGCGGTATCCGCATGCCAGGCATTCCCTTCTTCTACGAATAGTGGAACCACTACTGTTTTGCCGCGATTCAAGCACTTTGTCATCCATATGACCGCAATGGGGGCATAACATGATGGATAGCTCCTTTTGAAAAGATAAATCACACTATAGCATACAATTGAAATTGTGCAAATTGTCTGTCTCCGAATTTCAGAAAATTGGATACCGGAAGAAACCTATCGGACAACCGAGTCTAATTGTAAAAAAATACAGCATAATGTTATTATTATGTTGAAGGTGGGAGCTGATTGTGATAATAATAACACAAGTAATCAGGAACAATCGAGGTGACCATGGAATCTGTCAGTACATCAGTAAAACGAATTATCGACCGAACGCCATTTCTGTACGAAATGCTCATCCAAGGCATCTTGAGCTACAGCAACTATGCGTCGTCGATCCAACCGACCGTTGAGGAATTGCATGGGAAAGAAGTGAAGAATTCTGCGATAGTCATGGCAATCAGACGCTATGCCGAGGAATTGAGAAAGAAGGACACGGAGCAGAAGCATTACGATTTGCGCTATGAGATCATGATGAAGACCAATATCTACGACATCAACCTGGTGCGAAGCGATACCATCATGGCCAAATTGGGCGAGCTGTACAATCTGGTGACACCTTCTTCGGGAGACTTTTTGAATGTCACCATGGGAAGCCATGAAGTCAGCCTCTCGTTCAGCGAGAAATACTTGGATACCGTCATGGCTCTGACTGCTGGCGAGACTGTCTTGCATAGGATGGGAGACCTTGTCGCATTGTCATTGGTATTCTCTGGAGACTTCATGTCTACTCCGGGCATAGTATACGAGGCAGTACGAAAACTTGCTTGGGAAGAAATCAACGTGAATGAGATAATCTCCACAATGAATGAATTGACGTTCGTCATTAGGAGGGAGGATTCGATGGACGCCTTTACCGTTTTACAGAGCTTTCTCGGAGGTGCTTGATGCGACATGCCCCAATACTGGTAACTGGTCCGGTCAATAGTGGAAAGACCAGCTTGTTGTATACACTTTGTTCGAGACTCGATTCGGCCGGATATCGGTTTGGAGGTATTATCCAAGTCGCACCGCTGCCGAATCGGGAGAAGCGGGATTGGGTCTTGAGTGACCAGGGAACCGGCGATCTCAGATTGTTGCTTTCGACAGAAGAACATCCCGGGTGGGACCGGTTTGGTCGTTTCTGGGTCGATACCCTGACTTTCACCTGGGCACATGAACGTATCATGGCAAAGCATGACAGCACCGACTATATGACGTTCGATGAAATCGGACCCATGGAGCTGGAAGGGAAGGCCTTGCATGCAACGTTCAAGAGTGTTTTGGAATCGTATGGCGGTACGGTCATTGCGGTGGTCCGTGAGCCGTTGCTTGCACGTGTGATGGAAATGTATGGAATATCCGGTGACAATGCGGTTATATTGCATGCCGATAAGCCTTGGGAAGAACAATTGGAGAAGATTGTAAAGTGAATGAATTATTTTGGGTCCTCATGCTGGTGTTGAATTTCATAGCAATCATGACTGCCTTTCGATTGTGGGGAAGAACCGGATTGTTTATTTGGATACCTGTTTCTGTGATACTTGCGAATATCCAGGTAACCAAGACCGTAGTACTCTTTGGACTTGAGGCTACGTTGGGGAATATCGTCTATGCCACCAGTTTCCTGGCAACCGATATCCTGAGCGAGTGCTTCGGAAAGAAGGATGCCGCCAAGGCCGTCGGTATCGGATTTTTTTCCCTGGTTGTCATGACCTTGTTCATGAATATCGCGTTGTTGTTCCAACCGGCGGCCTCCGATTTCGTTCAGGATAGCATGGTGACGATTTTCGGGCTTATGCCGAGAATCGCCTTGGGAAGTCTGGTCGCATACCTGGTTTCGCAATTGCACGATATCAACGCATTCGATTATTGGAAGAGAAAGAAACCCGAAGCAAAATGGCTATGGCTGAGGAACAATGCGAGCACAATGGTAAGTCAATTGATCGATACGCTGTTGTTCACGTTGATCGCCTTCTATGGCGTTTACGGGTGGGATATACTTTGGCAGATCATGGTGACCACCTACCTGCTGAAATGGTTGGTCTCCGCGTTGGATACTCCCTTCATGTACTTGGCCCGAAAATGGTACGAAGGTGGGAGCATATCGGATTGACCTGCGTTCAACCGAAAAGTGTAGCCATGGTTGATACTGCTTCAGCCGTCCCAGATAGTACTATCCCCTCAAAAGCCTTCCGTTCGAACAGCAAGGCGTCGGTATAGAGGAATGGGGATCCGTCGGCGTATTGGACGGTCATTCCCTGCGATTCGAGCAACGCGTGGGCACCAGCGATGTCCCATGCGAAACAAGGTACCGAGACAGCTCCCTGAATGTGGGTATGGATCAACGGGGATATCATATGCAGGATATTCGAGCCATAGCACCTGATCTTGCCGTCGAACCGTTTGATCGAAATATATCTGGGTGCATGCGATGCCATTGCAATCTGTTCCAATGCGGTGTGTTTGAGTCGGGGTTTCAACGCTTTTCCATTCAGCAACAATTCCTTTCCGGGATCCAATCGGAGGAACATGTCCTTATCCCGGCTCAAACCCCAACGGGGAGCGTACACCATACCGCCTATGCACCTGCGGTTCATGTCGAGTATGCCCAGCGAAATGCACCAGCCGGGAAGGCCCTGGCTATATACGTCTGTACCGTCTATCGGATCCAAAATGAATGTCAAGGGAGCTGCGTGGTTGAATGGCCGTACCGCCTCTTCTGTAACGACATTCGCCTCGGGAAAGAGTTCTGCGATTGCATTGCCGACCCTCTCGTTTATCATGGTATCGGTTTTGGTAAGAACGGATCCGTCATCCTTGTAATCCCGGGATATGTCGGCTTGTGCGATACATGCATAGTCTCCCATTTCCATCAACAACTGGGCTATATGATCATAAGCATCCATTGAATACCTTTCCTCTCTGTGCTAGGGTATGTGCGGTTATGCAACAACATATCGGTCCACTTGTGCAATCCTATATCAAAAGCACCGACGCGTACAAGTCGTTCAAACAGGATTGCTCCAATCGTCAGTTCATCGAAGGCCTGGAGGGGTATCCCCTCGCCGAGGCCCTGTCGGTCTATGCCCGCTCGCTCGATAGACGGCTTTGGGCCCTCTGCCCGACCGAAGTATTCGCCATGCAATTGTGCAAGGATTTGCAGACTGCTGGAGTTCCCCATATCTATCTGCCTTCGAATGGGAAGCTGTTGTATAGTCCTTGGGAAGGAACCGATAGGGAATATTCGCAGTTGAAGGCATTCGCAGCGAGCATCGAGCATCCGGCCCGCATGGTTGTGACCCATCTGAGGGCCTTCGTATCGCCGGTGGTTTCGCTCGAGTCGTTGCAAGCCTCGGAATTGCACTTGCGGGTAGGCGAACCGTTCGATTCGACGAATATCGCGAATACGTTGTCGGCAGGGGGATATTACCGGAGCCCAAGCACCGCAGTTCCTGGCGAATTCTCCATACACGGAGAGGTTGTCGACTTTTTCCCCTACGATAGCCCGTACCCGGTACGGATATATGCGGATTGGGACCGTATAGAGCGTATAACCTCCTTCGATCCATTGACGCAGGACACAATAAAGACACTCGGTCATATCAACGTAACGATCCTGAAGGAACAGCAACAGATCGAGACCGCCAACATTTCAGCCTACCTGCAGGAAAAGGATTATGTGTTCTTCCTCGGAATGGAACGCCTCGAGACTTCGTTCAATTCCCTCATGGTTGAAGCCAAGGCGTTGTATCGGGATGCATTCCTGAGAGACCGCACATCGCCAAAACCGGCTGAATTGCTGTTCGATTATCCAACATTCTTCGAAACCTGGATGCGATCCACTGTACTGATAGAGGTGAGGGGACAGCAAAAAGGCGTCTATGCGTTCGATGTCGATGGCCCACGGTCATTTTTCGGCAACTTTGTCATGCTGAAGGAAGAGTTGTCACAATTGATCGGGAATGGATACAAGGTTGTGATTTTCGCCGGTTCCGACCTTCAACGCAAACGATTGAACAATATGCTCAGTCAATTTGGGGCTTTGCAGGTGTTGGATCTCGAAATCAGTGGCGGATTCTCGATCAGTAGCCAGAAGCTGGTGGCAATTTGCGATCACGAGATCTTCGGAAGGCGCAAACAAGTTGTAAAGACACTTCACAAGGTCCAATCGTCTCCGCTCGATTCGTTTGTCGACCTCAATGAAGGCGACCATGTCGTGCATATGAACTATGGTGTCGGAAAATTCCTCAAGATCGACCGGATCACCATGTCGGGAAAAGAACGGGACTATATCAAGATTGCCTATGCGGACGATGAAACGCTTTTTGTTCCTATCGAGCAAGCCAACTTGATCCAGCGATACATCGGCAGCGAGGGAGGAACTCCCAAGCTCGACAAATTGGGTGGCCAAGGTTGGGAAACAAAAAAAGCCAGGGCCAGGAAGTCCGCGGAGGAGTTGGCCGGAAGGCTGATACAGTTGTATGCGCGAAGGAAAAGCAGCAAAGGCTACCCGTATCCCAAGGATACCGACTGGCAACTCGAATTCGAAGCTTCCTTCCCGTTCGAGGAAACCGAAGACCAGCTGACCTGTATCGAGGATATCAAGCACGATATGGAAAGTCCCATCGTAATGGATAGGCTCATTTGTGGGGATGTCGGTTACGGCAAGACCGAAATAGCGTTGAGGGCAGCCTTCAAGGCGGTTATGGCGGGCAAGCAGGTGGCGATCCTGGCACCGACGACCATTCTTGCCGAACAGCATTATGAGACATTGTTGCAACGGCTGGGCCAGTTTCCCGTCAAGGCGGAGGTTATTTCCAGGATTATCGTGAAAAAACATCAGAAGGAGATTCTGAACAGGCTGAAGGAAGGGCAGGTGGATATTCTGGTCGGAACACATAGGTTGCTCCAGAAGGATGTCGTATTCAAGGATCTGGGACTGCTGATTATCGACGAGGAACAGCGGTTTGGAGTCAAGGACAAGGAGAAGGTGAAGGAGCTCAAAGCGAATATCGATTCGATAGCCCTGTCGGCAACTCCGATCCCGAGAACCCTTTACATGTCCTTGCTGAAAATCCGGGACATGTCCCTGCTGACAACACCCCCCATCCAACGGCGACCGATAAAGACCGTGATCAAGGAATTCGATATTCAGACGATTGTCGGCGCGATCAGGTTTGAATTGGACCGTGGCGGACAGGTATTCTTCTTGCACAACCGTATCAATACACTTGTGGAAGTGGTGCAGATGCTTGGGAATCATATGCCTGAGGTTGCGATTGAAGCGATCCATGGCCAGATGGACCCCGAGGAAATCGAAGATATCATGCGCCGGTTCATCCATCAGGGAATCCAGGTGCTGGTGTCTACGACTCTTATAGAAAACGGAATTGATATTCCGAATGTCAATACGATCATCATCGACAGGGCCGACCGCTATGGCGTTTCCCAATTGTACCAGCTGCGCGGTCGGGTAGGACGGAGTGACCAGGAAGCATTCGCGTATCTGTTCTACCCCGAATTGCGAGCGATCAGTGAAATAGCAGTCAAGCGTTTGAAAGTGATCTCGGAGCATACCGAACTGGGAAGTGGATTCAAGATAGCCATGAAGGATATGGAGATACGGGGTACGGGGAACTTGTTGGGCCGTGAACAAAGCGGACAATTGGCTTCGGTCGGATTGGATATGTACTTGCGTATCCTCGACGAGGCGATCGCCGAATTGTTGAAGGACGGATCTGTCGAAGCGAGCAAGGAGGTGTTCCTTGAACTCGATTATTCCGGATTTATTCCCGATTCCTATATCAGCGAACCATCGATCAAATTCGATATCTACAAGAAGATCGCCTCGATTTCCAGCGATGTACAGTTGCAGGCGTTGACCGCAGAAATGGAAGACCGCTTCGGTACGATACCAGAGGTGGTGGTAAACCTTCTGTATATAGCGGAATTGAAGATCATTTGCCGCAAATTGTCGATACAGCACCTGAAGGAACGAAATGGGGTGGTTACCGTGGAATTTGCGAAGGTCAAGGATATCGCTATCGATAAAGTCATGGAACTGTTGCGATTGGGTAACGGAAGAGTAGGGATTGACCAACGGAGAATGAATGTGCTTACTTTGCGTACCGACGCGGTCTCATTGAAGGACAAGTCGTTGTTCATATTGGAAACACTACAAAGATTGGCATGATTCGGAGGATTGCATGGAAGTTGGGACTGGACGGGTGGAAAGCCCGTCGGAGGATGGAAAACGGAGTATCAAGAGTTTTGTCTTGCGTGGATCGAGACTTGCTCCGTATCAAAAGGAGGCTCTGGAAATCTATTCGGAACAGTACGTGCTTCCTTTCCAGGATCGGTTGCTTGATTTCCCCGAGGTTTTCGGGAACACCAATCCTGTGATCCTGGAAATTGGTTTCGGCATGGGCCATACAACCGAGCGGATTGCGACGCAAATGCCTCTGTCGAATTTTCTTGCGATTGAAGTTTTCCTCAATGGATTCACCAAATTGTTGTCTGCGGTTGGAAGACAACAGATTTCCAACCTGAGGTTGATGCGGTTCGATGCAGTTGAAGTATTGAAGACCATGATCCCCGACGGAAGCATATCCGGATTCCATATATTCTTTCCCGATCCCTGGCCGAAGAAGAAACACCATAAACGTAGACTTGTCCAATTGCCGTTCGCCGAGCTTTTGGCCAAGAAACTCTCTCCTGGAGGATATATCTACTGTGTGACCGATTGGGAAGAATACGCCTACCAGATGATCGAGGTCTTCGGTTCCGTTGAATCGCTGCACAACCCGCACGGAGGGTTCTCGCCCCCTCATTCGTGGAGACCAACCACGGGATTTGAAGAGAAGGGATTGCGGAAAAGTCACGTAATCAATGAGATTTGGGTAGAGAAAAGCCGAGGGTGACCTCGGCTTCTCTGGTGCAATCCCCCGCTTGGCAGGGCTTGCCTAACTCAAACAATACCTATGATTGCCAAACGAAGCGAGCGGAATGGGACCATGCGATGGTCCGCTCTCCCGTGCGAGTGCAGGCAACGTGAGGTGACCGAAGGAACCTCTCATTTGACTTCTTCCTCACGGGCGGCCTTGGATGCCTTGATGACATCGTCGGCAATCTTGCCGCTGACCGTTTCATAGTGGTCGAATTCAATCTCGAAAGAACCGGTACCACTGGTCATCGACTTGAGGTCGATGGCATAGTTCAGCATTTCTGCCTGCGGTACTTCCGCCTTTACCATCTGGATACCACTTCCCATATCGTCCTGACCGAGCACCCGTCCGCGTTTTCCACTCAAATCGCTGAGGATATCGCCGAGATACTTGTCCTCGACATACACCGAAAGCTTCATGAACGGTTCGAGAAGGAGCGGCCCGGCTTTTTCAATGGCAGAGCGCATGGCTCCCTTGGCGGCAAGTCTGAACGCCATTTCCGACGAGTCGACCGGATGTTCCTTTCCGTCGACAATGGTGATTCCAATATCGACCAAGGGATAATCGGCCAAAAAGCCTTCCTGCATAGCATCCTGCAATCCTTTTTCAATACCGGGCATGTATCCTTTGGAGACCGAACCGCCCTTGATGGCATTGGTGAATGAATAATACTGTCCCCGTTCAAGCGGTTCGATTTCGATAAGTACCTTTCCGTATTGTCCATGGCCGCCGGACTGTTTCTTGTGCGCGTATTCAACGATTCCCGACTTCTTGGTTATGGTTTCACGGTACGCGATCCGAGGCAATTTGGTCAGGATCGTAATCTTCTGCTTTTCCTTCACCTTGTCCAATATCATGTTCAAATGCAGCTCGCCCATGCCACTTACGGTCGATTCCTTCGTCTCTTCATTGAATGCGATGCGGAAGGTGAGGTCTTCTTCCGTGATACGATGCAATGATTCGTTCATCTTGTCTTCGGATTTCTTGTCGCCGGCGTGGATTGCCAATGAATAGATAGGGTGGGGAAACTTCAACGGTTGGAAACGATATCCAGAATCGGTACCGACCAATGTTGCGTTCGTATAGGTAATGTTGCTCTTTGCGATGACACCGATATCTCCAGCTTGGAGCGCATCGACCTCAATGAGTTTCTTGCCGACCATACGGTAGACCTTTCCTGGTCGTTCCTTCTTTCCCAACTCGGGGTTTGTCAGATCGGTATCGCCTGCGATCGTGCCTTGCACAACTTTTATGTATCCCAATTTCCCTGAGAATTGGTCGATGGTGGTTTTGAATACATACGCCGATGCAGCACCGTCATTATTGATCGCAAGCGTCGATTCCTCATCGCCGTTCACAATATAATCCAATTTTCCAACTGGTTTGGGGAAATTGTTCCTGATAAAGGTCAACAGACTGGAAATGCCAGAACCGACCAGTGAACTGCCGGCAAATACCGGCACGACCCGGTTGTCGTTGAGTCCTTCCCGAAGCCCCCGACGGATCTCGTCCGGCTCCAATGTTCCGACATCGAAATATTTCTCGATAAGGTCGTCGGCTCCTTCGGCCGCCGCCTCGATCAACAGCAATTCGTATTCATCCATCAGTGCCGCATATTCTTGCGGAATGTCACCAACCGTCTCCTTGCCGTTCGCCGTATAAAAATATGCCTTTTTCTCTATAAGGTTGATCACTCCCTTGAAGTCCTCGCCACTCCCCATTGGTATGGTGATCGGGACATAGGTAGCGGAAAGTTGCGCTTTCAAATTATTGAACGTGGTAAAGAAATCTGCCCGCTCGCGGTCTATTTTATTGATAAACACCGCACGCGGCTTGTTGCGGTCGTTCAACCGCTTCCAAAGCTTTATGGTTTCGATCTGAGCACCGTCACGTGCGTCGACAGTAACAAGCGCCGATTCGCAAGAACGGAATGCACTGATGACTTCACCAATGAAGTCCGCAGTTCCAGGGGTATCAAGGAAGGTCAACGACTTGCCCTCAAATGCGATGTTTGCCATTGCGGTGTGGACCGACATCTGTCGGGAAACCTCTTCCTCGGTGTAGTCGCTCGTAGTTTTACCTGATTCGATTGTTTCTGCCCGGGAAATCACACCACTATGAAACAGCATCTGTTCCAATAATGAGGTTTTCCCGGTACCGTTGTGGCCTACGATGGCAATGTTCCTTACGTCAGTACTGGATACGCTCATATTTCCTCCTATGGAGAGCATCAGTAGATACTCAAAGAACATGGTAAATCCATACTGGTCTTCTGTCAAACTATTTGTGGACAGTTGTCCTTTTCCGGAGGGCTTTTCAGGTTGTTGCGATGTGTCCCGCGTTACGATTTTCTTGCGAAATGGGAGAACTCCATGGTGAAGGTCCCTCTTCCCTGGGTCGAGCTACGCAAGACAGTCGAGTAACCGAACAGTTGCGACAAGGGTGCTTTGGCAATGATATGGTCCGCTGTCGAACGGCTTTCCATACTGTTGATCAGGCCTCCCCTGGCAGTAAGGCTACCCATGACTTCCCCGACATACTGGGATGGAACCACAATGTCCACGCGCATGATCGGCTCCAACAATGCCGGTTCCGCATCGCGTCCCGCGGATTCGAAACAGAGTGCCGCAGCGGCCTCGAATGCGAAGGTGGAGGCGGTCAGTATATTGTATGTGACAGATTCGAGTACTGTTTCGACATCGACCACCTCGTATCCGAACCGAATACCCGACTTGATGGAATTTTCAATGCCGCGTTGGATTGCCTCGAACATCTCGGTGGGAAGGTTCTTGGGGGATACTTTGGAAGTGAACTTTACTCCGCTACCCGTGGACAGTGGGCGAATGGTCAATGTCACGGTTGCCGAGTGTTCCTTCCCAGCGAGTATCTTGTTGAACACTTCGGTCTTGGTGACTTCCTGTCCAATGGATTCGCGGTAGGTCACCTGAGGATGTCCGACCCGGGCGTCGACCTTCATCTCCTTGGTCAATCTGGTGACCAATACATCCAGATGCAATTCACCCATCCCTGAAATCACCAGTTGTCCGGTATCCGCATTCTCCTTCCAGGTGAATGTAGGATCCTCCTGGGTCAAAATTCCCAGGGCTGCCTTCAACTTGTCCTGGTCGCTCATGGTTTTCGGTTCTATGGCAACCGAAATGACAGGTTCTGGGAACATCATGTTCTCCAGGAGTATCTGGGCGCCTTCACTGCCGATCGTATCGCCGGTCTGCGCATTCTTGAATCCAATGACCACTCCGATATCACCAGCTTCCAACTGGTCGAGCGGTTCGGGTCGGTTGGCATGCATGCGAACCAACCGGTTGATACGCTCCCGTTTCTTCTTGGTGATATTGAGAATCGCCGTTCCTTTCTTGATCACACCTGAATAGACACGGATAAAGCAAAGCGGACCGGCCTCGCGGTCATGTTGGATCTTGAAGATCAGGGCGAGCGGTTGTCCATGCGGATCATGGTTCACCAGCACCTCATTCCCATGCTTGACCGAAATGCCTTTCAACGGTGGAATATCCAGTGGAGATGGGAGCAACTCCACAATACCATCGAGCAACGTTTGTACGCCGATATTCTTCAGGGATGCTCCAACGAACACCGGAACCAATTTCCGTTGTATCGTCGCTTTCCGGAGAGTCCTGATAATCATGTCCCGCGGAATCTCTTCCCCGGCAAAATATTTTTCGGTGATTTCATCGGAATGGGAAGCCACCGCATCGATAACCTTCTCGTACCATGTAGCGGTCAATTCTTCGTATCCAGCTGGAACCGGGCTGAAGATCATGCTGCTTCCATTGTCGTTCACCTCGAAATCGATACGTCGGTTTCCAAGGATATCTATGATACCGTTGAAATCCGATTCCGCACCGATTGGAAGGAACAGCGGTACTGTCTGGATAGCGAATTTCTTCTCCACCTCTTGCAATACTTGATAGAAATCGGCACCGAGCCTATCCATTTTATTTACGAAAATGATACGTGGAACCTTATAATGGTCCGCCTGGCGCCAAACGGTTTCCGTCTGCGGCTCGACACCACTGACCCCACATAGAACGGCCACGGCTCCATCGAGTACACGGAGCGATCTTTCCACTTCCGCTGTAAAATCGACATGGCCCGGAGTATCGATGATATTGATCTTGTGCTCTTTCCAGAAACACGTGGTTGCGGCCGAGGATATGGTAATTCCACGATCCTGCTCCTGTTCCATGAAATCCATCGAGGCTTCGCCATCGTCAACCTCACCGATCCGATGGTTTTCTCCAGTATAGAACAGGATCCTTTCGGTGGTTGTGGTCTTTCCAGCATCGATATGGGCCATGATTCCAATGTTTCGTATGAGCGTGTCGTCCATTACTAATTATCCTTGTTTGTTCATTCAGAGTCAAAAATTCGTATCCAAGGCTACAATACTATCATAAAAGGAGTGTTGAATAAAGACGGGTTTCAATCAATCGTGTTTCAATGCACGCAAGGAGTTGAGCACCGCAAGGAGGGCAACTCCCGTATCGGCGAATACCGCAAGCCACATGGTGGCGATTCCCGCAGCTCCCAAGGCCATCACCACACCTTTTATCGCCAGGGCGAACACAATGTTTTGTGTTACGATCGCAACCGTTCTCCTCGCGTGACCGATCGCAACGGGTATACGGGAGAGGTCGTCCGTCATGATCACGATATCGGAGGCCTCGACAGCTGCATCGCTGCCCATGGATCCCATGGAAATACCCACATCCGCACGTGCAAGTACCGGAGCATCGTTGACTCCATCGCCAACGAATACTACCGTTGAGTTGGCTTGTTTCTTATGGAGCAACTGTTCCATGCGGGCAATCTTGTCCTGCGGCAACAATTGGCCGTAGAATTCGCCAATGCCCAGTTCGTTGGCAGTATGCGAGACGGAATTGTCGGTATCTCCGGAAAGCATCACCAGATTCGTGATCCCAAGCTTCTTCAGGTCTCCTACCATCGGGATTGCTTCTCGCTTGGTCGTATCGGCCAACCGGATGCGTCCGACCACAGCATCGTCCACTGCGACCACGACCGACGGACCAGTGTCGGAGGAGGGGAAATCGAACGGATCTGCCACAACTTCCCGAAGGTGGACTTCGGTGCCGACACGAATGGTCTTCCCATGCATATCACCACTGATTCCCTTGCCGGGAACCTCCTGGATATTTTCGGCGGCAGTGATAGTGTCGGTGTAGGCTTCGGAGATTGCCTTCGCTATGGGATGGTTCGAATGGGTTTCCACCGATGATGCAAACCTGAGGATTTCTTGTGCCCCATAGGACATTCCGGGACGGATATCGACGTGTGTCACCGAAAAGCGGCCGTGTGTGAGTGTGCCGGTCTTGTCGAACACGATGGTTCCTGTGCGTGCCAAAGTTTGGATGTGGTTGCCGCCTTTCACCAAGACTCCCATATTGGCCAATCCACCGATACCACCGAAGAAACCGAGCGGCACGGAAATCACCAATGCACACGGACACGAGATCACCAGGAAAACCAACGCCCGGTACAACCACATGGAGAAGGGATCGGGACCGAAGAGAGGAGGCAGTATCGCGATCATTGCGGCAAGCAATACGACAATCGGCGTATAATACTTGGCGAATCGTGTTATGAACCGTTCTGTCTTGGCTTTTCGCAATCCGGACTCCTCTACAAGACGGAGAATGGTTGCCACAGTGGAATCGATATATCTATTGGAGGCCCTGGCATGCAGGACTCCGGAACCGTTCACGCAGCCGCTGATCAAACGATCGCTTGGACCGACATTCCGCGGAAGCGATTCCCCGGTAAGTGCCCTCGTATCGAGACTCGAGGAACCCGACAGTACGGTCGCATCGACAGGAATCTTCTCACCCGGGCGGATCAACAAGGTGTCTCCAACCTCGATTTCCTCGGGAGATATGGTGAATTGCGCACCATTTCGAACAACAGTCGCTGAAATCGGTTTTATATCCATCAATTTGGATATCGACGCACGGGAACGTGTGACCGCAAGTTCCTGGAAGTATTCACCCACTTGGTAGAAGGCCATTACCGCGACTGCCTCGGCATATTCACCTATGGCAAATGCTCCGACCGTCGCGATCGTCATGAGGAAGTTCTCGTCGAACAGGTTGCCACGCACCATATTGCGGATCGCCCGATACACGACGTCGTACCCGACAAACAGATAGGACAGGAGGAAGAAGCCAAGATCAAATGGAAGGGAGGAATAGAGCGCCGCCAATAGGGAAGCAAGCGACAATACGATACGTGCAGGAACAACGAGCGCTTGAAGCCGGTTGTTGTTCGACTCGACCGACTCGGAGCCTGTCGACGCCGATGGATCGAGGCTATGGAACGTTGCCCCCGGTTCGGCTCTCCGGACCGTATCGGAGATAAGCTCATCCAAGTCCCTGTCGATCGCATGGTCGGTAACGATTTCCATCTTGTTGTTCAACAGGTCTATCTGTGCCGAGCCGACTCCGTCGAGTGCCGCTATCGCATCTTGGATACGAACCGCACAGACCGAACAATCGACACCTTGGATCCTGTACTTCTGTTGGACGGACATGCTGACCCCTTTAAATATTCATATATGATTGAATATTCATATAAAGGATACATGCATCGGTCGCCCGAGTCAAGTTCCTGCACATGGTTTTTATACAGGGAGCGGCAATTTTTCCACAGATATCCTGCCATAGGTCTTCAGGAGCTCATGCAGGTGATCCGACGGAAACCGGTGGAACTGGCTATCCGTCAAGCGCCATGTCCAATTTCCCGGACCACATGTCGAGGGAGTGTTCATCCGTGCTTTGCTGTCCAGGTTGAAGATATCCTGCACCGGAACAACCACATACTGGGCATGTGATGCGATTACCGCACGAATCATCGACATGACGACTTCGTTTGGAGAACAGTGGAGATACCGGCACGTTTCGGCCTGCAATCGAGAGTCGATCGATTTGAACCACCCCAAGGTCGTATCATTGTCATGGGTTCCGGTGTAGGCGACACATCCATATCCATAATTGTGTGGAAGGAACTCGTCGTATGCATCCAGGTTTCCCTGTGGATCCAAGGAAAATCCAAATTGGCAAATCTTCATTCCCGGAAATCCGTTCGTATCGCGAAGCTGTTCCACCGATGGAGTCATTACTCCCAGGTCTTCCGCGATTATCGGTACTTCGCCCAAAACACGGCGGAGTGTTGCGAAGAAATCCTGTCCGGGTGCTTGTACCCAGGTTCCGTGTTCCGCGGTAATTTGACCGGCAGGGACTTCCCAATAGGCATCGAATCCCCTGAAGTGGTCGATGCGGAGAATATCGGTGTATTGCAGGGCACGGGAAATACGTTGAATCCACCAACGGTAGCCTGTATGTGCACAGGCATTCCAATCGTACACGGGATTTCCCCACAATTGTCCGGTCGCGCTGAAGAAATCGGGAGGAACGCCGGATAGGGCAGTGAAGTTGCCCTCGGTATCTGTCTTGAACAATTCCAGGTTGCTCCAGGTGTCGACACTGTCCGCAGCGACGAAGATCGGCAAGTCTCCGATCAGTTTTATGCCCAAGCGGTTCACATGGCGCCGGAAATCCAGCCACTGCAGGTGGAAAAGGAACTGCATGACTTTCCAGATTTCGACTTCCTGTGCATGTGCGGCAAGATATGCCGCGATTGCCCCTTGTTTCCGGTGGCCATGGTCCTCATGCCAGTGGGAAAACCAACGGGCATCGTGATAGTGTTCGTACAAGGTCATGAAGAGCGCATAATCATCCAACCAATAGCGTTCCGAATCGCAGAACATCCTATAGTCGAAGGTCCTGTCCGTTTGGTCGTGTTTTTGCAGGAATCGCAGCGCGGCTCGTTTCACCAGGGGTAGTTTCCATGCCAAGACAGCTTCAAAGTCCACATGATCGGTTGGAAATGGAGGAGGGCAGGCAATGTCGGATTCTGACAGCAAGTCCGATCGGACCAATGACCGGACATCGATGAACAGTTCATTCCCGGCGAATGTGGACCGGCTGGCATAGGGACTGTTGCCATAGCCTGTGGGACCAAGCGGAAGGATTTGCCAATGGTCGAAACCACTGGAGGCGAGCGTGTCTGCGAATGCATAGGCTTCGGTTCCCAGATCCCCGATGCCGAAAGGACTTGGGAGAGAACTGATATGCAGGAGGACACCACTGTGACGAGGCAATTTGGTCCTCATGGCATTTCCTTGGGAACTCCCAGCGACTCTCGCTTCACAAGATGGTAGGGTATGCACACATGTTTTTCAGCTGTGTAGGTTCCCTTGATCATACTGAACAGCATTTCCGCTGCCCGGCGCCCCTTTTCGGATGCAGGTTGGTCTACGGTTGTCAACGCCGGGATAATGAACGAAGCTTCCTGGATATTGTCGAATCCGACCACCGAGATGTCCTGGGGAATCCGCAAGCCATGGTCTGAGAATTCGAGCATGCACCCTATGGCAACGATATCGCTCATGGTGACCACGCACGTCGGAAGGTTTCCCGAACCGATAAGAGCCAGCGCAATCTGTCGACCTTCCTCGATAGTGCATTCGCAGGTACGGGTGACGATACCCGGGCAGGAAAAGTCCAAGCCGTACGGTTCCATTGCCGCACGGTATCCCTCGATGCGTTTGTTATGGATGCTGTCGGTGGCATGCTTTTCGTACGACACCTTCGACAAGCCCACAATTGCAATCGAGCGGTGTCCGGCAGCGAGAACCATACCCATGATCTCGAAAGCAGCTTGCCTGTCGTCGATGTTCACCGAGGGCATATCGGGGGAGGGTATGCCATCGATCGTGACAAATGGAAACTTGCGTTTGCGTATGGATTCGACGATTTCCATTTCAACGCCCATGCCTTGGGTGATCAATCCATCGACGGCAGCACTTCTGACGGCATCCACCACGCTCTCGTTCAACGGGGGTATCAGCGTCAATGTGTTGCCGTATTTCTGGCAAACCGAACCGATACCTTCCACAACCTGCATGATATACGGATTCTGGAAGGAGTAGTGGATGTCCTGGGGCAACAGGAATCCGATGCTCCCGTGACGTTGGAGGGAGAAGTTGCGTGCAAGCGGATCGGGATAATACCCAAGGTCCTCGGCTACTTTCCGGATAGTCTGGCACGCTTTGACCGATATCCGCGAGGGATCGTTGAATGCGAAGGATACCGCTGTTTTCGAATACCCCGAGAGGCGGGCAATGTCGTTTATCGTAATCCGTTTATTCTGTCCGTTCTTTTCATCCATTCCTTGTGTTCCTTGTCAACAGCAGTATTTCGTATGGCCCAAGAACAACCGGATCACCAGCGAGACGCACAGTCTTGCCCTGGGCGAGATCGGTCCAATCGTCCTCCCTCAGCAATGGCGAGGAAGTCGTCTCCACCATCACGTTCTTTTGGAATTCGGTGAAATTCGCAAGAACCACCATCATAAGGTCCTGTCCATAGACATCCCTGGGTTCGACCAGCATGCAGATGGTCCCGGGATCATCGGTTCCTGCAATATCGAGTTTGTTGGCAGATCCCATCATGTCCTGACCTTTTCTGATCATGATGAACCGATGCAGTCTTCTGAACACCTGTGATCCTGGAAGGCTCAGGTCGGAACGCTTGCTTGCCGCTGACCAATCGAAGGGTTGCCGGTGTAAAAAGCGGCTGTCCCGTGCCTTGTGCATATCGTAGATATAGGAATAGTCGTTCAGTTGACCGATTTCATCTCCGCTATATATCACAGGTATTCCATTCGCAGCCATGCAGAAGCCATGCAGCAGGACAATCCGTTTCACAGCCAGTTCCTGCTGGTATTCGTCGCGCTCGTGCAACCCCTTCTCCAGCCCACACAGTGATGCGCAAGTCCCGCAGTTGCGGGCATCCATGGTCTTGGGATCGGATTCGTACAACTCGCCGCGACTGAAACTGCCGGGAAACGCCCCGAGGTAAAAGGAAATGAGGAACCGTTTATGGAGGAATGGATCGAAACCGAACGAACGTGCCACATCCTCGTTGAATCCCCAGCCTATATCATCATGGCAACGGGCATAGTTGACCCAACAGGCTCCCGACGGGATATTGTCGGGTATGCCTTGTATCAAGGAAGCGAGCATCCTCGTATCCCGTGTGGCCAGACTGTTCCAAAGTTCGACCATGAACGTCACATTGTACAACAAGTGGCATTCGGGAGCCTTCTCGGTACCGAAATAGGGAGCGACCTCCTGAGGGGCCATCACAACTTCACCTTTGATTATGGCACCGGGAGCCGCTATTTCGAGGATTATGCGGAACATGCGCACCAGCGTATGCACCTGGGGAAGATTGCGGCAGTTGGTGCCCCATTCCTTCCATATATAGGGAATCGCATCGAAACGGAAAATATCGACTCCCCGGTTCGCCATAAGCAGCAACGCCGAGGCCATTTCGATAAACACCTCGTGGTTGCTGTAGTCCAGGTCCCACTGGAAGTGGTTGAAAGTTGTCAGGACCCAACTTTCCATTTTGGCATTGTAGGTGAAATTTCCGGGAGCCAGTACGGGAAACACTTCATTCACATGCTTTTCATATGCATCGGGCATGGTGCGGTCATCGAAAATAAAATATTTCGCCCTGCCTGCGGCATCACCTTCCTTCGCTGCGATTGCCCAGGCATGTTCATCCGAGGTATGGTTCAAAACGAAATCGAGACATACACTGATTCCACGGGCATGGCAGGCGCGGGTGAATGCATCGAACTCCCCGTTGGTGCCGAACCGGCTGTCGATGGATGTGAAGTCGCTTACGGCGTATCCCCCATCGTTCAACGAGGTGGGCATGTCGAATACCGGCATGATGTGCAGGTAGGTCACCCCCAGTTCAGCCAGATAGTCGAGCCGTGCCGGCATACTCGCGAAGGTGCCGGAAAAGTTGTCCACATACAACATCATGCCGATCATCGAGGAATTCTGGTACCAGAGGGGATTGTCAAGACGTGCATCGTCCAGTTCAACCATGGTGTCCGGCCGCGCCGACCATCTGAGGCGCAACATATCCTCAAACCGCTTGTACCCCTTCTCTCCGTACAAGGAGCGGTACAGGGCGTGCAGCTCCGGACCGAATGCACCCATACGATCGAGAAATTCCTTTTTCTGCGTGGTTTCGGCTTCCATGCGTCGCGACTCCGTCATGATTTGATTGCCCCATCGGTAATTCCCTGGACAATATATTTTTGCAGGAAAAGGAAGATAATGACAATAGGTATGATGGTAATCAACACCGCCGGGAAGATGAGTTCCCATGGATTGCCGAACTGACCTGCAAGGATGCGGGCAAAATATAGTTCGAGCACGAGGGTTTTTGTCGTGGAGTTTCCGATCACCAGGAATGGAAGCAGGTAGTCGTTCCAGATCCACATGGAATTCAAGACGATCACAGTCACCGTGATCGACGAGAGGAGGGGAAGCACGATGGTGAAGAACAATTGGAAAATATTGCAGCCGTCTATGATACCGGCTTCCTCGATACCTTTGGGAACACCTTTCACGAAGCCATGGTACAGGAACACCGACATGCTGAGTCCAAACCCCCCATACATGAACACCAGTCCCGTGACATTCTTCAATCCGAGGGTATCGAAGAATTGGATAAGCGGATACATGATTGCCTGGAAAGGAATAAGCATGGCGGCGACAAATGCCATGAATATGACTTGCGACCATCTTGTATGGTTGCGGACCAGTATCCATGCCCCGATCGAGGAAATGATCACGATCAGGCCAACGGAAACGAAGGTGATCGAAAAGGTTATTCCCAACGAACGGAAGAAATGGATCTCCTGCGCTGCCTTGACCATATATTGGAAAGACGCTGTTTGGGGGAATCCCAACGGATCGCGGATAATCCCTGCTTGATCCTTGAGGGAATTTGTCACCAGGAACCAAAGGGGAGCAAGGGTATAGAGGGCGATCAGACCCAACACCACATAGGTCGCGACATGTCCGATCCGTTTCTTCAGGAAATAATTCGTATCGCCCCGAACCGCAACACTCTCACGTGGTTTGACTGCCATGCTACAACTCCAATTCACGCTTTTTGGTTACATACACCTGCGTGAGGGTGATGGATGCGACGAGGATAAAGAATATCACCGCTTGTGCCTGGGCCTTGCCGTAATCGGGTGGGGCGGTATCCTTGACTGTACGGAGTATCTGCATGGCCAGCAATCGGGTGTTGAATTCACCGTCGGTCAACGCTATGTTCTGGTCCAGCAGTTTGAACGAATTCGATAGGGTGAGGAAGAATACGACAGTGAAGGAGGGCATGAGCATGGGCACCGTTATCGACCGGAAGGTCCTCAGCCCAGTGGCTCCGTCGATACTGGCCGCCTCGTAATAGTCTCGGGAGATATTATGCAAGCCTGCGATGTAGATGATCATCATATACCCGCCGTATTGCCATGCATTCAAGATTACCAGGGCGAATAGTGCTTTGGTCGAATCCTGGGTCATATACCGCAGGAACGGAATGTACATGAGGCCTTCGGGGCTGAACAGTATGTCGGTGAATACAATTTGAAAGATAAATTGCCAGATGAACCCCAGGGCCAATCCTCCAAGCATGTTCGGGAGGAAAAATACTGTCCTGAACAGACCGGCACCTCGTCTTGCCCGTGTGATCAGCAAAGCGAGTCCCAATCCGACGAAGTTCACGACAACCACAGCGACAAGGGTGTATTGGACAGTGTACACAAGGGCCCGGATGAAACGTTCGTCGGCGAACGCGTTCGTGTAATTTTCGAACCCGACAAAAGATGCGAACAGGTTTGTTGCCCGGATTCCGGTTTCCGGATCGAAATAGTAGGTTCCTCTCCACGCAAGGAAGGAATTCAGGACTCCCACCACAAACGGGAACAGGATCACGAACCCGAACAGCAATATCGATGGCAACAACAACGGCCAGAACCATTTCTTATAGAAATCCATGATTGTTCGTCCCTCCTTGCCAGTTGAACCGTAGCCGGTTGCAGTTCCGGCTACGGGAAGAAAACATGCGGGTAACGATCGGTCTGGAAAGTGTTCAGACCACTAGTTCAAATTCTGCCAGCTCTGCACGGCATAGTCAACGATATCCTTGTAGTCCTGGGCAGTCCAGTTGGGCTTGGTGAGATACTGTTCCATGAGTCTCAATCCGACCACATCTCCGGACCACGTGGCTGGAGCGCCGTGGTATGGTGCGGCTATGATGGTTCCTGCCTTGATGTAATCCAAAATCGAGTTGCCTAGGCTGTTCGGCAATATGGTGGTCGCGGGATCGGCATTGTAGGGAATGAAGTTGAACTCCTCGACTATATACTTCTTGCCGGTGGCACTCGTGTTCAACCAAACCAGGAAATCCATGGCCAGCTTCTGCTCGGCGGCAGGGACTTGGCTGTTGATCGCGTAGTAGTTGGGAACAAAAACCGGAATGGAGCTGTTCAGCTTCGCAACCGTAAGGCCCGGAACCTTGATATCGGCACTCTCGAACGGCATCTTCACCGGAAGGAATTCCAACCGTTCGGCTTGTGCGGCGTGTACTCCTGCGATATTTCCATAAGCCCAGTTTCCTTGCTTGAAGAACACCGCCTTGCTGTCGGCGAATATCTGGACGGCCTGGTCATACCCGAAGTTGGCCGAAGATACGAAATCCTGACCACGTGTCGCAGCACCCCGCAATCCTGCCAGATACGAGGTTTTCAAGTCGAGAGCCTTGGCATAGGCCAGGAATGCTCCGCGCAATTGCTCGACATCGGCATCGGTGGCGTTCGCCGCTGCGTTTGGATTTGCGAATACAGCGTTGACCGCGACATTGATGAAGTGGTCCCCATATGTCCATTTCTCGGCACCCATGACCGCGAACACCCCATTGAGATTCTTGGCGAGTCCGGTCTTTGCCGTCGCCAGCTTATAGGCACTGCCATTGAGTTTTACGGTTGCCTGTACATTTCTCTTGATATAGGCATCGAGTGCCTTTACCAGCGCTTCCCATTCAGCATAGGTCGCGGCCTTCGCATCCGCTAGGAAGGTATCCACCGATGCAGCTCCAAACAGGTCGGCGATCATCTGACGATCGACTATGTATCCATAGCCCTCGACGTTGTAGGGGACTCCGAAACTGGATTTGCCATCGTACGTCAGCCGAAGGGATGGCGAGATGTTGTCGGCAAGTGCCTTGAACGAAGCGTCGGTGATGGAGTTGAAGTCGACGACAAATCCCCCCTGATACCATTCGATGAGTTCCTTCACTCCCTGGATAGAAAAGATGGAAGGCTTGTTGCGGGAGTTCATTTCTGCCCTCAGGGTCTCCATGTGGTCTTGGCCACTACCGATGGAGAAGGTGCGTACCCGGACTCCGGTCTCCGCCTCGTACGCTTTGGCCATCTCGGCGAATTGGGCGGCATTCTCTCCCTTCGAATTGTAGATGTACAGGTCGTACCCCTTGTCCGCTTCAGCTTGTGCACCGGCAAAGGCTGACAGGGAAACGGAGAGGAGGACGATCAACATTACCACGATACGTTTTTTCATATGATTCTCCTTTAGAAATCATGTTCGGGGATTCCAACGGATCCCCTGCAAACGAATTGATGGATTGATGACTTGACGGACGCGAACAACTTTTCCATACTCATAGTAAACCGGTTTTCTAAACCGGTCAACAAAAATAGTAACTTTCTACAATAACTGATATAAGGGTATCATATGGAAAATTGGAAAAAAAGTATCGTTTCGGCAGTCGCACCAGAATTCTTCTCACCGTTCCCCCCTGAAGCCGGCGTACCGAGCAGGGTAGCCTTGCACGTACTCTCCGGAGCCCCTGTCCACAGGATTGTCTGCCATGCGGTACTGGAAGGCAAATCACGACATATCCCGATGCAACGGTATCCCAACGGCGTATTCGACCGGTGGGAAGCGATCGTTCCACAATCGCACGAGCATGTCTGGAGATTCTCGTTCCAGATACTTGCCGACGACGGGTGGTCCTTCGCGACACGCAAGGGTGTGCAGGCATTCCATCCGCTCGAAGCCGATATGCATGTGGTGGACACCTCCTTGCGACTGGACAACTGGGTTCCCTCCACGACATTCTACCAGATATTTCCCGACAGGTTCAGAAAGGGCGATCCGTCCGTTGGCGTCCAGCCGAATGAATACACCTTCGATGGGCATCCGGCCAGTGTGCTGCCGTTCGACCAGACACCTCCATCCTACGACGAGGGGCATTGCCTTGATTTCTACAATGGGGACCTGCAGGGGATTGTGGATGCGATACCGCATTTGAAGGAACTGGGAATAGGCGCAGTATATCTGAATCCGATTTTCCGGGCACGTACGAACCATCGTTACGATTGTGTCGACTTTTTCCATGTGGACGAACATCTGGGTGGGGATTCCGCGTTGGTACACCTGGGTGAAGCGTTGCACGCCGAGGGAATCGCTTTGATGCTCGATATTTCCATCAACCACAGCGGTATCGGCCACCATTGGTACAGGAAGGCACTTTCGGATCCCGAATCGGACGAGGCCGCCTTCTACTATGCTAAACCTGACGGAACCTTCGCCTGTTGGGAGGAAGTCCACACCCTCCCGCAATTGAACTATGGGAACCGGAACCTGCGGGAGACCCTGTATCTGGGCGAGGATTCCGTAATCAGGAAATTCCTCAAGCCTCCATTCTCCATCGATGCATGGCGTTTCGATGTCGGAGTGGATACCGGACGACATGGGGCCGACCAGATGAGCCACGACATCTGGCGCGAGGTAAGGCAATCGGTGAAGGCGGCGAACCCAAACGCCTATATCATCGGGGAAGCCTGGGAGGATGCCTCGGCCTATGTGCAGGGAGACCAGTGGGATTCGGCGATGAACTACTTCGGTTGTGGACGATTGTTGCGCCGGTGGTACGGACAGCAGGACACCTATCTCATGTCGAATTGGGGACATTCCGATGAGAGCGGCAGACCCCTTTCCGGCAAGGAGTTGTCGGATGCTATCTCGCAGCATCTCAATTCGATTCCCGACCAACTGGTCCCCAGGCAGTTCAATCTGATAGATTCGCACGATACCATGCGGTTGCATAACCATCGGCGCCTCTTCGATTGGGACTTGTATCGGGGCATAGTCATGATGCTCTACGTGATGCCCGGAGTCCCCAGTCTCTATTATGGGGATGAAGTAGGATTGGCCGGGACCATCGAAAGCAATGAGGGCGCACGGTACCCCATGCAATGGGATACCGGGATGTGGGACCTGCGGTTCTTCGACCTGTACAAGCGTCTTGGCGAGTTGCGCAAACAGGAGCCGTCGTTGGCGTATGGAAATTGGCGCACCGAGTATACCGATGAACAGACCGTGGTATTCTCGCGCACCTCCTACGGAAGCGGATTGCTGATGGTCTTGAATCGCGCACCAGGGGAAAAGGACCTGCATCTTGAACTGGGACACCTCGGATTGCGCGAGGTGACCGATTGGGAATGCGGCGACCACATTCCCATGCGATCGAACACCATAGTACTGCAGTTGCGGCCCAAGGAGAGCAAGCTCCTGCTGTATACATCAACGTGTTGAAATTTATTGCATCCTGCTGCATTATGGCCTCACGGAGGAGCCTATGGCCATGTATGTCACCGAACCATCAAGGACATTCAACGAATACCTGCTGATCCCAGGATATTCCTCGACTACTTGTATTCCCTCGGGAGTATCCCTGCGGACGCCCCTGGTCAAGTTTGGCAAGGGCGAGGAGCCTTCGCTCACAGCGAACATTCCGTTGGTATCGGCGATCATGCAGGCCGTGAGCGATGACAAGTTGGCTGTCGCACTTGCCAAGGAAGGTGGCCTCTCCTTCATCTACAGTTCACAAAGCATTGAAAACCAGGCGGCCATGGTCGGACGGGTCAAGAACCATAAGGCTGGATTCGTTCCCAGCGACTCGAATATCAAAGGCGACCAGACGTTGGCGGAGTTGGTCGAAATTCGTGACAGAACCGGCCACTCCACCATAGCCGTCACCGAAGATGGCAAGCCGAACGGGAAACTGTTGGGAATAGTGACCAGCCGGGATTACCGGGAGCACCGGATGAGCTCCGATACGCTGGTTTCGACATTCATGACCCCATTGCAGCAATTGGTCTACGGTCCGGATACCTTGACCCTCTCCGAAGCCAACGACATGATCTGGGACCATAAGCTCAATACCTTGCCGATCATCGATTCCGCTGGCCGTCTTTGTTCCCTGGTGTTCAGGAAGGATTATGATACCCACAAGGAGCATCCGCTTGAATTGCTCGATGCCGACAAACGCTACATGGTCGGTGCAGGAATCAATACACGCGATTACACAGAGCGGGTTCCCGCACTTATCGAAGCGGGAGCCGATATCCTCTGTATCGATTCTTCGGAAGGCTTTTCCGAATGGCAGAGCCAAACTTTGACCCATATCAAGCATACCTACGGTCCCCACGTCAAGGTCGGCGCGGGCAATGTGGTCGATGCGGAGGGCTTCAGGTTCCTCGTTGCCCATGGTGCCGATTTCGTCAAGGTGGGTATTGGCGGCGGCTCCATCTGCATTACCCGGGAAACCAAGGGCATCGGTCGCGGACAAGCCTCGGCCTTGATCGAAGTAGCGCAGGAGCGCGACGCCTATTATGCAGAGACCGGAATCTATGTCCCTATCTGTTCCGATGGGGGGATCGTGCACGACCACCATTTGACATTGGCACTTGCCATGGGAGCAGATTTCATCATGCTCGGCAGGTATTTCGCCCGTTTCGATGAAAGCCCCTCGAACAAAGTGTTCATAAACGGGACCTACATGAAGGAATACTGGGGCGAAGGCTCGAATCGTGCCCGGAACTGGCAACGGTACGACATGGGCGGGTCAAAACAACTGTCGTTTGAGGAAGGTGTCGACTCCTATGTACCCTATGCGGGATCCTTGCGGGACAATGTGCAGTTGTCGTTGGCGAAAGTGAAGTCCACCATGTGCAACTGTGGGGCCATGGATATCGCCGAGCTGAAGGACAATGCCAAGCTCACCATAGTCTCCTCCACCAGCATTGTGGAAGGTGGAGCCCACGATGTCGTTCTGAAGGACGACAGGAGCTTTTCGAGCCGACAATAGATCAATGCAGGTCGAAGGCTTCGTGCAGTTCCTCAATGTCCGATTTTCCGATATGGACAACAGTGCCGATCGATTGTGAGAGGTAGAGGCTGGTTGCCGTCGCTTCGGCGACTTCAAGTCGGTCGAAGGCCTTGAGCAACGATTCTCCGGTAGTGATGATGCTGTCGTTCTCAACCAGGACCGCAGGGGTCCTTTCGGAGAGGGCTTCGGCGATCGCATCGACGTCGCGGTAAATCGATTCGAACGGCAACTTCGCGATTTCGCGCAACAAGATGTAACTCTCCGGTATCGTCCTCGGATCGAATACCGCGTCGGTTATGGCGAATGCCATGAGGTGCAACGGGTGTGCGACCAGTATGGCAGTGATCCCAGGGTGCTTCTGGTATATCCGTTCGTGGAGCAACACGGCCCGCGATGGTATTTTCCCACGTTCCTTCATGCCATGCTTCACACGGACGATATCCTCAACCTGCACGTAGGCCCGGTCCTTGTTGTATGGGGTTATAAGCATGGAACCATCGGAAAGCTTCACCGAGTACGTGCCGTTGGTGGCGTTGAACAGGCCTTGTGTATAGGAGCGCTGGATAAGGGTAACCATATCGCGTCTGGCGGCAAGCTCCTCGGTGGTGTGCGTGTTGAACTCGATTTCATCCATGACCAGGTGATGCCGGGTCTCGGCGAGCGCCAATTGCGCCGGTTCCAGTTCACGGATCTTGCCCATCCGTCGGGCGATGGTTTCCAAGCGGGCACTCGATTCCAGTGTCTCGAAGGTCATGAACGCCCTGAACAGGCTTTCTCCTCCGATTACGACACCATGGTTTTCCAGTAGTACGATATCGGTTCCTTCGGCGAACTCGGCGGCAATCTTGTCACCGAGATGCTTGCTTCCCGGCAGGTCGTACGGTGCCAGACGTACTCCTTTGCACGTGCGTCCGACCGAAGGGAACAACGCCAACGAGGGCAACTTGCGGACTATCGAGAAGGCCACCAAGGCGTTCGGATGCGCGTGGAGCACCGCATGCAGGTCTGGACGTGCCCGGTATACGGCCATATGGAACGGCAACTCCGAGGAGGGTTTGTGCGCCCCGACCGTAGAACCGTCCGGATTGACCCGAATGATATCGCCACGGGTGAGCGTGCCCTTGTCGATTCCGGCCGGTGTGATCCATACGATACCGGCATCATCCCGGATCGATAGGTTGCCGCCACTGGTCGTGGTCATGCCCCGGCGGTAGATCCTGTCCATGATCATCACCAATTGGTCAGCCGGGTGTTGGAGAGATATGTCCATACGTTCCTCCTGAAATTCCACGATAGGTTGCAGGCCACCATGATAGCATAAAAAGGAAAATGTCGACACAAGAGGATGTTGACAAAGGTTTGTGTCCATGGTAGGTTCTCTTTCGTTATGCAAGGCAAACGGGGGGTTAGCTCAGTGGGAGAGCTCCTGCCTTACAAGCAGGCTGTCGTGGGTTCAAATCCCTCACCCCCCAAATGTTGCATGTCCGGGAGAGTGTTCCACACTCTCCCGTTTCGTTTTTACCCCCCCCCATTTGTTCCGACCCCATCTGTTGACAGGAATCCTCTGTTTTTCCATTATGGGGAATGTATGGTAAAAGGGGATTTCGCATGCCAGACACTACGATAAAACGGATCGTTTCACCAATCTTGACCACCGGACGACTTGTCCTGAGACCGTTTGCCATGGATGATGCCCGTGCGCTGTTCACGTGGGCGAGTGATCTCGAGGTCACCAGGTATCTCCGTTTCCCATCGCATGAAGATATCGGCGACTCGAGGAAGGTCATAGAGCGGTGGATATCCGAAGCAGCGAAACCTCCCTTTTTCCATTGGGCGATCACTATCCGGACCACCAGGGAAGTGGTAGGTTCAATCGGAATCGATGTCCAAAGTCCCCATGACAACCGTGGTGAAGTGGGGTATTGTCTTGCCAGACATGTGTGGAACCATGGCTATGCGACCGAAGCGTTGCGGGCCGTGCTTGACTATGGACTTCAATTCGCTGGATTCCATAGGATCGAAGCCTGTCATTCCATATTGAATCCCGCTTCGGGAAAAGTCATGCAGAAAGCCGGGATGCGCTTCGAAGCGGGACCGTTGCACCACTTTTACCGTTCCGATGCGTTGGGATACCAGGACACTTTGATGTACGCCATGTTCAGCGATACCTTCTAGGGTATGGAAGCCACAATGGGAAAGCCGATAGTTGAGTCGTTCATCTGGTACTTTTTCCTCTATAGCCTATTGGGGTATGTGTGCGAGGTGTTCTATTGCTCCCTCGGTGCCCGGCGATTGGTGAATAGGGGGTTTCTCCATGGTCCGTACATTCCTGTGTATGGATTTGGTGCTATTTTCTCGATCATGCTCTTGACCCCATACAAATATTCCATCGTACTTGTGTTTCTTCTCGGCTCGTCTGTTTGTTCTGTAATCGAGTATGTGACGGGTCTGATTCTCGAACTTGGCTTCCATACCCGTCTGTGGGACTACAGTGGACGGAGGTTTTCGATTCGTGGAAGGGTATGCCTGTTGAACTCCGTCTTGTTCGGTTTGCTCGTTCTGGTTGTTCTATACTTGATCCATCCTGCTGTGGAAACATGGGTAATGGGATTGCCTGGACAGTTGCGGACAGTCGGTGCTTTCGGTATGCTACTTATACTGGCGGTGGATACCACCGCCAGTATCTTGGGTATGTCGGCATTCACTGAAAGGCTTGCACGCTTGAAACGGATGAGGGATTTGATGGAGTCCAAGCTCGTTGTCGTCGAACGGCTGGAAGCTGAAATCGGACGGTTACATGAGCAGTTGCGACGTACAGGCAACAGATTGCTTGACGCGTTCCCCGGTATGAAATCATTGGAATTCGACTTGCAATTGGGTCAAGTGAGGAAGATTATCGAAGAACGACGTGCCAAGAGAAATCAGGGGCACAATGATCGGAAAGGGGAGTAGGTAGTGGACAGGGAAATGGCGGATCGGATAGGAGCTATACGTAATCGGATTGAACAAGCCTTGCTGTCGTGTGGCAGGGTGGATGAAGTCGAGCTCATGGCCGTATCGAAGACCCATCCGCTACAAGCGGTTCTTGCAGCCGTCGATTGTGGACAGCTTCTGTTCGGTGAAAATAGGGTCCAGGAGATACAGACAAAATTTCCAGAATCGAGAAGCGGCTACCATGTCCACTTGATAGGACACCTGCAGTCGAACAAGGTTCGCAAAGCAGTGGGATTGGTCGATTCGATCGATTCGGTGGATTCCCTGAAACTGGTCCGGTTGATCAATGCCGAGGCTTTGAAACTCGAAAAGAGGATTCCGATCCTCCTGGAATGGAACACTTCCGGGGAAACGGCCAAATCGGGTTTCACCGACGAGAGGGAATTCTTCACCGTCCTCGATGAGGCACCACTGCTACGGGGTGTGGAGATCCGCGGACTCATGACGATCGGTCCGTTGACCGACAACGAAACGATGGTCCGCAGTGCATTTGCCAAGTTGCGCAATCTTGCACGAACCTGTTCAGAACGGTATCCCGAACTTTCCTTCGATACCTTGTCCATGGGTATGAGCCAGGATTTCCTCTGGGCGATCGAGGAAGGTTCCACCATGGTGCGCATCGGCACAGCGATTTTCGGCGGGAGGGAATACCGGTGAAAAGGATTGTGGCAATCGTATTACTGCTGGTCTTGTGTGTTTCCCCTCTGGTCGCCGAATATGTTCCCTATACCCAGGACGAATTCCCCCAGTGGAGTATCAAGCTGCGAAGGGCCGAGACCTTGATGTTCGGAGCACTTCCGATAACGCTGGGGGTAACCAGCCTTTCGTATGCGGCGGCCTTGTCCTTTGGTGCCTCCCGCATGTACGACGATACCTTCAAGGACAGCATGGCGGTTATCGGCATAGCTGGCACCTTGGCGCTTGTTGTCGCTATCGCCGACTACATCATTGGGGAGATGCAAGACTAATGGCTTCGATCACACATGAACTGAACGGAACTGTTCCGAACGGTACGGTTCCCAGCCGGATTGATTCGTGGATTTCCCTCCAGTACGAGAGTTTTCCGCGCTCGGCCGCTTCCGATTCCAGGACGATATTCACCATAGACGGCAAGGTCGTCAAGAAAAGCAAGGTGGTGAAGGGTGGCGACACCATACGCGTGACATGGGTAGAGGATGTGTTCGACCATATTGTCGGCCAAGATATTCCATTGCAGATCCTGTATGAGGATTCCAACCTGTTGGTGATCGACAAGCCGCAGTCGCTGGTCGTGCATCCAGGAGCGGGAAATCCCGATAATACGGTGGTCAATGCCCTGGTGTACCGGTATGGAGACAATTTCTTTTCGACGACACACGCATCCGAGGACGATGTGGAGGAAGACGACCCTGTGGGGACCGCCCAGCCGCTTCGTCCGGGAATCGTGCATCGGCTGGACAAGGACACATCGGGAGTCATGGTGATTGCCCTCGATAGGGAAACCCATACCCATGTGGCCTCACAGTTCAAGGAACGGACTACCGAGAAGTACTACATCGCGATTGTCTGTGGATACTTGCCCAAACGCAGGGGCCATATTGAGACGACCATCGTTCGTGATCCGCGGGACAGGAAGAAATTTTGTGTGGGAAAGGAACAGGAAGGGAAGGTTGCCAAGACAGATTATCTGGTGCTTCGCCAATTCCATAATTTCGCATTGGTGCGATTGCGGTTGCTAACCGGTAGAACCCACCAACTGCGCGTGCACATGAAGCATTCCGGTTGTCCGATCCTGGGAGATCCGGTGTATGGGAAGCCGAATCCACAGTTTCCCGGTGTTTCGTTGATGCTGCATGCGTTGTGCTTGGAGATCGAACACCCTGTGACCGCCAAGAGGATGCGATTTACTGCACCCATGCCGAGCCGGTTCAAGAACGTATTGCGTTCCCTATTGCAGAAGCGATAGGGTCGCCACCTAGGTCATGATGCTTGGATGGCTCAACTGGGCAAGGTCGTCGATTGCCATGGCATCGATAAGCTCGCGGTTGAACATCTTCTCGATCTTCAACGCGGAAATTGTCCCGTGTCCTGGGAAAATGAGAAACCGTTCGTCCAATGTGAGCAGACGGTTCTTGATTCCCTTCAACAACAGCGCTTTCTCCAGAACCCCTGTGGTCGCACCGACCCGGCCGGCATACAGGACATCGCCGGTGAACAGGGCATTTCCGATCTTGTAGACGAAGGAATCGATGGTATGTCCAGGCACTTGGATCGCTTCGACCGTGATTCCGGACAAATCGAGGATCGCACGGTCGCGAACTTCCTTGACCGGGCTCTCGTACATGCTCGGAGATCCGGCATACACGATCGGATCATATATCTTGACCAGTGTACCCAAGCCTGCGGTGTGCGAAGGATGGCGATGCGTCAGTAGGACGTGTGCGATTGTGAAGCGGTTGTTCTCGATCCGTTCTATGAGCTCCAGGTCGATATGCCCAGGGTCTATGAGTATCGCATCCCCTCCATCCTCGGGACCGACCAGGTAGGTGTTCGAAAACTCATTCAAGGAGAAATGGAAAAATACTTTCATGGGTATCTACGAGAAACTCGCCTCCTCGAAATTCGAATATTTGAAGGAGACGTTCTGTCGGTCCGTATAGCGGAAATCGGCGTTTTTCAAATTGCAGTCGACAAACTGGATGTTGACCAGATGCGACGAACAAAAATTCGAATAATATAGGTCGGACGAACTGAAATCGCAATCGCGTGCATCTATGCCCATGAAATTCGTATGGATCAACAAGGTGTCCGTGAACGAACAGCCCATGATCTTGGAACCCGCCACCACCGAGTGTCGCGCATCGCTACCGTCGAAATTGCAATTTTCGAACAGGCAAAAATCGAAGAAGCAGGCTTGGATCTTCGATTGTGAGAAATCCACGTTCTCGAATACACAACGGGCGAAGTCGCAGGTGGTCAGATGTACGTTCGAGAAATCCGTGTCCTTCAGCCTGACGTCGGTCATCACCACATCGCGGTGCCTGTGTGAATCGGTAAGGGATGCGACGAGCGATTGCAACACCTTGTCACTGTTCTCGGCATGTTGGAGGCATGTATACATGTCTTCCAACGCATAACGGCGACAACCTTCCACTGCACAAGGTACACATTTGAACATGCAATGAGCCTATCAAATGGAATGCCGCATGTAAAGACAATTGCTTGCACACTGCGTGGAATGTCGTTAGAGTGATACCATGGATGAACAGATCGGTATCGTTACGCGCGGAATAAACAATATTTATGCCGTCGTGCCCTTGGATGATGTATCTCGACTGGCAAGTGCCAGAACCTTTTCCTGCCGGATCAAGGGCAAGGTACTGCAGGATGTCGACGATGTCTACAATCCCTTGGCTGTCGGGGACCAGGTCCTCTTCAACGTCCATCAAGGTGACGAGGGTATGATCCTCAGACGGTTGGAGCGAAGGAACAGTTTCGAACGCTGGAATGCCAAACGGGGGACCAACCAGACATTGGTGGCAAATATGGATCTGGCGATTTGTGTGACCTCTACCGACGATCCGCCATTCAGGCCCCGGTTCATCGATCGTGCCATCGTATGTGCCCACGACATGCCGCTCATGATCGTGCTGAACAAATGCGACCTCATGTTGACCGAAGACCAGAACGAGCGGTTCCAACTCTATGCATCCCTTGGTTACGACACTTTTGCGATGTCGGCATTCGACACGAAGGGTATAGAAGCGTTGCATGCTTTGTTGCGTGGCAAGACGGTTGCCATGATCGGGCAGTCCGGAGTCGGCAAATCAACATTGGTGAATGCCTTGCTCGGAGGGCCGGATGTGCAGAAGACCGGGGATATCTCCAACAAGTTCCATAGGGGGCGGCACACGACCAACCATGCCCTCATGTTGCCGGCCGACGGATTCAATATCGTGGACACGCCGGGAATGCGGGAATTGCTCATACCGCATGAAGATCCCCATCTTATCGCAGAAACATTTCCTGAATTTAGAAAATACGCTGATAGATGCTCTTATCAGCCATGTTTACATGATCATGAGCCTGGCTGTGCCGTCAAGGAACAAGTTGAGGCAGGGTTGATCCATCCCGATCGTTATGAGAGCTATCTGAGAATGATCGCTTCGGTCGAAGACCGTCCGGAGAGTTGGGAGAGTGATCGCCGGTAAGGAACCGCTATGGACAAACGGACTATACAGGACTTGGGATTTCCCACAGTCTTGGAGAAATTGTGCGACATGTGCCTCTCTGAGGAGGGGCGGGAAACCCTTCAGGATCTTGAATTCGTCACGGATGTGGACAAACTGGCCCAACGTCAGGATATTGTCGAGGATCTCATGGCCTTGGGTACCTATGGGAAGAGTTCTCCCGTATCCTTTCCTTCGATTCGGGACAGCATCGTCGAATTGAAGATTCCCGGTGGGCGTCTCGACGGAGAGCAGCTGTACAACCTGGCGTTGTATCTTGAAGCCGCCAGGATGTTCACGGATTTCTGCAGGATGCAGAGGAAATTACCCGGCGAGGCTCCCGGAGATGTGGTATGGAACCCTGCCATGGATCTGTTCACACCCTTCGAAAGCGCCTTGCATACGTTGCACAAGCATCTGGACGATACGCTCGAGGCCCCGGGAACAGTGAAGGCCTCCCATCCGGCGATCGCGCGATTGGTAAAGGAAGTCGAACGAAGGCGTGCCGAACGGCAGACCTACAGTCTGGATTTCCTGAAGCGCCAGAACGATGCATCCATGAATATCCAACCGGTATTCAGGGACGGCAGGGTAGTGCTCCCGGTACGAAACGACCAACGTTCGGGGACCGAGGGGATCATCCACAGTTCGAGCAGTTCCGGTGCGACAGTCTTTATGGAACCGTACAAGCTGGTCGAACTCAACAACCAGGTCGTGATGGCGCAACAGCAGATTCAAATGGAAATCGCCCGGATCCTGGCCCAGTTGTCCCAGGAAGTCAGGGACCAGCTGGCGGTGATTGAAGACCTTTCCAAGCGGATCGGCTATGCCGACAGTCTGTATGCCAGGGCACGGTATGCATCGAAGCGGGCCTGTGTCCGTCCGATACCGAGCCAGGACGGTACGCTCTCGCTGATCCAGGCGCGGCATCCGTTGCTCAAGGACAAGGCGGTACCGATCTCCATCGATCTGGATCCCAGCATCAAGGCGGTGGTGATCAGCGGGCCGAATGCCGGAGGAAAGACCGTAACCATAAAGACCGTGGGGCTGTTTGCGCTCATGCACCAGTACTTCTATTTCGTGCCTGCCGCCGAAGGTACGATCATGCCCATATTCCATGACGTGTATACCGATATTGGAGACGAACAGTCGATCGAGGAATCGCTTTCCACCTTCAGCGGCCATATGCGCAATATTGGGGAAGTCCTCCATGCCTGCGATTCCCATTCGCTGGTGATCTTCGATGAATTGGGAAGTGGTACGGATCCGGTCGAAGGATCCGCCTTGGCCCGCTCGATACTCGAATATTGTGTGCAGAAGGCGGCGCTCACCCTGGTTACGAGCCACCATAGTGTGTTGAAGCAATATGCGTATGCACACGAGAACCTGTTGAATGCATCCATGGAATTCAACGGGGAGACCCATGAACCGACCTTCAGGATTATCAGCGGACTTCCGGGCGAGAGCCACGCACTGGACACAGCCCGACGCATGCATCTTCCGGAAATGGTTTTGGAACATGCGACCAAGTATATCGGTTCTGAACTGGTTGAGATTTCCACCATTATCCGGGGTCTGGAGGAAAAGCGAAGGGAAGCCGAGGCTCGTGAGACAGCATTGGACGAAAGGACGAAAAAATTGCAGGAACAGGTCAGGCACTTGGATCTGCAACAACTCAAGCTGAAGCAACAGGAGCAACTGCTTAGAAAGGAACAAATCGGAGACCTGTCGAGGTTCATCGCTGAAAAGCGCAGCGAACTCGAGAATCTGGTCGCCGAATTGCGGGAGGGGGAAATCACCAGGGAAAAGACCCGGAAGGTGAAGGATTTCATCGCTTCCATGGAGAGGCAGCAGGTGGAAAGCGAGCGGAAGGCACAGGAAGTCGCCCGAGCTGTCGACGCCGAAGCTTCACGTGGAGATTCGGAGAATATCACGTATTCGATAGGTATGGATGTCATCGCGGGACCACACAAGCGTGAAGGTCGGATAGTCAGGAAAGAGAAGAACGGGAAATGGATAGTTGCGATAGGGCCTATGAAATTTCCCTTGCATGAAAAGGATTTGCGTCCGGTTTCCGCCAAAGTGACAAAGGATAGGAAAAAAGTCTCTATTTCCTATGAATCGCGCTCGGTGGCTCCACGTCCGACAATAGATGTGCGTGGTATGACCTTGGACCAGGCGATCGAAGTGGTGGTGATGCAAATCGAGGGTGCTTTGGTCCACTCTGTCGGCAGCTTCTCGATCATCCACGGTATGGGCGATGGGATTCTTGCGAGGGGAATCCACGAGTATCTCAGGACAGTTCCCCAGGTGACCAATTACTATTTCGCCAGACCGGAAGATGGCGGGTATGGAAAGACCTACGTCGAGTTTTAGCTTTACAGACCGTCGGTGTCGATGGTAGTCTTGAGACCCGTATTCCGCGACTGGCTGGAAAGGAGCACGAAAATGACAGATTACATGCATGGGACCGGTATCCAATACCATTTGCACATACAGAAGGGTGATGTCGGACGATATGTTGTTCTCCCCGGGGATCCGAAACGGTGTGAGAAGATTGCCCGATACTTCGACAATCCCCAGTTTGTCGCCGATAGCCGGGAATATGTGACCTATACTGGATTTCTCGATGGTGAGAAGGTCAGTGTCACCAGTACCGGTATCGGTGGACCGTCGGCATCGATTGCCATGGAGGAGCTGTACCAATGCGGTGCCGATACGTTCATCCGTATGGGTACCTGTGGTGGGATCGCATTGCCGGTGATCGGTGGCGACGTTGTGATAGCGACCGGAGCTATCCGAAATGAAGGTACCAGCCGGGAATATGCCCCGATAGAGTTCCCCGCGGTCGCCAACTTTGAGATTGTGAACGCGTTGGCATTGGCTGCTTCACAACTTGGCAAGCGTCATCATATCGGTGTGGTGCAATGCAAGGATTCCTTCTATGGACAACACGAGCCATCCACAAAACCTGTTTCCTATGAACTTGAACAGAAGTGGGAAGCGTGGAAGCGCTTGGGAACCTTGGCAAGTGAAATGGAGTCCGCGGCTTTGTTCGTCGTTGCCAGCTACCTCGGTGTTCGTTGCGGCAGCGAGTTCCTGGTGGTCGGAAACCAGGAACGGGAGAAGCTGGGCATGGATAACCCGATCCTACATGATACGGAAACGGCGATCGAGGTCGTTATTCAAGGAATACGCAACCTGATCGCCGCAGACAAACAAAAGACCACGGGCTGAGACCACTATCGATCAGGCCTTCGCCAGCCGCCTGCCGAACTCCCGTGCCGTCTCTAAGGCATCGCCATCGGGATTCCAGTTGTTCCGCAACGGTTCGTCCACTATGGAGAATCCTGCTTTCTCCAGGTACTCGGCCATTTTCTTCGGAGCTTCCCCGGTCCAACCGTAACACCCGAATGTCGCCGCTTTCTTTCCTTTCATCTTCAATTCCTTCAAGAAATGGAGGAATCCGGCGATACTACCCAACATGTCGTTCCCGACCGTGGGTGATCCTGCAACGATCAGCTTTGACTTGAATACCTCCGTCATGACATCGTTCTTGTCTGTTTTGGCAATATTGTAGACTTTTACTATGGTAGTCGGATCGGCCTCAACGATTCCGGCGGCGATATTGTCAGCCAGCGTTCTCGTTCCATCCCACATGGTGTCGTAGAAGATGGTAATCTGGTTCTCCTGGTAATTGTCGCACCATGCGGCATACTTTTCAACAATCTGCATGGGATTGTCGCGCCAGACGACTCCATGGCTAGTGGCAATGATATCGATCGGCAAATTCAGTGCGATGATCTCGGCCAACTTTCGTTTGAGGAACGGACTGAACGGTGTGAGGATATTGGCATAGTACTTCAGTGCCTCGTAGTCAAGCACACATTGGTCGGCAAAATCGTTGAACAACGAACTGGTCGCATAATGCTGGCCGAATGCGTCGTTGCTGAACAGGATATTGTCTCCGGTCATATAGGTCGCCATGCTGTCGGGCCAGTGCAACATGGTCATTTCGACAAACACCAGTTGCTTGCCGTTGCCGATATCCAGGGAGTCGCCGGTCTTCACCGTGTGGAAATTCCATTTCCGGTGGTATTGTCCGGTGAGCGAATCGACGGCTTTCGCGGTACAGTAGATGGGAACATCGGGAATCAGTTCCATGAGTCTTGGTAATGATCCGCTATGGTCGACTTCCCCGTGGTTCACCACGATGGCATCGATGGAATTCAAATCGACTTCCCCAGCCAGGTTCTTCACAAATATGTCGGCATAGGGTTTCCATACCGTATCGATCAAAATGGTCTTTTCCTCTTTCACCAGATAGGAGTTGTAGCTGGATCCTTTGTGTGTCGAGTAATCGCTTCCGTGGAATTGGCGAAGTTCGGTATCGATTTGTCCGACCCAATACACATTGTTCTTGATTTTCTTATGCATGGTACACTCCCTCCATAGCTTGCATTATACTACACTTTCTTTGTTTTTCGTGTATGAAATCGCTGATTTGGGACAGATGTCGGTACAATCTTCACACTGCAGGCACTTTGCGGTATCGATATTTGCCTTCCCATCGGTTCCCGACAAGGAAACCGCGCCTACCGGACAAACCTTGACACAACGGTTGGTCCTGACACACGTGGATTCCTCTACGGTGCGCGAATAACGGGCGAATCTTCCACCGAATCCTAGGAGCAGACTATAGGGACAGAGGTTGTTGTGCCATAGGGAGGCCTTCATGAAGAAAGTGAGTACGACCGAAAGCACGAATAGGACAAACAGTATCGGTATTTCCTTGCCCATGACTCTTCTGCCAAGAACCATCGTAGCTACCGTTGCAACCAGCATGACATAGCGGAGATTGGGATTCTCCAGCCACTGCGGGAGGCTTTGGCGCTGCACGCCCAGTTTCCTGGAAATCTTCTCGACAGGCCGCATGATGGTATGCATCGGGCAAGCAAAGCCACAATAGACACGCCCTAGGATAGGGGAGGCAAGTACTCCGCAGATGTACACAATGAGCCAGAGTTGGAATTGCCCCGTAGAAACAAGGATTATGAATAGGGAAAGGAATACCAGCCGTGAAAACGTAAGGATACGTGTTCTTCTTACATGCTTCATATACGACTCCTTGACATCTTATGCTATCATACAGACAATCTGGAGAACAATGTGTAGCATCGGTAACACAATGGAGGAATCATGAGGCAGATTGTATTGGATATCGCGACCATACGGGAAATTCCGCTGGTATCCATCCTTCCGAACAAAACGGTCGAGCAATGCCTGGCGCGACGGACCCTGCGTTGCTACTCATTCCACCGGAATGAACTCGTCCATCTGGAGGGAGAACCGTGTGACGCGGTGGATATTGTCGTGTCCGGAATATTGGCAGTCCAGCAAATGGATGAAGAGGGCAATATGTTTTCGGTGGCTTCGTTCGAGAAGCATTGTATCGCAGGTGGTAATATCGCGTTCTCATCCAAACCGTTCTACCCCCATTCGATTGTCAGCCCGGGGGAGTGCAGGATAGTCCGTATCGATTCCGGGACAATCTTCCATTTCTGCGTTGCATACCCTGAATTCCTGCGGTTGTTCCTCAAGACGGCGAGCGACAATACAATGTTGGTGAATGAAAAACTTGCAGCCATCATGCATCGTTCGCTTCGCCAACGGTTGGTCGCGTACTTGAAAGCCGAATCTGTCCGCCAACAAACGACATCCATAGTGCTTCCTGTCACGAAAACGCACTTGGCACACATTATCGGCGTACAACGCACATCAATTTCACGAGAATTGGCAAGAATGCGGAAAGAAGGTCTTTTATTATGTGAAAAGAAGATGATTACACTAGATCGAAAGTTTTTCAATCGATACTGATATATCGAAAAAGACCTGTTGAAGTCTTCGTTCTAGGTTGTCATTTTCAGCATGAGCGTATATAGTGTCTCCATATTAACAAGGTGGGATTGCGCATGGAACTGCAGATTCAGGATTTGGTGGATTCTATCAAACGTGACGGAATAGCCGAGGCCGAGAAGAAGGCCGCTCAGATTGTTTCCGAGGCTAAACAGAAGGCCGACGATTTGGTACGCAACGGTGCGAAGGAAGCGGCAAAATTGGTCGAGGAAGCAAAGAAAGACGTATCTGTCATGCAACAGAGTGGGAAGGCCGCTATTGAACAGGCTGGTCGGGATGTTGTCCTTTCATTGAAGAAAAGCATCAATTCCCATTTCGACCGTCTTCTTGAAAAGACAGTTTCAACCACGTTGTCCGGTGACGAACTGGTTGCACTTATTGTCCAGGTAGTCAGAAGCGGTATGGCCAATGCTGGAGAATCCGCGGTTGAACTTGGAACATCCGACTTCGCCAAATTGGCTGATTCCCTCCGTAGCGAGCTTGCCGCTGAACTGAAGGCCGGTTTGGAAATTCGCCCTGTGCCCTCCGTGGCTGTCGGATTCCGATTGTCCTCCAAGGACGGCTCCAGTTATTATGATTTCAGTGCCGAAGAGACCACCAGGATGCTGGCTCCTTTCCTCAATACCACTATTCAGGAAATGCTTCTTTCGGCTCCAGACGCCCGGTGAGGAGATCAACGTGGCGTCATATTATTATCTGACAGCATCTCTGCCCATGCTCCGTTTCGAAATGACGCCCCCAATGACGAGTGCGCAATTCTTGGATGCGTGCCGGCAATCGTTGGGGTCCAACGATATGGTGATGGTGGAAGCGCTCGTGTCGGGAGATATCGGTACAGTCGGCGGCAGCAACAATTGGCTGGCGCAATGGAGGGCTTTCCTCAGGCACGTGCGGGACACCCTGCACGGACAGCGCATTGCGAATATCGAAGGCGGCCATGAAGGCAACAAGACCCCTGGCATCCAGGATTATCATATAGTGGAGGCTGTCCGTACGGCGATGCAGACGGATAATCCTCTTGAAGCCGAATTGGTCCTCATGCGTCTCTATTGGCGCAAGGCCGACGAGTTGTCGCAATCCCATGTATTCGATGTGGATACATTGCTTACCTATGCGGTTCAACTTGGCATATTGGAACGGAAGGCTTTGTTTACCCCGATGGAGGGAAACGCTGAATTCAAGCGGTTGTTCTCCAATTTGCAGTCGATTATCAAGAGCATATAAACGGAGTGTGGTGTTATGGCAAGAAATAGCGGACGAGTCACCGGTGTGAACGGAAATATGGTGACGGTTCAGTTCGACGGTGATGTCTCTCAGAACGAAGTGGGATATATCCTGCTAGGAGAGCAGAGGTTGAAATCGGAAGTCATTCGGATTTCTGGAAAAATCGCCTCGTTGCAGGTGTTCGAGATGACCGCGGGAATCAGTGTCGGAGAAAAGGTTGAATTCACCGGATTGATGCTCAGCGTTGAACTTGGTCCCGGTTTGCTTACCCAGATCTATGACGGCCTGCAAAACCCATTGCCGGAATTGGCCCAGCAATGTGGCTTCTTCCTGCAACGTGGTGTGTATTTGCAGCCGATTCCTGACAATTCATGGGAGTTCACCCCTGTGGCGAAAGTCGGGGACACCTTGTTCCCTGCCCAGACGATCGGTACGGTTCCAGAAGGAATCTTCACACACCGCATCATGGTTCCGTTCGATTTCGCCAATGTGGCGTGGACGGTCGATTCCATACGACCGGCCGGTACCTATGGTGTCCGTGAGGAGATCGCAGTCCTGAAGGATCCTAAGGGAAACAAGAAAAGTGTTTCCATGGTATTCACCTGGCCGATCAAACGTCCGATCACCAATTATGTCGAACGGTTGCGTCCGACGGAACCACTCGTTACACAAGTGCGGATCATCGATACGTTCCTTCCGGTCGCGAAAGGTGGGACATACTGTATTCCCGGTCCTTTCGGTGCCGGAAAAACCGTGTTGCAACATATGACGAGCAGAAATGCGGATATCGACATCGTAATTATCGCAGCATGCGGTGAACGTGCCGGTGAAGTTGTCGAGACCTTGAAGGAATTTCCGGAATTGATCGACCCAAGGACTGGAAAGACCTTGATGGAACGGACCATCATAATCTGCAATACAAGTTCCATGCCGGTCGCGGCCCGTGAGGCTTCCGTCTATACCGCAGTGACCATTGCGGAGTACTACCGGCAGATGGGATTGCATATCCTTCTGTTGGCCGACTCCACCAGCCGTTGGGCCCAGGCGATGCGTGAAATGTCAGGTAGACTTGAGGAGATTCCCGGTGAAGAGGCTTTCCCTGCCTATTTGGAATCCGTTATCGCGAGTTTCTACGAACGTGCGGGTATCGTGAAGTTGAGTGACGGCAGCAAGGGTTCGGTTACCATTGGCGGTACGGTAAGTCCTGCCGGCGGAAACTTCGAGGAACCTGTCACACAAGCTACATTGAAAGTAGTAGGCGCATTCCACGGGCTCTCCCGAGAACGTTCGGATGCCAGAAAATATCCGGCGGTGCATCCGCTCGACAGCTGGTCGAAATATGCGAGTGTAATCGATTCCGGCAAGGTTGGTTATGCGAGAAATATCCTTTTTTCGGGTAATGAAGTAAGCCAGATGATGAAGGTTGTCGGTGAGGAAGGCACAAGTCTTGACGATTATGTCGTATACCTCAAGAGCGAATTGATCGACAGCGTCTATCTTCAACAGAACTCCTTCGACCCCGTCGATTTCGCCGCCCCGATCGAACGTCAGGAATTGGTGTTCGATGTACTGTTCAAGGTCTTGGGTTCGGAACTGCAGCTCGAGGACAAGAAGGCAGCGCGTGCCTTTATCAACGAGATCAGGCAGAAATTCATCGACTGGAACAATACGGCATGGGATGACGAACGGTTCGATATGTATCTGAGGGAAATCGAAGAATTGGTCGCCCAACGGTTTGTCGGCTATGAACGCCGTGCAGCCAAGATTCTCCAAGTCAAGTAGGTGGTGCGATATGCAGAAGGTATATACGAAAATTGAGTCGATTGCAGGAAATGTCATATCGGTGAAAGCCGAAGGGGTACGCAACAGTGATCTCGCTATTGTGACATCCTCGCACGGAGAATCGCTGGCCAACGTTATCAAACTCGAGGGTGAGACGGTTTCTTTGCAGGTATTCGCAGGTGCCAGGGGTATATCTACCGGTGACCATGTGCGGTTTCTCGGGTACCCCATGCGCATATCGTACTCGGAGGATTTGTTGGGGAGAATCTTCAACGGTTCGGGAATTCCCCGTGACAACGGTCCTGAACTGACCGACAATCTCATCGAAATCGGTGGGCCTGCGGTCAACCCGGCCAAACGTATCATTCCAAGGAACATGATCAGAACCGGTATCCCTATGATCGATGTCTTCAACACCCTGGTGGAATCCCAGAAGTTGCCGATCTTCTCGGTTTCGGGTGAGCCTTACAACGAGGTATTGGCACGCATAGCCATGCAGGCCGAGGTAGACCTGATCATACTCGGAGGTATGGGACTCAAATATGACGACTATCTTTATTTCAAGGAAACACTAGAGAAGAGCGGAGCCATGAGTCGGACCATCTTCTTTGTGCATACCGCAAGCGATCCGACAGTAGAGTGCCTGCTGGTACCAGATATTTCTCTTGCCGTAGCTGAAAAATTCGCACTCGATGGCAAGAAGGTGCTGGTCCTACTCACCGACATGACCAACTTTGCCGATGCGATGAAAGAAATAGCCATCACTATGGAACAGGTTCCATCCAACCGTGGATATCCAGGTGACCTGTACAGCTCCTTGGCAGCCCGGTATGAGAAGGCAGTCGATTTCGAGGGCGCCGGATCGTTGACTATCCTTGCGGTTACAACCATGCCTGGTGACGATGTCACACATCCGGTACCGGACAACACGGGATATATCACCGAAGGCCAGTACTATTTGAAAAATAGCCGTATCGAACCATTCGGGTCATTGTCGCGCCTGAAGCAACAGGTGAACAAGGATACACGGGACGACCATCGCGCATTGATGGATGGTATGATCAAACTCTACGCTTCGTACCGGGAGTCTCAGGAGAAGAAATCCATGGGATTCCAAATGTCGGAATGGGATGACAAGTTGTTGCAATATGGCGATTTGTTCGAAACGAGGTTGATGGACCTGTCCGTCAATATCCCGTTGGAGGAAGCACTTGATCTCGGGTGGGAGATCCTGGCCGAATGTTTCGAGCCGAAGGAAACCGGAATCCGTTCGGAGTTGGTGCTCAAGCACTGGCCGAAATCGGCTTCGTGAGGAGTAGGACATGGCTGCCGTCAAATTGACGAAGAATGAACAGAAGAAGCAAAAGGATCAACTCAAGCAATTCCAACGCTATCTACCCACCTTGCAACTCAAGAAACAACAGTTGCAGATGGTTATACGGCAGATCGAGCATGAAGTGAGCCATCTTCGTTCGTTGCAGAAGGAATTGGTCGCCCACTTGCAATCATGGGTTGCGGTTTTCCATGAGAACCAGTCGTTCGATACCGCAATGCAATTGGACCATGTGGTGGTGGTCGACAAGGTGATCAAGGCGAAGGGAAATATCGCGGGTGTACCGATTCCAGTATTCAAGGAACTCACGTTCCAACCCATAGCCTACGATGTGGACAAGTATCCCCTCTGGGTCGATCGTGGTGTCGAGTCATTGCGCGAGATAGCGCGGTATGACGCCATGATTGCGACATTGGAGAAGCAGATCGAACTGTTGGGCCGGGAATTGCGGGTGACCAGCCAACGGGTGAATCTGTTTGAAAAGGTCAAGATCCCTGAAACCAAGGAAAATATCAGGAAGATCGGCATCTACCTGGGAGACCAGCAGACCGCAGCTGTTGTACGGGGGAAGATAGCCAAGAAAAAGCTCTTGGTGAAAGCGTCCGGGGAGGGAGTGGCATGATCGTACCGATGAAAAAGGTTTCCCTCATTGTCCTGGCATATGAAAAACGTATGGCATTGAAAGCTTTGCGAAAAGCTGGAATTGTCCATGTCGATGAAATACAGGTTAAGAACGAATCCTTGGAGGAACTGGAAAAATCCAGGAGCGTCATGGAACGGGCCATGGCCAAACTCCAGGAACTTCAGGCATCCCAACCGAAGAAGCCCAGGAAAACCAACCGTGTCCAGGAACCCGCGATCGCGGACGCCCAGGATTTTTCAGGTATCCATGCACGGGTGTTGTGGTTGTTGGATCAGCAGAAGGAACTCGAGGACCATAGGCAAAAGACGATTCTTGAACGTGACCGGCTCAAGGAATGGGGCGACTTTTCCGTCGAAGATTTCAGGGAGTTGCAGGACCACGATATCGCATTGACCATATATAGGATTGGCAAGAAGGAGATCGCCAAGATCGGTTCCGAGATCGATTACATTCGACTCTCTGCTCCCGGTAAGACGGCACTGGTGGCAACCATAGGTTCCCCGCTCCCCGATACGGTCATTGCCCAACGACTGGATATTCCACCGAAATCGCTCTCGTATCTCGAACAATCGATCGCCTCCGATTCACAACGGTTGGGTTCGATAGCCTCCGAACTGTTGGAGCATACACCCTATATCCCGACCTACCGGGAGCGGTTGAGGATGCTTGAACAGGATATGCGGTTCGAAACCGTAAGTGCTTCCATGGGTGAGGACGATACCGTGGCGTGGCTCAGCGGGTATGTGCCGGCGACTTCGGTAGGAACCTTCAAGGAATTGGCATCCAGTCACCGTTGGGGCTATGTGCTCGATGATCCGAACGAGGAGGACAATCCTCCCACACAGGTGAAGAACAGCCGTTGGGTGTCGATCATCGGTCCTGTCTTCGATATCTTGGGTACTGTACCCGGGTATCGTGAATACGATATCAGCATGTGGTTCCTCATGTTCTTCTCGCTGTTCTTCGCCATGATAGTCGGCGATGGGGCATATGGAGTCATATTCTTGATTGCGGGCCTGCTTATCCATCGGAAGATTCGAAAAGCTAACAATGCCGTGATACTGCTCTATGTGCTGAGCATTGCCAGTATCGGATGGGGAGCCGTGACCGGAACCTGGTTCGGCAGCAAAGCACTATTGGAAGCTGTGCCTTTCCTCCAGTCGCTGGTGATTCCCCAGATATCGAACTATCCCGAACTATTCGGATTGGATGCCACAACGGCGCAAAATACTGTCATGCAGTTCTGCTTCATTGTCGGGACCTTGCAACTCAGCCTTGCGTGCGCGATGAACATACACAGGAAAGTAGGGAGGAAGGACCTGAGCGCCGTCGCGGATATCGGTTGGTTGCTCATGATCGATGCCCTCTACTTCCTGGTGCTTATGCTCGTCATTAGCGCACAGGTCAACGTAGCCATGGTTGGAACTGTAGTCGGTGTCGGTTTTGCCCTGGTCGTTCTTTTCGGTGCCCAAGGCCCCGGAATTCCATTTGGCAAGGGTCTTGCCGGAGGAGCGGCAGGGTTGTTCACCACCTTCCTCAACTCGATCAGCGCCTTCTCCAACATCATCAGCTATATCAGGCTGTTCGCTGTCGGTATGGCATCCCTTGCAATTGCCCAAAGCTTCAACAGCATGGCATCGGGTCTGCTTGAAGGGTATGCGTTGCCTGCAGGAATCCTGATTCTGGTGATTGGCCATGGCCTCAACCTGATCATGGCGCTGTTGTCGGTCGTTGTGCACGGTGTGCGCCTCAATCTCTTGGAATTTTCCGGTCAACTTGGAATGGAGTGGACTGGGTTCACGTACGATCCGTTTAGGGAAACGGTTGAAACTTCATCACAGACGTTGTAGAAAGACAACGACAAGGAGCTTGGTATGAATATTGGTATGATCGGAATGGCTGCTGCTCTCGGAATTTCGGCATTGGGTTCCGCACTTGGAACCGGCGCGGCTTCATTGGCTGCTGTAGGCGGGTGGAAAAAGTGCTATGCGAACGGCAAGCCGGCCCCATTCATCATGGTAGCATTCTCAGGCGCACCGCTAACACAGACCATTTATGGATTCCTGTTGATGAACTTCATCAGCGCCGCAGCAGCTGCAGGGCAAGATGCGTTGATGTTGCTTGGTGCCGGTGTTTTTGGCGGAATGGCAATCGGTCTTTCGGCATGGATGCAGGGCAGGGCAGCCGCCGCCGCCTCGGATGCATTGGCAGAGACAGGGAAGGGAACCGCCAACTACTTCATCGTAATTGGTATTATCGAAACAGTAGCCCTATTCACGCTGGTGTTCCTGTTGCTGCTTTTGCAATAACCGGTCCAGCTCCATATTCCACAAGCCTCCCGTTCGGGGGGCTTGTTTCGTCTTTTCCTTTTTCTCCAAATCGTGTAAACTGATGTTCAGTAGAAAGGCGTATCAATGAACAGAAGAGTAACAAAGGATATCCATGTAGGGACTGTGGGATTGGGTAGCAATCATCCGATCGCGATTCAAACCATGTGGTCGGAGCCGATGCCGTCGGAAACCGATGCACCAGGATTCGAGAGGCTGCTCACCGCATTGCGGACCTATGCCACCATGGGGTGTTCGCTTATCCGGTTCTCGTACCCTGCCTCCGAAGACAAGGAAATGTTTACACGGATTTGTGCCGAATCTCCCATGCCGGTAGTCGCCGATATACATTTCGACTGGAAACTGGCAATGGAGGCGTTGGCGTGCGGAGCACACAAGATCCGGATAAATCCGGGAAATATCGGCGCCAAGTGGAAAGTGGAGGAAGTGGTACGTGCCGCAGCCGACCGTGGCGCAGCGATTCGGATCGGACTGAATGGCGGTTCCTTGCCTCTCAAGCTCCGGGAAGGGGACCATGCGGTCGGCATGGTGGAAACCGCGTTGGAATACCTGCAGTGGTTTGAATCGTGGAATTTCACCAATACGGTCATCTCCCTAAAGGATACCGATGTCGATGTCACCTATAGGGCATATAAGGCGATAGCAACCCGAATGGATTACCCCCTGCATCTCGGGGTGACCGAGGCCGGTGGTGTGATCAGTGCCGTGGCGCGAAGTACCTGGGTCCTCGGACGGCTTCTGGCCGATGGGATCGGCGATACCATGCGGATTTCCATTACCGACGACCGCGAACATGAGATCGCAGCTGCACGGGAAATCATGAGGACTGTGGGATTGGAGACCAGCGGGATCCGTGTGGTGTCCTGTCCCCGTTGCGGAAGGGCTTCGTTCGATTCCCAAGCGTTCCTGAAAAAGGTACAACACCGGTTGATGCAGATCGATGCGCCGCTGACCGTTGCCATCATGGGGTGTCAAGTGAATGGACCCGGTGAGGCAGCGCATGCCGATATCGCCATTACAGGAATAGGAAACAGGGTGTACTTGTACGAAAAGGGAATTCTGGTGCGGGAGGTGACAGCCGATTCGGCCGAGGAGGTCTTGTTTACCCGACTTGAGGAGCTTTCCCATGCACAATAACTTGATTATCAGGGGAGCCCGGGTCCACAACCTGAAGAATATCGATCTGGATCTCGAAAAGGATAGCCTCATAGTCATAAGTGGTATCAGTGGTTCTGGAAAATCCTCGTTGGCCTTCGACACCATATTTGCCGAAGGGCAGAGGCGGTATGTCGAATCCTTGTCAGCCTATGCGAGGCAGTTTCTCGGACGAATGGAAAAGCCGGATGTCGATTATATCGAAGGTCTTTCTCCAGCTATCGCGATCGAACAGAAGACCACACACAACAATCCACGGTCCATTGTCGGTACCATAACCGAGATCTACGACTATTACCGGTTGCTCTGGGCGAGGATCGGCCAACCGTTCTGTCCCGAGTGTGGTCGCGAGATCACAGAGCAATCGATCGACCAGATTCTGGACACGGTGTATCGGTATCCACAGGAAAGCCGGTTGATGGTTCTCGCTCCGGTGATATTGGGAAGGAAAGGGGAACACAAGAAGGTTTTCGAGGATGCGAAGAAGGGTGGCTACGTCCGCGTTCGTGTGGATGGGGTAATACAGGACCTCGACACGGACATAGTCCTTGACAAACAGGTGAAGCATACTATCGAAGTCATAGTCGACCGTGTGGTGTTGCGTCCCGAGGGTCGAAGCCGCTTGGCCGATTCCATTGAAATGGGTATTGAAATGACCGGTGGTCTAGTGAGTATCCTGATATTGGATGCCGACGGCACCGAGAAGGTCGAGACCTTCAGCGAGCACAACAGCTGCGCCCACTGCGGGATCAGCATTCCGGAGCTTGAGCCGCGCCTGTTCAGTTTCAACAACCCCTTCGGCGCTTGTCCTTCCTGCCATGGATTGGGGACAAAGACCGAATTCGACCCCGACAAGATTATCCCAGACAGGAAGCGTTCCTTCAACCAAGGCGCGATCGCAAGCCAGAATCCCGATGCCGTATGGTCACGGGCCCCCCTCGAAGCCTTGGCCGAACGGTATGGGTTTACCCTTGATACACCTTTCGAGAAATTATCGGACGAAGTTATCGCTGTCATCCTGTACGGTACAGACGAACGGTTGCCGATCAAATACAAGAATGAGAAGAACCAGGGGTATTACACCATGGAAAAACCGTTCGCCGGAATTATTCCCGATTTGAAAAGGCGCTATTTCGAAACCAATTCCATGCAGATCCGCATGTGGATGGATTCGTTCATGACAAGCCGCACCTGCGAGGTGTGCCATGGCAAACGGCTCAGGTCGGAGGCTTTTTCTGTCCTCGTAGGTGGTATGAATATCGTCCAGGTCACCTCGATGTCTGTCAAGGAATCGGTAACATTTTTCCAGGAGCTGCAACTCAACGATACGCAAAAGGAAATTTCCAAACAGATACTGAAGGAAATCCAAGCACGGTTGACCTTCCTGGTGAATGTCGGTTTGGATTATTTGACCTTGGACCGTCCCTCCGGATCGCTCAGTGGAGGAGAAGCCCAACGCATCCGTTTGGCGACACAGATCGGGTCGGCCCTCAGTGGGGTGATCTATGTGTTGGACGAACCATCGATCGGGTTGCACCAGCGTGACAACCAACGGTTGATCGATACCTTGAAGACATTACGTGACATTGGCAATACCGTCATTGTGGTTGAGCATGACGAAGCCACGATCCGGGAAGCCGATTATGTCATCGATCTCGGTCCGGGTGCAGGAGTCCATGGAGGGGAGATTACCGCACAGGGGACACCAGAGGAAATCGAAAGGAATCCGGCAAGTGTCACCGGGCAATACTTGTCCGGAAACCTGCATATGCCGACACCGGAGAAGAGGCGGGAAGGTTCAGGGGAATCGCTGGTGGTCAAGGGTGCCAGGAAAAATAATCTGAAGGGAATAGATGTGGAAATCCCCTTGGGGAAAATGATTGTGATAACGGGTGTGTCGGGCTCCGGCAAATCGACCTTGCTCAATGGTGTGCTTCTCCCTGCTTTGAAACGGGTCCTGAATAGGCAAAGTGAACAGTTCGACGGGTATGTGCAGATACTTGGCAGCGAACATATCGACAAGGTCATAAATATTGACCAAAGCGCAATCGGACGGACTCCACGGTCCAATCCGGCAACCTATGTAGGTGCATTCACCCCTATCCGCGAACTGTTTGCGTCCCTTCCCGAATCGAAGGCCCGCGGCTACAAGCCGGGGCGGTTCTCCTTCAACGTTTCCGGTGGAAGGTGCGAACATTGCCAAGGCGACGGAACCCTGAAGATCGAGATGCACTTTCTTCCGGACGTATATGTGACCTGCGATGTGTGCAAAGGCAAACGGTTCAACACGGAAACCTTGGCCGTCCACTACAAAGGCAAGAATATCCATGATGTCCTCAACATGACCATCAGCGAGGCTGCCGAGTTCTTTGCTCCGGTACCTTCGATTCGTCGCAAGGTCGAGACATTGGAATCCGTAGGCCTCGGGTATATCAAATTGGGACAATCTGCGCTCACACTCAGTGGTGGTGAAGCGCAACGCGTCAAGCTGAGCCTGGAACTCGCAAAGCGGGGAACAGGTAAAACTTTGTATGTATTGGATGAACCGACCACTGGCCTGCATTTTGCCGATGTGAAGAAACTTATGGAAGTCCTCGACCGGCTGGTCGACCAGGGAAATACCATCGTATTGATCGAGCACAATCTGGATATCATAAAATCGGCTGACCATATCATAGATCTAGGACCGGAAGGTGGCGATGGTGGAGGGCAGGTGGTGGCGGTCGGGACGCCCGAAGAGGTTTCCCTATGCAAGCACTCCTACACAGGGTATTATGTAGCGAAGTCGCTATATGAAAAAGCATAGGCCGATACATGCCGTTCAACGTGCCATCATCCTCATGCTTATCCTCCCCGTGGTATTGGTATCGGCGGCAACCGATGGTCAAGACGAGATAGGTCTGGACGACGGGACTTCAGCCGTACGCTATCTGTTGCTCTCGGAAGAGCTCGATAGCGCGAATCTACCTGAACTACAGAGCCGCGCCCGATTCCTTGGAGTCTCCGACAGGGGCACAACCGAGGAGATACGCGACCGTTTGTACACTTATTATGATTTGGTGCCAAGCGTTGAAGTGCCCTTGGTTCCGGATGGCAACGGTACACAGACCGTAGAGATCGTCTCCGCCGATCGTATCTATCTGCAAGGATCGGGTGCACGATACATACTCCTGGATGGTAATACCGCCCTCTCGTTTACGCCCGAAGGAACACAGGACGCCACAGATGTCTCGGCCCAAAGAATGGTCATCGACTTGGAAAGCGAGTTGGTCTCGGCATTGGGGACCGTCTCGTTCCAGAGCATCGGCACAACCGACACGGATCGTTTGGAAGGTGAAATCGTAACCATTCGGTGGGGGGAGGGAAGCCTGCTGCTCAGCGATGGGGGTACCGGCATGACGCGTGAGAATAGCGAGGGCACCGCAGTGGAATTCTATGCCACCGGTTCCAATGTTTATTTTTCAGGCGAGCCGCGTACCATTGCCTTCTCCGATGGTTTCATAACCACCAACCGCGAGCAGGCCTACTTCAGCATAGCAGCCTCATCCATGTATGTGGTCGATGGCGGGGATCTGTTCGTGACCAACGCAAGGATGTCCTTGGGACGCGTCCCCATCCTATGGGTTCCATTCTTCTATTATCCAGGCAAGACATTCGTATTCAACCCTTCGTTCGGATTCGACTCGGAACGGGGGTTCTTCTTTTCCTCCAGCACAGAACTCTACGGACGGTATCCGAAGATCGAGCGTGCCGAGGAATCCAGTTTCACAGCCTTGTTGACCGGTTCCTCAGGGAATACACAAGTACGTGACGGATGGGTCTATTCTGATTCCACCTCCGAAGAAACAATGGACTACAGGGAGAAGTGGGCACTGGAAAGTTCGTCATATCTTTCACTGTTGGTCGATGCCTACCAGCAACGGGGTGTGTTCCTGGGAATCGACACCATCAACAATTTTTCCGACAAGCAGTACGTACTCTCTGTCTTTGGAGGTATCGCATTTCCCGGAGAACTGGGTTCGACCTTGAGCAGTGTATACGAAATACCACCGCTCAGGTATGCGTTCGATGGGAAATTCTTGATCGATACGCAGGCTGTCGATGTTTCCCTGTCGGTTCCGATGTATAGCGACCCCCGGGTGATGCGCGATTATGCGAACAGGCTTACGTCGTTTTCCTTGGGTGCCTTCGGTGGAGATGTCACTGTTCCCACTACCTATCGGTCCGATATAGCCACTTACGATTGGGTATTGACCAGTACTGCTACTATACCGGTGAAAGTGCTGCAACCATACATCGAATCACTGAAAATAGAACGGTTGTCCTCCAAAATCACGTGGAAAGCACAAACACAAGCGGATGGACCCGGATACACGGTCACACAACTGACATTGCCCGATTTCATCGCATCGGCAACCGGCACGCTGTTCAAATTTGCCCAAGATGCAAGGACCGGGCAAACCCCCGAGCCGGTATCGGAACCTCTTGATCCTGCGATACAGCTCGAGGAGTATGGAATAGAGCCCCCCTATACGATAACATTGCCCGCCGCCAGGACAGTCCAAAAGATAGATGTCTCGTCCATAAGCTTGGGATACAGTGTCCGCCAGACATTCTCGGAAATTCAACAACTGGACGATTCGGTGACGACAGATACATCCCGGTATGCCAGGACCGCAGGAAGCATCACATTGCAAGCGGCCCTGGCTCCTTCGATTGTCCAAGTCACACAGAGGCTCGATCCCATGCTTACCATAAACGAATCCGATGCACTCGCCACCCACCAGGTTTCATTCACCACAACGACCGACGCATCTGTTCCTTTGCTTGGCATTTCCTATGGATTGACAACCCGATTGTACAATCGGACAACCACAAAAAAGGAATTGCAACCCGAGACCGAAATCGGCGGGTGGGGCGATTGGAGTACCGATTCTGTGAGCAGGCACCAATTGGCATGGCAACAATCCTATTACAAGGGCCGGTACATATATACTCCTTCCATTACCGCTACCCTCGACCCCCTGCCTTTCGGCTTGCAACCGAAGTTTGCTTTTGCTGTCGGCAAGTTCTCCACATCCGTTTCCTATCGGATGGCTGAAGACGATTCGGGAGACTTCGTCGGCGAGGATGCGATTCTTTCCGTGGCATATCTCGACACGGGGCGGTTCGAGTTCTCATCCACGGCCACCTACCAAGGGGATGTTGCCCGGACAACCACGGGGTTTCTCACACCGTTGGATCTTTCCAACTCGCTTTCATTCACAGCATTCGATGCATACCTCACCATCGGGGAGAAGTCCGAGTATTCCTTCGAGGACAACGCCTTCGACCAATTCCTGGTGTCCGCAGCCATTCCGTGGGCTTCGATCAGTGTCCAGGGAAGTGGAACACCGATCGATCCCGTGTTCAATCTGTTGGATGCCGATATCACCATCGATGCTTTCGAGAAACGGTGGTGGAAGAATAGGATCTCGCTTGGGCTCGATATCACGAGTGCCTACAGGCATTCCTTTTGGGATGCTTCAGCTTCAAACTTTTCATTCAAGATAAACCTGGAATTCTCGATCGCCGAATTCTTGACCGTCGATTTTGCCTTGACTACCGTGAACAAGGGGTTCCACCGATACTCGAATTTTAACGATATGTGGCAGGATTTGCTGCGTTCCTTCGATTTTTTGGGTAATGGACGCTCCAATACACAGTTCACAATGGAAGCGGTAGAATTGTCGGTCATCCACCATATGGCCGATTGGGACCTCCATTGTAAATATGAAGGAAGCGTAGTATTATCGGATTTGGAATGGCGTTGGAATCCTGTATTCACAGTATTCCTGCAATGGAAAGCTATTCCTGAAATCAAAGTCGACAGACAGTTCGATGTCGGGCACTGACGACTGCATCGTAGGAGAAGGATGAGTAGCACCATCGTATTTGAGCAATCGTTACAGATGCAACGTGTTTGTGGAGTGAACGACAGGAATATCCCGTACATCGAGTTGTTGCTCAACGGAGAGTTGTTTGTCCATGGAAACAGCATTACCTATCGGGACGTTCCCGATCGGGAAGGTTCGGGAGATTCGGTATTCACGAATCTCATGATCCGCTTGAAACGATTGGCCGAACAGCGCGAGGATATCACGGAACCCGAGATATTCATGGAATACCAGGCCCTGCAGGTGGGCAAGGTCCGATCCGAAGCCGACATTGCCAAGGACTTGCAGGACGAGCAGAACAGTTTCATTTCGGTCGGAGGAAAAATCGTCTATCCTAAGAGTTCGAGGCAACGCGCGTTTATACGCCTGATGCGTGAACGGCAACTCGTGTTCAGTATCGGACCGGCGGGAACCGGAAAGACATTCCTTGCCATAGCCCATGCCCTGGGCGAAGTACTCGGTGGCCGCAAGCAGAAGATTGTCTTGACCAGACCCGTGGTGGAAGCCGGGGAAAGCCTCGGATTCCTGCCCGGGGACCTGACACAAAAGATCGGTCCGTATCTACGGCCACTATACGATGCCATGGAATACCTGCTTCCTCCAGCGATCATCAAGCGGTTGGAGGACAACGGCGCGGTCGAGACTGCTCCCTTGGCGTATATGCGGGGACGGTCGTTGAACAATGCATGTGTGATCCTCGATGAGGCACAAAACACCACCACAGAGCAGATGAAGATGTTCCTTACCCGTTTGAGTGAGAACTCTACCGCGGTAATCACCGGCGATATCACACAGGTCGACCTGCCGAGAAGCAGGAAAAGTGGACTTGTGCATGCGTCGGCAATACTACATGATGTACCGGGAATCGGTTTTGTGGAATTCGATTCCTCCGATGTCGTGAGAAGCAGGATGGTCCAAAGGATAATTGATGCGTATGAAAAAGATGCATACCGTTCCTGACAAGTTTATGGAGAACCCGTTGTGGATCAGGCTGCTGATCCCAATCCTGTGTGTCCTCATAGCTGCTGGAGCGATCCTCCTGCCTATCCTGCTGGCGAACGATACCCAATTGATCACAGAGGATGTCCGTACCCGCTATTCGGTAGGGTCCTTGGCTGAGAACGATGTACGGGCGAAGGAAACCTTCCATTATATCGATGAGGGGGAAACCCGGAGACAACAGGTAGCGGCAGCCAAATCGGTGTTGCCCCATTTTCACATTTCCATGATCGAATCGAGAAAAATGCTCGCTATGGTCGATGCACTGTTTGTTGTCGACGCCGATTCCATGCAATTGCTTGAAGATGGTGGATTCCAGGATGCCCGAGTGATCTTGGATTCAATCCGGGCTCTCCCCGACGACACCCGGAAAACCTTATACCAGTTCTTGGTCGAAACCATGACACGCTATATCACCATGGGGGTTTTCGACCAGGACGAACTGATGGAGAGGCAGGATGAGGGATACGAACAGATCCTGGTGTACAACGTTGTTGGCGATCAGTTGGAAACATCAGCAAAAGTTTTGGACATGCAGGGGTTGCAGCACCAGGGTACGATAACCTCGATGGTGAACTCCGATCTCCGCTCCCTGCGGTATTTGCTGCGTGGAGATCTCCAATCATTGGCATTCGACATCCTTTCCACCATCATCAGGCCGAATGTCTACTATTCCCCCGTTGAGACAGCCATAGCCCGGGAACATGCATCACGGGAAGTGGTGCCTTCCATGGTGCGTGTAGAGAAGGGCCAATATATCCTCAAGACCGATTTTGTCATTACCAACCAGGATATCAAGACTTTGCAGGCTATGCGGATGGCTTCCGCAAAATATACTCCCACACAATTGATCGGCAGGATATTCTTTGTGTTCATCGTAACCTCCAGCGCCCTGTATTCGTTGTATATGGTCTTTGAATACACAAAACGAAAGTTCCAATACATCCTATTGTTCCTGCTCGGTGTAGTGTTCACACAAATCGCCACTTACGTTGTCCTGTTGCAAGTTGCTGGAAAAGGCTTCGTCTCCTTGGATCCGTTCCTCCCTGTCTTTACCCTTCCCATCACGTTCGCATTGGTGACCAACCGGAAAAGGGCAGGCATGATAGCAGCTATCCTGCTGGGGTCCTATGCGGTGCTGTTGCCTTCTTCGACAGAAACCACAATATTTTTTATCGTAGCCGTTTCCTTTTGCGGAATTTACTTCATCAGGTACGCATCGCGGCGTATAGACATGGTGTTCCAATGGTTTTTCGGTATTGTGGCAGCTTCGTTTTTCGTGTTGTTCAACAATTTGATAAACGGGTATGGATTTGCCCACGTCTTGTCTTCCATCAGTGCTGTTTCAGCGAACATCTCGGCGACCTACATACTGGTCACATTGTTGCTTCCGCTTATTGAACTCGGTTTCAATATCCCCACTTCGTTCAGATTGCGCGAATTGGCTTTCAGCGATTCACCTGCTCTCGTCCGGTTGTCCCAAACCGCCGTAGGAACGTACAACCACTCGATGATCGTTGCTGAAATGGCCTATTCGGCGGCAAAGGAGATCGGTGCCGATCCATTGTTGGCGCGTGTGGCGGGGTTGTACCACGATATCGGCAAGCAGGAGCATCCCGAGTATTTTATCGAGAACCAGAATGGCGACAACAAACACGACGACTTGAAGGCCAGCCTGTCCGTCGCAATCATAAAGAGCCATGTGAAGATAGGTATTGAGAAAGGACGGGAGGCACGTCTTCCCCAGGAAGTCTTGGATATCATAAGCCAGCATCATGGAAACGATATCATCGCCATTTTCCTGAAGGAAGCCCAGGTCGCCGCAGCGGCCGATAGTACCGCCTCCGAGGTGAAACGTCAGGACTATTCATACCACAACCAGATTCCGCAGACTCCCGAAGCCGCGATCGTCATGCTCGCCGATAGTGTGGAAGCGGCTTCGCGGACAATCAAGAAACCATCCGCCCAGAAATACGACAAATTGGTGAATCAGATCATCATGGCGAAAATCGAGCGGAAGCAATTGTCGTCATCGAGGTTGTCGATGACCGACTTGGATACGGTCACGAAAGTATTTGTACAGATATTGACGGGACGATTCCATACTCGGATCGAATACCCTGATGATGCAAAAGAGGAAAACACATGATAGGAATCGATATTTCCTACGAATCGGACGAAATGATGGCGAGGGCACCCCAGGATACTGTGGAAGCGGTGCTGAAGAAAGTATTGGAACTCGTTGGCAAGGATTCTTGTGAACTCTCGTGTTCCTTCGTTTCCGAGCGGGCCATGCGTGATCTCAATGCCTCGTACCGGGACAAGGACGAGAGTACGGATATCCTGTCCTTCGTCCAATCGGACGGTTCCGATGGCTTCGATTTTCCTATTGACGGGGATTCCCCCGAACTGTTGGGCGATATTATCATATCTCTTGACGATATGGAGAAAAACTGCGAGTTTTTCTCAGTCGCTCCATCCCAAGAACTTTCCAGGTTGCTGGTGCACGGAGTACTGCACCTGGTCGGATGGGACCATGCTACCAACGATATGGACGAACCCATGTTGATAAAGCAGGAAGAACTGTTGAAAATTGTCGAAAAGGAGTCTATTGCGTGAGGTTTGGTGAAAGACTGAAGAATTGGTTGTCGGGAAACGACCCACAACCTCCGCAGCACAGTACGGAAGTTGTGGAAGAACGGAAAAACATGATCGAGGGAATCGAGGAACTCGCCGAGACTACGGTCAGGGAGGTAATGGTTCCCCGGATCGATGTCGAGTTCGTATCGGATTCGGTTACCTTGGACGAGCTGAAGACGCTTATCGCAGAGCAAGGGTTCTCCCGGTATCCGGTCTACACCGAAACCATAGACAATGTTGTGGGGATCCTCTATGTCAAGGATATCATTCTCCAGCAAGTGGATTCTGGTGTATTCGATGTGAAGCGCTGCATGCGCAAGCCCTATTTCGTACCGGAGACCAAGCGGTTGGACGAGCTGTTGCGGGAGTTCAAGAAGCGGCGTGTCCATATTGCCATAGCCATCGACGAATATGGTGGAGTATCCGGTATCGTCAGTATGGAGGATATCCTCGAGGTGATTGTCGGGGACATCCAGGACGAGTTCGACGACGACGAGGACGAGGATATCATCGAGATGGGGCAGGGCATTTATTTATGCGATGCCCGTGCGGCAATCGATGAAGTCAACGAACGGCTGGGACTCTCGCTTCCCGAGGATGATTTTGAAACGCTCGGAGGATTTGTGTTCGAGCAATTCGGGCGCATTCCCATGAATCAGGAAAAGGTCACCTACCAGGATATGGATTTCGTTGTACAGGAAATCGAGGGGCATAAGATCAATAGAGTGAAAATTATGTCGAAAAGAGGCTGATTCGTTGACGTAAAGTGCCTATTACCGTTATATTAATATCGATACATACCTACATATGGAGGGTTTAATAAAAATGAAAATCGCAATCAATGGCTTCGGACGCATCGGACGCAATGTTTTCAAAGTCGCTTTCGAAGACAAAGACATCGAGATTGTCGGTATCAACGACCTGACCGATCCCAAGACTCTGGCACATCTGCTTAAATACGACTCGACCTATGGGGTATATCCCAAGAGTGTCGAAGCCAAAGACGACGCGATTGTTGTCGATGGTAAGGAAATCAAGATTTATGCAGTTCGCAATCCTTCCGAACTACCCTGGAAAGAACTCGGAGTCGATATCGCAATCGAATCGACTGGTGTGTTCGCTGTAGCGGAAGGTCCGAAGGGTGGGTACAAGGACCATATCAAGGCCGGTGCCAAGAAGGTTATCCTCACTGTTCCTGCAAAGGACAAGATCGACCAGACCATTGTTTGTGGTGTGAATGACAATGACATCGACTTGAGCCTGCTTGCCTATTCCAATGCTTCGTGCACAACCAACTGTCTGGCACCTGTTGCCAAGGTCCTCAACGACACCTTCGGCATCGAGCGTGGCCTCATGACCACAGTGCATGCATACACCAACGACCAGGTTATTCTTGACCAACCCCACAAGGACCTTCGCCGGGCCAGATCAGCAGCCTTGTCCATTATCCCTACCACCACAGGTGCAGCCCGTGCGGTAGCGGAAGTAATTCCCGCATTGAAAGGCAAACTCAATGGTGGTGCCATGCGTGTCCCCACTCCAACCGGATCCATTGTCGACTTGACGGTCCTTCTTGAGAAGGATTGCAGTGTCGAGGAGTTGAACGCAGCTATGAAGGCTGCCGCTGAAGGCCCTCTCAAGGGCATTCTCGAGTACACCGAGGATCCGATCGTTTCCGCTGATGTACGGGGGAACTCGCACTCGTCTATCTTCGATGCGGAACTCACCATGAAGATGGGTCCGAAATTCTTCAAGGTAATGTCATGGTATGACAACGAGATGGGTTATTCCAACCGTGTTGTCGACCTCGCCAAGAAATTGATGGCGTAACCACTGTTCCTACGAATTGCTGTCTGATGCGCGCCTTCCGGTGCGCATCAGGCGTACATGAGGAGTCATGATGAAATTACAAACCGTGAAAGATGTTGACCTGCAGGGTAAGCGGGTGCTTATCCGTGTCGATTTCAATGTTCCTTTGAAAGACGGGGAGGTCACCGACGATACAAGAATCGAAAGTGCGCTGCCTACTGCCCGATATATCCTGGACCAGAAAGGCACCTCGCTTGTGGTCATGTCCCACTTCGGACGCCCCAAGGGGAAGAAGGATCCTGCGTTCAGCATGGCTCCTGTAGCCAAGCGTTTCGAGGAATTGCTTGGTCGCAAAGTCAAGGTTGCCTCGGATGTGATTGGCGATGTGGTCAAGAAGGAAGTCGCTGACCTGAAGGCAGGAGAAGTGCTTCTGCTTGAGAACGTCCGCTTCTACAAGGAAGAGGAAGCCAATGATGAAGGTTTTTCCAAGGAACTTGCCAGTTATGGCGATATCTATGTGAACGACGCATTCGGTACTGCCCACCGTGCCCATGCCTCCACCGAAGGGGTCGCGCATTTCCTTCCTGCGGTCGCAGGTTTTCTGATCGAGAAGGAAGTGAAGTTTTTCGCCCCATTGTTGGAAAATCCCGATAAACCGTTCGTCGCAATAATCGGAGGTTCGAAAGTCTCCTCCAAGATCAGCGTCCTTGAGTCGCTGGCACGAACCTGCGATGCTATAGTTATCGCTGGTGGTATGGCATATACCTTCCTTAAGGTACAGGGGCATACCATAGGAAAATCCTTGCTTGAAACCGAATACCTTGATGTGGCCAAATCATTCTTGGCCAAGGCACAGGAAAAGGGAGTGCGGGTTATCCTTCCCGTGGACCACGTCTGCGCAGCCGAATTCAATGAGCAGGCCCAAGTCGTTGCCGTCGACTCCGTCGATATTCCGGAAGGACTGATCGGTATGGATGTCGGCCCCAAGACGCTTGCTTTGGTCGACAAGGAGCTGAAAGGCGCCAAATCCATCGTCTGGAATGGTCCGATGGGCGTGTTCGAGTTCGATGCATTCGCTGCAGGAACCAAAGCGGTGGCCAAGATGGTTGCCGAGTGCACAGGAACTACCGTTGTCGGTGGTGGGGACTCTGTTGCCGCTGTCAATAAATTTGGATTTGCTGATCGGATTGACCATGTGTCGACCGGTGGTGGAGCTTCGTTGGAGTTCCTCGAGGGACGTGAATTGCCTGGTATCAAGGCTTTGGAGAAATAGATGAGAAATGTATGTATTGCTGGAAACTGGAAAATGAACATGACTCCCTCAGAGGGTGCCGCATTCGCTAAGGCCTTGGCCGAGGCGGTGAAAGATGCCTCTGTGCGTGTTGTTGTCGCTCCTCCTTTCGTAACAATCGCTTCGGTTGTGGCGGCTGTGAAAGGTTCCGCCATCGAGGTCGGAGCCCAGAACATGTCGGACCAACTCTCCGGAGCATACACCGGTGAAGTGTCCGCACCGATGCTCAAGGAAACCGGTGTTTCGATTGTAATCCTCGGCCACTCGGAACGCAGGGCCTTGTATGGTGAGACCGATGCCTTTATCAACAGGAAAGTGAAACTGGCACTTGAACAGGATCTGGACGTGATCCTCTGTGTCGGCGAGACCCTTGGGGAACGGGAAGCAGGTAAACTGGAGGAAGTCCTGAAACGCCAGGTCGTCGAAGGCTTGCGGGATATATCCGCCCAATCGATGTCCAGGATCATTGTTGCCTATGAACCGGTCTGGGCAATCGGTACCGGAAAGACCGCAACACCCGATGATGCCAATTCGGCACATGCGTTCATTCGGTCCGAGATTGAGAAACTCTATGGCAAAAGTGTTGCAGAATCGTTGATAATACAGTATGGTGGTTCAGTGAAACCATCGAATGTGAAAGACCTCATGGCTATGGAGCATATCGATGGCGCACTTGTGGGTGGCGCTTCCCTTTCAGTGGAGCAATTCGCCCCTATAGTGCGGTACAACGTATAAAACTGGAGTTCACAATGGGTGTTATCGGCATTATTCTACTGATTCTCTTCATTATCGCAAGTCTGTTGCTTATCTTCATCGTCTCCATCCAGAGCGAAGGTGGAACAGGACTTGGTGGAATTTTTGGTGGCGGGAGCGATTCGACCTTCGGTTCCCAGACTGGAAAGGTCTTGAACAAGGTTACTGCGATTCTTGGAGCATCGTTTCTGGTGCTGGCCATCTTGCTCGCAGTCATCAACAAATCTCCATCCACCGATTCCTTGCTCGATTCTGTTCAGGTCGAACAGGTCCAGCAATCCGGCGATTGGTGGAATACTACCTCCGCTGAATAAATTTCACCGGTGAATTGATTTGTAGTATGTTAGGTGTCGACCGCATGTTTACTCTGCGGTCGTTGCCGTTTCACAAAGGACGAATATGAGAGTTTGCGTGTTGTATGAGGATCCAGGATCAGCCACGATATGTAAGGATATTGCTTCGGGACTTGCCGATGGTATCCAACTGCAGGGGCACGATGTGGAGCTTGTCGACATGGCTCGGGAATCGGGCAAGATAGTCTCATACTTCGATTACCTGGTCCTGGGTACCAGCGCCATCAATTTCTTCGGTGGCAAGATTTCATCGAAAGCCGAAGATTTTCTCAAACAGGGTGGTTCCGTTTCGGGAAAACGTTCATTCGCTTTTGTCAGCAAGAAAGGCTTGCGTCAAGGCAAGACGTTGCAGACCCTTATGAAAGCCATGGAACGTCAAGGCCTCTACCTCACTTTTTCTGATATTCTACCCAATCGTGCTTATGCGAAAGAAGTCGGCAAGCGTTTGGTCATTTCGTAATTTAGGAGTGTAACTTCCATGAGAAAGCATCGCATTCTTTTTGTATTCATCCTCGCAGTCCTCCCTCTCATGGGGGTGTCTGCAGATATCATTTCCCAACCGGCGGCTACTGTGAACTTGATCCGAAACGCAGTCATAAGCGTGGAAAGTCTCGATCAACGTGTGAAGGCCTACCAGGCTGAAGCGACAGCCTCCGGCTCGAAGGAACCGGTCAAACGGATGGATGTCCTCGAAGTCATGGTGAATGACGAGCTGGTGTTGCAGGGTGCCGAACGTGATGGATATGCTATCACCGAGGTCCAGGTCGACCAGATGCTTCGACAACAGAAGGCGTATGTGGAACAGCAGATCGGCAGGGCCATAACCGACGCTCAGTTTGAAACGGTGATCCGAAACAATTATGGGATCAGCTTGGCCGATTTCCGCAAGAATATCCGGGAATCAGCTCTTGTGGACCTCTATGTGCGGGGGAAGATGTCGGCTGTTCTGCAATCGTACCCGGAACCGACAGAGGAACAGATCAATGAATTCTTCAGGACCAACCGTTCTGCATTCATGAATCCAGAGTTGGTCAGGTTGAGCCACATATTCATGCCGTTCTCCGATACTGACAAGGCTGAGGTCAAGAAACAGATGGACCAGCTTGCCCGTTGGTTGCGTTACAATACCTATACATTCGAAGAGCTTGTTCCCAAATATTCCAAGGATGCCGATTCGGTTGGAAAGGGTGGCGATATCGGCTGGTTGGCTTTCGATGACGAACAGATGCGGGCCTATTTGGGCGCCTCCTTCTTCGATGCGGTGTTCGCGTTGCCGCTGGGCAAGCCTTCCGGAGTACTCGAATCGACGGGTGGATACCACGTTGTGAAAGTCACCACACATACCGATCCGAAATTGCTTTCAATCGACGATCCGATCAATCCCGAATCAAAGACTACAGTAAAGCAGTATATCAAGCAGACTTTGACTACCAGGAACCAGCAGGTGGCGTACCTGAGGGCAATCGACCAGCTGGTGCAGCAATTGCGCGGTGAAGCCATGATCAATATACTGATCTCAGAGGAGCAGTCCAATTGAAGAGTCGTCATATGGGAAGGGAATTGGCCCTTTCTACTCTCTATGCTCTTGATTTCAACGGTGAATTGGTACCGGGAATGGGTCCTGTGGATTTTCCCACGTTATCCGACGAAGAACGCGAGCAATTGGACCAGGAAACGGTGTTGTTTGCCCGTTTCCTCCTGGCCGGCACATTCGACCACTTGGAAGAAATCGACGCTTGGATTTCCCGCTTCTCGATAAATCGGCCGTTGGACAAGATCGACTGTATCGATCGCAACATTTTGCGTATCAGTGTGTTCTCATTGCTCCATGTCCGTGATATCCATAGCAATGTAGTGATTACTGAAGCTGTACGGCTTTCACAGGAATACAGTCGGGAGGTCAACTACAAATTTATCAATGGAATCTTGGATTCCATGCGGAAGGAAATTGATGATAACGCTCAAAACTCCTGACCAGATAAAAGGAATAGAGGAATCATGCCGACTATTGGCTCGGCTACACGATTCCTTGGAAACGTTCATTGAACCTGGCATGACCACCAAGGAGATCGACTCCTACTGTTATTCCTTCATCACCAAGCATAAGGGGCGACCTGCTTTTCTCAACTATATGGGCTTTCCCGCCTCGGCATGTATTTCGGTAAACGAAGAAGTAATCCATGGTATTCCGGGCAAACGCAAGATACTGCCGGGAGATCTGGTCAGCGTCGACCTTGGAATCGATCTGAATGGCTATTACAGCGATGCCGCGAGAACATTCATAGCAGGTGGATCTTCCACCGCGGACAATGAGCGTTTGGTGCGCATAACCAAGAAATGCCTCGAATTGGGAATAGAGGGTGCCAGCCGGACGAATGCCAGGGTACATGATATTTCAGCTCCGATATTCAAACTGGCCGATGCAAATGGGTTCGGTGTGGTACGGGACTATTGCGGCCATGGTGTGGGACTTGCCTTGCATGAGGAGCCGCAGGTACCGAATTATGTCAGTGCCATGTCGCCGAATCCACGACTTCGAGTCGGTATGGTGTTGGCGATCGAGCCGATGATCAACCTGGGAACAAAGAATATCCGGAACCTTGACGATGGGTGGACTGTGATTACCGCGGACGGAAAACCTTCCGCACATTTCGAGCATACGATTGCGATCACCGAAAACGGTGTGAAGATATTGACGGTATCCGAATGAATCGGAAGGGTGGGGTATGAAAAAGGAATTCATCAGTCCTGAGATGTTGCGTGATTCTGCACTGAAACTTGTTCACCATATGCATGCGGTGGATGGGTTTGTTCCCGATATCATTTATGTGTCGCTTCGTGGAGGCGCATACATGGGCAATGTCTTCAGCGAATATTACAAGCTTATCCGCAAGCAGGCGGGCGATCGGCCGGTGTTCTATGCCGCGGTTGTGGCGCGTTCATACGAGAATATGAAGTTGGAATCGGAAGTCCGCATAGACGGATGGACGTATTCCCCCGAACACTTGCGCACCGGTGACAAAATCTTGATTGTCGATGATATCTTCGACACCGGCAAGACTGTCAACGCGTTGGTCAATGTCATGTTGTCCAAGGGAATCCCCCGCAGCGATATCAAGGTCGCTGTATTCGATTACAAGATTCCCAACTACAAGGATATCCCCCGGTTGCCGATCCAACCCGACTACTACTGTCGAAAGCATGTGCTCGACTCGATCGAGGACGAGACCTGGATCCACTATATGAACCATGAGTTCATCGGTTTGACCAGTGAGGAGATCGACCACCAGTATACGGACCCTGAGGTCCGGGAGATCCTCCACGACGTACGGTGCGATTGAGCAGAACGAGAATAGCAGATAGGAAAATAGGAAAGCGGCCGATTTGGCCGCTTTCTCTATGTGCAAGCAACACTTGTCTTAGATATCGGTTGCAGTACCATCCAACATATTGATGGTATAGATACCATTCTCCATGGTTCCAACATACACAGTATCTAATACTACCAGATAGCTCTTGATCTTGATGTTGGAGAAGGTATCGGCAAAATCCAATGTGACTTCGCTTACTGCCCCAGAAGTGACATCCACTGCATAGAAATCATTGTCTCCATTCTGTAGATACAAGGAGCCGCCGTGGTAGAAGACCGGGTAGGGAAGATTCTTCGGATTCCTCTCGGGAAAGCCTGTGATCGAAGAAGTGGAAGTAAAAGCTGAAAATGTTCCTGTTGTTGCTTTCCAGACTTTTCCCAACGAATCGATTACTATTATATCTGTTCCAGCGACCGCCATCGCAACCAACGGATTGTCATCGAACGTGGCATCGGTTGTAGATGTCATAGGATCTGTAGCCCCTCCGGATACATAATAATGTGAGAATTTCGTCGTGTCACTTGCCGAGTTGCCACTCACCAAGAATGTAGTATCATCAAATGCAATCAGGTTCGGCGGAAATTCGTCGACAAATTGAGTCGTAAAACTAGCTTTAGAAGATCCTAAAGGATCTGCATCAGCTGAATATACGGAAAAATTATCGACGCCATCTCGCAACAGCATGAGATTGAATTGTGGACTCATTGCCTTCACGGCATGTTCAGCTGTCCAAGTAGTGTGTGTTTTTGTACCAATATCGTACGTGTAGAGGGTATTGTCATCGGGGTACGTCGCTTCCGTGGCGTACACGATATCAGTGCCATCGAATGTAAAGTGTCGGACGCCAGCAGCGGGAATTGATTCCCAATTCTTGGTTGTTGGATCATATACCTGTAAACTAGCTTTGCTCGTATAGGAAAATAAATTCCCCGAGGCTCTAGAAATCAGATGTATGGAACCAACATCTACTTTCTCGACAGATTCGCTGATACGCATGAATATGCCTTCATTCTCTGTGTTGCAACCAACAGCGAGAAGTGTTGCCAGAATGAGCATGACTGGAATAACCATATGGTTGAAGTTTCGTTTCATTGTATGCTCCTAGTTGTTGCGGTAGGTGACCGACAGGGTGATCGGCATGAAACCTGCAAGGGTCGTATGGTCACTGTAGGGGTGGTTGCTTCCGTAAATCTCTGGAATCAACTGTAAACCGGTACCCAATGTGATTCCCCAATCGTCCCTGAAATACCAACTGACCCCCGCTTCCAAGGTCGCCAATAGGCTGAGGAAGCTCGGAGCTTCACCGCCGCTATACGAATTGTATGCGAACCCAAGCCCTACACTCAAGGGAATCTCTATCGTTCCCTGAAGTGGAATATAGGTGAGCTTTGCTTGGAATGGAACCGACGTGAACAGTTCGTCACCCTTGTCGTAGGCGAACAGGTATCCCAATTCACCACCAAGTGCCATGGTACTGTTCAGGAACCCCTGGTACCGGATGGAACCATATCCACCGACCTTCATGTGCATGGCATCGGGGAAAGCCAAGAATTTTTCTCCATCGGAGGATGAGAGGAACGGCCTGAAGAAAAATGCGGGAATTACCGGACCAGCGCGGAACGTGAACATTTGATTACCCATCTCATATTCCCGAACCTTCACCGGTGTATCAGCTTCCGCAAAAAGCATCATAGGTATAACTGCACATAGGAGCAAAACAATCAGAACTTTTTTCATCACAATTCCTTCTCCTAGGATAATAGACAAGATGTTTTCCTATCATACTGTATCCCGACACTTTTGAAAACCTGTACACACTCCCGGCGATTTTTGGTATAACCTGAGAAAGCGATGCACCGTATGCATGCAAGGAGAGCCCATGTTGGTATTGTCAGGAAAGGAAGTAGCGACGAAAGTCCGTTCTGAGGTGCAACAGGAATGTACCCGCTTCAAGCAAGAGACCGGCCATACCCCCTGTTTGGCAGTTGTCTTGGTCGGAGACGATCCGGCGAGCGCAACCTATGTTGCCAGCAAGGGCAAAGCCTGTGAGGAGATGGGATTCGACCATCGCGATTACCGCTTTCCGGCCGACATAACCGAGGATACCGTAGTGCAATTGGTGGAGCAATTGAATGCCGACCCTTTGGTTGACGGTATATTGGTCCAGTTGCCGCTACCCGCCCACATACATGAGAAACGTGTAACCAACAGCATTCGGGGCGATAAGGATGTCGATGGATTGCACCCTGTGAATATCGGGCGACTTTTGTTGGGTGACCCCTCGTTCGTGGCATGTACCCCTGCTGGTGTCATGAAGATTCTCGATCACTACCAGATCGAAACAGCAGGAAAGGAAGTAGTCGTTGTCGGCCGAAGCAATATCGTGGGAAAACCCATGGCAGCGCTCATGATACAAAAGGGACGGGATGCTACTGTCACCGTATGCCATAGCCGTACCGCCGACGTGGGTGCGCATACCCGGAAAGCGGACATCCTCGTGGCAGCGCTAGGGAAGCCGCTCGCGATCACCGCAGACATGGTCAAGCAAGGCGCGGTGGTCATCGATGTCGGCATCAACAGGGTGGAGGATGCCTCCCGGAAACGGGGATATCGCCTGGTGGGCGATGTCGATTATGAATCGGTCGCACCCTTGTGTTCCGCAATTACACCGGTCCCTGGCGGAATCGGCCTTATGACCATTGCCATGCTCATGGAAAATACCTTGCTTGCCGCAAAAATGCATGTTTGAAGGAGACTCCTTTTGTCAGATAGTATGAAGACCCACACCAGCTATTGGCTGGAAACCTACGGATGCCAGATGAATACGGCTGAATCGAACGCGTTGGAGATTGCCCTGCAAGCTGCCGGAATGCAACCCGCATCCAGCGCAGAGGATGCCGACTGCGCGATACTCAATACCTGCAGTGTACGGAAAACCGCGGAGAACAGGATCTGGGGACGGATCGGATTCTTCCAACACCTCAAGCAATCGCAACCGATGACCCTGGTGGTAACCGGTTGCATGGCAGAACGCCTTGGCGACGAGTTCCTGAAGGATGCCCCGGCAGTCGACCATGTCATGGGAACCAACGACAAGCAACGGATCGCCGCATTGCTCTCGGGGGGGAGCGACGAACGCGACGCCGCCTATTCGTTCACCCAGAGCTACCATAAAAACGGCGATGTGAAGTCGTACGTTCCCATCATGAACGGATGCAACAACTTCTGTGCCTATTGTATCGTCCCCTACGTACGGGGCCGGGAAGTCTCACGGGATCCGCAATCGGTATACGATGAGATCCATCGGTTGGAGGATGCCGGAGTACGTGAAATCACATTGCTCGGCCAAAATGTCAATTCCTACGACTATACATGGAACGGAAAGCACATGCGGTTTCCCGACCTGTTGTCCGATATCGCCAACCAGGTATCCTCGATCCGATGGATTCGCTTCGAGAGCCCGCATCCCAAGGACTTCTCCCCGGAGCTGATCGCGGTGATCGCCCAGGAGCAGGCAGTGGCGAAGCATCTGCATGTGCCGGCCCAAAGCGGATCCACACGTGTACTGCAACGTATGAATCGCAAGTATACCCGGGAAAGCTATCTGCAGCTGATCGAAAATCTGCGCAAGGCGGTTGGGGGCATCACATTCACCACCGATGTCATGGTGGGCTTCCCGGGAGAAACGGAAGACGATTTCCACCAGACCCTGTCGTTGATGCAGGACGTGCGGTTCCTCGAAGCCTTCATGTACTATTTCAATCCACGTGAGGGAACGAAGGCCGTGTCGATGCCCGACCAGTTGTCGTCGGATATCCGTATGGCACGCCTGCAGGAATTGATCAATCTCCAACGATCGATATCCCACGAGGAAAAGGTCGCGCGGTGCAACGGCACGGTCGAGGTGTTGGTGGAACAGATATCCAAGCGCAACGAGCAAGAATACCTGTCGCGTACCGAACATGACGAGATGGTCGTGTTCCAACCGGTTTCCCCGGTTCGAGTCGGGGATTTCGTGAACGTGGAGTTGGCCGGCATGGTCGGGAGTACCTTTACAGCGACCCAGCGATGACGGGGATGGAGGAGTCCATGGTAGACATGCTCAAGAAATTGCTGGAAAGCTCCAAGCGCACCGTGGCATTCACAGGTGCCGGTGTTTCCACGTTGAGTGGTATCAGGGATTTCCGGGGTACCGGCGGATTCTACACTTCCCAATGGCACGGCATGTATGTCGAGGACCTTCTGTCGCTCGACACGTTCCAGACCGATCCGTCACTGTTCTACGGTTGGGCACGGGAATTCCTGTACCGGTTGGACCACTACCAACCCTCTATCGTGCACTCCGTGCTGGCGAGCATGGAACAGGGAGGAATGGTAACCGGTGTGTATACGCAGAATATCGATATGCTGCATCAGAAGGCAGGCTCCACTCAGGTGTGGGAAATCCACGGCAGCCCGCAATCCCACCATTGCACCGCGTGTGGTGGATCGGCATCCTATGCACAAGTCGCCCCGATAGTCCAAGAGGGGGGAATACCACGATGTCCCGTGTGCGGTGGGGTGGTGAAACCCGACATCATCTTCTATGGCGAACAGCTCGAACCGACACTGTTGGACCAAGCCTACCGCGATATGGCGAATGCCGACCTGGTCCTGGTGCTCGGCAGCAGCCTGACCGTCCAGCCGGCGGCATCGTTGCCCATGGCCACATACTATCATGGAGGTCGCCTGGTTATCGTGAACTCCCAGGAAACTCCCTTGGACAAGTACGCCAAGATACGTCTGTACGATCTTCAGGAAACCTTTGCGGAATTGGACAGGTGGCTCCATCCGGTCACATGACCGAGTGGTACCCCATCCGTTCCAATATGGTGACAAGCGTCTGCATCCGCTCGCTGATCAATTCATCGTTCTTCGACAGTTCGTTCGCAAATAGGCGGATATCCTTGTCCAGCAACTCATTGTCCGTTGCGATATCCACGGACATGGCATCACCTTGCAATCCGATCCTGTCGATTCGCGTGGCCTGGGGATCGTACAATTTCTCGAATCGGTAGGCCTCGGAAAAATATTCCTTCGTCCGTGCGATAAGGATTGCGAGATCGAGTACCCGGTGCAACGGCAACTCTTCCGATTGCCGTGACCATTTCTCTCCCGTATGGCGCCACACCTTGGCCGATATCTCGACCGACCCGCGGTCGTTCCACTGGGCAAGACCCAATGACAGACCCTTGGCATCCGAATCGTAGGCACTTCGACCATCTATCTGCTCATAATTCTCCACCACCACTACCGGTTTGTGTTTCAATGTCGTTGGTATATCCATAGCTATGCTCCTGTTGCTCAATCTAGCATACATTGGGGATAGAGTATATTAGTAAATTAGTAAATAAGTAAAATATCAACGAATAAAAATATACCGTGACACTACTGCCACGGTAATCATCGAAATCTTCTGCGACCTTACGTCGCGTCGGTATCTGTGAAATCCTTTTTCCTGCGTTGACGTACCGATTCGGTCAACAGATACTCGATCTGCCCATTTATCGACCTGAAATCGTCTTGAGCCCAAGAGGCCAACTCCTCCCAAAGGGAACTGGAAAGCCTGAGGAGAATCTGTTTTTTATCTTTATCTTTTTGTTCCATGAATCTGTAATCAATCTAATATATCGAGCCGCTATTTACAATCGGTTGCGCATCCCGATTTCCACAGAGCACGACCAACAGGTTGCTGACCATGGCGGCCTTGCGTTCCTCGTCAAGGTTCACCACATTGTTCTCGCTCAGTTGCGCCAATGCCATCTCGACCATACCCACAGCGCCCTCTACAATCATCTGTCTGGCGGCGATAATGGCGGAGGCCTGTTGACGCTGCAGCATGGCGGCGGCAATTTCCGGAGCATAGGAGAGGTGGGTGATGCGAGCCTCCAGGATTTCGATACCGGCGATATCGGCTTTGCCTTGGATCTCCGCTTTCAGCCGGTCCGCCACTTCCTGACTACTGCCACGCAAGGATTTCTCTCCTTCCGCATCGCTCGCATCATACGGAAACAACCGGACGATGTTTCTCAACGCGCTATCGCATTGTATCGATAGGTATTCGACATAGTTGTCGACATTGAATGCTGCTTTGGCTGTATTCACCACTTTCCAGATCACAACGATACCGATGATGATGGGATTGCCCAACGCATCGTTCACCTTCTGCTTCTCATTGTTGAGTGTCATGGCCTTCAAGGACATCTTCCGGTTTGGAATCGTTATGTTCAACGAACCATATTTTGCCAATGCCGCGGATTTTTCCGGAGCTGCAGCCGGATTCTGGTCTGGTTTTGACGATGGGTTCACGGCAGTGACAAACGGGTTCACATAGTAGAAGCCTTCACCACGCAACGTGCCGTAGTACCGTCCGAACAGTGTCAGCACCAGCGCTTCGTTCGGCTTCAACACTTTCAGACCGATGAACAGCACAGGACCGATGATACAAGAGTAGGCGATACCTACCACCATGAACGTTATCCGCAGCGCACTTGTCCAACCATAGCCGACCGGGGTGATGGAAAGGATGAACAGCGCAACCGCCACCAGAATCAACACGATGTTGGCAAGCAATACGACCATACCATTCAAACTAGGAGCCTGATGCTCTTCCAACTGGAATCTGGCACCTTTCCCCAATTGCGAATTTTCCATAGAACTCTCCTTGCTATCAATATGATATCAAATAGATAGTATGCAACCTGATGGAATATGTCAATCACCTGTTGTGCCGGTATCGAAGGACTTCTTGGGTATTGGAGGAATACGTATAAAGAAACAAGCATAAGACAATGCACAGGTCCTCCGGTAATTGTAAAGAAGCAAATATTTTCCTTGATTTGTATACAATAGTGTATATAATAATGTGTAGTTACGAACATACCAAGAATTCGGAGGCAATCCAACATGAAAAGGGTGGTGGTACGGAAGGATGTGTATGTCGACTCTGTGTTCCTCATGCTCATGAGCAAGGATATGCAGGCCAGAGCCGAAGTCGAGACAGCAACCGTCGCCATGGGTACTCCCATGAATATCCAACTCCTTATCGACCAGGGCTTCCCGAAACATGACGTATCTGTTGCCAAACCCACCGATCTTCTTGTTGCGATCGATTGCCCGAATGCACAGGACCTTGATGAAATCGAGGCATTCGCATTCACTTTGCTCGAGAACAAGCATCATCCGGAAGCTTCCGGTGAGACCGCCATACAACCCAAGACCATCGGTAGTGCATGCAAGGATTATGGGGACAGCAATATCGCCCTCATCTCCCTGCCTGGAATCTACGCCGCATCGGAAGCGAAAAAAGCCTTGCAGCATAATCTCCATGTCATGTTGTTCTCGGACAACGTATCCCTTGAGGACGAGATTGCCTTGAAGAGACTCGCCTGGGACAAGGGGCTGCTCATGATGGGCCCCGATTGCGGAACAGCGATGATCGCAGGCAAACCGCTCTGTTTCGCCAATGTTGTAAAAAAAGGTGGTGTCGGAATCGTGGCGGCCTCGGGAACGGGATTGCAGGAAGTCGCGTGCCTGCTCGACCGCTTTGGTGCTGGGGTAAGCCATGCCATCGGTACCGGAGGGCGCGATTTGAAGAATCCTGCTGTCGGTGGATTGACCATGCGGATGGGAATTTCCGCAATGGGGGCCGACGACGGAACCTCGGTGATCGCGATTGTCTCCAAACCTCCGGCCAAGGAAGTTGTGGACGATGTGTTGGAAACACTGCGCAACACCGGAAAGCCCGCGGTAGTACACTTCATCGGTGCGAATGAGGGCGATTTTTCCCTAGGACCGACGATCCGATGGGCACATGATTTGGAGGAGACGGCACGGATTGCCGCCACGTTGGCCGGTAGTCCGGTTCCTCCGAGGGAGTACCACGACCGTTGGCCGTTCGATATGGACCATAGGACGATCGATGCCCTTGTTGCCCGGGAATTGGAGGGCATGCAGAGCGGACAACGGTACATCCGTGGTTACTATACCGGCGGGACCCTTGCCGATGAAACCTGGTTGGCCTTGCATGGCCCGACGGGAGGTGTCTGGTCGAACAACCATACAGATCCGGCATTTGTCCCGAAGGATCCGCACACATCTGTAGAACACACCATTGTCGATTTGGGTGACGATGTCTTCACCGTTGGCCGTCCACACCCTATGATAGATCCGAGCACACGCACGGAACGTATCGAGTCCGAGATTGCGGATGGAACGATTGCCGTCATGTTGGTCGATTGTGTCCTCGGATATGGTTCACATGAGAATCCTGCTGGAGCAATGGTGCCCTCGCTGGTAGCGGCCAAGGAGGCTGCCCGGAAACGTGGCGGGTACCTTTCGGTCATCGCCTCGGTAACCGGAACTACAAAAGATCCTCAAATCTACGAGCGGCAACGGGCTATCCTTGAGGATGCTGGAGTTGTCGTCATGCCGTCGAACCACCAGGCGACCATGTTGGCACTGCGTCTGTTGGTCGAGAAGCATGGGTGGACCATGCCGGAAAACCAGTTGTTGAAACCTGTTGCGAACAAAACGATGCGAAAAGGGCCGGTGAAAGGGAAAACGGTTCCGGTTCCCGATACCGCACAGGTTCTAGCGCTTTTTGCGAATGGTCCCGTAGCATTGAATCTTGGCTTGGAATCCTTCTCCCTAAACCTGGAATCCTGCGGAGCGCAGTCAGTGCATCTTGCCTGGCGCCCACCTGCCGGAGGCGATATCGAAGTAATCGATGCCTTGGATGCGCTTTCGGAATCCTCCAAATTCGATGTGGATGCTGCGAACACCGAAGCTGTAGGACGCCTGTTGAAGGGGAAACCGATACTCCAGGGAATTGGGATTGCGCGGGATGTGGTTCCCGGCATGCGGGAAAATCTCGTCCTGCATGCCGGACCTCCGGTTACCTGGGAACGCATGTGCGGACCGATGCGCGGAGCGGTGATCGGTGCGCTCATATATGAGGGCAAGGCAAAAAATCCGCAGGAAGCCCAACAACTCGCCGCATCGGGAACAATAGATTTCGAGCCATGCCACCACCATGCTGCTGTGGGACCTATGGCCGGTATCATGACCGCCAGCATGCCGGTTTGGATTATTCAGAATGAAACATTCGGCAATTATGCATTTGCAACCCTGAACGAGGGGTTGGGAAAAGTCCTTCGGTATGGAGCCTATTCTGAGGAAGTGCTGGACCGGCTGCATTGGATGGCGGACGAACTCGCACCGATACTGCACAAGGCGATCCAACGACATGGACCGATAGATATGAGGGGAATCATTGTGCAGGCGCTGCAGATGGGGGATGAAGGTCACAACCGAAACAGGGCGGGAACCTCGCTCATGATCAGGGAGTTGGCACCGCATCTGGTGATGCTGGGAGAAGCACCCCAAGCTATTTCCCGGGTATTCTCCTTCATGCATGCGAACGACCATTTCTTCTTGAACCTGTCGATGCCGTCGGCAAAATGTGTCCTTGATCCCGCTTCGGGGGTCCCTGGGAGCACCATGATCACGACCATGGCTCGCAACGGTACCGATTTCGGTATCCGCATTTCCGGAATGCCCGACCGTTGGTTCACCGGACCGGCGGGAATGGTCGACGGACTATACCTCCCCGGTTTCTCTGCAGGGGATAGTGCGCCCGATATCGGGGATTCGGTCATTACCGAGACCTCTGGGATCGGTGGGTTCGCCATGGCCGCCGCGCCTGCGATCGTCAAGTTCGTAGGAGGGTCTCCGGCCGATGCGATCACATTCACGAAGCGCATGTACGGAATCACCTTGGCTGAACACAACGAATATCGGATTCCAGCTTTGGATTTCCGCGGTACCCCCACTGGAATCGATGTCCGTTTGGTTGTCGAATCCGGAGTGTTGCCTGTGATCAACACAGGAATCGCCCATAAGGACCCTGGGGTAGGCATGGTGGGGGCCGGATTGGTGAAGCCACCGGAAAATTGTTTCCGCGATGCGGTACTGGCTTGCGCCAAGGAATTTGTGTGACTGGCAAACGGTCCAAGGACAGGAAATCCTGGATACGAAATACATGAGGAGGAACGGATGAAGGTAATCGATTTGACAATCCCATTGGGAATCGGCACACCACCATGGCCCACATACATTCCATTGCAAGTGCAATATTTCAAACGCCTTGCTCCGAATGGAGCGAATGGCCAAGTGGTGACTCACTCGAACCATGTCGGCACGCATTTGGATGGAGAAATCCATTTCTACACTCCCGGGAAAGACATAGCCCAGTTGGATATGGACTTCCTTGTCCATGACGGGGCCATAGTGGATTTGTCCGATGTCTGCGCAGACTACGATGTGTATACCTCCAAGATGGTGGAGGATCGGGTCGAGGTGCGGGAAGGCGATATCCTGCTCATCCATACCGGGTTTCACCATTACGGATGGGACCAACCTACCGGCAATGAAGTGAAGTATATGATCCAGCATCCGGGGCCGGACAGGGAGTTTGCCGAATGGGCAAAACGGAAGAAGCTCCGGTGGATCGGGGTGGATTGCGGCAGTGCCGACCATCCTATGAACACGAAGATCCGGGAATGGATGCCCCGCCAGGCAAAGGAATGCGATGTGCACTTCCGCAAGAAGTACGGCAAATCGTTGGAGGAGTTCTTCAGTGACGACAAGTACCAGCTCATGCACATAGAGATGTTCGACCATGGGATCATCCATGCCGAATGTGTTGGAGGCGATATCGACCTGCTGCTGAACCAACGTGCTGTGATAGGTTGCTATCCATGGCGGTTCGTCGATGGAGAATCCTCGATTGCCAGGATTGTGGCGCATGTCGAGGACGACAGGTACGAACAGCTCATGGCGAAGAAGGCGAAGGCTGAATTGACCAAATTCGGCGATGTCGCCGGTGCACGGAATGCCTGGCTTCACAAGGAAGCCCGTAAACAGTTGTAGGTAGCGGATCCTGGTGTCCGTGAAACCCGCGAAGATAAGGAGACCCCCGGAGGGTCATCAAAGGAGTAGTGTATGGCTATAGATACAATGGAACAAAAACTCAGACCACCTGAGATTCCACTGAAGCCGTATCCACCGAAAGTAATCACATTGGCGTCTGGTGAGAAGATGGTAGTGCGCGAAGCGAAACGCGAGGAAGTCGGCGCGCTGCTCGGAACGATTTATCCTCTGATCGGGGTTCCCGCTGACTTCTACGACATCGTCGCAGTGCGCATGTACAGTGAAATCCTCGGTTGGTACCGGCATCGCGTGGCGAATGAATTCGTACTTGTCGGTGCGATAGATGGAGAAATTGCCGGTCTCGTGACCAGCAGGCATGTTACGCCGAAACTGGGCATGAGCCTGCATACCTTGACGATCAAGCGGGGACTTCGGGTCGGAGCCCAACTGTTTGCGGCCAAGATGGAGCATCACCTCGATATCCTCGGTGAGGAGGAGGTGTATATCGTCGCGGAAAGTCCGAATGGATTCAAGCGGTGGATGATCGAGTATGAACTCGAAGACAGGTCTTCGCAATTTCCGGAAGTACGCCACGAGTTGGGGGGAGTACCCACCTATGTCCTCACCCGATCGTTGTGGGAAGCTGTCAGGGATGTGAAGTGTACGGGAACCAGACCGGTTTCGGATACCGACCTCAAGGCATCGTCAAAGCTGATCATGCCTCGCGAGTATCCGCAGATTCCGGGATTCAAGAGGTGAACCATGGCTAGAGTAGGTGTTGTCGGAATAGGTCATACGAAATTCGGTAACCTTTCTCAATACGATCTTGGCGATGTCATGGCATATGCCGCCACAGATGCCTTGAAGGATGCAGGATTTCTCGAACGGAGAAAGGAAATCGACCAAGTCATTGTCGGGAACATGGCTTCGGGATTGTTCTGCCATCAAAGCGCGGTCGCCTCTTCGGTGGTCAGCAAGATGGATATGGAGCCGGTTCCAGCGGAACTGGTCGAAAACGGACCCGCCTCCGGCGCCAGTGCCATTAAGATCGGGTACATGGCAGTCGCTTCCGGTATGGCCGATATAGTGCTCGTCATCGGCGGGGAGGTCATGCGGAAGGTGACCGGATGGACTGGAACAGAGTATGTCGCGACCATGTTGCATCCGGAGGCCGAATACGACATGGGATTGACACTTCCCGGTTTCGGAGGAATGTTCACGCGCATGTATATGGAGAAGTATGGGCTTACCGAGAGGGACCTGGCTTTGTTGGCAGTGAAGAACCATGCCAACGGTGCGAAGAACAAATATGCCCATATACAAGCCGAATGCACTATCGAGGCAATCGCCGATGGTCCCGAGGCCAATGTGGTGAATACGTATGTGGCCGAACCGTTGCGTATGTATTCGACGTGTCCGGTCAGCGACGGAGCCGCCGCGCTGCTGTTGGTCAACATGGACTCGCCAAAGGCAAAACTGTTCTCCAAGAAACCGGTTCGGATCGCCGGCATAGCAAGTGCGACCGATACCCATTGCGTGCACAACAGGAAGGACCCCTTGAAGCTCGAAGCGGTACGCATAGCAGCCGAGAAGGCCTACGCCATGGCAGGGCTGACACCGAAGGACATATCGTTTGCGGAGCTGCACGATGCCTTCTCGATCTTGGAGTTGGCTATCAGCGAGGAAGTCGGATTTTTCGAGCGTGGCAAGAGTTTCCTTGCGGTGCGCAAGGGTGAGACCGCTATCGACGGCAGATTGCCGATCAATACCTCGGGCGGATTGAAGTCGAAGGGGCACCCGGTTGGCGCGACCGGAACCTCGCAGGCGGTCGAACTGGTCCGCCAATTGCGGGGCGAGGCAGAACAGGGAAGGCAAGTGGCTGATCCGAAATATGGGATGGCGGTCAATTTCGGGGGCTTTGGCAACAATGTCGTCACTATGATCTTTGCAAAGGATTAGGGGGTGCCGGTATGATTGATTTCAGCATGTACGATTTCAAAGAACCTAAAATCAAAGCCTACAAATGCGAAAAATGTGGTACTGTATATTATCCGGCACCTATGATCTGCAGAGAGTGCCACTCCCGCAGGGATCCGGTGACCGACAAGCACTGGGAAACATTCGATCTCGAGGGACCATGCGAATTGTTGGCTTGGACCCGTTTGTGGAATTTGCCCGAAGGATACAACAGTAAGTTCTTGCTTTTTGGCATTGTCCAGTTCGATAACGGATTGCGTGCCTCGGGCCGATTGGAAGTGGAAAAGCCTGCGACAGGCATGCGTTTGGTGGCAACGGTCGAGGAATCGGACGAACGCCCCGGGAAACCGGTGCATGTGTTCGTATTCAAGCAGGACTGAAGTGATTTTGGAGGGGATGCGACATGAGTGCCAAGACTCGTAGTTCTGACATCTACAATACACTGACAACCAGAATCATCACCTGGTCGTATCCCCCTGGCCACCGGTTGACGGAAGAAGAGATATGTTCGGAATTCGGTGTGAGCCGATCTCCGGTGCGCGAGGCTCTCAATAGCCTCGCATCGGAAAAACTCATAATAAAAGAACAACACAAGGGATATTCGGTCCGCAAGTTCGATATACAGGAGATCAACGAGCTGTACGATACCCGTCTGGTATTGGAGTTGGCCGTAATCAGGAATATCTGTGTCAATGGTATCGAAATGGAGATATTGGATACCTTGCGTACACAGTGGGAATCCATACTCGAGGGGTTGCCCGGTATCGCCGAGCGATCCGCCCAAGCCGACGAGCAGTTCCATGAAGCCCTGGCTGATGCAGGGGGAAACAAGGTGATCAAGCAACTTCTCCATGAGATTGACCAACGGATCCACTTTGTCCGCCTTTCGGACATAACAGACCAGGAACGCTTGCGGACCACTTGCACGGACCACCTCGAACTGCTCTTTGCGCTACAGCAGAAGGATTGTGTGAAAGCCTCGGAAATCCTTACCCGCAACATTTTGTGGGGAAAGGAAAAAGTGGACTCGGCTATCAAGGAGGCATTGTTTCATGCACACCGGATGGTCTAGTTCCTGCTTGGGGACAGCTGAAAGGATCGGGTCACGCTTCCCGCTTTCATCGGACATGTTGATTGTCCATTCGGTATATGCAACGACCATCAATCTCCAGGATGCCAATGGGACGCTCTATTCGATTGTCACAAAAAAACTGGCGTGCCACCCTGCAGCTGTGTTGGTGGACAATGCCATCCGGTTCGATGTAATAGACTCGGCGCATCTGTATCCGGGTTCCACGGCTACGGTACGCGAGGAAGGGCTATTTTTCAATTGTGGATTATGGGTCTCCTTCCTGGGAGCGACACGGGTCCACCCCACGCAAGAGAGTGCTCCCAGAGCCTCCATGGTTACTACGGCAGTCATTCGAAGACGAATGGAATTGTTGGATTCCATGCAAAAACAACACGAGACTGTTCTTCAAATTTTCCAACCAAAAGGAACCGTACCTGTAGGACAATCCTTCTTCCAGCGGTTCCACCACACCTTGGCCAACCTTTCATCAAGCATCACACGACGTACTGTTCCCGATTCGATCGAAAACATCCGGTCATTGGTGGGTTTCGGTCCCGGCTCCACACCAGCTGGAGACGATTTCCTCTGTGGGTTGATCCTTTCCTGGCAAATGGTTGACGACTACAAAACATCTCGGGAACAATTTCACAAGCATCTCGTTGAAGAAATAAAAACGATGCTGGTCGATGACAATCGTCTCACAACAGATATCTCACGCATGTTCCTGCTCCTCGCTTGTGAAGGATTGTTTTCGGACAGTCTCCTCGTATTGGCCCAGGCATGGGCATCGAACGGATCTGAAGATAGGGATTTCCTCGGAGCACTGACAGCATTATCGGAGATCGGACATAGTTCAGGTTTAGATGCGGCATTCGGGATGGTATATGGGTTCTCCCACCACCTCATGGATGTTGCATAAAAAGGGGGTATTATGATTCATCAATTCTCGTATACGGCACCCACCGAACTTACCGACTTGTTGACACTACTGGAAACAGCCGGATCGGGGGCCAAACTCTTGGCTGGCGGCACCGACCTATTGGTGAATATTCGCAATGGTTTGGTAAAACCGAGCACTGTGGTTGACGTCAAGCGGATTCCGGAAGCACACGCGATCATGTCCGACAACACGAAAGGCTTGCGGATCGGTTGGGCGGTCACCATCAATGATATTTTGAAAAATTCAGAAATCGCGTCTTCCTACCAGTTGTTGCAAACCTGTGCACATGACTTGGCTTCGTATCAAGTTCGGAACCGTGCGACAGTCGTGGGCAACATCGTCAACGCATCACCTTGTTCAGACATGGCGCCAGCGCTCTTGTGTCTCGACGCGAGCATAGAGATTGCCTCGTCGAAGGCATATCGGACCGTTCCGGTACGTCAATTCTTCACCGGTGTCAAACGTACGATCCTGGAACCGGACGAAATGGTCATTGGAATCACCATACCGATCCAGAGCAAGGGGACGAAGGGAAAGTACCGGAAGTTGAAGCGGATACAAGGACATGACTTGGGAATCATCGGTGTTGCCGTCGCACAGGTTGGTGATCACTTGAGGATTGGTGTCAGTTCGGCGGCCCCGACACCGGTTGCAACCGGGGCATTGCCCCTTGATATTTCCGAATCGGAGGCAATCGCAGCGGTGGATGCCTTGATCAGTCCGATCAGCGATGTGAGGTGCACCAAGGAATACCGGCGTTTCATGGTTTCCGAGTTCACCAGAAGACTCCTTGCGGAGGTGCGGTCATGAGAATCAATGTAACGGTAAATGGTATTGCCTACGAAAAGGACGTTTTGGAAAACAAGACCTTGCTGCGATTCCTGCGGGAAGATTTGGGGCTCACCGGAACCAAGGAAGGTTGTGGTGCCGGTGAATGTGGGGCGTGCACCGTATTCTTCGATGGAAAGACGGTCAATTCCTGCATGGTCCTGGCGGTCGAAGCGAACGAAGGGACAGTCGAAACCATCGAGGGCGAATCGACTGGTGGCATGCTGAGTGCATTGCAGGAAGCCTTCGACCGGCATCATGCGGTCCAATGCGGATTCTGCACGGCCGGTATGATCATGAGTGCGCGCGAACTGATACACCACACACCACATCCTACCGTCGAGCAGATACAGGAAGGGTTGGAGGGGAACTTCTGCAGATGTACCGGGTATGAACAGATAATCGAAGCTATCCTTGATGTGACCGGTGGGTACACGGCGAAGGAGGAATTGATCCATGTATGAGAACAATGATCCGAGTACACTCGCCTATGTCGGAAAGAGTGTGTTGCGAAAGGATACGAACGAGAAATTGACCGGTACGGCAACCTATGTGAGCGATATGGTACTGCCGGGAATGTTGTATGCCCAAGTCAAGAAGAGTCCCCATGCACGGGCACGGATCGTCAAGGTCGACACGTCGAAAGCGAAGGCTTTGGCAGGTGTCCGGGCAGTGCTTGTTGGCGATGATCTCGATTATAGGATCGGCTTGTATATCGTCGACAAGAATATCCTTGCAAAAGGAGAGGTCCGCCACTATGGGGAAGCGGTGGCGGCAGTGGCAGCCACTTCCCTGGAAATAGCACGAAAGGCTGTCGACCTCATCGATGTGGAATACGAGGTGATGCAACCCGTATTGAACCATATGGATGCGTTGAAGGCCGATGCGGTACTCGTACATCCCGATTTGGGTTCCTATGAATTCATAGAAGCGGCGTTTACTCCCGTTCCCAAGACCAATATCGCCAACTGGACAAAATTGAGGAAAGGGGATGTAGAAGCAGGCTTTGCTGAAGCGGCCTATGTGGTGGAACGCGAATATGACAATCCCAGTGTCCAGCATGTGCCTATGGAGACGCATGTAGCCATTGTCAAATGGGGTGCGAGGGACAAGATCACCATCTGGTCCAGCGCACAATCCCCCTTTACTGTTCGCAATTTGTTCTGCCACACCTTTGCCCTCCCGTTGGGGAATGTCAGGGTTATTGTTCCTGCTGTTGGTGGTGGTTTTGGTGGAAAGGCGGGGATCCATCTGGAACCGTTGGTCGCATGCCTCTCCCAGAAAGCCGGTGGTTTGCCGGTCAAATTGCAAGCTAGCCGTGAAGAGGAATTCAGCTTGTTGCCATGCAGGAGTGCCTTGACGTATCGGATCAAGACCGGAGTAGCACAAGATGGCAAGATCATCGCCCAGAAAATGGAAATGTTCTGGGATGCTGGAGCGTATGCCGACTATGCGGTCAACGTTACCAGAGCATCGGGGTACAGCGCCTCCGGTCCCTACGAGATTCCGAATGCCTGGGTGGACGCGTATACCGTGTATACGAACAAGCCCTACGGTACCGCATACAGGGGATTCGGGCATGTCGAATTCCATTGGGGTATTGAACGGCATATGGAACTGGTGGCGAGAACCATTGGCATGGATCCCCTCGAATTCAGAAGACGGAACACCTTGCACCCCGGCTCGATCACACTTACCGGTGAAAAGATCACCAGTCATACAGGTGATGTCGTGGCGTGTATGGAAGCAGTTGCCCGGTCTATCGGATATGGAAAATTGACTGCGGCTGAAAAGAACCGTGAACTGGTGACAGGCAGGAAAATCGGAAAGGGGATCGCGCTGCTGCAAAAGGCACCTGCCATGCCATCGAACACGGCGACTGCCGCGGTCATAAAAATGAATAGCGATGGTTCGGTCACTGTGAATATAGGCCTGACAGAGATAGGGCAGGGTTCTACGACTGCCTTGGCACAAATTGTAGCCGAACGACTCGGGTTTGATATTGGGAACGTCCATGTCATGGTGGACAAGGATACCGATAGCGATCCGTACGATTGGCAGACTGTAGCCTCGAAAGGTCTTATCATGTCCGGCAATGCCTGTATCCTTGCTTGCGAGGACTTGCTTCGCAAAGGATATGCGGTTGCTTCCCATGTCCTGAAGGCCTGTGTGGAGGATCTGGCACATGACGGTGACAACGTCTATGTCAGGCATGACACCGAGAACTGTATTCCTTGGAAACATATCGCCATTGGATACGCATACCCCGATGGCAAGGGAATCGGAGGTCCCCTGATAGGAGTCGGCAGTTATATTGCCCAAGGCCTTTCAAACTTGGACAAACAGACAGGACAGGGGAAACCGGCACTGGATTGGACGTTCGGGGCCCATGGAATCATTTGCGAGGTTGATCCTGTCACTGGAGAATATGCGGTTCGAAAAGTCGCCTCGGCATTCGATGTCGGAAAAGTTGTCAATCCTTCGTTGCTTCGTGGACAAATCGTTGGAGGCATGATTCAGGGACTGGGAACAGCAACGTGCGAAGGATATATTTACGACGATGCCGGACATCTGCTCAATCCCTCGTTCACCGACAACAAGATTCCGACTGCAAGGGATTTGCCGATGGAGATAGAGACGATTGTTGTTGAGAATTCCCAGATCGATGGTCCTTATGGAGCCCGTGGTGTGGCTGAGCATCCGATGATTTCTGTAGCCCCGGCGCTGGGTAATGCGATACAATCGGCTGTGGATGCCGACCTGGCCCATATGCCAATTCGTTTCGAGGATGTCTGGAGGGCAATGCATGACAAACATCCGATCGACAATTGGATCACGAAGACTCCCGCAGGATCATGCCGGTCCGACCCCGCAGCACGCATCCATACACCCGATGCGGCTATCTCGCCATAAAAGGAGGAAAAGAGGAAACGAAAAAGAGAGTTGGTTTACCATTTGGGTTTCGGGAACCATCGAGAGAGAAGGCGACCCGGACCCCAACAATTCGTGAAAACGAAAAGAGGAGGTTAGTGTGACGAAAAAAGAATTGGACGGAAAAACCGTCGTATTGGGGCTTCAGCATACGTTCGTCATGTTCGGTGCTACCGTATTGGTCCCGATCCTTACTGGACTGGATATTGGTGTGACATTGTTCGCGGCAGGTATCGGAACCTTGCTGTTCCATGTTATCACCAAATTCAAGGTTCCCGTATTCTTGGGAAGTTCCTTCGCATTCATACCTGGCTTGGTTGCGGTTGGAGCAAGCGAAGGCTTGCCGTATGCACTCGGCGGTATCGTTGTCGCGGGATTCCTGTATATCATCGTGGCAATCATATTCAAGTTTGTGAAATATGAGAATTTGCATAAGATCCTGCCACCGCACGTGACCGGGCCAATGATCATCATGATCGGATTGATACTCGCTCCGGTTGCCATCCAAAATGCCAATGGGACCAACTCACCGGGCATCGCAGAGGCAATCGGCACCAACGGATGTTGGCTTGTTGCACTCTTCACCTTTGCCGTCGGCATTTTCGTGAAGATCGGATTTCCGAAATTCGGATGGAAATTTGCGTCGAACCTACCGGTCCTGCTTGCGTTGATAGCTGGGTATATCCTATCCATCATCATCGGTATCATCGACTTCAGCGCAGTGGGTAATGCTGCTTGGATCGGAATACCGAAGTTCACCTTGCCGAAATTCTCCGTAGGTGCAATAACAATCATGGTGCCGATAGCAATCGTTACCATGGTGGAACACTTTGGCGACGTCCTGGCAATCGGAAATGTAGTCGGAAAAGACTTCATCAAGGATCCGGGCATCCATCGGACATTGATCGGAGATGGATTGGCAACAAGCTTATCTGCCTTGATCGGCGGACCTGCCAACACTACCTATTCGGAGAATACCGGAGCCGTTGCGCTAACCGGTGCCTTCAATCCGCTCATCATGCGTATCGCCGCCGTGTTTGCGATCTTGCTTTCGTTGATCCCAAAATTCACCGCATTGATCGGAACCATTCCGGGACCAGTCATTGGTGGGATTTCCATCCTCCTGTTCGGAATGATCAGCTCGATCGGAATCAAGAACATGGTCGATGCGAAAGTGAACCTCTCGAATCCGAAACTACTTATCATCAGTGCCTCGATGTTGGTCTTGGGATTGGGTGGCGCGACCTTCCAACTAGGAAACATCAACCTTTCCGGACTCGGCCTTGCCGCAATTTTCGGTGTTGTGTTGAATCTGATCCTACGTCCGAAAGATATTACCAAGGACGAGGGTTGAGCCGGTATTGTATGGATACACCGGTTCCGATGATATCGATCATTGGAGCCGGTATGCTTCTAAACTGGCAGAAACAAGGATTTTCTCGGTTTACCATCGGGGCTGCGTGAAGCATGCCCTTTTCCTGTGGTATCCGTTACCAGAACAATAGCTCCGGGCCCAAACGTCCGTGTCTCACCATCGCTTACGGTAATTTCCACTGTCCCTTCCAACATCACGATATATTGTTCCCGTGGTGCCGTATGCCAACCATAGTCGTACCCTGAGGGATTTTCCCGTAAGATCAATGATTGTACAGCCAGCGGCTCGGACATTGCTCCCAGAGGCCCGCTATCGGTGAGCTGTATATCCAAATCCGAGTAGTGCGATTCTCCCGAGGTGTCAGCCCAAATACGAGTAATCTTCATATCAACCTGCTATAAGCTTGCAATAGTAGTTCCGTTGACGGGGACCGTCGAATTCACAGAAATAGATATCCTGCCACATACCCAGGACCAGTTTTCCATGTTCCACAGGAACCATGACACTACTGCCGATCGAGGATGCTTTCAAATGTGCCGTGGAATTGCCTTCCGCGTGAAGATAGCGGTTGTCCTTGGGGTATGCGGTATCCAATCCCAGCAACAGGTCATGGATCACATCGGGATCGGAGTTTTCGTTGATGGTGATTCCCGCTGTCGTATGGGGTGAATAGACCATGCAGATCCCACAATCCATACTCATGTCCTCCACGAATGCCTCGATATCCCGTGTTATGGATATGAAGCCTTCGGAAGGTGTGGTCAGATCGAATTTTCTCATCATGGCCTATGGTACCGCGCCAAATCGTACCGGTCAAGTTTCATTGCCAGCGTACCTGTGGACTATTTGGAATACAACTCCACTATAGCCGATTCCTTCACATCGAAATCAATGTCCTTGCGGGTAGGTGATGCAACCACTTTCGCTGTAAAAGTCTCCTCATCGAAGGACAACCAAGAAGGTACGGCACGACTGTTTGCGAGTTTCCTCAACTTGACCATATGTTTGATAGAGTCCATCAGTTCGATTACGTCTCCAACCTTGATGGTAACCGACGGTATGTCGACACGCTTTCCGTTGAGTTTGATATGACCATGATTCACCAACTGCCTTGCTTGTATCCGGGTGACGGCAAACCCAAGACGGAAGACGACATTGTCAAACCGGGACTCCAACAACATGAGCAGATTCGCTCCCGTCACTCCCTGCATCTTTTCCGCCCTCTGGTAGGTGAGTTTGAATTGCTTCTCAAGTACTCCATACACGAAGCGGACCTTCTGCTTCTCCTTCAACTGCAAGCCATACTCGCTGACTTTCCTTCTGGAGGGTTTCTTGCGCCGTATGCTCGGCTTGTGCGTGTACCCCAGCACGATAGGATCGATGCCAAGATAAGAACATCGTTTGAACACTGGTGTTCGAGCTATTGCCATAGTGTAAAACCACCTTACATCAAATTAATATTAGCATATGCTAACATATATATTGGTAATATCAGAATATTCATATTTATTCAATATATCCAATAGCACATATATATGGTAAAAATAAACTAGTTAGATATAGGCAACTTATAACCTATACGAAGAGATAATTGTTTTGTAGATTGAACAATGCTACTGTGTACAGGTAAGCCAAAGCGGATAACGGGGAGAAGAAACCATGAAACAGAACGTACGGATACTGATAACGCTGCTTGTGGTGCTCGGTTTGTCCATGGGTGGTGTATATGCGGCCATGGAGGAGGGGAATGCCACGCTGGGAGGTGTGAACGGGTATATCGTCATTCCGAGTGCCCAACCGGTTTCCAGTGGCGAGAACGCTTCGGTTACCACCGGATATTCCGCGATATTCGCCTTGCCTGATGGTTTTGCCCATATCCCATTCATCCAATTCGGCTTCGCCAAAGATTTTGAAGTAGGTCTTGCAGTCGACATTGCAAAGAAGGCGGATGTCCTCTTGAACGCCAAATGGCGGTTTGTCGAGAAGGAATCGACTGCGGTTTCTTTTGGAATCGTGGGACAGGCGCTGGAAGTAGGGGACGCAACGAGATTCGCAGCGCAGACCTACATCGCGAGTTCCTTCTCATCGACATTCATAAGCTGGCCCTCCAAGACCACAATTCTCGTCGGTTATACATTCGATGATACGATGAACACCGATATTGATTTCGGTATGGGATTCCAAGCCCCATTGCTTGCGAAGGTATTCAAGGGAAATGTGGATTTCCTGATAGATTTCGGAAATGTCTCATACAGTTCGAGTCCGAGCGGCGGCAAGGCCAATGATCGGGGTCTGTTGAATATCGGTGCGCGGCTGTTGCCTGTCGAGTTCATGAAAGGCACCACAGTGGCGGCGGATGTACGGTTGATCGACATCCTCGACGACTCGGGAAGAGCCTTGAGCGCGGGAATCTCCATCTCGTTCAGACCATGACAGAAAACCCGCCGTTTACCCTTAACAGGTAATTGGCGGGTCTCTTACGGGTGTTTTGGAGGTGGGGGGAGTCGAACCCCCGTCCTAACGTGCCACCCAATGGCCTCTACAAGCTTAGCCGCTGTTCATAGTTTCGAAATGGTTCGGGCCAGCGGCCGACGTATCCATTCCTACACCAGCTGTATTGTCCCCCATGACCACCGGCACTTCCTGGGGTTAGCCCTTATTGTTACAAGCACTCAGAGGTTAAGAGCGGCACCTTTGAAGCCTGTACGTTCCTACTACCTAAGCAGCAAGAGCGTATTCTGCGTCGTAAGAGACTTCGTCTTCTTTCTTGGCAGTTTTGTGTTTTGCTAGTTTTGGGAGTTGGCGCTCCGCTTGCAACCATTGGCATGACCTCACGCCAGTCGAAACCAATACACCCCCCTTTCAGGGGACAGTGCAAGTATACGGAAGTTTTGCTTGGAGGGCAAGTGGTGGATAGGATCAGCGGTTGAAGTTCTTCAACTCGCGCCGCAGGTCCCGTTTCATATCGCGATCCTTGATCGTATTGCGCTTGTCATGTTCCTGTTTTCCACGGCAGAGGGAAATTCGCACCTTCACAAGGTTTCCCTTCAGATAGACCTGTGTCGGAACAAGCGTCATGCCTTTCTCATCCACCTTCCGTTTCATCCGCTTGATCTCCTGTCTATGGACAAGCAGACGACGATCGCGCTCGGGCTCATGGTTGTTGATGCTTCCATGGGCATATTGGGATATATGCATTGCGACCAGTACCAGTCCTTTGGCCGTGATCTTGACGTAGCTGTCACCGAAGGAGAATCTACTCATGCGTATCGACTTGACCTCGGTTCCTTGGAGGGCAATCCCGCATTCGAAATCCTCGACCATTTCATAATTGAAGTACGCCTTCTTGTTGGTCTGTAAAATCTTTATCTGGTCTTTTGCCATGAATAATTCCTAGTTAATCGGTCCATGCTATCCTGAAACCAGTGGTTTCCGCACATTCGTTACGAGACAAGACTCCGACAGTCGTACGTCCGATTTTCGCTGGATCGTTCAAATACGAGCCGCCTTTTACTATGACTCCCGATAGGGGAGAATCCCATATGCCCTCATTGCCCAAGAATCTGCCCAGGGGTATATAGGAATCGGCTACAATTTCCCAATAGCCACCCAGCATCGCCGAGGGTCCGTTGCTATCCGCCAATGCGATTGTTCCGGTAAGGTAGGGTTTGGTGGCCACCGATGCCGCGGCATATTCCCACTGGGTTTCCGAAGGCAAGAATACACGTTTGCCGGTGACCTCTCCCAACCATTCTGCGAACGCTTGTGCCGCATGCCAGGAAATATTGCGGATCGGCTTGTTGGAAACAACCGCTGTCGTCGGATAGATTCCTGCAAGATAATTCGTATCCACCATACCATCGGCAACCAAGGTATCGATATTGCCTTTTGCCCAATAGGGATTGTCCTCAACAAAATGTGCCCATTGGTATTCGGTTACTTCCAATGCGCCAAGGGAGAACTCTTCGACAGTCACAGGTATTCCCATGGCATTGATAGAAGGGTAGGTCGCCACAACCGTACCACCTTTTATCCATTCCGCCGACTTGAACGAGTATCCGGTGATTGCTGGAAATCCCTGTACGGGCACCGACAAGCTTGTTCTTGCGAAATCGATGTCATCGGAAGCGATCGGCAATCCGACAGGTTCCTTCCCAGCTGTTTCGGAAAAAAGTTCACCAATCGATGCCAATGTAGATTCGAGTCGGCTGGTTGGAGCACCGGCAAGCATTTCTTTATCCTTCACAAGCGAGAGTGATGTGTTCGCATCCGAAAGCATCTCTTCCGAGGTGATGAAAGCAAAAGCACTGGAATAGAACTGGAAAAGGTCATCTTTGATAGCTGTGGAATTGGAAGCCACAGCAGTCTTGGCGACCTGCAGGAACAAGGGAGGCCTATGGTAACGATCGTCGAATGCAGGCTCCGACCAAGCTACCACCTGTCCATACATGCTCTCAAGATAGTTCCTGAATGCAGAATCGGTATCCAAGAATGAGCTGGAGACCACATGTTGTTTACGAGGAAACAACCAGGTCAGGAACACAGGGTGGGAAACTTCGAACGTGATCGTTTCACGGGCGATATCCCCGTACATGAACACTGCTTCATGCGTACCCGGTTCGATGAAAGCTGTCACAGGGGTCGAACCGATATAGTGGCCGTCCACTTCCACCACCGAAGGTTCCACAGGGCTGGAGAAGGTGATCCTTTTGCCACTGTGCAGGATACCGGGAAGGAATGCCACGAGGAACACGACGATTATCAATACCACTGCATACAGAATGGTAAGGTATACTCCCGGTTGCATTCCGAGCAATGGTTTGAGCCGTACTGGATCTATATTGACAGGCATGTCGTCTCCGTGCTTTTTCATCCTTTGAAAAGTACCTGTCGCTTCACTTATTGTCAATGGTATCCGTTTGTGATAGCTTGTCGCCATGGCGAATTATTTTACTTGGATCCAACAGTTCACCGAAACCCGATTGACCAGGCGTTTGCAACGGATTGCACGCGAGAAAGCACAACGGGCCCAAAAACGCACCTTCAAAGGTGAACTGTTCAGCTGGCTCGATGCCATCGTGTTCGCTGTGATATTTGTCCTTTTGATCAACCAATACATTTTCCAACTGTATATGATCCCCTCTCCTTCGATGGTGGAAACGCTGCTTATCAAGGATCGGGTTTTCGTGAGCAAGACCTCATACGGAATCGAGACCTATCCCGGCGGACCAAAGGTTTTCGATTCGAAAGCCCCGTTGCGTGACGAGATTATCGTATTCTACAACCCGGAATATATCTCGAAGGGGCCGGTATTCGATGTCCTGTCGCAAATCATCTATATGGCGACTTTCTCCCTGGTGAATATCGATGTCGATGAAGAAGGGAACATGCGTGAACGCCTGTATGTGAAACGGGCGGCCGCCCTTGGTGGAGAAACCATACGGTTCAACGATGGCAGTGCATCCATTTCGGGTGCCGGACAATCGCTCTTCACGGACGAATCCGAATTCCGGGAAACGCACGGCTATTCGACCGCGCCACACCAGAGCATAGAACCTTCGCTGTATTCCGGAATCAATGCATACGGCACATTGTTGGGGTACCAGGACGCAGGATTGGGTTCCAGCGCACCACAGCATGTGGTCCAATCATACCAGAAGGTTTCGAATTACCAGGGCTTGGTGGACTATTATCAAGTCGATCACGCCCGGACAAGGATGGTACATCAGATTGATCCCTCCGATATGGCGGCACGTGCCGCATATGCCCGTTATGAACGGGGAATATATGTTCCGCATGGGTATGTCCTGCCGCTCGGGGATAACCGTGACAACTCCCAGGATGGCAGGTATTTCGGTCCTGTTCTCCAGGACTCCATCATTGGTCGGGTAGTCTTCCGCTTCTGGCCGCTTTCAAGAATGGGAGGAGTGTCCTGACCCAACCGACAGTACTTGAACTTGTGTCAGCCGACCGTCCTTGTTCGCTTTATGTGCATATTCCATTTTGCCACGCAAAATGTTCCTATTGTGCCTTCTATTCCACAATTCCTCCCTCCAACGGTGTCGACAACCGCTTTCTCGATCGGCTCCTCGAAGAAGTCTCCCAGGTAACAATGGCAAGGTCGGCACCATTCGAGACGGTCTTTATCGGAGGAGGAAACCCCGGGATGTTGCCGGTTTCGTTTCTTGCCGAACTCGTCTCAACCGTCGTCGCCAGTGGAAAACCAAAAGAATTCTCCATGGAAATGAACCCTGAATCCTTGCTGGAGGCCCATTCCCTGGTATTCGATGCAGGTCTTGACCGCCTGAGTATAGGAATCCAATCCATGCAGGACAGGCATCTGAAAACCTTGGGAAGGAACACGGATCGTCAAAGGAATCTGCAGGGTTTGGCACGCGCCAAGGAATTGCAGGATACCTTCGGATTTCGATTGAATTGCGATCTCATGACCTGTATTCCCGGCCAGTCGATTGCCGATGCATCCACAGATATCGATGAATTGGTCGAACTGGTGGCCCCCGACCATATTTCGCTCTACAACCTGACGGTTGAGGAAGGTACACCGCTTGCCAAACGGGTGGATGGAGGAAGTCTCGCGGTGTTGGATGAGGATAAGCAAGCCGATATGCTGGAATCATGCTGGGAACATTTGGCATCCCTAGGGTACTTCCAGTACGAGATATCCAACTTCTCGACCAAAAAGGCCACGCGCTGCCTGCATAACGAACGTTATTGGCGTTTGGATGATTATGTCGGCATAGGACCATCCGCCGCAGGGACTGTTGTATCGGCTGGACTAACCTTTCGGACAACCGGCGCCGCTGATATCCACAGATATGTGGAGGCCCAGGCATTCACCACCTACGATATATATCCGTTGACGTTGGCGGAGTCGATGAACGAGCACCTGCTTATGGGGTTGCGGACATCTTCTGGTATTGAAAAGGAAGAATGGTCAAGACGGTACGGGTATAGGTTCGACGAGCTGTTCTCGGAACGGATAGGATTGTTGGCGAGACATGGTGATAGGCTTTTTGTGGATTCGCACAAAAGATTTGCCCTCACACCGGCCGGATTCATGCTCCTGGACAGCATTGTCCTGCATTTGTCCCAAGCACTGGAAGATGCCCCCTCTTGACAGTGAAAAATGGCACATGATACCCTAACGCGTTGGTTGGTTCAGACCAACCGATCTCAGACGCTTAATACAAGAGGTTCAGTATATGTCCGGCCATAGCAAATGGGCTACTATCAAACACAAGAAGGGAATTGCAGATGCAAAGCGTGGGCAAGTGTTCACGAAGCTGATAAAGGAAATTTCTGTTGCGGCAAAAATGGGTGGGAGTGATCCTGAATCCAACGCCCGTTTGCGTACAGCTATCCTGAAGGCACGTTCCGACAATATGCCGAAAGACAACATCGAGCGCGCCATCAAAAAGGGTGCGGGAGAAATGGAAGGCTCGACATATTACGAGTTGACCTATGAAGGGTACGCTCCAGGCGGAGTAGCCCTTATAGTCGACACATTGACCGACAACAAGAACCGAACCGCAGCCGATGTACGTAGCACGCTGACCAAGTTGGGTGGATCGCTCGGTACTGCTGGAAGTGTCTCCTACATGTTCCAGACCAAGGGTGTGATCACCTACGATGAAGAGACATATACGGAAGACCAGATTCTCGAGGCGGCATTGGAGTTGGGAGCCGAGGATATCAGCTCATCCGGCGGTGTCATCGAGGTCATAACCGATCCGAGCGATTTCGCAAGCATTCTCGAAGGTATGCAGGCAGCAGGTTTCACCGAAAGCAGCGCTGAAGTGAACAAGATCGCCGATACGACGGTTGCGCTTGAAGACGATAAGATTCGGAAAGTACTGAAAATCATAGATCGCCTTGAAGAACTGGACGATGTCCAGCAGGTTTCCTCCAATCTGGATATTCCTGAAGACTTCAACGACGAAGAAGAATAACATGTTGATACTGGGCGTGGATCCAGGTATTGCACAGACAGGCTGGGGCGTGGTCGATATCATCGGCCAACGGTACCGGCCTGTTTCTTTCGGGGTAGTCAAGACGCCGGCAAGAAAACCAATCGAGGAACGTATCCACATGATCGCAAACGCTATCGGGGCGCTGGCGAAGGAACACAGCGTACAAGCCGTCTCCATGGAAGATATCTTTTTTGCCAAGAATGTCAGTTCCGCGATTGGTGTGGCGAAAGTTATCGGAGCGATAATCCAACAATTGTCGTTGCAACAGGTGCCGGTACGGCTGTTCACTCCATTGCAAATCAAACTGGCGGTCACCGGATACGGAACGGCTGAAAAGCACCAGGTCCAGGAGATGGTCCGCCTGCTGCTCAAGATGGACACAGTTCCATCACCAGACCATGCGGCCGACTCCTTGGCCGCAGCCATTTGTTTCGCGAGCAACAAGGACAGGAGGTTGTCATGATCCATGCTGTGATTGGAGAGGTCGTCCATGTGGGAGCCCAAGAGGTGGTTCTACGAACCGCTGGGGGAATCGAATACGAATTGATCGTTTCCTCCCAAACCGCGAGCAAACTTTCCCAACTCCATGCCGATGCCCGTCGTCAGGTCAGGTTGCTCAGTTGGTTGCAGCATCGTGAGGATAGCATGACGCTATACGGATTTACCGACGACGAGGAGCGCATGCTTTTCCTCGAACTCATCAAGGTGAACGGCATAGGTCCCCGGCAAGCCATGAAGATACTCAGTGGCGTGCAGGTACGTGCGTTCATACGTGCCTTGGACGAGAACGATATGACCTTCCTGTCGACCATTCCGGGAGTAGGGCCGAAGACATCCCAAAAAATAGTACTGGCATTGCGTGACACCGTAGTACTGGAGATGCCGAAAAGGAACTCCGGCGACAATTCGGTCGGTAGTCTGGACAAGCGCTACGAGGACCTTGTTGTCGCCCTTGCGGATATGGGCTATGATAAGCGCCAGGTAGTCTCTACCTTGACCAAATTATTGGAGGAGAACCACGAGTTGATTGCAGGAAAAAGCTTGCATGAATCGGAGGAGTTCCTCTTTAGGAATGCCATAGTAAGGCTGGGATGACAGTGGAAAACGAAGAAATCCAAGAAACCTCACTCCTCTCCAGTACGTTCCAGAGCGAAGTGGATGCACAGGAAAACATATTGCGTCCGAAAATCCTGGCAGATTTCCAGGGGCAGGTGCGGATCAAGGAGAACCTTTCGGTCTTTATCCAAGCCGCCAGGTCGCGTGGAGATTCGTTGGACCATGTATTCCTCATCGGGCCGCCAGGATTGGGAAAGACCACATTGGCCTCGATCATAGCGAATGAAATGGGAGCAGAGATCCGCATGACCAGTGCTCCAGCCTTGGAAAAACCCAAGGACTTGGCGGGAATCCTTACGAACGTTACGGAAGGGAGCATCTTCTTCATCGATGAAATCCATAGGATGCGACCTGCACTCGAAGAAATGCTGTATATAGCGATGGAAGACTTCGAGATCGATTGGGTGATCGGACAAGGCCCGGCTGCACGGACCATCCGTATTCCTATTCCGAGATTCACCCTTATCGGTGCGACCACCAAAGCCGGACAGGTCTCTTCTCCCTTGTATTCGCGATTCGGCATCACCTGTCGCATTGAATTCTATCAGGAAGAGGAACTTGTCTCCATTATCAGACGTTCAGCGCGCATTCTTGAAACATCAATCGAAGAATCCGCCATTCGCTTGCTTGCCAAAAGTTCCCGCGGAACGCCACGGATTGCCAACCGGTTGCTGCGAAGATTACGCGACTACGCCTCTGTATTGGGCAACGGTACCATCAACGACGAAATCGTACGCGTCAGCATGGAACGGTTGGGTATCGATGGCCAAGGACTTGAGGAACAGGACCGCAATATTCTCCGTACCATCATCAAATTCTACGATGGTGGTCCGGTCGGTGCCGAAACGCTAGCGATTTCAGTGGGTGAGGCGATAGAATCGTTGGAAGACTTTTATGAACCGTATCTTATTCAGAAGGGGTATCTGAAACGTACTCCCCGTGGTCGCATGGCAACATCCATGGCTTACGACTTGCTGAACATGCCATACGATAGGAAACCAGATGAAAACCAAGGAATTCTCTTTTGATCTCCCTGAACACTTGATAGCCCAATACCCCTCCGACAAACGGGGTGAGAGCAGGTTGCTTGTACTCGATAGGAATACAGGTGAGTTCTCTGATTCGCATATCACTGATTTTCCCTCCTTTATCGAACCCGGTTCGGTATTGGTGGTAAACAATTCCAAGGTACGAAAGGCTCGTGTCTATGCTGAGAGCGAGACAGGTGCCCGAGTCGAATTCCTCTTCCTTCATGAATTGCCCGACCATACGTGGACAGCTATGGTCACAAAGAGTAGGAAACAGCGCATAGGCAAGCGTTATAGGTTCGTCAGTCCGTCGGGAAAGCAGTGGCAGGCATCGATTATTGGAGAACATGAGGATGGCAAACTGGTTCGTTTCGAACAACCGATCGACGAAACCTTCTTTTCCGAGTGCGGCCACGTGCCGCTTCCCCCCTATATCAAGCGTTCCGATGCCCTTGGTGACGAATCAAGGTACCAGACCGTGTATGCCGATAGGGCCGGCTCTGTCGCAGCCCCTACCGCGGGGTTGCACTTTACCCCTGAAATCCTCGAACAAATACGGAATAAAGGTGTGGAGATATGTCCTGTAACCTTACACGTGGGACCGGGTACCTTCCTCCCGGTCCGGGCGGACCATCTGGAAGATCATTTGATGCATTTGGAGCAGTATGATATTCCGAATGGGACCGCTGAAGCTGTCACCAAGGCGAAGCGTGAAGGTCGGAGAATCGTTGCTGTCGGTACAACAAGCGTCCGAACCATGGAATCGGCATTCGACGTCGCAACAGGCTCCCTGCCTGCTGGGCCTGGCAGTACCCGGTTGTTCATTCTTCCACCTTACCGTTTCAAGGTTGTGGACCAGTTGCTCACCAACTTCCATACACCCGAATCGACGCTTTTGGTCCTGGTATCCACTTTCGCAGGAAAAGAACATACCATGCGTGCATACACCCATGCAGTACAGGAGAATTACCGGTTTTTCAGCTATGGGGATGCGATGTTCATACGTTGAGATAAAGCATTCGGAACATATGCCTGCTGTTAGAGGAGCGAATGCTCCTTCAACAGGGCATGTATGACCGAGGTGATTTCATCCTTGCCCTTTCTCCCATCGACCCGCAGGAATACCACACCCTCGGGAAGATCTGCGAAGATCAGCTCATAATTGTCCTTGACTTTTGACAAGAATTCTTGCTTCTCGAACAATTCCCTGCCATTGTCCCGTGAATCGATCCGTTCCAGGCAATCCTCGACCGGTGTGTCGATATAGACGATGAATCTCGGAACTGGAAAGTCATTGAGCATGCTGACCCGTTCAAACCCGCATTCCACCGATTGGTATGCGAGTGATGAAAAAAGGTATCGGTCGGAAACCACTATCGTCCCTTGGGCCAACTTCTCCACAATTCCGGTAATCGGATGATGCAAGTGGTCTTCCCTATCGGCAGAAAACAACATGGCCAAAGCCAATGGAGTCGTGGCAACTTCCTTTCGCAAGACACTGCGGACCAAGTTTCCCAAAGGGGAGGACGTCGGTTCGAATGTCGCATGGCAATGGACTCCAGCTTGATCGAAAGCTTCGGCCACCGCTTTCATCTGTGTGGTCGTCCCCGCTCCATCCAAGCCTTCCAGAACGATAAAACGATCAAGTATCTGCTGCATGGGGCAATTCTCCTCTATTGGCGCTTCAAACGCTTCCCAATACTACCCAAACGTTCCGAGAATGGCAAGAAGTGCCAACTTGGAAATTAAAAAAGGGTAGGTAAACACCCTGAATACCAGTATACTATCAAGCATGCGGATGTGCATATGAAATACCATACGACAATCTCGAACATGATCTTTGGCTTGGTGCTCCTCTGTGCAGTGCTGGTCATGGTGTTTTCATTTGGAAACCTTTCGCTGGTTGGACAAGCCGGAGATCGGATCACACAACAACTGTTGGAGAGACTTTCCGGACAGGGCGATCTCCAAATCTCTATCGGTTCAATAGATACCTCCCTGTTATCCCATATCGTGCTGCGGGATACCACGGTGTCGGATAGTTCCGGGAACCGTATTGCCGAGGTGCAATCTATCACGGTAAAAATACCTGCATACCGCTTCATGGCTCCACGATTGTACCCGAAGCGGGTTCCTATCGAAATCGATCGCATGCAAGCCGGTATAGACGAGTCCGCCTTAGCCTTGTTCGAAAGCGTATTCAACAAAGCTGCCAATCCCGATACAGGAAATCAACCGGACTCCTGGAACCCTACCATCGCGTTGACAATCATCGATTCCGATGTAGGCCTTGCATTCCAGGAGACCCAAGCACATATCGACCACATGGAAGGGGCGGTGATAGTGGAAGGAGGGGCATTCACCCAGGCAAACCTCCAGGTGGGTCGACTCGATTTCAATATGCCTGGAATCACATTCGATTCCGGTGCGACCTCAGTTGATATCGGCACGACAAGGGATGGTACGGTGGGAATCCGCGTCGACACGTTCGGGACTTCATCGGATATCGAATCCCTGCAGGCGTCGATACAAGCAGATTCGATCGGGTTTTCCCTGATTGGTGATTCATTGGAGGAGATGCTGGCACTAACGGGAACGGCGGGACTCAATATCGTTGGATTTTCGCTATCGGCGCGAGAACCCGATAGTGCTTCCGGTTCTATCGGAACCATTTCCGTACAAGGAGAAATCCTGGAAGGCACCTTCTCCATGATTTCTGGAAATCTTAATCGACTGGAAGCTGGTTATCAAAGCTGGAAGGCATCGCTTGCAGCCTTGTCGGGGACCTTTTCACAATCGGATCCTGGCACATTCGAACTGTCGGCAGCTTCCGGTGAAAACCTGCGCGTATCATCCGATGACAAGCGGTTGGTTGATATAGAACGACCATTGTTCGATATTTCAGCGTTCGGAAATATCAACTCCATTCGACTGGGCTCCGAGCGTATTCGGATTTCGGATATTCCCTATGTGTCCCAGCTGTTCGACCTGGGACTCGAAGACCTCCATGCCGCCGAATTGGAAAAGGCCCATATCCTCGTAATCCGAAACAGCGAATTGGAAGAATCGAATGCCGAGTCCAGCTTCTTGTTGCAAGCCGATACCGCTATCGACCATTTCGAGCATGTCACGGCAGAAATCTCCGGTGATATCGCATTTTCGGAAACTGATGGAATCCTTCAAGCCCAAACCGTTTTCCGAAATATCGGTAGCCACGGCCTTCCCGGTTACCTGGAGGGAAATCTCATATATACGAACCGCCAAGAAGAGCAGTTGTCGGCCCAGCTCGATTATCTGCCGGGGGTTCAATCCTCATTCGAGTATGACTTCGGATCCGAACAGGCCCGCCTGTCTATCAGGCTCAACGGATTCTCGCCATATCCACTCATGCCGTTGATCGAATCGCTATCTCCCACGATCGGTGCCCTGCTGGTATCCGAAACCACATTGGAAGGCAACCTTAACTTGCAATCGAAGCGTGATGGTTCGATCGGACGGGCGACAGCAGAAATCGGCATTGCGAATCTTGCCGTGGATGAACAACGGTTCAACATAGCGACAACCCTAGCCGGATCCATGGATGCCGATTCGTTCACCATAGATCTGGCTACGTTCACCACCGAGGGCTACCGGCTTTCGTATGATGGCAGGATCGATAGGCAAAGACTTGTTCCAGAAGGAACTTTGGATATCAGCAGTGTGGATCGGGGCGATACCATTGTGGCCGCGGATTTCGAGCGAGCCGCCTCGCAAATATACCGATATGGCATAACATCCCCAAAACTGTCCGGCTCCAGTCTCGATGGACAAATATCCTGGGCCGAGGACAACATGCTCACAGCCGATGCTGTCCTCTCCGTACCGGGAGCCGATTACCCGGTGAACTTGCGATTCGATGTCGCCAAAGGTCTTGTAACCTTGGAATCGGACAATATCGATGCGTCTGTCGATATAATCTCCGAACCCGGCCACATTACCTTTGGCATCGATTTTCAGGATTTGCCGCTTCCACCTGCCCTGAGAGGCAACACGTTGCAGGGGCAGGGGGTTCTCGATGGAGCCATCGGAGCCGACATTTCCATAGCCGATGGTCTGTTCATCGTCAACTCCGAGAATATATCATTGTCCGGGTTCTCCTGGGGTGAAATGGAGCCCTGGTCACTTTCCATGTCTGTCGATGCCGATCCTACACAATTGCAGCTCGGGTCGATTGCCTATAAAGACGCATATGGAATGCTCTCCGGATTCTTGTCTGTGCACAACGATTCCTTGCAATCGCTGGGTACCCGCGACGCCAACAATCTTTCGATCATGCTGAAATTGGATGGTACCGCAGGTGAATCCATCCACGTCTCGGTTTTCCCCGATGAAGAGAAACCTTCCGTATCCAAAGGTTCCTGGAATATCTCCAATTTCCCTGTAGGAAGATTCAATATCTTCGAACCTGACGCACTATTCGATTTTACCCTCGTCGGCGAATCCGATCTGCAAAACCATACGGTCGCCCATGCGATAACCAATCTTAACTTTGGAGATATGGCCAAGTCGAACCTATCGTTCGATCTGCATATCGACAATGAAGCCATCCTGGTGGAAAACGGAATATATTCGTCCGGGAGCCTCATGGCAACTGTTCCCGTGCTGTCGGCCAAATACAACGGTGCGGCAACACTTGAAGCCAACCTGTCCCTCGAATCACCCATTACGTGGCGTGATGCGACAACCACAACCTCGATCGTCGCGACAACAGCACTCCCTCCGAGCGATTCGTTCTTCAATTGGTTGTCGAATCTGTCCCGATTGGGAGATAGGATGCCTACGGTCACAATCTCCCATGACGACACGCGGCTGTTGGGAGATATCGTGTGGAAAAAAGGAACCCATGAAATCCGCTATGCTGGCAATGTGCTATCAATCGTCCCGATGGAACATGGTACTCTGGACGGATCATACGATTTCAACTCTGGCGAAATCTCGTTGCATACAACCGAAGGGTTTCCAATTCCCATACGAGTGTCGGGTGTGGTGGATTCGCAGAGGATATCCCTCGATATCGAAGACATCTCATTCGATATGAAATTTCTCAACTCCCTTTTCCTCGAGCCCATAATCGCGTTCAATTCGGGCGTTGTCAACGGTTCGCTGTTGATTGAAGGACCTATCGGAGATCCCGATTATTTTGGAACCCTCTATGCGAATTCAGTCGAATTGACGACATTTTGGACTCCAGGAGAACTTTTTTCCCTCAAGAATCCTATTATCACCGTCTCCGAGAACCTTGCCACGGTCGCAGCATCTCCTGTATCGGCAGTGCACGAATCGGGCCGGAGCACCCAGGCTGTAGCCCAGCTGGAAGCCTCGATAGAACGCTGGGGTATTCCCCACTATAGGATCGATATCCTGGGAACCGAGGATCCAATATCGTTGTGGATTCCCATGTATGCCATCGATATCAATGTGGAAGCCATGGTGTCCGGGAGTTTTTCGATCGATGGGACTCCCACGGAAGAATCCTTGTTTGGCAATGTAACCGTTTCCGATGGAGAGATTTCCTTCGGGACCCCGGCTCCTCCTTCGTGGTTTGTGGAAAAGACGAGGACCAGCATAGATATGACATTGCGGACTGGAAAAAATGTCTCGTTCATCTATCCCAATGAGGAAGCGCCTATCCTTCGGGCCACCTTTGCCGATGAACAGCAGGTGGGAATTGTTGTGCAAGCACCGCAGATGACCACTACCTTTTCCGGTGAACTGGCCTTCAGGAGTGGCGAGATCTTCTATGTCCAGAAAAATTTCTATATCACTGAAGGTTCGCTCAAATTTCCACCGATCGGCAATGGACTCACCACGGATATATTGCCTACTCTCAGTTTGCGGGCCCGGTTGCGGGAATTCGATACGGACGGCAATAGGATAGATATATATCTCGTATTGCAGGATTCCAGCTTCCTCGACTTGAATCCGCGGTTCGAATCTATCCCCCTGCGTTCGACCAACGAGATACTGGAATTGCTCGGACAGAATATCGTGGCGGCCGGGACTGCTGGGGATAGCGGGCTGCAATCGATCGTATCTGTTGCATCTGCTGCCACAGATGTGTTCTCCCGTCTCGGGATCCTGCAGAATACGACAATCTCCCTCGGATTCTCCAAGATCATACGTGAGGCATTGGGATTGGACGTCTTCACCATCAGGACCAACCTGTTGCAGAACATTCTGTTCGAAGCGCTGCCTGGAATAGCCGCGGACACATCGGTAAGTCCGATAGCCCGATATCTTGACAATACGACCATGTATATCGGCAAATACCTATTGGACGAGTTCTACTTGCAAGGCATGCTCCACTTCAGACAGGATGTGCTTGGCCAGAGTACTTCATTCCTTGCATACGATTTGAAGATAGATACCGAACTGAGCATAGAATGGTCGAATCCGTTGGCTACGTTCAGTTTCTTCACACAACCTGAAGAGTTGTCGGTTTTCGATTTATTCGATACTATGGGATTCAGTATAACAAAGCGATTCGAGTTCTAAAAGGAGTCTACATGCTGCGGAAATTTATGTTGCCTATCATGATATTGTCTTTTGTCTTTCCTCTCGCGGCTGCCGAACCTACTGCGTTGGAGGCTTGGTGGATAGGCAAGCCGATCCAGGAGTTCGTCTATGTAGACTTGCAATCGGTCGATCCTGCGACCATAGATCCGCTCGTTGCACCACTTGTCGATACACCCTATGTACAGAGCGCCATGGATTCATTGCAAAGCAAGTTGATGGACACCGACCTGTTCCTCGATGTGGAATTGATTCCTGCCCGTGTGGACGGGTCTACAGACAAGACGATCGTATATATAGAATTCGTCGAACGTCAAAAATTGACCTCAATAATCTTCACCGGCAACAAGGTGGCTACTACAGAAGAATTGAAGAAGGCAATTTCGCTTGAAACAGGTAGCATGTTCGATACAGCATCGTTGGATAGGGCGGTGCAGGCAATTAAACGCCTGTACCAGACAAAAGGGTATGATAGGGTGGATGTCGTCTCCTCGTATGCAACCGACAGTACGACCGACGGTATCGTGCTTACGTTCCGGCTAACCGAATACGAATGGTATTTGAACAAACCTATCAGGGGATTCACCTATCAGGGATTGAAGAATGTCTCTTCCGACATATTGGACGATCTCACCTACCCGTATATCGGAAAAACATTCAACCAACAACTCTATCGCGAAATAGAAGCAAAGCTCAACGAACTGTTGAAGTTCAGTGTCTTCAGCGCCGAAGCCAAACGTGGAGGCACGACCGGAAACGACCTCTATATAGATTTTGTATTCACCGAGCTACCGGTCATACGCTCTATTGAATTTGTAGGCAACTCTGGTTTGAAAACCAAACTCCTTCAGGAGAACCTTACAGTCGAAACGGGAGAATTCCTTTCTTTGAGCAGAGTCAATGCCGGAAAGGAATCGCTGCGGTCGTTGTATTTGGAGCGGGGCTATGCGGATGTCGCAATCGACTCTGCCTATACGATAGACGAATCGACCAATCAACTGGACCTTACCTATACTATTGTGGAAGGCCGACAATCCAAGATAGGGGAACTGGCATTTGAAGGAAACACGAGCATCGGCTCTTCCGTATTGCAAAAGGAGATCTCGTCGAAAGTCCAATCCCTCTTCAATTCCGGCAACTATGTGGCTTCCAAGATCGCTTCGGATTCGCAAGCTCTGCAACTGGTGTACCAGAAGCGCGGCTATATCGATGCCAAGATATCCGATGTTCGCTTGGAGGATATACCCGATGAAAACGCTGCAATCCGTAAGTTGCGGGTGGTATTTGTAATCGAAGAAGGTGAAGTCTGGTACCTTGGTGGTATCGAGGTCACCGGAAATACCGTGTACAGCGACGATGAAGTATACGCATTGCTTACCATGAAAGAGGGGAGTGTGCTCGATATCTCGAAGGTTCAGTCCGAGATCGGAAAGATCGCCGACCTCTATTGGAACGAAGGGTATGTGGAAAACACAATAGATATCAACGAAGTGCGCAATCCCGATACTAAGACGATCACCTATACGGTCACTATCGTTGAACGGGGCCAAGCTACAGTCGAGGAAGTGATTATCCGGGGACTTACCAAGACGAAGCCGTATGTGCTTGAACGTGAACTTTCGTTGAAGCCTGGAGATATTTTCAGCAAAGACAAGTATATCAAAAGTGCCCAGAACCTCTACAATACCGGGTTGCTCACCGATGTCGTACCTTCGATCAGCTATGGAACAGCACAAAATTCCTTGGTGGTCACCTACGAGGTTACCGAAGGCAACCAGATGAATATCGGGTTCGGCGCAACTTTCGGCGGTAATGTCGAAGGGTTCCCTGTCAGTGGATTCCTCTCCTGGTCCGATACCAACATCGGGGGAACGGGAAGGGATCTCGAGATAATGACCGAGCTGTCTCCCGACTCCCAGACAGCCACGATGTCATTCCGCGACACGTGGGTGAAGGACAAGCGTTGGAGCAATGCGTTCAACCTTTCTTTCAACCGCAGCACCTATTCCAATGGCAGAATCCTTGGTGACCATTCACCGACTACAGAGTTGAAGGACAACGAGGCGTACCCATATCCGTACACCAGTTACGATGCATGGGTTGCGGACGGGTCTCCCACACCCGATTCCGAATTCCTCATGCCGTACGATTACTACAAGATTTCCTTGGGCTATACGACAGGATATACGTTCGTGTTCGATCCTGGCCGTTTGTCCCTTTCTGTCGGTCCTACCTTTACCCTCAACCGGGCGTATTTCGATACGGACATCTATACTCCCTACGATTACCTGATAGGGAAATATGGAGAATCCTGGCAATTCTCCAACAGGATCGGATTCTCGGTCAATTGGGATGGACGTGATCTGATCAACAATACCACCAAAGGGTATACGGTAAACCAGAGTCTTGTGTATGCCGGTGGTATCCTTGGCGGATTGTCCAATTACATGCGATCCTCAACAAGCGCCTCGGCGTTCCTCAAGATATTTGAAATCCCAGGAGAAAAACCGACCCCAGGTGTGGTCAGTCTCAATAGCACGGTTTCATTCATGTTCGACCAATATTTCCCCCAAGGTGGAGATTGGAGTGGTACGTGGATTTCTGGAATCAGTGCTTCGAAATACGAGTACCTGTACATCGACGGAATTACCATCGCACGTGGAATTACACCGAAATTCTATTTCGAGTTCCTCTGGGACTCCTCCCTGGAATTCAGCATCCAGATCGCTGAGAACGTCCTGTGGGGCGAGGCATTCGTAAGTGCGACCGGAGGTTCCTTGAGTCTGGAAACTGTTGGTAGTACTCCCTTGGATTGGTATTTTGCCGCAGGTCTCGGTATTCGTCTTAAGATCCCCGGGTTCCCCTTGGGCCTATATCTGGTCAAGAATGCCACCAATGTTGGTGATAGCGGATTCAAATGGGAGCCAGGAGCGATATTCCACAACGCAGACAACCCCGATAGTGGTTTGAAGCTGGTCTTGGCCATAACCACAAGCATCTATTGAGCAACGTGACCATGGATGGCAAGACGACCACGCCCATGATGGAACAGTACCTCGAGCTGAAGCAGGCGCATCAGGGCGAGGTACTGTTCTTCAGATTGGGCGACTTCTATGAAATGTTCATGGATGATGCCAAAGAAGTGTCCCGACTGCTCAATTTGACCTTGACTGCAAGAAATGGTGTTCCCATGTGCGGGATTCCGTACCATGCCTCGAAGAACTATATCAAACGGTTGCTTGATGCGGGAAAGAAGATAGCTGTATGCGAGCAGGTGGAAATGCCTAGCGCGAACAGGACCATTGCCAGACGGGAGGTCGTACAGACGATAACCCCCGGCACGGTAATAGAGGACGAGTTCCTCGATGCAGCCACCAACAACTACATTGTCAGCGTGTTTATTACAAAAGCTGAAATTGTCTGTGCCTATTGCGAGCTCTCGAGCGGTGTGTTTTCCATGGTCCTTCTGCCTATCGAGGAAAGGTTCGATTCTCTGCGTGCCCTGTTCGGGGAATTGTTGCCCCGGGAAATCCTGGTACATGAGGAGGACTATTTTTCCAACCAACAGTATGCCCAGGTGATCGACCAGCAGGAAGTAATGAAAACCCGCCTACCGTCGTGGTACTTCGCCAAGAGCCAAGCATTCTCATTGTTGACCGAACATGTGGGAACAGTCGGATTGAAACAATTCGGCCTGTCAGCCGATGATACCGAATTGCATGCCTGTGGAGCACTGTTCAGATATATTCTGGAGACCTCGAAGGCCTCCCTTTCCCACATCGATACATTTCGGAAGATCGACAGGGAACAGACACTTCTCATCGATGAATCCACCCGTAGGAACCTCGAACTGCTGACAAACCTGCAGGAAGGGTCATCTGCCCGGACCTTGTTCAGTTCCATGGACAAGACCTGTACCACAGGTGGGGCGAGATTGTTGAAATCCTGGATCGCATCTCCTCTGGCGATACGGGAAGATATCCTGAAACGACAGGATTGGGTGACGTGGTTTATTGGCGAATCTGCCGAGCATCTGAGAATCCGCACACTGCTCGGAGGCACACGCGACCTTTCCCGATTGGCAACCCGTGTCGCCATGCATCGGGCCAACCCGCAGGACTTGGTCGCAATACAACAATCGATAGCAACATTTTTCGAATTGACTGAACGGAATTCCGACTATTACCGTACACTGTTGGGGGAGCATCTCAGGGATTCGGCCATGTCGGACCTCGTATCGCTTATGGAAACGCTGTTGGTTGCCTTACGGGAGGATTGCCAAGGACCCTATACTCCGGGTCGCGTGATCCGTACGGGCTACCATACTGAATTGGATAGGTTGCGCGACTTGACGCACCATGGAGCCAAGAACCTGGAGGCCTATGTCGACCGTATAAAGGACGAGACTTCGATTCCAACGCTCAAGCTATCCCAAAATAGGATCATAGGGCACTATCTGGAGGTCCCAAAGACCCACGGAAACAAAGTTCCCGCCTGGTTCTATAGAAAACAGACATTGGTCAATGCGGAACGGTATACCACCGACGAGCTTATCGAATTGGAACAGGAAATCTTGGCAAGTGGAGAAAAGGCCGAGACACTGGAGCGGGAACTTTTCGAACAATTGCTTTCACGTACTGCAAGACATACCGCATCGCTGCTCAGTCTCGGGCAATTCTTCTCCACGTTGGATTGTCTCCAATCATTGGCCCAAGTGGCAAGGATACACCAGTACTGCAAACCTGAGATATTGGATGAAACCCATCTGGTCATCGAGAACGGTCGGCACCCGGTAGTCGAGCAGCATATGGGCAAAGGGCAATTTGTCGCCAATGGATTATCCATGGGAGCCGGTGACGAAAGGTTCTGCCTGATTACCGGACCGAATATGGCCGGCAAATCGACCTATCTGCGGCAGAACGCATTGATAGTCCTTATGGCTCATATTGGTTCCTACGTACCGGCGACTTCGGCCCGCATAGGCCTTGTAGACAAATTGTTTTGTCGCGTGGGGGCAAGTGACAATCTGGCAAGAGGAGAGTCCACCTTCCTTATTGAGATGCAAGAGGCTGCCTTCATACTGAGAACAGCAACACCGCGCTCGCTTGCAATAATGGATGAGATCGGGAGAGGGACCAGCACGCAGGACGGCATGTCGATCGCTTACGCAGTCATGCGGACGATGGTGGCAATGGGAGTGAAGACACTTTTCGCCACCCATTATCACGAACTGACCATGTTGGATACTTCGGGAATGCAATTGCTTACCCTTGCGGTTGCGGAATCGAAACGAAACATCATTTTCCTGCGCAAGATACAACCGGGGGTTGCCGATAGCTCGTACGGGTTGCACGTCGCAAAAATGGCAGGGATTCCAATGGAAGTCATACGAAATGCCGCACAGTTTCAAAAGCAACATTTCGCCGACTATTCCCTCGCGGGAAATTCCATGCAATTGGACCTGTTCACCGGCAGTATATCCGAAGAGCCGTACATGGATACCCGTCAAGATGGATTGCTCGAGCAGATTCGCCAGTATCCGCTGGATGCTTCGACCCCATTGGAGGCTATGCAGTTCCTCGCAAGGCTGCAAGAGGAGCTATCCGGATCAGATTGAAGCAAAAGGGAATCTCCCGGAATATATCCCGTATGGATACCACATATGGAATCTGCCAAACATGTGGAAGGTACGCACTGCTTCAAGCGAACTTGTGTGGACCATGCTGGAAAGGTATTTTGCAGTCTACATACCGAACGCACGCGTATGCCATGTGCGACATATGTGGAGCTCCGATACTCCATGAAGATGCGATGTGCCGTCATGCTGGGAAGAATCGGATAATTGGTCGTGTCGGCCCCTATACCGGCGACCTCAGGCGACTGGTTGTCCGTTACAAGAAGACAGGGATACGTGGTTTGGCCAAACCTATCGCAGCATTGATGTCCCGTGAAATTGAAAGGACAATGGGGAATGGAGCCCCAGTGGCTATTGTTCCCGTACCGTGCAGCGATCGCAGCCGACGAATACGGGGGTGGGACCATATGGTTCTGGTGGGGAGGGCACTGTCCGCCAACCCGAACATGATGTTGCTGCAAGTGCTCGAACGGCAAGGCAAAGGTGAACTCAAGTTGCTGGGAAAACAACAAAGGAAAATCGAGTCTTCCCGATCGTATCGTTTGAAGGCAAGGCTCGGGCAAGAGGAACTTGCCTTGCTCAATTCTTGCACTGCCGCATATGTGATCGACGATGTCATGACTACCGGATCCACGTTGGACACGTGCCTCTCCTTGGTTGCCGGAATTGCCGATATACGCATCCTGGGACTTTGTTTGGCCATGGATTGACAATACTTGCCAAATGGATTAGTCTTTTCACAGTTAGTATTGATTTTTGGGGATCGCAGAAGCCGATCCCTTTTTTTTGGAGTTAGCTTGCAAAATATCATTAGAAACGATGCATTGTTCAAGGAGTTCTCGGCTGTCCTCAATCCTATCGGGTTGGTGGTGGTCGATGTACGAAGGGATGATCATCGTGATGAAACACACATTGTGGTGACGGTCACCAACAACGAACATACCGCGGGAATCAACGAATGTGCGAAAGCCCACCGTATCATATTTCCCCGCATAAGTTTGTTGGAGGGAGAACGGAACATAGACCTCGAGGTATCCACTCCTGGTGTACAAAGGATTTTCAGGGATCTGTACGAATTCTCGTTGTTTGCCGGCAAGCGGTGTCGGGTCTATGACAGCAGTTGCAGTGCTTGGGTGGAGGGAATCATCTCGGAAGACAATGGCAGCGAGATCGTGCTCTCGAAGGCAAGGATCGAGGACGCCAAGGAAGAACTGGAAGAATATCATATTCCGTACGGCCATGTTCACAAGGCCAAATTAGCATACGCATGGGAGGATATGTAACAATGTCCAATGATTTGGGAGAGGCAATACGCACTCTTGTAAATGAGCGGGGGATCAGCGAGGATCTTGTGCTCGAAACCATAAAAGGTTTATTGCTTGCCGCATACAAGCGCAAATTCGGAACAAGCGACAATGCTGTGGTCGAGTTCAATGAGGAACACGACAATGTGCAATTGTTTGCAAGAAAAATGATTGTGGAAGACGATGAATTCGATGGTGAATTCGACGAGATTTCACTTACAGACGCCCGCGAGCTCCATGAGGATTGCGATATTGGCGATGAAGTGTTGATCCCGATCGATCCGAAGACCTTCGATCGCATATCGGTTCAAAGTGCCAAGCAAAAAGCCAAGCAGGACCTTCGGGAGATTCAGAAGGATACCCTCTATTCTGAGTTCAAGACAAAAGAAGGTGAAATGATCATCGGTTATTACCAGCGTGAAAACAACGGTGACATGTTCATTGACCTTGGTAAGATCGAAGGCGTTCTACCGAAGAAGTATCAGAGTCCCCGGGAAATCTATCGCAAGAATGACAAGATCAAGTGCTATGTGTACCAGGTTGAGAAACCAGAGCATGGCCAATTGCGTGTCGTCCTTTCACGAACCCATGCGGAATTCGTGAAAAAATTGTTCGAACTCGAAATTCCCGAGATCTACGACCATTCCATCGAGATACACAAGATTGTACGTGAACCGGGATATCGCACGAAAGTCGCGGTATTCTCACATCGTACAGATCTTGATCCTGTCGGTGCTTGTGTTGGTCTCAAAGGCATTCGTGTGCAGACGATAATGCGGGAAATGGAAGGAGAACGTATCGATGTGTTGAGATACGATCCCAATCCCATGGAATATATCAAGAACTGTCTTTCTCCTGCGGAAGTCAAGCGTGTGGTCATACTCGACGAGAACAAGCGCACCGCTGTTGCCGTCGTGGAGGATTCACAACTCTCGCTTGCTATTGGAAAACAGGGGATAAACGTCAGGCTTGCCAATAAACTTGCCGACTGGATCATTGACGTAAAGACGCTTGACCAGTATCGTGAAATGGATCTCGATGTCGAAACAAAAGAACGTGTCGATGCGTTGTTCAGCGATATGCCTGCTGCCGAACCCGAATTCTTTGAAGAGGAAGAGGGGGAGATGATGCTCGGCGACATACAGGAGCTGGCTAAGGAACTGGTTGAAAAATTACAATTCCATGACATCTACACTGTTGAAGAGTTCGTCAATCTTACAGAAGAAGACATTGGGAGTCTTGGTGATATTACTGAAGACGAGGTACGTCAGATCCACAGCGTCCTCGGAGAATATGTTGACATCGTGGAGGAAGAGGATGAGTCTGAGATCGAACAGCAGTTCCTCTGTCCAGAATGTGGCCATACATTGACACCGGACATGACAAGTTGCCCCAATTGTGGTGTCGGGTTGAGTTTCGAAGAAGTGGAAGTAGATGAGGAGTAATTGGAAGAAACTATGACGGAAGAAGATAAGAAACCTAAGACAACCTTAATCAAGCATGCGCGTGGAACGGCCCCTAGTGCCGTACAACCTTCGTCACAGAACGAGGCCGAATCTTCGCGTCCTGTTGAGAAGAAAAAAGTGGTTGTGGTGAAAAAGAAGGTCGTTGTGGTCAGGCCTCAAGCCAAACCTATTGAAAAACCGGTTGAGAAACCGGTTGAAGAGAAGGCTCCTGTCCAAGCTGAAAAGGCTCCCGAACAGACCTCAGAGAAAACTTCCGTTGAAGAATCTCCTCAAACGAACCAAAAACAGGCTTCCGAAAGACCTGCACCCAAGAAATCGGAACATCCATTCCGTAGGACTCCAAATGCTGGACCTTCGACACCCGTAGTACATGCACCGAAAAACCTTCCTCCCGTTCCGGGACAAGGGCAGACAGCGCATGCCCATGCGGAATGGCGGAAGAACAACCCGGCTCCTCCAAGGAGCCCCCAACAGGGAACCACCGGTGGTCCTCGGCAGGTTGGACAGGTCGGTGGTTATGCGAATCGCAACAGCGATGCCGGAACACGACCAGCCTATCAGGGTCCACCCAGTGGCTATAGGCCGCAAGGTGGTGGTGCACCTGGTGGTTATAGGCCCCAAGGTACCGGAGGTCCTGGTGGTCCGGGTGGCTACAGGCCGCAAAGTGGTGCCCCAGGTAGCAGGCCCCCATACAATGGTCCTGGACGGAGTGGTCCTGGTGCGGGAAGACCTCCATATGGTGGAGGCGGCGGCAGGCCACCCTTCGGAGGTGGCGGACGTCCGGGTGGCGGCGGTGGATATGCCGGCAGAGGCCCCCGTTCCGGAGGACCTGGTGGTGCGCCGTCTGCCCCAGTGGATCCATTGGCACAGAAACCGGCTAAAAAGGTCTACCGCAAGAAAAAGGATTTCTCGAAACCCGATCGTGACAATGAACGTGATTTCCAGATCAAGCGGAAGGACCAGCATCGTGCGAATCCAATACCCAAAAAAATCGATATCATGGAAGTCATTACGGTTTCGGATCTTGCCAAGAAGATGAATCTGAAGGCTTCCGAAGTCATCGGCAAATTGTTGAAAATGGGTATGATGGTCACCATCAACCAACAGATCGATTCCGATGTCGCCACATTGATTGCAAGTGAATACAATTGTGAAGTCAATCTCGTTTCATTGTATGATGAAACCCTCATAGCTGTTGACGAAGACAAGCCTGCGGACATGCAGAACCGGGCCCCTATTGTTACAATCATGGGTCACGTCGACCATGGTAAGACCAAATTGCTCGATGCAATCCGTTCGACCGATGTTGTGGGCGGAGAATTCGGTGGTATCACACAGCATATCGGGGCCTATAAGGTCACCTTGCCCGGCAAGGGCGATGTGGTGTTCCTCGATACTCCCGGACACGCGGCATTTACCATGATGCGTGCACGTGGAGCCCAGGTTACCGATATCGTTGTCCTGGTGGTCGCTGCGAACGATGGAGTCATGCCACAGACTATCGAAGCTATCGACCATGCGAAGGCGGCGAAAGTCCCCATCATAGTCGCGGTGAACAAAGTCGACCTTCCGGAAGCCAATGTGGATCGTGTCAAGCAACAGTTGAGTGACCACGGACTCATGCCGGAGGATTGGGGTGGCAGTACTTTGTATTGTGAAATTTCAGCTCTGAAAAAGATCGGTATCGATGAATTGCTGGACTCGATTCTCCTGCAGGCTGAAATGTTGGAGTTGGAAGCCAATCCGAGTGTTAGGGCTGAAGGAAAAGTCCTCGAATCGCGTATCGACCAAGGACGTGGTATCGTAGCCTCGATTATCGTGGAACGTGGAACCTTACGTATTGGAGACAACTTTGTCGCAGGTATCTATCCTGGTAAAGTCCGTGCCATGGTCGACGACCATGGAAAGAGGATTACCGAAGCTGGTCCGGCGACTCCTGTCGAGATAATCGGCCTCAGTGATATTCCGGGAGCAGGCGATCCGTTCCAGGTCACCGAGAATGAGAAGCAAGCCAGGCAAGTCGGAGGCAAGCGCCAGGAATTGGAGCGTCAAGGACAAGCGAAGAATGTCAAGAAAGTCACGCTGGACAATATTTTCGACAAGATGCAGGATGGTTCGATCCAGGAATTCAACGTTATCATAAAAGGTGATGTGCAGGGTTCTGTCGAAGCGGTCCAGAATGCATTGGAAAAGCTTTCCAACGAAGATATCAGGCTCAATGTCATCCGAGCTTCCGCAGGTGCGATCATCGAAGACGATATCAACCTGGCTATCGCTTCAAGTGCCTTGGTCTTGGGATTCAATGTCAGGCCGACACCTCGTGCCCAAGTCCTGGCTGAACAGGAAAAGATTGAGATCCGCAAGTACAACATCATCTATGATGCTGTCGATGATATCAGGGATGCCATGGAAGGCATGCTTGCACCGGAACGGAAAGAAATTGTTATCGGTCAAGTTGAAGTCCGAGATATATTCAAAGTACCGAAAATCGGCGTGATCGCCGGATGTTACGTTACGGACGGAAAGGTCAGGCGCAATGCGCAGGTCCATGTGATCCGTGACAACATAAAGATCCATACAGGCAAGATCACTTCGCTGAAGCGGTTCAAGGACGATGCGAAGGATGTGGCGGCTGGTTTTGAATGTGGTATCGGAATCGAAAATTACCAGAACCTGCAATCAGGTGACATCCTGGAAGTCATAGATGTCATTGAAGTTGCGAAGAAGTTGAAAGCGAATGAGTGATTATACGCATCAGCGGCTGGAAGCCCGTATCCAGGAGACCATCAGCACAATGATTGTGACCCGTGAAATAAAACATCACGGGCTCAGTCCTTTCGTTTCCGTCAGTCAAGTGACGCTTTCAAGGGACAAGGCCTATGCAACTGTCTGGGTCTCCTCGTTTGTCGAGGACAACAAGTTGGAACAATCTGTCGCGGCACTCCAAAGTGCGGCAGGTTTCATACAGCAACGGTTGGGAGCACTCTTGAAGACCCGCAATACTCCTCGACTTACGTTCAAGGCCGATACCTCCATACGGGAAGCCCAAGCCATGAACGACCTGATAGATAGTCTCAATGTGAAACATGAAGAATAAGTCCTCGTTGTTGTTGGTGTACAAGCCCCCGGGCATCACATCCTTTTCCTCCCTCTCACCGGTGAAGAGGACCTTGGGCAAGAAAGTCGGGCATGCAGGAACGTTGGACAAGTTTGCCGAAGGCCTCATGATTGTCCTGACCGGCACATTCACCAAACTCAATCCGTTGCTTTCCCAAATGGACAAACGCTATGTAGCCACCATCGAGTTCGGAAACGAAACCAGCACATTGGATCCGGAAGGGGAGGTGGTTGCCACTGGACCGATTCCTTCCCTAACTATAATCGAATCGGTGGTCGCCAACCAATTCGTCGGCACAATCAACCAGATTCCACCAACCTATTCAGCAATCCATGTGGATGGGAAACGGGCCTATCGATTGGCTAGGGAAGGAAAGGACGTTGACATACCTTCTCGACCCATCACTATATTCTCAGCCTCGATCGTCTCCTGGGAGTCGCCACGCCTTGTCCTGTTCGTTCATTGTTCCAAAGGTACGTATATCCGTTCCTTGGCACGTGATATAGCGTTGGCCTGCGGCTCGAGAGCCCATCTGGTCGCATTGGAGAGGACTACGATAGGTCCTTTCTCACTGGAAGATGCGGTGGACCCGATGGACTCGGCCGCATTGTTGCACCATGCGGATTCGAGCCGCGAACGATTGCTCAAGATCGAGCATATGGGGCAACTCACCGTATCGGCGGAAGCCTCCTTGCGCCTCACCTATGGCAACCTGCCTCAAAAAAGTGGTATCATCATATCGAACGTGCAGAAAACCGATCGCTATGCAACGGTTTCAGACGAAACCGGAAATCTGTTGGCAGTTGTGGGATTGGATACCTATGGGGTTCCCAACAAGGTGATGGCTTTACCCTGTATGGAGTTGGCATAATGGAAATACATGACTTCGATCAACTGTCCACCTCACATGAACTCGTGCATATGAAATCTGTCTTGTCGATCGGAGTCTACGACGGTCTCCATTTTGGTCATCAGCGGATCATTTCAGCTGCGGTCGAGTTGGCGAAATCCCATGGGGATTGGAAGACGGTTGTCATAACATTCGCCCAAAATCCAAAGACCATGATGGGAAGGAATCCCTTTGACAAACCCTTGATGAGTTTGCGGCAAAGCACCGATTTCTTTTCCAACCTTGGAGTTGATTATTTGGTTGTGATTGACTTTTCTCCCGATTTCAGTAAACTGACAGGAGAGGAGTTCATCGCCCGCTGTTGCGGAATGTTCGATGTCCAAGCCGTTGTTGTTGGAGAAAATTTTCGTTGCGGTTCCCATGCCGATACTGGTGTGGTGGAGTTGCGGAAAATTGTTCCCAAGTATACTGAAGGTGCAACTGTGTGTGTACCGGATATGTATAAGTTGAACGATGGGTCGGATGACAGCAGCACTTTGGTGCGTATCACCCTCACCAAGGGTACTGTGTCGGAAGTTCCGGCACAACTCGGCAGGAACTATTCGGTGGACTTGGCCCATATACCTTCCAGGAACAACGAATACCCCCTGCGATTTCCGATCGGTTCATTTGTACAGCTCCTGCCGCCACCGGGAGTGTACGAAACTGTACTGGTCATGGCCGACAGGTCGGAATGGAAGATGATTGCCTTGATCGATGAAGAGTTTCTTACATTGACCAGCATGACTTCCCCGGCGCCAAGCGTTTTCCATGCAGGTTCGGTACAAACCGTACGGTATGACAATTTGCAATTTGTAAAGGAGTTGACGTAAGTATGTTGACAAAAGAAATGAAAGCCCAGATTATCGCCGAGTACGGCGGATCAGAAACAAACACCGGAGCTGCCGAAGTTCAGGTCGCATTGCTTACCGCACGTATTCGCGATTTGCAAGATCACTTCAAGCAATTCCCGAAAGACCACGCTAGCCGTCGTGGTTTGTTGAAAATGGTTGGTGCCCGTCGCCGACTGCTCAAGTACATTAGGAATAGCGATGTCAATAGATACCGTGAACTTATCCAGAAGCTTGAGTTGAGAAAATAATTGAAGGGTATTGGGTATTGAATTGGACCAGCTCCGGATTCCCTTGCGGGACTTCAGGGGCTGTTTCCGTTTCTAGCCCAACCCAAGTGTAGTAGAATCAAAGAACAAAAGAAGTAGGAAAGAATGATGAAATCAGTAAGAATCAAAATCGGTTCCGGCGAATTGGTGCTGGAAACAGGAAAAATGGCCAAACAGGCCAATGGCGCAGTCTATGCGTATTACGAGGGTAGTGCGGTTCTCGCAACCGTGTGTAGCGGACGGGCTCCAGAAACCCCACTCGACTATGTTCCCCTTCAAGTCGAATACAACGAAAAATATTATGCAGCCGGAAAAATCCCAGGTGGTTTCCTTAAACGTGAAGGCCGCCCCAAAGATAAGGAAATACTTGTTTGTCGATTGATCGACCGACCCATGCGGCCCTTGTTTGACAAGGCCTTCGGACGTGAAATCCAAATCGTACCTACTGTTGTCAGTTCCGACATGGTGAATCCCCCCGATATCATAGCGATGATCGCCTCGTCGGCTGCCGTCACCATAAGCGACATCCCTTTCAATGGTCCAATCGCAGCGGTCCGTGTTGCGTATGTCAATGGAACGTACGTGATCAACCCGACTTTCCAGCAGATCGAGGAATCCCAGTTGGAAATTGTAGTTGCCGGCACTGAAGACGGCATCACCATGGTCGAGGGTGGAGCAAAGCAGGTTTCCGAAGAGATGATGCTTGAAGCAATTGAGACGGCACAGCCGGTAATCGCCGACCTATGCCGCATCCAGAAGGAATTGGCCAAGATCGCCGGAAAGGAAAAGCTTCCTGTCATGGAGATCAAGGAGGACCTGTCTTTCCTCGATCCGATTCGTGAATTTGCCTATCCTTTATATAAGGAAGCAAGTTTCGTGAAAGGGAAGATGGAACGGTATGCTGCGTTGGCGAAGGTCAAGGAGACCGTAGTCGAAAAATTCGAGGATGTCCTGGAAGCCAGCGGTAAACCCGAGAAGGTGTATGCCATGTTCGAGGATCTCGAATATTCAATTCTCAGGTCGTCTATCTTGAATGAAGGGTTGCGCACCGATGGACGTAAGGTCGATGCTATCCGTCCCATATCCTGTGAAGTAGGTGTTCTTCCAAGAACGCACGGAAGTGCTCTTTTCACTCGTGGCGAAACCCAGGCATTGGCCACAACCACATTGGGCACGGCTCGTGACGAACAGATGTTCGATACGATAGATGGTGAGAAGCATTTCAGCAATTTCATGTTGCACTACAACTTCCCTCCGTTCAGTGTTGGTGAGACAGGACGCATGGGAACCGGTCGACGTGAGATCGGACATGGGCATCTTGCCCAGAGGGCTCTTGAAGGAGTACTCCCATCGAAGGTCGATTTCCCCTACACCGTACGTGTGGTTTCCGAAATCTTGGAATCGAACGGTTCCTCCTCCATGGCTTCCGTGTGTGGCGGCTGTCTCTCGCTGATGGACGCTGGTGTGCAGATCATTCAACCGGTAGCCGGAATAGCCATGGGTTTGATCACCGAAGGAGCCGATTACAGCAAATATGTTGTTCTCAGCGATATCCTTGGTGAAGAAGACCATCTGGGCGATATGGACTTCAAGGTAGCCGGTACCCGTGATGGAATCACCGCTTTCCAGATGGATATCAAGATCGCAGGAGTTACCCGTGAGATCATGGCGAAGGCCTTGTCCCAAGCCAAGGACGGTCGTATGCATATCCTCGGGATCATGGAACAGACATTGAAGACTTCCAGAAAGGAAACTTCCGAATATGCTCCGAAGATCCTTACCATGAAGGTCGACGAAGAAAAGATCGGTGCCGTAATTGGAACCGGTGGCAAGACCATAAAAGGCATTGCTGAACAGACCGGGGCTGAAATCAATATCGAGAACGATGGGACGGTGACAATCTATGGCAAGAACAGTGCAAGTGCACAGAAGGCCATAGATTTGGTCAAGTCGATTGTCGAAGAGCCTGAAGTTGGCAGAATCTATACCGGAACAGTCAAAAGAATCATGGATTTCGGTGCATTCATTGAAATCCTTCCAGGCAAGGAAGGGTTGTGCCATATCAGCAAGCTCTCGAAGACCCGAGTGAACAATGTGAACGATGTATTGAGTGTCAACCAAGTCATTCCGGTCAAATTGATGGAAGTCGACAGGATGGGACGTCTGAACCTCAGCTACGTCGATGCCTTGGACCAACAGGAATCGAAGTAACCATGAAGCATCCTTCAGGATTGGCCATACGAGTTGTCGCGGCAAAATCCGCCACGTTGCCCTGCTATGCTTCCCAGGAAGCGGCAGGTGCCGATTTGTGTGCATACCTTCCTGAAGGACCTGTTTCCATCCCAGCGTCGGGAGGACGGGCTCTTGTCCCAACAGGACTTGTGCTCGAAATCCCGTATGGGTATGAAGGGCAGGTGAGACCGCGAAGTGGCCTTGCCAACCGCTATGGAATTACCGTATTGAATAGTCCGGGAACCATAGACAGCGATTACCGGGGAGAGGTACAGGTGATTCTCGTCAACCATGGGAACGAACCTTTTGAGATCAGCCATGGCCAACGCATCGCGCAGCTGGTCATTGCACCAGTCGTGCAATGTGGTTTTTTCCAAGCTGAGACCACGAGCAATACCGAGCGAGGTGAACAAGGGTTCGGATCAACAGGAGTGTGATGTATGGAGAGACGCAATGTCTCCAGCTATGCAATCCTACGAAGGTATGTATTGCGTGAGTTTCTCCTATCGTTGTTGGTCGCGTTCCTGTTTTTCTTCTTTATTTTCTTCGTCAACCAACTGTTGCTCTTTGCCCAACGCATTCTTCTTAAGAATGTGGATATCTGGGCTGTCATGAAGTTGGTCGGATTGTCCGTACCTCAAATCCTACTGTATACGATCCCCTTCTCGACTCTGAGTGCAGCATCAATGGTGATCGGGGACTTGTCGGAACGCAATGAAATACTTGCGCTTCGGGCGTCCGGCATTTCATTGCGAAGGATGTTCGAACCCATAGCGGTCATGGCCCTTGTCCTCGCCCTTTGCACCTTTCTGGTTGCCGATATTCTGTTGCCCTACAGCAATCAGCAGTTCAGGACCATATACGCCCAATTGCTACGAGATCTTCCCACCATTGAATTGGAATCGTATTCGGTGAACCAAATCGGTGATATCATTCTGGTTACAGGTGAAGTACAGGACGATTCCATCGGCTCCCTCGTCCTGTTCGACACTGCCTCGAATTCGGACAACCAGGTGATCAGCGCAACAGGTGGAAAAGTAACCCTGATGGATATCGAGAGCTTTCTCTACAAGCTTGAATTGGATAATCCTGTGGTACTTGGCACAGACGGCACCTCCGTGGACGGCTTTACCCTTGCCGATGCGAACTCCATGACCTACTATCTTGATTTCAGCAACCAGGTCTCGCGTTTCACCGATGTGACACCTTCCCAGCTCAGTTCACGTGATTTGTTGGATGCGATCGAATCCCGCAAGACGGATCTCGACCGTGACACGCAAATAAGACTGGCCAAACTCCGGAACGTCCAACTGAAGCTTGCAGATACGCTTCGTACGGTATCTGTACAAGATATGGATGTACAAAACGATACGGTACAGAAGATCATTTCCATTCAACAGGAATTGGTCCAACTTGAGAACCAGAAGAGCATAAATTTCTACCTCCAGTACTATCGGGCCGAATTGCACAAGAAGATCGTATTGTCCATCAGTTGCTTCATCCTGGTATTCATAACGTTCCCCCTATCGTATCTGCGCCTCAAGCATGGAAGATTGTTCGGGTTCGGATTGAGCTTGGTGGTGGCAAGCGCCTACTGGTTCCTCCTCTTCTTCGCCCAGACAAAGATTCTCGATGTGACAATCAATCCGGGCTTTCTCATTTGGATACCCAACCTGGTTATCGGGACGCTTTCCGCGCTTCTGCTTCTACGATCGAGGCATGTATGAAAAGATTGGACCGCTATATCCTTTCTTCCATGTTTCGTGTGATTGCCACATCCGTTTTGCTGGTGGCCGGCGTATTGTTGATGTTTGATATCTTTTCCAATCTCGAACGGTATATGAGCTACGGTGTCTCGTATGCCCAGATTGGACAGCTCACCATACTCTATCTGCCACAGGCGATCGGACTTGCGGTGGGTCCCGCTGCGTTATTCGCAACGACCTATTTCCTCTCCATGCTGCATGCCAACAATGAAATGATCATCCTCTCCAATATCGGATATCCCTTCAGGAGAATCGTCGCCCCGATCATCGTTTTGGGAATAGCCCTGGTATGCTTCCAGTTTATCTTTTCCGAACAAGTCGCGATTCCCGCAACCCGTGAAAAGGCCAGGTTGTCCACCGAAGTCTTCGGGGAACGCCAAGTCGGGGACAATCGTAATGTGACACTCCAATCACCCGAGGGAAGGTATGTATTGCATGCCGGGAGATATTATGAAAACGAGCAACGCATCACATCGGTGATTCTCGTGGTCCTTGACGGGCAGGGGAGACTCAATGCCCGCATCGATGCGACCAGCGGCACCTACAACGGTACATATTGGGTGCTCAGGGATGTCCGCAAATATTTGTTGGATCTAGACGGAGCAGTCCTCCAAGCAAGCCGGGAAGAAGAGTACCATAACGAAAACATCACCATGGAACCGGCCCTGTTCAGAAATCTCAGTGCAGATATCACCACCATGGAACTGCAGAGTGCGCTCAGGTATGTCCAACGCATCAAACTCATGGACTCCAACCAATATGCACTCTATGCCTCGGATTTGGCAAATCGTGTTTTTGGCAACCTCACCCCCTTGATTCTCATCATCATTTCTTGTTCTACTGTCTTCACTTGGAGAAAAAATATACTCGTGCTGAGCATATTGGCCAGCCTGGCCATCGCAGTCGTGTTTTTCGTGCTGCAGATGGTGAGCATGATTTTTGCCAAACAAGGTATCTATGCTCCCGAGCTTGGACCTTTGGCCCCGATAGCGGTCCTTGCGCTTGTTTCGGTGGTGATTCAGATTACAAGAAGGATTTGAAAGGATATGGATAGGATATTTACAAAGACACACCAGGATGAGAACAGCTTGGCCCGTTGTGGTATAGTTTCCTTGCCGCATGGCGATGTTGTGACTCCGACGTTCATGCCGGTAGGTACCAATGGCACGGTGAAGGGAATGTATCATGATGCTGTCGCGGATATCGGCTACAACCTGATTCTCGGCAACACATACCATCTCTATCTCAGGCCTGGTATCGATGTGTTGAGACAATACGGCGGATTGCACAACTTCAGCAATTGGAAGCACAATATCCTGACGGATAGCGGCGGTTTCCAGATCTTCAGCTTGTCCCAATTGCGGAAGATCAAAGAAGATGGCGTTGTTTTCCAGAGTCATATAGACGGCTCCAGGCACCATTTGACTCCCGAAAAGGTCGTAGATATCCAACAGGTCATCGGTAGCGATATCCTCATGTGCCTGGATGTCTGCACGGCTCCCGATATCACCTACCGCAAGGCGCGCGAGGCATGGGAAATCACTCGGTCATGGGCAAAACGCTCCTATGACCATTGGAATTCGCTGGAAGGTTTCGAAGGGAAATTGTTCGGCATTGTACAGGGCAACTTCTTCAAGGACCTACGCAAGGAAAGTGCATTGGCCATTGCTGAGATCGACTTTCCCGGCATCGCTATCGGCGGTTTGTCGGTCGGGGAAACCCCCGAGGTGTTCTCCGAATTCCTGGCCTACACCACGGAATACATTCCGACCGACCGCCCCCGCTACGTCATGGGCATAGGCTCTCCCGACTATATTCTCGATGCGGTTGCCAACGGAATCGATTTGTTCGATTGCGTACTCGCAACACGCTCGGCCCGCAATGGTTCGGTATTCACCGACGATGGCATGATACAAATGAAAAAGGCTGCACATGAATTCGATTCCGGCCCATTGTCGGAGGGATGCACGTGCACCGCATGCACAAAATATTCCCGAGGGTATGTCCGGCATATGTTCAAGGCTGGAGAAATGCTGGGAGGCATGCTGGCTACGGAACATAATCTCACCTACCTGTACCACCTAATGCAGAAGGCACGGCAAGCTATTCTCGAAAACCGGTTCCTCGAATTCAAGCGGTCGTATCTGGCAAGGTACTATGGCAAATAAGGATCGCCATCCATCGCGCGACGCTGCCTCCAACTCGCTGGTCATCATGATATGCACCTTGGCATCGCGATTGCTTGGCATCGTGAAGGCTCGGGCCATTGCTACGGTATTCGGCGCAACCGGAATCGCCGATGTGATCAACTTTACCTTCAATATACCCAATAATTTCCGGAAACTGTTTGCCGAGGGAGCCTTGAGCAGTGCCTATATTCCCGTGTTCACCGCCTCCATAACGAAAGAGGAGGGGGGAACGGCGACTTCACAGGCCCTCTTGGCCCGAATGCAGGGATTCCAGTTGCTCATCACGGTTCCCTTGGTTTTGCTCACCTGGATATGGAGAGAACCGATCATTGTATTTCTCAGTGATTTTTCAGATCCTGCAAGTATCCGACTGTCCAGTGAACTGTTGGTCTATTTCATGATCTTCTTGGGATCAATCTCGTTCGCCGCACTCTATGGAGGCGTGTTGCAAAGCCACGGGTCCTTCTTCACGGCTGCCGCGGCACCACTGGTATTCTCCCTTTCGGTCATAGGCAGTGTCTATATGCTCAGTGATCGCTTCGGCGCCTACTCCATGGCAATCGGTGTCGTTGTCGGAGGAACATTGCAAGCAATCGTCACCTATCTGCGATTGAGACGATATGGGTACACGATGCGCTTTTCCTTCAACTTCGCCAATCCGGAATTCAGACGGGTCATGAAGGGGTGGGCACCGGTGACGATTACAGCCGTGATCGCAATCGTCACCCAACAGATAGCATTCTTCTTCGCCTCTTCGCTATCCGAGGGAACCGTAACGGCATTCAGCAATGCGATCATCCTTTGGCAGGCCCCCTATGGCATCTTCTATACTGCAATCGCAACAGTTTTCTTTCCTGCCATGGTCTCCGCTTTCCATCGGAGGGCTCCCGAAGAACTTGGAGCTTTGATTTCCAAGGGGATGCTGTATATCGCCACATTCCTGATTCCAGCTGCGCTGGTCCTTACCGTATTGCGAAATGAGACGACGGCGGTCCTGCTGCAAAGCGGACGCTTCAATCTTGGGGATACCATGGAAACAGGTCGGATCCTGGTATGGTTTTCCATAGGTATGCCAATAGTTGCCTGGTATGGATTCATGCAACGTGTGTGTTTCTCCACAAACAGGTTCACGGCGACACTCGTTGTCGGAATAGTCGTATCGGTGCTCGATATCTTCATCACTTGGCTTGGGATACGGTTGGGATACGGCTCGCCCTCATTGAGTTTCGCGAATACCCTTTCCTATGCGATCGGGATACTGGTGCTTTGGTGCATCGCAGTCCGAAAGCAACATGCCCACGTACACGCCAAGGCAATGGCGGGTGAACTGGTGAAACTGTTGGTGGCAAATATTCCCCTTGCGACACTCGCGTTCATATACATCAGGTTGACATCCCATTCGTGGTGGCACGATGGGAGCACGTGGTCGAATGCCGTGGTGTTGTTGGGACTCTACAGCTTGGCTATTCTCAGTACGGTCGTCTCGTACCGTTTGGCAGGAATAGAATTCTTGAGTGTCTTGAAACGGAAAGAGCGCTGACATTTCGCCTGCGCTCCTCCCATATCAGTTTGACAATCCGGTCTACACCAAAAGTCCGCTTATCGAAACCACGGTATAGTCATATTTGGTCTCGTTGATCTCGAATGTGAAGCGTTCTCCAGGAGTATGGTTCAAGAGCTTGGCCCCAAAAGGAGCAAGGTAACTGATGGTATTCTCGGCCGGGTTCGACTCCCACGGTCCGAAGATCCGATAGATATCCTCATTTCCATTCAGATTGTTCTTGAGGACCACCTCGGTACCGAACGATACCTTCGAAGCATCCACCATGGATTGAGTCACTATGACGGCACGTGAGATCTCCTCGGTGAGACGCATCATGGTGGTATTGAGAATCCCTTGCTTTTCCTTCGCAGCCTTGAACTCTGAATTCTCCCGCAAGTCTCCCAAAGAGAGCGCGGCGCCGATTTCCTTCGAATTCTCAGGAATCTCAACATTCATGATCCGATCCAACTCGAGTTGTTTCTCCTGATATCTGGCTTGGGTCACAAGCAGCCCGCTGGTTACCATCTCGGTCGAATTCTCCTCTTCTCCGAGGAAAACGAAATCGGGATACTTTTCAAGGATAGCATGCTTCACCTCGATTTTCCTCGACTGGTCGAGCCCCTGCATACGTTGCACAATAAAGTTCACACGCTGGGCTGAACCTTCGTTCGCTCCCTTGAGGAAATCGAACACAACCCGTTCCTCGAAGAGGATAGTGGTCAACGTTTTCGCAATCTTGCGATTTTCGTTGGTGGCCTTCTTCGCCTCGATCGCATTGAACGCAAAATCAAGCAACTGCAATTCACTGGTAAGCAAAGTCTCGAACGGAACCTTGATCTTCTTCTCCCAGAACTTGCGGTCGTATGTACGGGCAAGATAGGTGAACAGATCGGCATTCTCACGGTAATTCCTACAGGCATTCCTGAACATGTCCTCGATGACTTTCTGTCGTCCCTGATCCCGCAACGTATCCATGATATAGCTGGTCAGGTAGTAGGGGTAGAGGGAAATCAGGATCTTTTCGATTTCTTCCGGATCCTCGACAGTCACCACATTGTCTATGAACGACTTCTTGAGCTCCGAATCGTCGATGGCGTCGAAAATCTTCGGAATGTTGTCCATGAGGCCATAGAGATGCTTGAAATCGACAGTGTTCGGCCGTTCAAGGAACGGAAACTTGTCGCACAGGAAATCGACGAATAGGTAGCTTGAAATCACCTGGTCGTTCACCATCTGGTAGTTGGTGCATTGGTCGACAAAATATTGGACCATCTCCATGAAGAACTCTGTCTCGGGGTCTCCATTGACCAGGAACTCACGTACAATCCGGACCTTCTGGTAGAATCTCTTCTCATTGCGGAAAATACCCAGCGACTTCTCCTCATAGGAGATCGGTGTGTCCCGTACAGTGAAGACATCGGGATCGTTCGGCAAGAAACCGATAAGGGGATCGCTCATAAGTACCTTTTTCGCCGAAGAAAGCCAAGAAGTCCATTCCTTCACCGTCAGGATCGATGGAACGATCTCAGCTTTCATATCTTTCAATGTTGCGGCATTCCCATGGCTGGAAATGAGGGTCCGCAGTCCCCAGGGCACATCGCCGATAAACTTCTCGGTCAACTTTTCCTTGGGAAAAACGCTCTTCAGCACCCATATGTGATGCTTTGGCAATACTTGCAGGGAGCTGAAGGCCATACCCAGCGACATGCTGTGGTTCCTCTTGGAGGAGAAGTCGATCACCACATTCTCGTGCGACAACTCGCGGATACGACCGATACTCCACGTCTTGTGGAACACGAACGACCCCTTGTCGAATGCGATGTTCTTCTCGAAATCGTCGATTGCGGAATGCACATCCCGATAGGCTTTGGTCAAATTGGATATTTCTATGCAAGCCTCGAGCCTGCTGTGTCCTGCGTATTTCTGCCGGTAGCATTCGACCAACCGTTCCCGGGCCCATTCCGAATGGGGGTCGGTATCGAGCATGGTCTTCAGGACATTCACCCCCTGGTCCCAATCTTCCTTCTGCACGGCAACATCATACAGCTGGGAAAGCATCTGGTTCGTCCGTTCACCCTGGAATCGTGCGGAGACCCGTTGTGCCAATCCCAGAAGGTAGGCGAAATCGTCGGGAATCATGCGCAGGAGTATGGTCCACACATCCTTTACCGCAGGAAGGTTCTGGGCATTCAAATACCGCTGCAGGGACTTCTTGTAGAAGAAAAGGGCTTTCTCCTTGTTGTTCTTGGAGATATATCGTTCAGCGATAGCCTGGAGCAGATCGGTCTCATCGTAGTCGACCTTCACCAAGCGCTCGTAGAGGACAAACTTGTCGTCCTCGCGATTCAACTTCTCATAACACGCAGCCAGCACACGAATGACATACTTGTCCTCGAAACGTTCCAACACCTTCAAGCTCAAGTGCTCGACAATACCGTACTTCTTGCTTTCATTGAACATTTCGATAAGGTTGGTGATATTGCCATAGTCAAGGGACCGCCTGCGCAGCGCGATACTTCCACTCAGATACATGGCAATTATGCTGTTCTTGTTCTTCTGGAGGTACTCGTCACATATTGATTTCACTTCAAGCAATTCTTCGGGGCTTTCAATCTGATTCAGAATGACATCGAGCTCCTGGAAATTGGGAATAGTGTAATTGTTGATGGTAGCCCTTGTCCACTTCTCTTCTGTGAGTAGGGTTTTGATGTTCTCTTCGTTCATGCTGCGCTCCCTTGATAAAGTGCTTATTTGGAACAAATAGCAAACAGCCCGAGCCGTGTATCCGTTGGTTTGGATTTCTTGACAGCTCAGGTGTTGTACGGTGAGAAGAGTTCCAAGTTGCCTACATATAATAGCATGTAAAGCAATACAATGCAATAAGTCTTTGCTTATCAGGGCAGTTGGGCACCGTGCACGCTTTCCAAAAACCACGGTATCTGGTACAACATAATCATGAAAACAGAACCACGTTGTATCCTTGCTCCTTCAATGCTCTCAGCCGATTTTTCCAGTGCGGGGGAAGCGGTTGCGATGATTGGAAAAACCACCGCCCAGTGGATCCACCTGGATGTCATGGATGGACTGTTTGTTCCGAATATCTCGTTCGGTCCAAAGTTTATCGAAGATATCAGACCATTGTCCTCGTTGGTTTTCGATACCCACCTCATGGTGGAAAGACCTGAGCGTTTCATTGTGGAATTTGCCAAGGCCGGCAGCGATATCATAACAATCCACGCCGAAGCCACGGTGCATTTGCATCGGACACTGGGAGCTATACACGACGAAGGCAAGCAAGCCGGAGTCTCATTGGTTCCATCAACGCCGGTATCGTCGATCGAAATGATATTGGATGATGTGGAATTGGTGTTGGTCATGAGTGTCGATCCTGGTTTCGGTGGACAGAAATTCATCGCAAACTCATTGGATAAGATCCGTCAGTTGGATGCATTGCGTAAGAAACACAACCTCGATTTCAGGATTTCTGTCGATGGAGGTGTGAATGCGAACAACGCCAATCGGTTGGTCGAGGCCGGAGTCGATGTGCTGGTCATGGGAAGCGCCTTCTTCAATGCCGACGACAAGAAGTCTTTTGCCGCTAGGATCCAAGGAATGGAGTCCTGATGAGAGCGGTCTTACAGCGGGTGACCGAAGCTTCGGTTACCGTTGACGGGACAACAGTCGGCCGCATCGATCGTGGACTCCTGGTGTACCTCGGGGTACAGAAGGGCGATACCGAAATCGATCTTGAGTATCTTGTCAACAAGATTCCCCGGATGAGGCTGTTCACCGACAACGACGGTAAAATGAATTTGTCGGTTTCCGATCTTGGTTATGCGGTGCTGGTGGTGAGCCAATTCACCCTGTGCGCGGATTTGCGGAAGGGCAACCGCCCTTCGTTCGATCCCGCGGCCGAACCGGCAGTCGCCCGACAAATGTACGAGTTGTTTGTTGAAAAGGTGCGGGCTCAAGGCCTCGAAGTCGCCACCGGTGAATTCGGCGCCTCGATGCGTGTCGCCTATACCAACGAAGGTCCGATCACACTTGTTCTCGACTCGCCCGGAAAATTGAAGCAATAACCCGACAGATGCAGTATTATTGGTATGGAATTAAGGTAAGGAGTACAGAGGAATATGGCAAAGAACACAAATAATTCGAGTGGTGCGGCAGTAACGGATTCCAAGCAGAAGCTGGTGGCATTGGAGGCGGCCCGTTCCCAGATAGACAAGCAGTTCGGAAAAGGCGCATTGATGAAATTGGGCGATAGCGCAACCGATCGGACGATACAAGCCATTTCCTCAGGTTCGATCCTTCTGGACGAAGCCCTGGGTGTCGGCGGTTACCCGAAAGGTAGGGTCATCGAAATATATGGGCCGGAATCCTCAGGCAAAACGACATTGGCATTGCATGCGATCGCCGAAAGCCAAAAGGCGGGTGGAATCGCTGCCTTTATCGATGCGGAACATGCCCTTGACCCGACATATGCCAAGAAACTTGGTGTGAATACGGATGAATTGTGGATATCGCAACCCGACAATGGTGAACAAGCCCTTGAAATCGTCGAATCGTTGGTGCGTTCCGGTGCAGTCGATATCATCGTGGTCGACTCGGTGGCGGCGCTGACCCCACAGGCGGAGATCGATGGCGAAATGGGCGATTCCCATATGGGATTGCAAGCACGTCTTATGAGCCAGGCCTTGCGCAAACTCACCGGTATCCTCTCAAAGAGCAATACAACTATCATTTTCATCAACCAGATCCGTATGAAGATCGGTGTCATGTTCGGCAATCCCGAGACCACTACGGGTGGGAATGCATTGAAATTCTATTCCTCGATCCGAATCGAGGTCCGGAAAATAGAGGCTATCAGCAGAAGCGCCGACGATATAATCGGCAATCGGGTACGTATCAAGATTGTGAAGAACAAGGTGGCTCCGCCATTCAAGAAAGTGGAACTCGACATGTTCTTCGGTGAAGGCCTCAGTTATCATGGAAGCATTCTCGACGCAGCCTTGAAGTTCGAACTGCTGGAGAAGAGCGGTTCTTGGTACGCCTACAACGGCGAGAAGATCGGACAGGGGAGGGAGAACGCAATCACGTTCCTAAGGACGAACACAGATATCACCATTGAACTCGACAAGAAACTCCGTGCATTGATCTTCCCCTCCCTTCCGGCCGCGGCAGGCAAGATTGCGGAAATTCCGGCAGAGTAACAACTCTTTACGCAACCATGCGAAAAAGGTATACTCTTTCGCATGGTGAATGAAGCAGGGCTGGCGGTTACCGAGCACATGCCCCAAACCGCCTTGTCCTATTCGATACGACAATTCGAAGGTCCCTTGGATCTGTTGTTGCATTTGATCCAAAAGGCACAAGTAAACATATACGATATCCCCATTGCAGAAATAACAGACCAGTTCTTGACGTATCTGGATACCGCGGACAGGATGGATTTGGATGACCTGACCGATTTCTATGCCATGGCTGCGCATCTCATCTACATGAAAAGCAGGATGTTGCTCCCCTCGGACGAACAGATCGATGAGGATGACGAATTTTCCGAATTGCGGGCCGATCTCGTCGAACGATTGCTCGAATACCAGAAGTTCAAACGGTATACATCACTTCTTTCGGATTCCAACCAAAGTGGGGAATTGTTCATTCATAGGAAGAAAAGCCAGTTCATGCTCCCCTTCGAGGACCAGGACCTGTGGAACGAAGTGAATATATGGGATCTGTTGAAAACCTTTTCCTCATTGCTCCAATCGATAACTCCTGAACAGGTCTTCAATGTGTATGAGGAAGTGACCACGAAACAGAAGCTTACCCTCATGGCAGAATTGTTCGAATCCAGGGACGAGATATCCTTTTCGGATATCGTTGTGCACCGCGATTCTCCCATGGATATCATCTGTGCTTTCCTTGCGATCCTGGAAGCTGTGAAATTCAGCATGATCACCATACACCAGCATGCCTTGTTCGGTGATATCGTGATAAGGAAAAAGCAGGATTTCGATCCCGATGTCATCGACGATGAGGATTTTGGCGATGAGGAACCGTATGAATCGTTCCTGCTACCCAAGAATCCACAGGCACAACAACCCCAAAAGATGGAACATCCATCATTTTCCTATGAAGATGCCGACGATGAGATCATTGATTTGACAGACGACGATGACCAGGAGGATGTATGATTGGCGATACGACGATACTTTCATCCAATGCACGCCTGGTGGAAGTGATACTGTTTTTGGAGAACGAGCCAGTAGGGAAGGACAAGCTCGGAAGATTGACTGGTATGGAGGAACGGATCCTGCTTGATGCCTTGAGGGAACTGCAGGATTATTGGGAAGCACACATGCATGGTTTGCATCTGGTCGAAGACAAGGGAACCTATTGTTTCCTACCAGCGACCGACTTGCATGACCGTCTACGGGATTGTTATGGAAAGAAAGTGGACCGGCGATTGTCGAAGGCAGCGCTCGAGACATTGTCGATCATAGCATATTCCCAACCCGTCACCCGAAGGGATGTGGAGAATATTCGGGGGGTCGCCTCCGACAATATTGTCCGCCTCTTGAGAGAACGTGAATATATCAAGGTCGTCGGCCGTAAGGATGTCCCGGGACATCCCTGTCTGTATGGAACGACAAAAAAGTTTTTGTTCGAATTCAACTTACCGAGCATATCGGCGCTACCGAAGCTTTCGGAAATCGACCGTGCCCGTTTTACCAATGATGAGGAGCTATACGATGCGAATTGAATATCCTATCCGCCTGCAAAGCTATCTGGCAAAAAGTGGATTTGGTTCCCGAAGATCCTGTGAGACACTGATCGCTGAAGGACGTGTCTCGGTCAACACCAGGATTGTCGTCGAGATGGGCACGAAGGTGGATGCCGACGATGTGGTCATGGTGGACGATATCTTGGCTGAACCGGCCGACAGGACCTTCTACTATGCGTTGAACAAACCGAAAGGATATGTGTGCACCAACTATGATCCCAACGAAAGCCTTTATGCGCGTGATCTCATAACCATACCAGAAAACAACTTGCTCTTTCATGTCGGCAGACTGGACAAGGAATCCTCGGGGCTTATCCTCTATACGAACGATGGCGATGTTGCCCAAAAGATAATGCATCCTTCAAGCCAAATCGAGAAGGAGTATGCGATCATGACCAATGAACCGATAAATCGGGCAGATCTCGACGAGGCTCTCAGGGGAATCTATATCGATAGCCAAAAACCCTATACCATCAAACATTTCAAATTGCAGTCCAAGCGTTGGGTCTTGGTAACACTCACCGAGGGAAAGAATAGGGAACTCCGCAAGATCTTCAGCTATTTCGGCTATACGATCCAGCGTCTCGTACGGATTCGGATCGGACCAATACAATTGGAGGATCTGGCCGAAGGTCGCTACAGACCGGTGACCAAGGCAGAGATCACGGCACTTTTGGAGGGCAAGAACGTATGACCAAGGAAGAGACCATGCGGTTGAAGGGGTTTGTGGTAGCCATAGACGGGCCTGCAGGTGTAGGAAAAAGTACTATTGCCAATATGGTTGCACAGCGTCTGGGGTTCTATTTCCTGAATTCAGGAAATTTCTATAGGGCTATTACCCTGACAGTCCTGGAGCAAGGCAAGGACCCGAAGGACGAATCGTCGGTGCTCGAAGTGGCCAGAAGACTGTCCATGAGGATCATTGGGGGAAGGTTGCATGCCGATGGAGTAGACGTCCAGGACCGGTTGCATACCGATGCGGTCGACGCATATGTGGCGCAACATTCCGCGATTGTCGAATTGCGCGCCATAGTCAACACGCATCTCAGGGCATTGGCGGAAAATGGATTGAATCTGGTTGCGGAAGGGCGGGATATAACGACTGTCGTCTTTCCCGAAGCCGAATGCAAGTTTTTTCTTGACGCTTCCGTGGAGGTCCGAGCCAAACGGCGATACGATCAGCAACCGACTGAGATGCCACTGCAGGAACTGGTGAAAACCATAGCTGAACGCGACAAAATTGATAGGAACAAACCGGTTGGGGGACTTAAAGTAGCTCCTGACGCGCTGTATATCGACTCGTCGTACTTGACCATAGATGAAGTTTATGACACAGTGTTACGTGCTATATTCGCCCGGATTCAGGGTGAAAATAAGGATCAGGAGAGAAAAGTGGAAGAAGTGAAGGAAGTGTTGGAAACACAAAGCGAACCTCAGCAGAAGGCTGATATGCAAACGATGCTGCAGGAACATTACCTAAAATCTCTTGATGAAATTGAAGACGGTCAGCTTGTTACCGGTACTGTTGTTCAGGTCAATAACGAGTATGTGTTTGTGGATGTGGGTTACAAGTCGGAAGGGAGAATTGCCCTCGATGAGTTCACCACTGTTCCCGCCGTCGGCGACGAAGTCAAGGTAATGATTGTAAACAAGGAAGGAAAGGGCGGTCAAATCGTCATTTCAAAGAAGCGCGCTGACATCAAGGAACGAACAGAAGTTCTCAAGGAAGCAGCGGAGACCCGCTCTCCTGTCATGGGAAAATTCGTGAAGGTTATCAAGGGCGGTTTCGAAGTCGACCTTGGCAGTGAGTTCTTGGGATTCTGTCCTTTATCCAAGGCAGATGTGGTACGGGTTGAAGATCCAGAGACAATGATCGGTATTGCCGATTACTTTGTGATAGACAAGTTCCATACCGGAATGAAACTCAAGAGTGTCGTATCACGACGCGAATACCTGGAAAAGAAAATCAAGGAAAACAAAGAGAAGTTCTTCTCGACTGTCAAGATTGGCGATGTCGTGGAAGGAACAGTCAAGAGCTTCACCAGCTTCGGTGCATTCATCGATCTTGGTGGTTTTGACGGACTTCTCCATATCAACGATATGAGTTGGGGCCATGTGACCAAGCCGAAGGATTTCGTCAAGAAAGGGCAGGTCATCCAGCTTCGTCTTATCAATATCGACCCGGTCTCACAGAAGATCAACCTTTCGCTCAAGCATATGCAGGAAGATCCATGGAACACATTCGAGGAACGCTACTCGGTTGACGATGTCGTGAAGGCACCGGTGACAAAGATCACAACATTCGGTGTGTTCATTGAAATCGAGCCCGGTATCGAAGGGCTCGCCCATATCTCCGAGCTGTCCTGGACCAAGCGGATCAACAACCCCAAGGAACTGCTTTCGATCGGCGATGTCGTCGAGGCGAAGGTGCTCGGGTACGATCTGGACAAGAAACGGGTAAGCCTTGGGTTGAAGCAGCTTGAGGAAAATCCTTGGGACACGATCACCGATCGGTATCCTCAGGGAATGACCCTTACCAAGCCTGTGGTGAAAGTCACCAATAGCGGTGCATTCATCAACCTTGAGGAAGGTATCGACGGATTCTTGCATATCGACGATATTTCCTGGACCAAGAAGATTAGGAATATGAGTGAGTTCTGCAAGGACGGTGACGTGATCGATGTGGTCATAACACGTGTCGACCCACAAACCCGTCATATCAGACTCGGCGTGAAGCAGCTTGAGGGCAACCCTTGGCAGACTCTCCGCCACGACTATCCGAAGGGCAGCACCATTAGTGGTGAAGTCAGCAATGTCACTGATTTCGGTGTCTTTGTTCGTGTCCTTGGCGATATCGAGGGTTTGATTTCCAAGTACAACCTTGTTGGTCCCGATGAGGAGTTCAACGAGAAGGTATTGACCAAATACAAAGTCGGTGACCCTATTACCGCTGCTATTGTTGAGATTAATCCCTCTACTCAGAAGCTGAGCCTGTCGATCAAGGAACTGATCCGCAAATCCCAGCAGTCCGAGATTTCAAAATACATCCATGACGATGAAGGCGATACGTTCACCTTCGGCGACTTGATGAAATCTCGTGAAAACAGTCCGGAATAAGCGGAGCATAATGATGGCTAATAAGAATGAAATTACTTCCGGAAAGCTTGAATCGAAATTCAACGCTTTCCTGGGAGCGAACAAGAAAATCCTGATCATAGTCGCAGCAGCTATCGTGGTTGCTGTGATTGGATTGTGGATCGGTTTGTCGGTGGCCGACAATAGTGCGGATGCTGCCCAGTTGGCTATAGATAATTTGCAGGCAACCTATTCCGAGTGGAATTTCCTCGAGGACAAGACGACTGACGAGGCATTGGCTACAAAAGAATCACTGGTTGGTGAACTTTCTGCGATTGCTTCGAAAAGTGGCAAGTCGTACCCGATACTCAAGGCAACATACCTGCTTGGTTTGGTGAAGTATGAGGATGGTGCGTACGCCGAGGCGTTGGATCATTTTATTGCTGTCGGAGAAAAGGGTAGTGGGACCTACCTCGGCTCCCTCGGACTTTTCAATGCCGGGGTTGCCAGCGAGCAGTTGGGGAATCCTGACAAGGCTATGGAATACTACCAGTCGGTATACGACACCTATGGTGCCGATGCCGCTGAAGCTCCAAAGGCACTGTTCAGTATTGCCCGGTTGCATGAAGCCAACAATAATATCGATTTGGCAAAGGCTGTCTTACAGCAGTTGGCAGATGAATTCACTGCCTCCGAGTACGCGAAATTGGCCAAGTCCCGTTTGGTGGTACTCCAGTAATTGCTGGATAGAACGCCTCCGAACAGTGGAGGATGTATGAAGAGATGTCGGATACCGGGTACTGTGTATGTAGTGCTCATCCTGGCATCTCTTTTTGTTTTGTCAGGTTGCGGCATTCCCGATTACTTGAATTTGGATGATGAGATTACCTGGCAGACTGTTGCAATAAAAGCCGATCAATACGAGACTAACCATACACGAATTATAATAGATTCCGATGGTCTCACCGAAATTCAGGAAAAGGTTGATAGCGGACAGGGGCCTGGGTTGAAATTCTTTTATTCCTTGTCTGACTCACCATCCGAAAATTCCTTTCCATATTCAATATATTCTCGTTTTCAAGCCTATATGAAAGGAGGTTCCTCTGGAACGGGTAAATATTGGACTTTGGAGTCCTCTCAAAAAGCTCCAGGCTTCTTTTTATTCAAACCTACAAGTCAGTCCGGGTTGAATCCACTTGCTGTGGTTCGTCCTTCCTTGTCTCAGATAGATGGTTCTGTTGAAACAGCGATTGTAGGAACATTTTCGATATCTTCAACTTCCGATGATAATTCCGGATCGTTTAGGCATGGTTCGGATATGGATATTCCACTGAACAGAACTACAGGAACCATGGATCTTAAAATTTCCGGAGTTGACTCCAATTCGGACGGGAAATTGGAACTGGCAATCGAATATGGAGACAATTCGAGTCTGACTGCCACCGAATACTTTCTGGATTACAGGAATTCACAATTTCCTTTCGGGACAAGCCAAATCGCTCCGTATATAAGTAGTCTGAAGAATGATGCTGACGATTCCATGTATTGGGAATATCTGGATTCCTCCAAGGATCTGTATCTACATGTCTGGGTCTCATTGTATGGTGGAGCGGGGTTCACCAACATCTACTGGTCAACTCTCAAATATCTCGGGTACATCAATCTTTTTTAAAACGCAGGATAAATTGTATATAATGTATATTCTGTCAACTAGAAAGGGTACCGAACAACAGTCCGGTCAATAATCTTTGTTTTCCAGAAAACGAACCGACAAGAAATATGAACCAATCAACATGAGTATTGGTATTATCAGATATATGAAATTTCCTAATGATGCAGATATGGACACGCCATTACTATTCACTACGGAATTCAATATGCCTGCTAAGGACACAATCGGAATTGTTATTATCAGGTACCATATCCTTCCACGTTCGAATCCCAGCTTTATTACAATCGGATAATTCACCGATATAAAAAACATACCTGCGAAAAGTTGTATCCATATCATGAACAGGATAGTCTCCAAAGTTATTCTCTTTAAGAGAAAGAATACTAACCCAAATACCAAAAGCATGAGGATAGACACGGATAAGGCTAGTAAAGCGAGCACGTATTTGCTCTTCACCACATCCTTTCGCTCAATAGGAAGCCCAATTACAAATTGGTCCCAATGATTCATCTGATCATACGCCATGGTGGTCAACGGTAGCATTACACAGACGATAGTTCCGATCGCAGCATAATAGACTGTTGAACTCATAAAACCGATACAAGTGAATACCATAACTATGGCCATAGTAAATTTCGATTGACGCACAAGTACGTACCAATCCTTGAGCATCAGGGCAATCATCGTATAGTACCTCCCTTCGCCAAGAGAATCATCATTTCCTCCAGGTTGAACTGTTGTCTCTGCATGAAATCAGGAACATGTTCACACTTCATCAATACTTTGGCCCCATAGGGAGTGTCCTTTCGACCAAGAATAGTACTCGGATCCAAATCGAAAGACTGTTGGTGTGTACAACTTGCGAGTACGTAGTCTTGTTCAAGCTGGTCCTTCTCGGAATTCAAGATGATCCTTCCCTGGTGAATATATGTTATGTAGTCACTGATTTTCTCCAGATCGCTGATAATATGACTGGATATCAATACCGTATGGTCTTCCTCCCTGGTGAATTCCATCAATATCGACAGGATTTCATCACGGGTCATTGGATCCAGCGAAGACGTCGGTTCATCAAGAATCAAGAGTTTCGCATGGTGACTAAGTGCAATGGCTAGCACGAGTTTCATCTTCATACCATGGGAAAATTGCTTGAATAGTTTTTCCTTGGGAATGCTCAAGCGATCTAAAAGCTTGTCGTAACAAGTCGCGTCCCACCGTGTGTATACCTTTTCCATTACCTTTCCCGTTTGAATTGCATTCAGATAGGCACTAGGCCATGCATCTTCCATGACAAACCCAATGAGATCCTTATGACGAACATTACATCTGTCTACAGCCTCCCCAAAAAGTTCTATGGACCCTTCATCGGCGCTGGTAAGGGAGAGCAGCAATCGTATGGTTGTTGACTTACCTGCCCCATTCTCGCCAATCAAACCGACAATAGTTCCCTGGGGGACAACAAAATTATCCAAATACAATGAGAAGTCACCATATTTCTTTTTCAGTCCAATACATCTGATCGCATCCATTAGTATGTTTCTCCTTCCCGAACAAGACGATACATCATGACAATGTCCTCCTCGCCCAAGGAACAGAAATCCGCGAGCTGCACTACCTGTCGCAGATGCTCCTCTATGTTCCTGAGGTACTCTTCCTTGATGATCTCAATATTCCTTGCGGCGATGAAAGTGCCTTTACCTGGGATGGTGTTGATGTATCCTTCACGTTCAAGTTCATCATATGCACGCTTGGTGGTAATGACACTGATCCGCAGGTCTTTAGCGAGGTTCCGTATGGAAGGCAACAAAGCTCCCTCATCTAGATCCCCGTTGATAATCTGGGATTTGATTTGGATTGTAATCTGTTCGTAGATTGGAAGGCCACTTGTATTGCTCAGTAGAATATCCAAGGTAAAATTTCCTCACTGTTAATACCCATTATATACAGTAAGTACTGTTTGTCAATACATCGTTCCGCCCTTTTCCTCCTCATACGATTCGTACTATACTCATCGTATGATTTCCTACACATATGAAGAAAAACAAACTCTTGGCGAGGCTCTCATGCAGCTTTTTGATATCGTGACTCTCCTGCGAAGTCCTGAGGGGTGTCCTTGGGACCGCGAACAGACCTATAAGAGTGTCGCAACAAACTTGCTCGATGAAACCTATGAATATCTCGACTCGGTCATTTCCAGGGATGTCGAAGGTATGCAGGAGGAAATCGGCGATGTCTTTCTCAATGCCATGATGCTTCTTGAAATGCACAAGGAACATGGCGATGTCGATATCGTTGAAGCGCTCAATGAAGTATGCGCCAAGTTGATTCGAAGGCATCCCCATGTGTTTTCCAACCAAGTGGCAAACAACAGTTCCGAGGTATTGGATCTTTGGAACACCATAAAGAAGGATGTCGAGGGAAAAACCTCCGACGGAGAGGATTTCTTCAGCCGTGTACCCAAATCGCTTCCAAAACTGGAGGAAGCTTGGGAAATACAGAAGCACATGCGAAAAGTCGGTTTCGACTGGCCGAACATCGATGGCGTTATCGACAAAGTCGACGAAGAACACTCGGAACTCTTGGAAGCGATTGCCCACAGGGAGACAGATCCTTCCCATGTCGAGGAAGAGCTTGGTGACTTGTTGTTCTCAATCGTCAATCTTGCCAGATACTTGAAGATCAACCCTTCGGTTGCATTGCACAGAAGCAACAGGAAAGTCCGTGACCGGTTCAACAAGCTTGCAAAAATCGGAGCGCAACGGGATATTCCCTTGTCTTGGGAACATGTGGACAAGCTGAACGATATCTGGGAAGAGATAAAGCTGGACGAAAAATCACGTTGAATCCATCCGTCCGCTATTGGAATCCGAATAACAGGGGAAATATGACGACGACACAAGTTGCCCAGATAGCATATGCCGATAGGAAACGCATCTGCATCACCACAATTTCCTGAAATGTCTGCCTTTGCAGGAAATAGCGGATATATCCTACACAAAGCAGCACCAGATTCACCAAAAGGATAAGATTCTCGCCAAGCGCTGCCATTCTGTTCGCCGAAAAGCCATAAGCCGAAAGCCGTATCGAGATACCGGACAATGCGATCGCGTCGACGATAATCGCACAGGTAACAAGACCAAAGGATAGGAAATCCCAGAAAGTGACCTGACTATTCGCAGAAGTATCGTTCGATGAGAAGTCCTTTGAACTCATGGAATACAAGGTCAAAGCCAACACCAACGCAAGAATGACATCGAACCAGATCAGCATATTCCTGTTCTTATAGGCTTGGTTTGGCGTGACAAGGAAAGCGATTATCAGACTTATCAGGACCAGGAGGAATAATGGCGTGAATATTCGGGCCAATACCGGTGCGATGCTTTCTATAAGATTCTTCTTCTGAATCACCAGATAGGCAGCGACGACAAAGAGTCCAAAGAAACCAAGCGGCGCGATCCAGGCTGTTATGAACGGGAATGCATCGATCTTGATCAAATCGAATGTTCCTCCAGTCAACAATATGAGTACCACGCCACCCATACCGATCAAAATGGCATATATGAACGATTCGCCCACAAACCGAACGAAATTCAATCGGGTGTTCGGATTACGCCACCCGGTGGCAGAGCGGTAATGCCCTTCCCTTCCGATTGCTGGTCCTCCGAAGAAATACATAAGGACAAACAGCAAGACCATCGGCAAATGAAGATTGATAAGGAATCCTGTATGATGCGGTTCATACGATGGATACACATTGACCAACAACGCGCTCAGTGGAAATATCGACAAGACGAGCAAGCTCCGCAGTACTGGTAGCGAACGCTTCCAAATCAAATAGATAGCTACCGGAAAAAATGCGAAAAGGGAGGCATTCCGCAGGTACAACAGCGAATGCGCGTCCATATCACCAAACCCGAATAGCGCAGGTACCTTGCTCGACAGCCCTCCCAGAATAGCCAAGGTGATGACGATACCAAGTTCCCTCCGATTTCGCCTCGCTGTAATTGGATTGTCTGTCGGCACGAGCAATTGTCTCCACAAGTCTTCGGTAGAAATCTTCGAGAATTCCTCGTGTATTACCCCGATATCTCCCATTCGTCGTACAGCAAGAAGAAATGCCTCCTCAGTCGAGAGACCCCGATCCGCAAGGTCATCCATGCTATCGCGCAGATGGGATTCCAATTCCTCGATATCATTTTGACTGATTGAACCAGTCGAGTATACATGTGTTTTCCATTGGCGAATTTGAGATTCAAGATCAAACATGATGCATTCCTCCTGATATCATGCGATACGGGCACTCGTCAGTATTCCGATTTTTCCTGCAACAACGTATGTAGAGCCCGATGAACGACTTCCCATTGTGATATGAGCATTTCACATTCATCGATCCCAGCTTCAGTGATATGGTAATATTTTCTTCTCCTGCCATTATCCGACTCCTTCCAATACGAGTCGATCAATCCGGCAGTTTCCAGTCGGTGCAATACCGGATACAACATGCCATCTGTCCATGCTATTTGGCTATCTGAGATTTCCTGAACTTTCCGTATGATGGCATATCCGTAGGAGTCTTGCCCATGTAGGATTGAAAGGATGATTGGAGTTGCCGAGGCTGCGACAAGATCCTTCGGAATATTCTGACCCAACCTGCTCCCTCCTCTTATACATAGATCTACTATGCATTGTAATGCTATGTATAATCTTCGTCAAGAGAATCCGTGCGGATATCGAAATCCCAGGATGCGAACGAATTATTAACGTCTCATCTGTTCCAATGAAAGGTTCCTTCGGTCACCCTACGTTGCCTGCACTCGCTCGGAAGAGCGGACCATTGCATGGTCCCTCTCCCCTCGCTTCGTTTGGCATGAAAGGTTCCTTCGGTCACCCTACGTTGCCTGCACTCGCTCGGAAGAGCGGACCATTGCATGGTCCCTCTCCCCTCGCTTCGTTTGGCAATAAATACACCTGTATTGTTTAGATAATTGGAAAATGGTACAATGAAACTATGGGTACGGATCAACTTGGAATAGAAAAGCCATCGAAGAAGCGACGAGATTCGGTAGCTATCTATGCCAAAATTGCAATGGATATCGCCAATCGTATCGTCAATGGAGAAATCCCTGAAGGGAAACGACTTTCGGGAAGATCACTCATGTCCAGTGAATATGGCGTGTCTCCGGAAACGATTCGGCGGGCGTTCTCATTGCTCGAGGAATTGCAGGTGGTACAGGTATTCCAAAATAGCGGCGTGCTTGTCCGTTCGAAGGAAAATGCAACAAAGTATATTGCCCGTCATGGAAATCGGAATGCAACACGTACCCTTCTTGTTCGGATGCACGAACTTATCGAAGCCCATGAAAGCATTGAACGTGAATTGTTCGAAATCACCAAAAGCCTTATAGACTCAACGGAGCGATTCGCGGCAAGCAACCCCTTCTACACGTTCGAATGTACTCTCACTCCTTCGTCTTCGACATTGCACAAGACACTCGGCGAATTGTCGTTTTGGCAGCAGACCCACGCAACGGTAATCGCTATTCGACGTGAAGGGAGCATCATCCTTTCCCCTGGTCCTGACATTGTGCTGGAGGCTTTGGATGTCTTGGTATTGGTTGGTGACCAGGCAACCCGTACTGCGGTTGAAACCTTTATCCAATAGCAGGCCATCCAATTCCCATAAGAAATACCACCCTAGATTTATATATATTTTTGCCAATAAAATTATAATTTCATAGTAATATTGGTGAAATATTACGGCTTAAATACTCCGTACACAATTATTCTTTTTCCCACTCATGCCAATAATCCTCATTAATCCTTCCACTACCTATAGTTGTTCAATATATCACGTGGTATTGACAAACTGCCAATCTATACTGTTTAATTAGGTTGTCGGTTATAGACAGCCATGCGTTCTCGCAAAGCCAATGAATATCACAAAACTGTGGAATGGCTGGGTTGTTTGTCACACTTCTGACCGAACGCGTACAGAGTCTTAACCAAACTCACTATTACCTAGGAGGAAATATGAAACGCACAGTATCTATCGTGTTGCTCATGCTCATCCTTGCAATACCCATGGTATTCGCAGGGGGAGATAAGGAAGCGGCGAGCACAGAAAAGGCAATCCGCATAGCAGAGCAGGTTCCCGGATTGATTACCCCAGGTGTCTGGGACGGCCAAGCCTTCTCGATGAATTCGTCGATCTACGAATATCTTATCGAAATCAATACCGAAACCGGTGCTTTGGATCCGGTTCTCGCCACATCGTGGAAGACTGACGATGGAAGCACCTGGGAATTCTCGTTGCGTAAGAACGTGAAATTCCATGACGGTAGCGATTTCACTTCGGAAGATGTCAAATACACTATCGAACGTACCCAAGACCCGACTATCGGACACCTTAAGAAGCAGGATTTTGCCGTAGTCGATTCGATCGAGACTCCAGATGCCCATACCGTGATAATCCATCTTTCAGAACCAAGACCGACGTTCATCTACCAGTTGACCGATTACAACATGTGCATGCTCTCGAGCGATTACGATTATGCAAGTTTGGGAGAGTCCAAGCCAATGGGTACCGGTCCGTTTGTGATGCAACAATTGATTCCCAAGGAGTCGGCATCGTTGGCCCGAAACACCAAGTATTGGGATCCGAACCTACCGAAGGTCGACAAGTTGTTGATCTACTTCGTTGCTGATATCGATGCGAGCATTTCGATGCTCGAATCCGACAGGGTCGATGTCGTACCATTCGTAACCCCGGTTATCAAGAATCGTCTGGACAAGGTAGAAGGCATCAAAGTCATTTCACCTTATCAAGAACAACGTTTCGTCGCCATGGTCACCGACATGGAACCGTTCGATGACAATCGTGTCCGTCTTGCACTCAAATATTCCATGGACCCGCAGGTCCTTGCCAAAAGTGTCGCACAGATGGATCTGAACGAAGGTGTCTACTACAATGAGACTCCGATCATGAATATGCTCGCCGAATACAAGGAACTTCCCTTGCGTGGCCGTGATATTGCCAAAGCCAAATCGTTGCTTGCCGAAGCCGGATATCCGAATGGCGTCACAGTGGAACTCTACTATGCCTCTGACCATCCGTTCGGAAAAGAGTTGGCCCAAACAATCCAGGAATTGGCTGCACCAGCCGGTTTCGATATTGAACTCAAAGGCTATACCCGTGACATTTACCTCTCCCAGTATTGGTTGAATGTACCTTTCTCGATCACTGGTTGGGGTGGACGTATCGATCCATCCATGCTGTTGGCCCTGGCTTTCAGATCGGGTGGCGCGTGGAACGAATCACACTTGAGCAATCCAGCGGTTGATGCCTTGATCGACAAGATCTCCGCAGAAGCCGATGCCGAGAAACGAACCGGGTATTACCATGAACTGCAGGAATTGTTCTATGAGGAAGGTTCATTGTTGAATATCCAGGTACCATATCTTGTGGCAATCAACGATAGGATCGTCGATTACAAACAACCTTTGACCATGCTTCCACAATACAAATATACGGATATTAAATGAACAGAACCGCAAGTATCATAATTCGTAGACTGGGGTCGCTTCTTGCGACCCTGGTCATCATGTCATTCATCATCTTCATGCTCGTTGAAATCATGCCTGGAGATGTAGCCCAGATGATTCTTGGCCAAAGTGCCACCGAGGAAGCTGTTACCGCACTCCGTGAGGCCAGGGGTCTCAACGACCCGGTATTGCAACGGTATGGCCGCTGGATTTCAGGTGTGGCGGTAGGAGATTTGGGCGAGTCGGTATACATGCAAGGGGTTGCTATCAATTCGATTCTCTGGCGACGTGTCGGGCACTCGATGGTTCTCGCATTGACCGCATTCCTATTGTTCGTTCCCCTCTCCATTTTTTTCGGTGTCCTTGCCGGAGTGAAGGAGAAGAAACCGACCGATTCCGTCGTTTCGTTTTTCGGACTTGCCACGATGGCTCTCCCTGAATTCGTTTCAGGGGTCATGCTCATCAGTATCTTTGCGGTCCAACTCGACTGGTTTCCTATTGTCAGTGTCATTCCTATCGGAGAGAGTTTGTTTGAAAACCTGAACATTGTAGTCTTACCTGCACTTTCCATCACATTGGTGATGTTCGGTTATATCTCACGGATGCAGCGTTCCTCCATGATTCAAGTCATGAATTCAGATTATGTACGGGCCGCGATCCTAAAAGGTATGCCAAGGAACTATGTGATTTTCAGACATGCTTTGAAGAACGCCTTGCTCCCAACCATTACGATAATCGGCATGAACATGGGGTGGCTTTTCGGCGGCTTGGTCGTAGTCGAGACACTTTTCGGATTTCCGGGAATGGGTTCGTTGCTGATGACCGCTATCAAGACACGCGATGTTCCTTTGATCGAGGCATGCGTGCTGCTGATTACCGTCATCTACTCGTTGTCAACCATGGTCACCGATATCATGTACAGTTACTTGAATCCAAGGATCAGGTTCCAAGGAGGTCAGCGATGAAATATGTATTGTATCAACTGAAGAAACATCCGTTGGCTATCGTTGGCATCATCATCATCCTATTCTGGCTGGTCGCAGCCTTCTTCGGCCCTTCCATGGTGCCATTCACCCATACACAAATGGATTCTGAACATCAGATGGTCGGTCCTGGAACCAATGGCCATATATTGGGTACCGACAGCTTGGGAAGGGACCTGTTGGCACGGATAGTCTATGGGAGCCGATCGATTTTGACAGTCGCGCTCATGACTTCCATAGTGTCTACAATAATCGGAGTACTCCTTGGATTCTCCGCCGGGTACTTTGGTGGTCGGATCGACGCCGCGTTCCTACGGTCAATGGATATCCTCATGGCGATCCCCCCATTGGTCCTTTCGATGGTTGTCCTTGGAATCCTCGGTGATTCCAGTATTCTTTCATTGACTTTGATCGTCTCCATCGCTTTCGTTCCCGCGACCGCACGTGTCTCCCGGGGAGTGTTGCTTACAGAAAAAAGTCAGGAATACGTTTCAGCCGCACGTATCAGGGGTGAAAACCATTTGTATATCATGTTTGTGGAAATCCTTCCCAATACGACAGGACCTATCATTGTCGAAGCCACAGCCCGTTTTGCCTATTCCATCATGATGGTGGCATCATTGGGGTTCCTTGGCGTCGGCATGCAACCACCTACACCAGACTGGGGCATGATGGTCATCGAGAACAAACCCATAATTGCCCAGGCACCAGGGGCAGTACTGTTTCCCGCGCTAGCTATCGCATCCCTGGTAATCGCAATCTCCATTTTCTCTGACTTTGTCAGTAAGGTATTGATCCATGAACGATAATATACTTGATATAGACCATTTGCATGTGCGGTTCGAGACATTCGATGGAGTGTTCTCGGCTGTAAACGACGTCTCCCTTACCCTTGGACACAACGAGTCCATTGGTATCATAGGCGAGAGTGGCTGCGGTAAGAGCACCCTCTCCTTCGCAGTCATGAGATACCTTGCGAACAATGCTTCCGTTGATGGCAGCATCCGTTTCAAAGGAGAAGAGCTCCTGGAGAAGTCCGAGAAGGAAATGGAAGCATTCCGGGGCAATAGGATTGCCATGGTATTCCAAAATCCGTACTCCTCCTTGAATCCGGCACTTACCATAGGATTTCAGCTGGATGAAGTCGGCATGCATCACCAGAAACTTTCGAAACAAAAGGCAAGAGAAGCTACTTTGGAAGCATTGGGCATGATGAATATCGGCGATCCCCAAGGAATCGTCCGCAGGTATCCGCACCAGGTGAGCGGAGGTATCCAACAGCGCATATGCATCGCCATGGCTATCCTCTGCAGACCCGACCTCATGATTCTCGATGAACCCACGACTGCGCTCGATGTAACCACAGAAGCGGTGATCCTTGATTCTATCAAGGATCTAAGGGATAAACTTTCCATGTCCCTCATGTATATCTCGCACGATATGGGCGTTATCAACAAAGTGGCTGAACATGTGGTGGTGATGTACAACGGGGAAATTGTGGAGCGAGGACCCAAGAATCAAATATTCGAAAACCCTACCCACCCGTATACCCGCTCCCTCATCAACTGCATGCCACGTGGAGGGGTTGTCAAGGAAAATACCAAACTCAATACGATTCCGGGCTATGTCAGGCGACGTGGCGCCTTGGAAAGCGGGTGCCCATTCGCGGACAGGTGTGAAAAGCGTAACGATACCTGTGAAAGCAAATATGGTATCCGGGAAGTGGGAGAGCGTCACTTTGCAGCATGTGACCGTGCATACGCGACCGATGTACCCGATATCTTGAAAGAGAAGCTGGTTCCACGTCCAAGGACCACCTCGTTGGCCCTCAATTCGCATAAGGAATTGTTGAAGATAGATAATCTCCATAAGGTCTATGGAGCCAGGAGGAAAGTATACGCTGTCAATGGAATCGATGTTACGGTGCATCCGGAATCGGTCATTGGTGTCGTAGGTGAATCCGGCTGTGGAAAATCCACGACAGGCCATATGGTTTCCGGGCTGTATAAGCCGACAAAGGGGACCATCATATTCGATGGAACCGATATCTCGATAGCTTGGAACAAACGTTCGAAAGACACACTCAAGAAGATTCAACTGATTTTCCAGAATCCAGGAAGAAGCCTGAATCCATCGCATACTGTAGAACAGATCATAGCCCGACCCATGAAGCGCTTGGCAAACATGCACGATGCCACGGAACGCAGACAGCGAATTGTCGACATGTTGAAGAAAGTCGATTTGGGAAAGGAATATCTTGAGAAGAAGCCGCGGCAATTGAGTGGAGGGGAACAACAGCGCGTGGCCATTGCACGTGCATTGTCCATATCACCCGATTTGATTGTTTGCGACGAACCGACAAGTGCGCTCGACGTCTCGGTCCAAGCATCTGTACTCAATTTGCTCAATGATCTGCAACTGGAGACACATGCGGCGTATATGTTCATTTCCCATGATTTGAACGTGATCAACTATTTGAGCGATTACATCATGGTTATGTACGCGGGGAAGATCTGTGAGTATGGCAAAAGGGACGAGGTGATGGCACCTCCATTCCATCCGTACACGGAAGCCTTGCTATCTGCGATGCCCGAAGTGGATCCGACCAAACAGAAGGACGTGATCGAGATCACCGGACAATTGCCCGATCCGGCTAAAAAGCCAAAAGGATGTCCCTTCGCAGGCCGGTGCCACAAGCAAGTTGGGGAAATTTGTGAGAGGGAGTATCCTCCAATGGTCAGACTGTCGGATACCCACTACTACAACTGTCACATACCGGCAATGGTTGAATAGTTCCTCGGTTCTTCACCGTAGGTACCCACAAACAACATTTCACGGTGTATCTCCATGGAGGAGAGCACCGTGAATTTGTTCATTTCTCCACCGAACAGTGTCTTGATAGGATTTTTCTCGCCTTGCATAACCACGGTATATTCCGGTTTTCCACCTACGGTCAATTTGGCAACCGATACACCTACCCCACAACACTGAACCCATTCGTCCATCTTCTCCTGGAACTTATGATCCTTGATATTCCGTACCGTGTAGACACTCCCACCCATATGTTTGCTCAGTGTGGTACGCCGCTCGGTATCGAAAGGTATCATCGAGGTGAAGACAAATCCTTCGGATACAGAATTATTCAACAATGCGATCGTTCGCTGGGTATCGAGTGCGGTCCCTCCGTGAATATCGACCAACAGTACTTCGGCAGACCCGCTGATTCCCGTTGAAAGAGGATTGACGAATTCCATTTTCGGTTTCGGATTGTACCCTTGTGTAAAGGCTACAGGTATGCCAGCCCTTTGGAAGGTCTGCTCGAAGATCCTCATGACATTGATATGTGAAATAAACGTCGCACGTCCTTCTTTTCGATAAAAGAACAACACCGGTTTGGAGGGAAGCGGAATTGCTGTTGCTGTCCTTGCCTCTTCGACCACAGGCAATTCCTCGATCTCTTGGGGTACATCGAACACTTGATGTGTTTTTCCGCAGACCCCACAGGGTACGCCACAATCCGCGAGACACCTGTTCGTCAAGACCGCCTCTCGCGCGAGATTCCACTCGTTTCGCAAATAGGCTTTGGAGACCCCCATGGAAACAGAATCCCAGGGGAGCGTCTCGTTCGTATCATGTTCGGTGAACATCCATGCATCCACTGGAAATTCCATGGCATCGATTGCGGCTTTCCATGCATCCTTATCCTGATATTCATCCCATGCGTCCAACCTGCAACCCCGACGATACGCTTCCTCGATCAAAAGGGCAATCCTTTCATCCCCCCGGCTGACTATACCTTCGATATAGGACACCCAAGGTTCGTGGTAGGAGACCTTTGCACCCTTCACTTCCTGTTGGATACCACGCTTGATGGATACAAGATGTTCCTTTGAGAAATCCGGATGCATTTGAGGTGCCCATTGGAACGGTGTGTGTGGCTTTGGAATAAAGGTTCCGATATTGATATTCATGCCGATTCTTGTGGAATCGGCAATTTCCTTCAAGAAATCGATGATCGCCTGCTTCTCCTCTTGTGGATCTATGAACGGCAAGCCAACCATGAAATAGAATTTCGCCAGCCGCCATCCACGGCTTTTTGCCTCTCGGATAATCGATACGACTTGTTCGACCGGAACTTCCTTGTTCATAGCCCGTTGCCAGCGTGGAAGCGGAGTCTCGATCGCGAAAGTCAAACCGCTCTTACGAACTTCCGATAGTTTTTCCAAGATTCCCAGGGAAAAGGAGCTTACCTTCAGTGAAGGCAACGAAAAGGAAATATGCTCTGGTACATACGCAGTATTGAGATTCTCAATCATCGATCCTATCTGCGGATGGTCACCAGAAGAAAGTGAACTCAAGGTAATCTCCCGATACCCGAACTCGTGTATGTGCTGTTCGACTTGCCGTTTGATAGCCCCGTAGTGCTTTTGCCGATATGGTTTGTAATATTGTCCCGCATGACAGAATCGACATCCATTCGGACAGCCTCTCATGATTTCAACGACACCGTTGTCTTGGGCTACCTTGAAATGTGGTACGACGTAGTGGTTGAAGCCAATGCAGGGTTCGGTTGCGAAGGAATCGTCAACAGCTCTGAGTGCCAATTTCTTTCCCTTGTACCAGAGAAAAGGGAATTGCCTGAGATCCTCAAGAATCGCAGTCCTTCCTTTTTTCGAATCCTTCCCTTTCCGAATAACTTCGATCACATCTATGAGACCCGCTTCCGCTTCTCCAATAAATACAAAATCAAAGAATGGTGAGAATGGCAGGGGATTTGTAACTGCAGGACCTCCGGCGATCACTATGGGATCACCTTCCTTACGGCTATCGGCATGCAGCGGTATGCGTCCCAATTCGAGCACTTGCAGGATATTCGTTGCAGCCAACTCGTATCCGATGGAAACTCCAAGCAAGTCCAAGTCATGTAATGGTAGGCCATGCTGGAGTGTATACAAAGGAATATCATGAGATCGGAGGAACTGTTCGAAATCGGGGGCAACCGAAAAGACCCTGTCGCAGGATACCGGCGCTTGCATGGAAGAGACCAGGTCGTACAGGATCCTTACAGCATTGTTGGACATGCCGATTTCATAAAGATCGGGAAAGCAAATCCCCACATGGACAGTGGATTCCTCAGGGGTACGTTGCGTTCCGTACTCGTATTCTCCACCTATGTATCGTGCTGGATTCTCAATAGTGAGCAGCTCATTCCCAAATCGACCGACAATATCTATCGTATTCATCTATTACTCCGTGAAACAAGGGAGCGCCCATTGTTGAGCGCTCCCGATATACGAAAAGAATTTGGTGGACCATAAGCCGGGTTCTGTCTACTACGGCCATCTATCTAGGCATTCCGTTGCCGAAATGCTCGTGCGACCTACCCGCAGGCTTATGGACGAACAACCCACCTGCTGCTTGGTCTTGCTCCTGACGAGGTTTACCATGCCGTCCCTGTTACCAGGTCCGCGGTGGGCTCTTACCCCACCATTTCACCCTTACCTGTCAAAGACAGGCGGTTTATTTTCTGTGGCACTTTCTATAGCCTTGCGGCTCCCGGGTGTTACCCGGCGTCATGTTCTGTGGAGCCCGGACTTTCCTCCGATACCAGGCTTGCCTGTATCGGCGACCGCGTGGACCACCAAAAATCAAAACCTAAATCAAATCGTCAAATTCATCCGAATCGACAAAATCAGCCAATCCTGCTTCCTCTATCTCCGAATCATCCGCATGCTGGGCAACCATATCCGCACCATCGACATCTTCCCAATAGAGCACGCGGCTACAATACGGACAAAACCTGAAATCGTCACCTTTGCGCACATCGTTCACAAATTGTACGGGCAGAGTCATGTGACACCCCTGGCACACGTGGCCATGGACAGGAACAATACCGACACCAGCTTTGTTTTTGATGATTCGTTCAAATTTGAACAGAATCGATTCGTCGATACCAGGAGTCAGGTTCGCTTCCTGTGTTAGGAGCGATTCGATTTCAGCGTGCTTTTCGGAAAGCAACACATCCTTCTTCTCGGTCTCCGTCTTCACTTCCTCTTCCTGGATCTCCATCAACTGTTCGTGTTCTTCCAGCTGCTCCTGCAATTCGGAGAAATACTTCTCCTTGGCAAGCAGACTTTTACGCAGCGACTGCTCGCGAGATGAGGCATCCTTGATTTCTTTTTCCAAGGCCTCGAATTCCCGTTGTGTCGAGATTTGCTCCATTTGCTTCTCAGAGTGCTCACGAGTCCGTTCAGCTTCATCGAGAGCAATCCTAAGCGCCTTGAGCTCCTCGGAGGTCTTTTCCAACCGTTCATGCTTCTCGATGTAGGTACGCTTGCCTCTATTGAGCAGTTCCTCTTTCGTCTCCAGAGTCCTGGGAATTTCCTTGACCTCTTCAAGCACAGCGAATTTCTTGGCTAGAACGCCCTGAAGTACGCGAAGCTTGTCAAACACTTCCTGCATATAACTTCTCCTGCCTTAATAGTACATATGTCCCGCATCAGTAAAAGTCCAGCAACCGGCTTTTACCGATACCGACCACTAGATAAAATCCTTAAGTCTTCGGCTCCGTTTCGGATGCCGTAGCCGACGCAACGCCTTCGCTTCGATCTGCCTGATACGTTCGCGCGTCACTTCAAAATACAATCCCACCTCTTCCAATGTCAATGAGTATCCGTCCTCTAGACCGAATCTCATCTTAAGTACTTCCTGTTCCCGAGGGGGAAGCGTCTCGAGCACTTCCTGCAGCTGTTCCTGCAAGAGTGTAAACGCAGTTTGTGTAGCAGGATTCTCGACATCCTTGTCCTCGATAAAATCGCTCAGCAAGGAGTCTTCCTCTTCACCAACCGGAGTTTCGAGTGAAATCGGTTCACGAGCGACATTCTTGACGGCCTTCACCTTCATTGCTGTCCAGCCCAACTTCTCCGCGATCTCCTCATCGGTGGGTTCCCTGCCGTATGTCTGCATGAGCATACGGGATTCCCTGACAACCTTGTTGATCTGTTCGATCATATGTACAGGTACCCGAATGGTCCTTGCCTGGTCGCTTATCGATCTGGTGATTGCCTGTCGAATCCACCATGTCGCATAGGTGGAGAACTTATACCCTTTCCGATACTCGAATTTTTCAACAGCCTTGATCAAGCCGATATTACCTTCCTGTACCAGATCAAAGAAATGTAAGCCCCTATTGGTATATTTTTTCGCTATGCTCACGACAAGCCTGAGGTTTGCCTGGATCAAACGGTCCTTCGCACTCTTCATCATCTCCCGGCCACGCATGATTTCCTTGGCGTTGGCAATGATCTCCTTGCAAGACTCCTCGAATTCATATTCGATATTCTTCAACTGCTTTTCTGTAAGTTGAACATCACGTATGAGTTCCTTGATCTTGTCGGCGGGCATATTGAGGCGTCTTTCGAGTTCCATCCGTTGTGTCGGTACCGCCAGATTCCTTCCCATGAGGCGCAACTCACGGACGCTTCCTACTCCGAGCTGACTTTCAATGGAAGATTTCTTTCTCTGCAATTCGAAGATATTGCGTTCAGCAGAAAGGTACCTGTCGGTAAAACCGCTTATTTCCTCGGGCTGCAATTCGACCTTGGACAATTTCTTCAACAATGTAACCCGTTTCTTGCTGAAGCTCTCATCCAACAGGATTTCTCCCCCCGTTGCAACTGTCTTCTTCTTCAACTCGATATAGTTCTTCAACGGCGCGGAAATGTCCTTGAGGACCTCACGGTAGAATTGAACGTACCGTTTCTGATCGTTCATCTTCTCCTTCAATTCTTTCGGTGAAAACTCAAGTTCCTCTTCATCGAATCTTGTGTTGACCACTTCCATTATGTCATTGAAACTGGAAATGAGGACACCGGATTTGAGGATCACATCCTTGATGATTTCGGCACCCTCTTCCATCCGCTTGGAAAGTTCCACTTCCTGTTCAGCGTTCAACAGGTTTTCGCGACCGATCTCCCGAAGATACAATCGTATCGGGTCGTCGACAGAGGAATCGCTCTTGTCACTTCCGAGGATACCCGAACGACGGCCACCGCTCTCACGTGCATTGTCGGCATCGCTGTCATCCTCGATATCCATGATCGACTTGCGGCTCTCATAACCGCTGACATCATCGTAGGAGCCCATGTCGGCTTTGCTATAGTTCTTGTCTATACCGCCGTCTTCATCCTCAAGCTCTTCTTCATCATCGCCTTCCTCATCGTCGATCTCTTCATCGTGATCTTCTATGAGCTTTTCGTCATCCAAATCATCGATACCGCGACGAGGTGTGGAAATTCCCGAAAATCCGGTCAAATCACCATCGATGATTGATTCATCGAGATCTTCTTCTATAGCGTCTTCATCTTCGTCAAGCTCATCATCAATCATTGGCTCATCGACTTCATGATCCAATTCACCCTCATGATCAATTTCGTCGTGTGGTGCAACCGATTGCTCTTCTTTGATGTTATTCAACAAATCCTTCTCCATATCCTCTTCACTTACCAGAATGCCGTGATGGTTTTCCAGTAACGTAAGTATTTCTTCTAAAAAATTCTCATCATCCCGCATCTCATCGGGCAACAACGAGTACACTTCCTTCAACGAGAGGTGTCCTTTTCGTTTCCCTTTGGCGACCAACGCAATGAAATATTCTTGATTCTCCATTTCAGACATGTTCTGGCTTCCTCATTCCCGCGATCTTCTCATCCAACGATTTCTTTTCTAGAAGCAGATGCGACAGTTCCACAGAGACAGATCCATCCTTTTCTGCGAGCCGTATCAGGTTCTCAACATTCTTCCTGACCTTTTCCAACCTCCTAAGCATGATCCGTTTGATCGATTCTTCAAGTATTGGTTCGGCCTGGGCAGTGAACTCTTCCGTCTGGAAGCTCATGGAGACAATGCGTCGCAAATCCTCATTCCCTATCATGTTCAACACCAACTCATCCGATGTTCCAACCCCTTCTCGGGAGGCATCTTCCAGAACAGTGTATAGTTCCACAGCCTGTTCATCGATAAGGTCATCCACACGCAACCTGTTGCGAATGGTAGGAAATAGGAACCTATTGTTCATCAATGTCAACATTGCATAGAGATCCGAGGACCGTTTCCATCCACCAAGCGAGGGATCGAATCCTTTTCCACTGCGAAATTGCTCCTCCCGTTTCCCTATGGATTTATCGGTGGTCCGATTCATGTAATCACGCAAAAGGGTCGATTCGTCCAATTGTAAGTAACTTGCAAGATCACGAAGATAGCTTTGCCTCACAATTTCCGATTCGACAGCGTCCAAATAGGGTTTGACTTCGGTAAAAATCTGCAATTTACCAGTCGCCTTCTTGCCATCATACAGTGAAATTGCCGAATGTACAAGATGATCGAAGCCGCTTTTACTGTTCAGGCATGCTTTTGCCAGCGCTTCAGGGCCCTTTTCCTGGAGCATTTCAGCGGGATCCTTTGCCCCTTCCAAGGTGATTACCCGCGATTCGAATCCCATGGACTCGCATACGACCAAAGCCTTCTTGGTTGCAGTCCGTCCTGCTTCATCGCTATCGAACAGGGTAAAGACCTTCTCGGCATACCGTCTTATCAATTTCCCCTGGTCGTGGGTAAATGCTGTGCCCAAAGGGGCCATGGCAGTACAGAGTCCAGCCTGGTGCATTGCGATGACATCGAAATACCCTTCGCAAAGGATGCCCGAATTCTCGGCCTTCACCGATGGTAGACTTTCAAACAAACCGTATACAATTTCCCGTTTACGGTAAAGCATTGTCTCCGGTGTGTTTATATACTTTGCCTGGGAGTTCCCGGACAAATCCCTTCCGCCAAAGGCAACTACCCGCCCTTGCCAATCCCTGATCGGAAAAATGAGTCTATTGCGAAATATCGGATAGTCCTTGTTGTTCTTGGAAAACAATCCCGATTTTGCAAGAATCGCATCGCTGTATTGCTTGGAACGCAAGAAGGCATACAGCCAACCCGGGTCGTAAGGAGCAAATCCCAAAAGAAACTTTTCCACCGATTCGTTGGTGAAACCCCGATCCTTCAGGTATTGTTGGGCTTCGGCGGCTGCGTTGGTTTTTACCAGGATGTAATTGAAGCTTGCGGCAAGCTTCTCGTAAAGGTCGCGCAAAGTCTCCAGTTCCGTACGTTTCTGACGATCTTCCTCTGTTTCTTCCTCCAAAGCTATCCCGGCTTGTTCAGCAAGATGGCGGATAGCTTCAGGAAACGTCAGATGTTCCATCTCCATGACAAAATCGAATAACGAGCCACTTTTGCCGCATCCGAAACAATGGAAAAACCCTTTGTCGGGCAATACGGAGAACGATGGTGTCTTTTCATCATGGAAAGGACAAAGACCCCAAAAACGGTCACCCTTTCTTGATAGGGTGAGATATTTCGATGCCATATCGACAATAGAAATACGAGATTTTATCTCTTCCAACACCGTTTCTGAATATTTCGCCATACACTCCCAACAATCCGTCGTCCGGTTACAGGCATTGGCATGCGATCATGCAAAAACCTCTTCCCAAACTGCCGGTTCAACTCCTTCACGCATTGCGAGGAGCCCATCTATCTCCGACTTCCCATGAAGCTCGCCCTTGCCCACACCCGGACACCAGTCGGCCTCAAGCTCCCACGATTCCTTATCAGCCAATACTGTGGGCCAAAACGGATACGTTGCACATTGCAGGGGTCTGGCTGCATATACTCCGCAACCCTGTCGATTGAGAAACACGCAATCATGGTTTTCCATTTCCACAAGGCTTACATAAGAGATACTACCCATAGGTACTTTTCGGCAATAGCGTTGGAGAAATTCATTGGTTGAAAGTTGCAGATACAGACATAATCGGCGTATGTCATCCTGCGTTACGAATACATACCCCGGCTCGACTCCGCAACAATATCGACAACCGCTTTGACAGGTGAAGCGAAGCCCTTCTTGGTAAAAACAGCCCATTGCACCCCCTAAAAACAAAAAAACAGGTCATCCCGAAGGAGAAGACCTGTTGAATGGGGAGAGAAGGATTTGAACCTTCGAAGGCTGAGCCAACAGATTTACAGTCTGCCCCCTTTGACCGCTCGGGAACCTCCCCCTGTCAAACGACTCGCTCACCTTAACCAAAACGTGGAAATATGTCAAGTCTCGGCCTAAACAAATTGTGGGAAACATCCCTCGACTACGTGATTGGAGGCGTTGGAATGCATGTTTCCATAAAAAACGCACACCCGTAGATCAGGTGTGCGTTCGATTTCCAGCCGCCTGTCAGATTCGAACTGACGACCCCGAGATTACAAGTCACGTGCTCTGGCCAGCTGAGCTAAGGCGGCGTTTCCGTGCTAGAATACGGAAAATCGCCACCGAATGTCAAGTCAAAATCCCCATTCTTTCAATAAGGCTTGAATTTCATCATAGGTACGTATATCTGCCCTGGTGTGGAATGGCCACGCATCGTATTTGGCGCTTGCATATTTGAGCAGCATGCCGGCTTCCTGGCGGTCGCTCATCTTATTCAAGGCAACCGGGGAATAGAATGGAACCAGCGAAGGCCCTTGGGAGCCTTCATAATAGGCATTCTGGTCAAGAGGTTTCCCATTGGCCTTTTTCCAATCCTTCTCCAAAGAGTTGATCTTGGAATTGCGTTTGGACGCCGACAAATCCCGTTTCCACAACATCTCAGCCAAAGCCTTGAAGTGCCCATGGTACAAATTCTCGGCAGGAATGGTGTCGATAGCCTTTCTGGCATAGGAAATCGCAACGTCCAGATCTCCAAAGGAGAGCGGCCATCCCGGCAACTTGTAATATAACTGTCCGAGGACATACCAGCTGATCGTATCGTCCATTACTCCCAGTGTATCGATCACATAGAACATGTCGTCACGCATGGGCTTTGCTTTCGACAATGCGTTCAATGGCCCCTTCGTCTCACCCCACCTGCCACTGCTGGAAGCACGGTACACATAGGCTCGGGGAACTGGAGCGGCTGCTATCGCTTCCAAGGCATATGCCTCGGCTTCCTCATAGGTTGCGAACAGGACCTCGTCGGACGCACCTCCTTCCTTCAATTCGTCACCGATAGCCAAGGTAGCACGGGAAACCCTCCAGAGGATCTCCGCTTTATCGGTCGCATCGGTAGTGCCGGGCAGTGCCCCCAACAAAAGATCCTTGGCCTCCTCATAACGGTCACCCCAATACAAATCATCCGCTTGTTTCGTGACAGACTCGGCGGCAACGAGCATCGACATGCAAAACAATACAATCAAAAGGACGGATAACGTCTTTTTTTCCATATTCGCAACTCCCCTTATTTATGTATATTTTTATCATACACAAGCGCTTCAAGATGTCAAGAAAAGAACGATTCCACTTGCTTGAAAAGCCTTCGCAATTTGTTCGTGTCAATTCTTTTCCTACTACATGGAAGCGCGCCCTTCGCTTCCACCATGGTCGGTTCGTATCAAGACAAGTCGGGACGAAGATTGGCCGCTCCATGCAGATATACTGCTTTGGGAGTATGGTGTTCAGGCGCGTAATAATGGATGATCAACCGGATAGTACGCTCCAACATGTTGTCCACATCAGGCTCCTGCATGCAGAACAATGGAACCGCAAATCGTGCATCTCTCGTTCTGAGTGCTGTTGCGGGATTCGTTGTCCGTAGGTCGCTCGTCATGGTGAACATGATCGAGACCATATCCGAAACGTCCATACCATTCGCTTCACAAACGCGATCATACACATCGCAGACAGCATCGATGATTTCCTCACGACTGTCGCGGCCTATTTGGGTCGCCGCCCTCACGGCAAACAATCTTCGTTCCATATCCATCCTCATTAGAAATGCAATACCAAACCATCTTGGGTTATAGTCGAAAAGAACGTCACGAGCACATATCCCGCGAAGAATGCCACACCTCGCAATAAAGTACCGACAACATCCCAAACAGGAAACAATTTGTCCACAACCCAGAGGAACATGGCAATAAAAAGAAGCACCGCCGCATACCAAAGTCCAACCAAGGACAAGAAGGATGTGGACGCCTGCACGAGACCAGCAAACTCCGGTGTAACATCCCACCACAATTGCGAGAAGAACAAACCGAGAAGAAACAGGTAGAGCAACAAGAGATAATTGTGTATTCTCGTACCGAAAGCGAGATTTCGCCGCATTCGCAACATGGCATTGAGTATAGCACAGAGACATGGGCACGGACAGTAAGTATGCAAACGATTAATCCTATACATCAACATTGTGCTCATACGTATATTTGGAATTAAATATTGCGGTATTGGCATTTTTACCATACAATATTCACTAATCTCACAATTTATTGAAAGGAAGCATATATGGGAAACGCAATCGAAAGGTTGAAGGCACTGGGTATAGGGACACCCGATATCCTCATTCCTCACGAAGGAATAGATCTCCGCAAATGGGCTGTTGTGGCGTGTGACCAATACACATCGGAACATGACTACTGGGAACGTGTGGATGCATACGTTGGCAACGATCCGTCGACATTGCGACTTATCTTCCCGGAAGCATACCTGGAAGAGAAGAATCCGCAAGAGCGGATACATCGGATCAATGCCACTATGGCCGAGTATATCCGCAAAGACCTCTTCTCGACCTATACGGAAAGCTTTTTCCTTGTCCACCGGACAACCGGAGCCGGTCCGGGACGATGGGGACTGGTAGTTGCGCTGGATCTCGAGCACTATGACTATGCCAAGGACTCCAGGACTCCGATACGCGCCACCGAAGGAACCATCATCAGCAGGATTCCCCCGCGCAAAGAGATAAGGAAGGATGCGCCGCTCGAACTCCCCCATATCCTTGTGCTGATCAGCGATGCGAACAGGGCGGTTATCGAAGCATTGGTTTCAACCAAGGAAACACTTGAAGTGGTATACGATACCGATCTCATGGAAAACGGAGGCCACATCCAAGCCTTCCGGGTAAGTGGGGAAAAGTTGCTCGGACAAGTGGCGTCCGCTTTTGAAGCATTGCAGGCATCCTTGAATCCCGCAAATCCCCTATTGTTTGCAATGGGTGACGGAAACCACTCGCTTGCGACGGCCAAATCTTGTTGGGAAGATATCAAGGTTGGACTGGACGACAAGGAACGGCAGACCCACCCTGCCCGATATGCTTTGGTTGAATTGGAAAACATCTTTGATCCTGGACTGGTATTCGAACCGATACACCGGGTGCTGTTCAACATAGACAGACAACAATTCCTGGATGAGTTGGCAAAACATTGCGTTTCCTATCAAATCGAAGCGGCCGGTTCGGTCCCTGCAGTCGTATCTGCTATTGGGCAACGCGGTGGTCTGCAGCGGTTCGGATATGTCGATGCCGATGGATTGAAGATATTTTCATTGACAGAACCTGGCGCCACAATTCCCGCAGGAACCCTGCAATCGGTAATCGACGCTTTGCTTGAAAGTGACAACGGCATCCAGGTCGATTATATCCATGGTGCGGATGTTACGAGAAATATCGGGTCCAAGAAAGGAAATATCGGATTGTTCCTTCCGGCAATAGACAAAGGCACCTTCTTCGATACTATTATCACCGATGGCGCCCTGCCAAGAAAAACCTTCTCCATGGGTGAAGCCCATGAAAAGAGATTCTACATGGAAGCGAGGAAAATCAAGTAATCGAAGGGAATTCCCAATTCAACGGCGGGTCGATCGACCCGCCGTATGTTTGCTGCGTTCGCTCGGAAAAGGGAGTGTTTCGTAGTCCCGTTCCCTTTGCGTCCTTATCAACCGAGACCGGACTTCTTTCTGCTCCAGATATCGTAGAATACTGCGAGCAACAGGATCGAGGCCTTTACCACGTACTGCCAATCGGCCCCGATATTCATGAGCGACATACCGTTGTTGATTGCTCCCATGACAAGACCACCGGTAATGGCACCGATTATCGTCCCGATACCACCCGAAGCCGCAGCCCCACCGATAAAACACGATGCGATCGCGTCCAATTCAAACTTGTCACCGGCTTGTGGAAGTGCCGAATTCATATATGCGGTAAAAACCAATCCGGATAGTCCACAAATAACTCCCATGATCACATGGGTGATGAAAGTGACTTGCTCGGCATTGATACCAGAGAGTTTCGCCGATTTGGCGTTTCCTCCAACCGCGTAGATATAGCGGCCCAAAACGGTATTGTTGGTGATGAACACAAACAATGCCGTAACGAGGAACAGGACGAGGACGACTGTGGGGATGCCTCGGTAGGCGGCAAACCGAGTGAAGACGAACATTACCAAGGCTGACAGGGCAACGATCTTATAGACATCGAACCGGAAAGCCAGGACAGTAAATCCATTGTGTATCTTTCTCCTTCTTTGCTGAAGGGTAAACCAGATCAACAATAATATGACCACCACCATGACCAACAGGGAGAGACCGTCGAGACTGCCAATCGAGAATCCCTTGATATTCAGAGAACCCGATGCGATTTGCTTGAAACCATCGTCACGTAAGGAAATCGGCGTGACATTCGTAATAATGTATGTCAGTCCACGAAACAACAACATGCCTGCCAAGGTCACGATAAAAGCAGGAATACGCATATATGCGATCCAAAACGCCTGGAAGCATCCGATGAGGCCACCGATCAGCAGAGACAACAGCAATGTGGGGATCAATCCCATACCGGTATTGTAAAGCATCGCGCTGATGGCTCCGGAAAAGGCTACGACGGAACCAACCGACAAGTCGATGTTTCCAATGATTATGACCAACACCATTCCGACTGCCAGGATCAGGATATAACTGTTCTGAATAAAGATATTCGTGATATTCCGTGGTGTCAGATTCACCCCGCCTGTAAGGACGGCGAAAACGATCAGGATCAGCCCCAACATGATGAACATGGAAAGCTTACGCATGTTCTGCTTGGCCAATCCAAAGAAAGATATCTGTTCTATGTGTACTCCGTTTGACATGTATTCCTCCTAATCGATCAGAGCCATATGCATGATGCGTTCTTGGGTTGCCTCTTCCCGGTCCAACACCCCTTTTATCTTCCCTTCGTTCATCACATAGATACGGTCGGACATGCTGATAGCCTCCGCCAATTCCGATGAAACGACAATTACACTTTTCCCTTCTTTGACCATATCGTTCAAAATACTGTAGATTTCGAATTTCGCACCGACATCGATACCACGTGTCGGTTCGTCTACGATGAATATGTCGGGATCAGCGAGCAGGCATCTGCTCAGAACAACCTTCTGCTGGTTTCCTCCCGACAAATTTCGGACCAATTGCTGCAACGATGGTGTCTTGATCTGCAACGTTTCCTTATATTCTTCCGCTTTCTTTACTTCAAGGTCCTTGTCGATGATTCCATGCTTGGCCAATCGCTTCAGGCTCGAGTTCGTGATGTTGGTCTTCACATCCTGGATCAAGATGAGCCCCAGGGACTTGCGATCCTCAGAGACATATCCGACACCCTTCTCTATCGCATCCTTGGGATTCCTGAACGAGACCTTCTCACCTTTCAAGAATATTTCCCCGGTGGCTCCGTATCCATAGGAGTTTCCGAAAATGCTCATCATCATCTCGGTCCTACCGGCTCCCATCGGACCGCAAAAACTAACAATCTCCCCTTTCTTCACATGGAAAGACGCATTGTCGATAATTTTCATCGTATGGTAATCGGGATGATACACATTCCAATCCTTCACTTCGAAAACGACCTCGCCAATGTCCGGTTCCTTCTGGGGAAAGAGATTCTTCAACTCCCGTCCGACCATTTCCTTGATTATTTCCTGTTCGGACACTTTCCGTTCACGAAGATCATATGAGACGATGGATTGGCCATCGCGAAGAATGGTAATGGAATCCGCCACCGAAAGGACTTCGTCCAACTTGTGCGAAATCATTACGCAAGTGATACCTTCCTTGCGGAATTCCCTCATAAGGTCTAGTAGTTTTTGGCTTTCATCGTCATTCAGAGAGGATGTTGGTTCGTCGAAAATCAACAATTCGGCCTTTTGCGATATAGCACGGGCAATCTCGACCAGTTGTTGCTTGCCGACACTCATCTTGCTGACAATGGTTTGGGGTCTCTCGTTCAGTCCGACCCGCTTCAACAATGGATACGAGTCCTTGAGACACTTGTCCCAGTTGATGATTCCGAACCTGGTTTCCATATGCCCGAGAAACAGATTCTCATAGATCGATAGATACGGACTCAGCGTCAATTCCTGATGGATGATAGCCAATCCGTCCAACTCACTGTCTTTGGTGCTTCTATAATGCGTTTCCTTGCCCCTGAAAACCACATGCCCTTCATACGATCCTTTCGGATACACACCACTGACCACATTCATGAGGGTAGACTTTCCAGCTCCGTTCTCACCCACAAGACAATGTATTTCACCTTTGCGTACCTTGAAATCGACATTGTCCAGTGCCCTGACACCGGGAAAATCTTTTGTCAAGTTGTTGACTTCGAGAATGTATTGCTCACTCATGCCACTCCACCCGATGATGCAACCAACCGGCAATGGTTGTCCATTGCCGGAAGATCGCGATTTGCATTTCAAGCCAGATCCGTGTTAGCGAATCTGATCTGCCTTGTAATAACCACTGTCGATCATGACTTGGACATAATTGTCCTTCGTTACATTGACAGGTTCGAGCAAGTACGATTTTACCACCTTTTTGCCGGTATCGTAAGTCGTGGTATCGAGTCTCGCACCAGCAATCACAGGAGCCTCACCCTTGAGGATAGCATCGGCAAGTTTGATGGCGGCTTTTGCGAGATCACGGGTATCCTTGAAGACTGTCATGGCCTGTTTTCCGTCCTTGATGAACTGGATGGAAGCCAATTCGCCGTCTTGTCCGGTTACGACTGGAATGGCGTTGATGTATTTGGCATCTGTCAACAGCGCCTCGATGATAGCACGGGCAAGTGTGTCGTTGGGAGCGAGAACCGCATCGAGCTTGTAATTCTTCGCATCGCCGTTGAGCAGGTTCTCCATCCGCTGCTTGGCAAGGTCGGCTCTCCAGTTCTCGGTTGCGATCCTGGTGAAGTTGGCGGTGTCTTTCGAGGAAAGTGGTGCCGGGCCGACAATCTTGAGGACGCCCTTCTCGACGAACGGACGCAATTCACTCATGGCACCATCGAAGAAGAAGAATGCGTTGTTGTCGGTCGGAGAACCGGCGAACAATGTGATGTACTTTGGATTGGCAGTCGTTGCCTTGTCGAGCTGCAATGCCTTGACAATCGCTCCGCCCTGGAATTGACCGACCTTGAAATTGTCGAACGTGATGTAATAATCATATTGGTCGGAACCGGTGATAAGTCTGTCGTAAGCAATGACTTCAACGCCGTCACGTCGGGCATCAGCGACTGCCGACAAGACACCTTCATTCACCGAACCGATTATCAACAGGTCTGCACCCTTGGTGATAAAATCGGAAATCTGGGCATTCTGCTTGGTCTGGTCCGCATCTCCATACGCGACTTCAGCATCGTAGCCCAACTCGATTGCTGCCGCTTGCAGTGCGGCGCCATCCATTTGCCAGCGTTCCACATGGGTCTCGGGCATTGCAAGTCCAATGAACTTCTTTCCCCCTTCCTGGGTACCCTGGGCAAACACCATCGATCCTGCGAGCAACAAGACGAGACACAGAACAGTAAGTTTTTTCATGTTCCACTCCTTTGAGTCATTGATGAACCGTCATACGATCGGCATCTGGAATACGTATCGATTCTTCCCAAAGAAACCGATTTCGTAACTCCTGATTCAATCGTACGTCTTGTTGGAAGGCAACACAATATCAAAAAATGGGAATGCATGTCAAAAATTGACTTTTTAGGAAATTACCACGAATAAGGAAACGTCGGATAGCGCTCAACCTGTGCCAAGTAAATACGAGACATCGACAACTCCTTTTCTTATAAGTTTATAGCTACCATTGACCACAGCAATGATTGTTGACGGGACAGTACCTTGGAATGCATCGCCCTTCACATAGAGGGGAATCGTGTCCCCGAATCGCTCGACCATGTCATCGAATCGCGTAAGAATATCTTCTCCCGAGATGTTCACACTTGTACTGTAGATGGGAGAACCCACCTGTACGAGAACTTCTTGGAGGAAGATATCCGCGGGGACCCTGATGGCGACAGTCGTTTCAGAAATGGTCTCGACCACCACGGTCAGCGGACCGGGCCACAATGCGAGTATTTCCGACGGAATCGGCTTTGCGGCAATCTGTTTCGCCATGTCCAGAGTGACCAGTTGTATGAACGGTTTGGTTTCTGACCGCCCCTTGACGGTTCTCAATGCCGATTCGGCGGATGGAACAACACCGACCAATCCATAGACCGTATCGCATGGAATGATTGCCAATGCTCCTGACCCCAAATGTCTGGAAAGCAGTTCTACCGTACCGGCCGCGTCCTTATCGACGATAGTCGCCATGACCTGCTCCTGTGCGCCTTGAGAAGTCTTGTCCCTTGCGGGATCTACCAACAATTTTCGCGATACCGACAAGGACACAGGAAACGATGAGGGCGAGTCCCAGGTTAGCCCAAAGGGAAATCCCCTTGAAGGTCTGCACGGCAGGCGGGTTGTCCATCTCCTTCCCGTTCTGTCCGCTTGTCCCTGTTCCATTTCCATTTGAGGTGTATTCCCCATCATGAATAAAATAGTACGGGGTTTCCCCGGTTTGCACATACCCCATCATCTTTGCCCTATCCAGCAGTTCGTCCTCGTCCCAGACATGTTCCAAACGTTGCTCCAAATTGTACAATTCAAGTTCTTGCACATCCAACAGTTGTTGTTTCCTTTCCACAAAGTCCGCCAGTCGGGTATTCACCACCATGCCGTGATTTCCCAGAAAACCTTCAAACAATGCAGTCAGAACTACTATTATACTGATGAATAAAGCGACATAATTCCTTGTCATATACCTACCGAAACGCTATAATGGATTACAATATCATACTGACAGCTGGTGGCGTTGTAAAGCGATGCCGCTTCTGCCGGAGGGAGAGCTCGAGGACCAATGCAAAAACATCGAGAGAAGAGCCCCACAGGCATAATCGTCATATCAGCGCTTGCAACCATGCTTGTGCTCCTTGTATTGTCATATGTCCTTATAACCTACGTCCTACCCTATTACGAGGTCTCGGCAGGGACCCTCTATTCGGTATTGATTCGGCTTCTTCCCATGATTATCGGTCTTATCCTGGTTCAGATTGCCATAATCATACATCCACCGCAGGTCCCGAAAGATACCGACAAGATGGATTCCTTGGAGAAGGACGAATTCACTGCTCCACTCTACAATCTTCCCAAGGAGGAGGATTCGATCCACCCGGGCCGGGCCCAATTGCCAGTCGAACCAGTGTCCGCCACTGCAGCTCGTGAAACGAAGATCGCCATCGACGAGGTTCCTGCAATCAAACCCTTTGCGGGAAAACAACCGGTCGCGCCGACATACGGACGGCAACTTCCTGTAGAACTTGAGGCAATCGATAACCTCACCACCGATATGGAACTTCCACCGTCGTTGGAAGAGGAACAATTGCCCGCTGAAACAGATACAATGACGGAATCAGAAGCGCTTGATACCACGTTGTCGGATATTGATGGCGATATCCGCCAGAGGTTGTCGCGTGCCGTATTGTTCAGCGAATATCCATTTCCGATAGTACCTGGATCCGACATAGCGCAGTTGCTTGAACCGATCGATGAAACCGAAGTTGAAAATTCGTTGCCACAAGAGTACACGGAATTGATTGAGGATACCTTCGACGAACGGTTGAGGGTCGAATTGGAAAGTGCCATCGAATCGGGCTACGAGTTGTCCCTTGCGATTATCGAAATTCCATCTGTCGGCTCGGATCCGCATTCGGTGGATTCGACCGTTGTGCAAAACCTTTTCAACAAACTCGGCATGGTCTCCCTTTTCTATCTGACCGAGACAAAACGGGTATCGTCGATACTACCATTCCATGGTTTCGAACAGTCCAGACGTTACTTTGCCGCCTTGTTGGAAAATTTGCGCAAGAACCATCCACAAACCGCTGTGAAGATCGGATTCACCAGCTTGCATGGCCGGAGCTTGGAATCCGAAGCTTTGTTGAGGGAAGCCTCCATTGCCATTGACTTGGCCACCGAACGTTCGGGATACAACCTGATCGGTTACGATGCCAATCTGGAAACCGACGAAGAGCAGTAGTCTGTCATGTGTCTCCTCGTGTCGGAGGAGATTCAATCCTTCAACGGGATATCGAATGCCATCCTGTCCCTTGCCAGGAACGCAGGTGGAAAGACTTCACGAGCCTCTTGCAACAATACCTTCAGGTCCCTGTCCGTGTATCTCGGACTGTAATGGAGAAGTCCCATGGAGGCGACCTGAGCGTCACGGGCAATCATAGCCGCCTGACGTGCCGTCATATGTTTCTTCTCCCTCGCACTCTCGGCCAACGATTCATCGAACATCCCTTCACAGAGCAGCAGGTCCGCGTTCGTCACATGTTTTGCTATCTTTTCTGAATAGAGGGTGTCGGTGACATAGGAAAAGGTCCTGCCGCCTCTCGGCTCTCCCATGATGTCGTTGGGTTCAATGTTCCGCCCGTCGTCCAGTACTACCGATTGGCCATGCTGAAGGGCTGACCAGAGCGGGCCCCGTGGAACACCGAGTTCGATCGCCTTGTCGGGATGGAACATCCCCGGACGCGATTTTTCACGCATAGTGTATCCGAAACAAGGTTTCGTATGGTCCAAGCGGAATGCGTCGACCGAGAACTCGTCGTTCTCCACGATGGTTCCAGGTTCAATCGTCTTGACGACTATTTCGTAGTTGATGTACATGTCGAGCAGTTTTCTCGTCTGATTGATATATTCATGCAATCTCGCCGGACCGTAGATGACCAGTGGATCTTCCCGATCGACTTGGGAGCTGAGCATCAGCATTCCCGGAAGACCGGTGACATGGTCCGCATGCATGTGGGAAATGAAGATGGCAGATATCTTCTTCCATTTAATATTCAGCATCTTCAAGGATATCTGGGTCCCCTCCCCGCAATCGAACAGGAACAATTCGCCTTCCCTGCGCACGATTGCAGAAGTAAGGAACCTTCCGGGAAGAGGCATCATACCACTGGTACCAAGAACAAAAACTTCAAAATTCATGTCGTTAGCCTACAGGTGAATCAATCTTGTTGCAACATCTCCAATGGTGAAATTCTTCTGATTCTTCCCAATGAAAGCCTGACCGTCACACTGGAAATGACCAGCATGGAAATGCTTATGGCCAGGATATCCCGCCAAGATATCACGATACGGAAATCCAACAGATAATATTGCAGACCCGCCAGACCGGAATTTCCCAACCAGTGCAACAACACCCCAATCTGGGAGCCGATGAGCAAACCCAGGGAAACACCGACAACCAAACCGATTGACGTGACCACCATGACCGAGCAGAAATATGCCCGGGACAGGTTGCTGTTGGTCGCACCGAGCGTCTTGAACAATGCGATGGATTGCATGGAATCCTGAATCATCTCCTGGGCGATGGACGAGACATACACGCCTGCCACAAGCAGGATCATCATGAACACCAAAAGAATTACTTGGCGGCTGGTTATGAAGTTCTGATACACCGTCCCGTTGAATTCATCCCACGTCGCATAGGGAAAATTCTCGTCCAACGACAATTCCAAGTTTGAGACGATCTCACCCAGATCATCCACATGGTCAGGGGAAACCAGTAGTTCGGTATACGCATTCCTATCCTTGGGGAAATAGCGCAACGCATCGTCCCGGTTCATGAACAGAAGCGACGAATCCAACTCGTGGTATCCGGAATCATACAATGCGGTCACGTTTGCGAGCACCGGCCTGACTACGGAACTGGAAGAATCGGGAACAACCATGAAAGCGACGCGTTGGCCGACTTCAACCCCCAATGTCCGGGCAATGGTCGTACTGAGCATCACAGCGGCCAACGAACCCTCCTTTTTCAAAGGTTCGCCGGTAAATTCCAATTGGGTCATCCTGTTTTCATTGAAGTAGGAGCTGTCCACACCCTTGATCCGCACTTCCGCAGTCGTATCGCGGGAGTAGACTATCCCATACCCGGAAACGACGTAATCGGCACTCTCCAGGCGCGGATCTATCGAAGACACATCGCGAGGTGAATCGAAGAGCGGATCTTCGACATGGAGTTGGATGTGTCCATCCTGCAGGAGGATATATTTGTCTGTGATCCCATTCATCATACCATCCATGAAGATGAGGGCAAGCACCAGGGGTATCATGACAATGGCAATCAGCGCCGCGGAACGGACCAGACGCAGCCGGGCATACTTCGATTCGCCTCTGGGGACCAGGAGATGTCCCGAAAGCCACATGCTGAAGCGCGTATTCATTCCATCTCCTGCAAGGTCTTGTTGTGCAACAGATATACCGTTGAGCAGCGGGAGGCCAACTGTGTGTCATGGGTAACCATCAGCAGGGTCTTCCCTTCCTCACGTACGATATCGGTGAGCAAAGTCTCGATACCGCTCGACGATTCCTCATCAAGCGATCCTGTGGGCTCATCGGCGATTATCAAGTCGGGGGCATTGACCAGAGCCCTGCAAATGGCAACGCGTTGCCGCTCACCTCCAGACAGTTTTTGCGGGCGATGCTGGAGACGGTCCGACAAGCCCACCCTATCCAGCAGCTCCTTGGCGCGTTTCACCGCATCCGATTGACGCACACCCCGTATCAATGCCGGGACACACACATTCTCCAACGCGGTGAAATCATCCAATAGGATATGCGATTGGAACACGAATCCGATGTGCCTGTTCCTGAATGAGGAAAGCTCCTTGTCGTTCAACCTACCCAGCTCCCGTCCGAGGAAGGATACCGAACCGGCGGAAGGCTTGTCCAAACCTCCCGCAATATTCAACAAGGTACTTTTTCCCGAACCACTCTTTCCGGTGATGGCAACGGACGTACCGCTGTACAGCACGAAATCCAGATCTTCCAAGATAACCAATTGCGACTGTCCAGATACAAAGGCCTTTGTGACTGCATGAAAGCGCAACAATTCTTTAGTCATGGTACAACATCTCCATGGGTTCTTTTCGAAACAGCCGCCTGCATCCCAGATAGGTGAATCCAAGGGAGAGCACAAGTACCGAAATGGCAATCGATGCAACTTCCACGGCGTTCACTTCGGTAGTGAATGGATAGGCCAGCAACAGGTTGTCTTTACGGGTGAACAGATATTGGAGGGAATTGAGCCAGGAGAACACCTTCCCGATATATTTGCCCAGATACACCCCTCCGATGATACCGAGTGACTCACCCAACACGGTGACAATGGTAGTTTGACCAAGAAAAACTTTTGTGGCGGTCGTTTTCTGTGCTCCGACAGCTCGCAGGATTGCCAATTCGCGTTGTTTTACATGGAGCAACCGTGAGGATGCATTCTTCATGTTCACTGCCAGTATGATGAACATGAAGAAGAGGAACAGGTACATCAGGACTTTTTCCAATGTCAAAGCGGAGTAGAACGCACTGTTGACCTGTTGCCAAGTCCTGATCGTGGCACTTGGAAAAGTTTCCGCGATGGAACGCAGCACGGGTTTCGAATTATCGGCATATCCGTCCTCAAGATAGAGTCCGTACATGATACGCTTGGAGCCGATGATGGAAACAAGTGGATCCAAATCGGTAACCAATGTCGAGGAATCGAACTCGGGAAGTCCTGTCCTGAATACCCCGCCGGCTGTTACAACAATAGTCGTTGGAGCCAACACCACCGTCTTGCCAGCACCCAATACGGTCATATTGACAGCATCGCCCAAGGCCAACGACAACTTCGTCGCCAAGGCTGTGCCGGTTGCGATGTGCAGTGGCGAAGGATACGATCCTCTGACCATACGGGTCCTGTCGGAAAAGGGATTCTCTGTTTTCCATATGGATGAATCGATAATCCGCAGTCTCGCTGTCGTGGACTTGTTGGTCGCCGGATTCTGTATCAAAACCTGGGTGTTCACCTGCGGGTAGACCTGGGCTACCCCTGGTGTCTCTCGCAAGGCTGAAACGATATCGTCCATAGTACGCCCGTCGCTCTCATTGGCGGGAAATGTCACCTGGACATGAAAGGATTCTATGGATTTGACCTGATCGAGCAAATCGGATTGCAATCTGTTCATCAAAGACAACATGATGATGATCGCCAGCATGCCGACGGCGATTCCCAACATGATCACGATGGTTGCGCTACGATGCCTGTTGCTTCGGGAGAATGCATACCGCCAAGCCAATTTCAGGGTGAACATCAGCGCTCCTTGCGGTATTCAAGGCTCAGGACACGCTTTCCGTCGGGAGCATACGTGACATCCGCATACGGCCGGCCCTTGTCGAACAATGTTACTACCGAAGTACCATCGGCAAGGTACCGTGTCGCCTTGACGGGCGAGTCGTCCAACCATTCGGTTTGGGTTTCCAGCATTCCGTTCTTGTACCACCGTTCGATCCGTCTGGTATGCTCACCGACTTGCAGCTCCATGGATTGGTCCAATACACCATTGTGGTCGTAGACATAGGAGATGGTGGTCTTCTTACCGTCGGCATCTTCCGATTCGCTTTTCACCAGCATCCCATCGGGACCATAGGTCTTCTGTCTCCGTTGTGTCCCGATCGTCTCGTCGATCACCAGACGGCCGGCATCGTCGTAGGCGACCGTGGTCTCAACATCTTGCTTCTCGTTCGTCCAAACATCGCGCACCACCAGATTACCCGGATAGAACGACAGTTTGGTGAATGCACCCTGGATATTCTCCCCATATACCGACACGCCTCGGTCCTGCGAGTAGATGGTCTGCATGGCAGTCCCATCGAGCCCCACAATCCGCAAACCGGACAGCATACCGTCCGAACCACGATAATAGGTTATGAGATTCACCAATTCCCCATCCACCAAGTCCTTGGTCTCCACCATTTTTCCATCGACATAGGAATGCAACGTCAAATGGACCACCTCGCCTTCCATCCACGCAATACTTTGCGGCAAGCCATGCTCATAGCGTGTCTGGACTTTCGATGCAAGAGCGCCGTCATCATCAAAGCTGTATTCGGTCACGGTCCTGGTAGTCGGATTCTTGGTATCCGCTTCGATTTCGACTTTACCGACCATCGCACCATTGTTGTACAAGACACGTGCCTCTCCATTCCCAGGCAGCTCGTTCGATTCCACCACATAGGAAAAGTCGTTGCGCTGCGATACCTCGATAGCTTCCAACAGCTGTCCGAGGCTGTTGGAACGAAAGAGGGCTCCGAACAGTGGCAAGGTCGAGAGGAACAACCCTATCACCACCAGTCGGAATCCACCATGTCTGGACATTATGCGATACCGACCAAGGAATCGAGGAACTCGTCCTTATCGAAAGGATACAAATCCCCATAACGTTCCCCGATTCCGACGAATGCTATGGGAATGCCCAATTTTTCGCCAATCTGTACCAATGATCCGCCTTTGGCGGCAGAATCGTATTTTGTGAGGATCAATGCATCGATACCGATCGCCTGATGGAACAGTTGCGCCTGACTGAGACCGTTTTGACCGGTGGTGGCATCGATCACCAAAAACCGTTTGTAGCAGGCGGGTTCGGATATCTTCGAATTGACAACCTTGTCGATCTTCTGCAATTCGCGGAGCAGATTTTCCTTGTTGTGCATTCGTCCGGCGGTATCGGCCAACACCAGATGCTCTCCTTTCGCCTTCGCGCTCTGCATCGCATCGAAAATCACCGCACCCGGATCGGATCCATGCGATTGCTTCACGATTCGGCAACCTGTCCGCTGCGCGTGCAGTTCAAGTTGGTCGATTGCCGCTGCCCGAAACGTATCGGCAGCTGCCAACAGTACTGATTCTCCCCGATTCTTGTAATAGGTGGCCAACTTTGCGATCGAGGTGGTCTTGCCCACACCGTTGACTCCCAGAATAAGGAAAATATTGGTTGTCCCGGGCACAAGCTCAGGAACATAGGTGGCAATCTTGTCCGCGAGGATCCGTTTCATAAGTTGCTGCAACGCATCTTGCGATGTGCTCTTTTCCGCTTTGGCAAGCTTTCTGACCGCATCGGAGACTTCCATGGCAGTTTTTGCACCCAAGTCGCCTTCGATCAACATATCCTCAAGTTCTTCGAAAAATTTCTCATCGAATGTCTGTATACCGAACAGCGCCTTCAACCGAGCGCCAAAACTTTTTTTCATCTCAAACGCACCTCTTCACATGTTAACGAGAACTATACTTTGTTTTTTGGTAATATGCAAATAATCGTACACCGGTATCCATTGAAGAAACTGCCAATGCGCCCACCGTTGCCACCAGCAGCGGTTGCCAGATAGCAAGATCCTGGGTATAGGATGCCACCGACCGTGATATGCTATCCACGATGATAGCTGCAGCTCCAAACAGGAGTGTCCTGCCCAACGATCCATACAACGCCGATTGGTTTCTTCCGATTCCATACGTCCGATCCATCCAGATAGGCTGATGTGACATCCGGACAAATTCCACAGGCTCCGAGAATTGCAGTGTCAGGGGCCGCATCCCTTCCTCTTGGGCATACACCACGAACGGCGTCTTTTGCGCAAGCCATACCAATGGCGACAGGCCTGTCGGTCCACCGGGAATCGATAGTGTCGCCGAGTGCGAATCGTTGACAATCAGTACAGGAGGTCCATCGGCTTCCTGCATCGAAAGGGGAACCTCGACGATAGTACCTGCCTCGACCTGTTGGATTACCGACACTTCCGCATATCCGGGAGCTGAAGCGGTTATCGTATAGGTACCTCCAGGCAAAGGAAGGAAGGTATCTACCAGGGGGAACGACTTTCCATCCACAGCAACCGATATGCCGGGGACCGCCGATGCAAAATCCACCAACCCCATCCCGGTACCACTATAGTGGTCCAGCAGATTGAGAACCACCTCTGGCATCAATGCATATACCTCGAAAGGTTGCGCCACCGCATCGAATAGTCTGGTGTGTTCTGGTTCTTGACCGACATATTGGTCGATCCGTACACGGTACAGCGAATTGAATGGTTCGATCGAACAGATCAGCAGGACATCGAAACGCATGGAGTTCTTGATATAATCCAGAACCACCGTATCTCCGGAAGAAGCCGATACGGACAAGGGAGGTTCCATGGTTATGGTTTCCCATACGACGGGAACCGACGAATCGTCAGGTTCCTCATATGGGTCCAATTCCGCCTGTTCGATATATCCATCGGAGGTGGAAAGCGCGTTGTGTGTCGCGTGGAGTTCCTGCAATTGCATTTCCTGGGCAATCCGTTGTTCAACAAGATAGGCGAATCGGCCCGTTTCCAGTATATCTCCAAGATGAAACGAAACATGGCGGGCAATACTGTCGCCAAAATTGGATTGGGTTCCCGTATGGTCCACGGTCAAGAAGCCGAAACGCAGTTCCCGGGAGTACAATGGGGAGCCGCTGAGCACAAGGAGAAGTACGAGGATAAGATTTCTCGTTCCTCCCCGGCCCATCCGCTATACCTCCGACTGCCACTTGAGGAAAGATTCGATGAATGGAGAAATCTCTCCATCCATGACTGCCTGGATATTCCCTATCTGCTCATTGGTCCTGTGGTCCTTCACCATGGTGTAGGGTTGGAACACATACGAACGGATCTGATTACCCCAGCTGATCTCCTTCTTCTCGACAGCATATTGCGCATGTTCAGCCTTGGCTTCCTGACGATAATATTCGTACAACCGGCTGGTAAGGAGTTTCATGGCCAATTCACGGTTCATATGCTGCGACCGTTCGTTCTGGCACGCAACGACTATCCCGGTTTTCAGGTGTGTGAGCCGTACGGCGGAATCGGTCTTGTTGACGTGCTGTCCACCCGCTCCACCGGAACGGTAGGTGTCCACACGCAGTTCGGACGGATCGATATTCACCTCGATGGTGTCCTCGATCACAGGTGATGCATACACGGAGGTGAACGAGGTGTGGCGACGCTTGTTGGCATCGAAGGGTGAGATTCGGACCAGCCGGTGCACTCCGGCTTCCCCTTGCAGGTATCCGTAGGCATATGCACCCTTGACTTGCATGGTGACGGATTTGACACCACCCTCGGCTTCGAGCAAGTCGACGATATCCACCTTGAATCCGTTGCGTTCGCACCAGCGGAGATACATGCGCATGAGCATTTGTGCCCAATCGCACGATTCTGTTCCGCCTGCCCCGGCATGGACCGAAAGGAAGCAATCGTTCTTGTCGTATTTTCCAGACAACAGCTTCTTCAATCTCAGCGGTTGATAGGTTTTTTGGATATCGAGTATCTGCTGGTCGACTTCTTCGGCTACCGAGGGGTCATCCTCGTCGGCATAGAGTTCCAACAATTCCGATACATCGTCTATTGCGTGGATCAGGTCTTCCCAGGGAACCAGGGAATCCTTCAATTCGTTCATCTCGGCAAACAACGCCTCTGCCCTCGACTTGTCGTTCCAAAAATCGGGAGCACCCGATTCCTGCTCGAGGGCAGTAATCCTGTTTCTCAATCCTTCGGAGTCAAAGACGCCTCCAGACATCGTAGGCTTCTTCTTTTATCGTATTGAACAGTTGTTGGTTCTGAATGGTCATGATTGCTCCTTGTTCGCTGTCGAGACACGTAAACGCCGTTCTATCCTAAAGCCGATGGTCCACTCCAACGACTCCTCGGGCAGCAGGTCGAAATCCCATAACGGAAGCACCTGCGTATATTCATACAATACTTCCATTCCCATCACTGTGGCAAGCTTTACCCGAAAATCATCCTTGTACAGGGTGAAACGGTTGTCGGAAGCGAAGGAAACGAGAGTCTTGTTCACATCGTCGGGAATCCTGAAATTCTTAAGGTTGGGGGCAACCACCCTCCCCTCGGCCAAGTTCCTGTTGCGGCTCTTCTCAACCGTATAGAGGGACACTTCCTGATGGTCCTTCATACCGATAGAAAGGTTCAGTTCGCTACCGAACAAACCTCTCGACCTGTGTTTGCCGATATTCCGTATGGAAAAATCGACGACAACCGTATGGGTTCTGAAGCGGTACCGCTTGGTCAATTCCAACGAGCCGAGTCCGAATGGAAGGTTCTCGAATTTGCATCGGGTTTGTATCTCGTTCTGGCTCCGGTCCACGACAGTCAAATCATATATATTCGAGCCGGCATCGTACGTTTGCCGTCCGAGGTGCTTGGCGTAGAATTCGATGCGGGCGTCATGTGGTAGGAACACATCGTTGAACGAGCGTTGGAAGGACCCGTCGCGGAGGGAAGGAAAGGACAAACGATCGGATTCGGCCGCATACCCGGTGAAGGTATCCCCATAATTCCAACCGGTGGGCAGATAGTTGATCTCGGCGAGGGTTCCACCCTTGGCATCGACGACAACCCCGATATTCCTGCCGATCCAAATCAACTCGTTGTGCCCATCGAAATCCAAATCCAGTTCCCTTGGGTAGGGAATTTCCTCGGAGGCGGCCAATATCTTCTCGGCCTCGTTCAGGTACCGGTACACATATTTGCGATAGGAGTTCCGGTAACATCCCCCCGTAGGATCGAGCACCAATGCTCCTCCGCTGGTGGCTTTCACCAAAAGCGACTCCACCCGTTTCTTCGTATCCTTGTTCTTCCGGTACAATTTTGCCAGATCAATCACATACAGGAGCCGGCCGTACAGATGGTTCAACTCCTCGTATTTGGTGAACATGTCGTTGTAGGAACCGAGGTCGAGCACGGAACTGTCCCGACCATACCATGCGCTTCCCAGGTAGCCACGATTTGAAATCGCTCCCGTAGGTATCGAGGAGAGCAGGACGGTATCCGAATCGGGAACCTTCGCCAGGCGATCCAATATCATTATGATCAGATCGATCGGTGGTGGTAGTCCCTGGTTGAGGGCGCAGCCTTGCAAAAGCCGGTCGAGGTTTATCATGACTGTCCTGTACATGTCGGATTCGTCGAAGGTCATCTTCAACAATGTTTCGGCGAACTCCTTGAATCCGCAGGTGGCGTTTCCCAGGGCTTCCACCATTGCATCGATCCTGTCATCGAACGGGAACACTTCTATCGTCTTTCCCAAATCCTGCATGACAAACGGTTCGGTCGCAACTTGGATCCCGTGCAACCGGTCATAGGATGATATGATCAACCGGTCGAGCATCCCCATTCCCATGGTGGAGACGAACGAGGGATTCCATATCTGGTTGTAGAACCAAGCGGTGCGCGCCCGTTTCCCAAAGCGTTTTCGAATGAGCGTGGTAGTGGATTCGAGTTGCGACGACCTGTCCTTGCCGGGAACGACTTGAAGCACCGGTTGTTGGTACGGTCCGGTCGCCAGTTCAACCTGTTCCTTTTTCACCAGATCGGCGATAAGCATATTCATCTCGGGGTGGTTCTGTTCGAACCACTCGAGGATGGAACCCGGAATGTAGACATGGATATGCAATTCCGGATGTTTGTAGATATAGGTGAGCAACGGTTTGTAGGCCTCGGTCAACGCCCGCTCCAACAAAGGAAGCGGGGTTCCCGGAGACAATTGACTGTATGCTCCCACTATCAAAGGCATATGTTACCGTGCTTCTACGATACATTTCGTCGGGCAAGCCTGTGCCGCGTCGGCGATTTGTGTCATGGGTTTGCCATAATCGATATCCGAGAGGAAATTGGTGACGGTACAGCCCGAATCGGGAAATTTCTTTTCACATATCTTGCAGGCTATACAGCCGACCTGACAGATTTTCCTCACCACCGGGCCAGGATCGTGGCTATTGCAGGCTATGGCATGCGAACCTCGGACGGGAATCATCCGAATCACCTTGGTCGGACAGACGAGCGTACATTTCAGACAACCGATACATGCATCGGGATCCACCGATACGTTGCCCTTCTCGTCCCGGTGTATGGCATTCGTAGGACAGACACGCATGCAGGAGCCCAAATGCAGGCATCCGTATTTGCATGAGCTCTCACCCTGGAACAGCATATGGGCTGCACTACAGTCCTCGATACCCTCATATCGGAAGTCGCGCTTGGTCAATTCGTTGTTTCCGCGGCAATGGACAAAGGCTACCATTCGTTCACCGGCACCACCATCGGCGATTCCGAGAATCTTGGAGACCAATGCGGACGTCTTGGCCCCGCCCGGGGAACACAATCCGTTCTGGGCTTTGCCGGAAGACAGCGCACTCGCATACCCCGAACAACCGGGATACCCGCACGCTCCACAGTTGGCACCAGGAAGAATCGCAAGTATGTCCTCGGCCCGCGCATCTTTCTCAACCGCGAATTTCTTCGCAGCCAAGGCAAGACCCATCCCGAGCAGAAGTCCCAACGAAGCTATGATCAAAAATGCAAACAATATATTCATAAATCGATTACCCCAGAAGATTAGTCAAAAGTGCTTTGTCGAATGCCATGAAGGCCAAGGCCATCAGGCCACCGGAGATGAATGCAATGGGCACGCCCTTGAAAGCCTTTCTCACCGGATGCAAGTCCATGCGCTCACGGATGTTGCTCATAAGGACCAGCGCCAATGTGAAACCGATCCCCGCTGCGATTCCCGCACTGAAGCTCTCCATGAGGTTGTATCCCTCGGTGATATTCATGATGGCGATACCGAGTACCGCACAGTTGGTGGTTATCAATGGCAGGAAGATACCCAGAGCCTGATACAGTGCCGGAGAGTTCTTCTGTATGATCATTTCCACGAATTGGACCAATGCCGCGATAACCAGGATAAAGGACAATGTCTGCAGATATGCCAGGTCCAAGGGCAACAACAACAGGTTGTAGACCAACCAGGTGATGATGGAGGCGATACCCATGACGAACGTGACCGCCATACCCATACCGATTGCGGATTCGCTGTTCTTCGAGACACCGATGAACGGACAAAGCCCAAGGAATTGGGTGAGAATAAAGTTGTTTATGAAAATATAGGTAATGAAGATTGCTACATAAGCCATGATGCGTTACCCCCTCTTCCTGTTTGCATTCCACTCGAAGAATGCCTTGAGATATCCCATGAGCAGCAACGCTCCGGCAGCCAAGGTCAATACACGTACCGGGTAGGTATAGAACAGGGGAATCTCAATGACACCATCGAAACCACCCATAGGAAGCAATGTGATGGTTCCTGCGCCAAAGACTTCACGGATGAACGCGATCAACGTCAAGGCCATGGTGAACCCCACACCCATTCCCACACCATCGAGAAAAGAATCGAAAACCGTATTCTTGTTGGCGAATGCCTCAGCACGGCCAAGGATGATGCAGTTGACGACAATCAACGGAAGAAAAATTCCAAGTGCTTGGTAGATCGAGGGAGCGAACGCATGCATGACCATTTCCACAATGGTGACGAATGCGGCGATAATCACGATGTACGAGGGAATACGAACACTGTTGGGAATGATATTCTTCAACATCGAAATGAAGATATTGGAAAATACCAGTACAAAGATTACGCTCAGACCCATACCGATGCCGTTGATCACCTGTGTGGTTACTCCGAGGGTCGGACAGAGTCCCAGCATGATGATGAATACCGGATTCTCCTTGAAAAAGCCCTTGGTCAGGACTTGCATTCTTTCTGTTGCCATTACTTGCCTCCCAATGACTTCACAAAGTCGGATCCGTACGCAATGCTTTTCGCAACCCCAGTAAAGGTTACTGTCGCACCGCTGATACTATCGGCATCGCTTTTCTCCAAGGCATCCTTCTTTTGCGGGACAGCAGCAGTACCGCCTGTGCCTTGGAATTTCTCCATGTACGAGGGAACCTCTGCCTTTTTGCCCAATCCCGGCGTCTCGGCATTTGCCAAGAGACGCGCATCGATCACCTCGCCGGTGATAAGATAGCTGGCCATGATCGTCATGGTACCGCCATACCCGACTCCGTTGAGTTGGAGGATATAGCCTGCAACCGATCCGTCTGTATTGTTCAGGGCATGTATTGCCGCCACCGACGCATCCCCCGTCTCGGTATCGGAGTCGCCCAAGGCGAATCCACCGGATACTTCAGTGAGGGCATTCTGGATTACCTGCAGTTCGTACGCTGCGATCTTTGGCGCGGTGACTGCATTCACCATGGCCAATGCCGTCGCTGCGATAGCCGCGATGAGCGAAAGTGTTATGCCAACCCGTGCAAACTGTCTCATGCTTTCGCCTCCTGTTTCTTGGGCTCCTTGATTGTCTCGCCAAATCGTTTAGGCAGCACATACCGGTCGATCATCGGAACAAAGATGTTCATGAGTATGATCGCCAATGATACCGATTCGGGAAGGGAACCGAAAAATCGCAGCAGGAATGCGAAGAATCCGATTCCAACACCGAATATGACCATTCCCTTGTGGGTCGTGGGGCTTGTGACCATGTCCGTGGCCATGAAGAATGCTCCCAGGATCATACCGCCGCTGAACAATTGCAGCACAAAATCTCCCTGGAAGAGACCGAGTCCGTTGCGGACTCCGCCGAACAGCCATGCCAATATGCTGAACGTCGCGAGAAACGACACGGGAATATGCCAGGTGATGATCTTCTTGACCATAAGGTAGACCGCACCGGCAATCAACAGGAATGCAGATACCTCGCCGATACATCCGGCGATATTTCCAAAGAAGGCATCCACCGTATAGGGAGAAAGTCCGATACCCAATGTCTGTTGGAACCAGGAACTCACCGAACCGGCGAAGGAGGTGAACGGATATCCCGTCTCGGCCAGGACACCGGCTGACGACAAGCCGTTGACAGTTCCCTCGCCTATGGCAAGTTTGATCTCGGTGAGGACTGTCGCCGAACCGATTGCGTCGACCGTCGCAAGTGTGCGTGGCATGCGGTAGGAGTTCATGAGTCCCGTAAATGAGAAGAACACGAAGACACGTCCGGCAAGCGCCGGGTTGATCCAGTTGGCACCCAGTCCGCCGAAAGTCCATTTGACTACGAAGATCGCGAAAGCCGAAGCAATCACCGGGACGGCAAAAGCCGCATCCGCAGGCATGTTCATACCGACCAGCAATCCGGTGAGGAACGCGGAGCCATCCAATATGGTCTTGGGATTGTTTCCCTTCATGTTCAATAGGTATTCCACAAGTACCGCCGTCGCTATCGAAACGAGCAGGATCGCCAACGCCCTGAAGCCGAATACGTAGACACCCCAGAGGGCTGCCGGTGTCAATGCTATCGAGACATCCCACATGATCGATGCCGTACTCGAGCGGGCATGGAGATGCGGCGACGATGAAACTATTGTCTTTGGTACGTCCATTTACTTCCTCCCCAATCTTTTGCCAAGTTTCATTCCGTGCACCAAAGGCAAATGCGCCGGACAAGAATACGAACAGCACCCGCATTCCTTGCAATCCATGAGATTCATTCCCATGGCCTCCGCATAGAGGCGGTTGTCGATCAACCGGTACAATTTTGTCGGCTGCAACCCCATCGGGCACGCCGCAACACAACGTCCACACGAGATACAGGGAGTCTGGGGAGCTTTCATGGCTGGACTATTGTCCAGGGCAAGTATCCCGCTGGTTCCCTTTATCACCGGGATCTGGTCGTCTTGGAATGAGAAGCCCATCATGGGGCCACCCGATATGTATTTGTCGGGCTCGTGGGCCACTCCACCGGCGTATGCGATAAGGTCCGCCACCTTGCTTCCCAACAAGACACGGAGATTCCGTTTTGTCGACATGGCTTCACCACTGACCGTGACCACACGCTCGACAAGCGGCTTGCGAAGCGCGACGGCTTCGTAGATCGCAAACGAAGTCCCGATATTCAAGACCACAGCCCCTACGTCCAGCGGAAGTTTTCCCGATGGAATCTCGCGATTGATGGTAGCCTTGAGCAGCTGCTTTTCATCACCCTGTGGATATTTCACCTTCAACGGGGTTACGGTTATCGGATAGCTGTTGGAGGCGATCACCTGCCGCAACGTTTCGATCGCATCCTTCTTGTTGTTCTCCACACCTATTATGATACGCTTGGGTTGGGTAATCTTGGCCACTATCATGATGCCGCGCAATACCAGGTCGGCCTGCTCCAGCATGAGCCGGTGGTCCGCGGTAAGATAGGGTTCGCACTCGACACCGTTGACAACCAATGCATCGACCGACTTGCCTTTGGGAACAGCCAACTTGACATGCGTCGGGAATGTCGCGCCACCGGTTCCGACGACTCCCATATCCTTTATAATCGCCAACATCTCCTGCGGCGAAAGCATATCGTACGGTTGCTCTGGCCAATTCCCGAGCGGATTCTCGGCATCGGGAACGATAACGAAGGCCTCTGTGACGACACTGTTCGCCAAGGTCACCTTCTTGATATCTGCAATCGTACCGTTCACAGGCGAGTGGATGTCGGCGGAAATAAAGCTTGATGCCTGGCCGATCTTTTCGCCGGCGACTACGGTATCGCCCTTTTGTTTCAACGGTGTTGCCGGTGCTCCGAGATGCTGTGAAAGCGGAACTATCAATTCGGCAGGTACAGGCAACCGTTCGATTGCCATGCCGTTGCTCAATACCTTTTTATCGTCGGGATGAACTCCACCCTTCCTGAATGTCGGTATTCTCTCCATTCCGTGGTACTCCTTTGTGATCAAGACACGATAAAACCTCTCCCCGTGGAGGGGGATTTGTGGGGTTCTCGTTCAAACGTCTTCATATATTATAGGAAAAACAGTATAACAGTAAATATGAACCGCATATTCCGTTATGCTTTTTGGAAATTAAAAGGAGTAAAAGTCTTTGCTTTGGTCGGTCGAAGCGGCACAGGCAAGAGTTTTCGCTCCAAATTGGTAGCAGAGAAGCATAATATCGAACTCATCATAGATGACGGACTACTCATTAGAGGTGATAGGATCATCGCTGGACGATCGGCCAAACGGGAACAGAACTTCCTGACGGCAGTCCGTACGGCCTTGTTCGATGAGGACGACCACCAGCGGGAGACCATGACGGCATTGCAAAACGAGAAGTACCACCGGTTGTTGATTATCGGAACCTCTGAAAAAATGGTCCATAAGATTGCCGCCCGCTTGAAGTTGCCGGAACCGGAAAAGATCTTCCGCATCGAGGATATCGCTTCGAAGGAAGAAATAGAAATGGCCATGCGTATCCGGTTTTCCGAGGGCAAACATGTCATTCCGGTTCCTTCCATAGAGATAACAAGGAACTACCCCCAGATTGTCTACGATTCGATGCGGGTATTCTTCAAGAACAAGTCGAAGCTTCCCTGGATGAAGCATCAGGTATTCGAAAAGACCATTGTGCGCCCTGAATTCAGCAAATACGGTAAGATCACCATGAGCGAGGCAGCCCTCACCCAAATGGTGATCCATTGCCTCGATGAATTCGACAACATGATCAAGGTGAAGAAGGTTGCCATGAAGGTCGAACCGGAAGGATACAATCTGACGGTTAAGCTTCGGGTACCGATCAAGCACCAGATTTCCACCACTTTGGCGGAACTGCAGGAATATATCGCCGATTCATTGGAGAAATACGGCGGTATTTTCGTCTCTGGAGTGAATATTGAAATCGAGGAATGGGCTTGAGTCTAGTGTACTGAGGCAGGTGGTTCCGGTTTCACATGGACAGCACTTGTCGCAGCCTTGGGCTTCCTTCTCCTCCGGTTCTTGTTGGAGGTGCTGGAGGGACCGCTCTTTACTGGAGCTGCGACCGCAGTCGCCGTAGCTTTCTTGCCTTTTCTTGGCATATCCCCATGCTTTTGCGGCTTTGCCCGGAACCCGGGTTTTCCCGGTTGCCGTACAGGCCGTCTGGCACGAAGACAATTTTTGGGAACAGCTGTTCCCGCTTCTTCCAAAATGATGACTGCGGCGCGTTCAACATCATAATTCGGTGGCGTCAACGGACTGATCAATGTCTTGACCTGTCCGAAGACTTCCTTGAAGGATTCCTCCGGCGTGAGTTCCGTCGGCGAGACACTCATGATCGGTTTGACCAAAGCCACCAGCATCTGCCCCTTCACCCCCTCATCAAGCGCTTCATCCGATTCCTTCAATTCCCGAATCCGTTCGTCCAATACCTGCAAGGATGCGTATACTTCGTTAAGGCGTGAAAACACACTGACACAGGGCAACAGGTATACCAACAATTTGAATCGTTGCAGCTCGGAGATGATCTTCGCCGAATCACCGGATGAGAGAATCTTCGAGACTTCCTCTGTCAGCCGGGAACTGGAAACACGGGCCAGTTCGTTGGCACTCCTCTTGATAGCCCGCTTCACATCGAACTGCAAGGCAAATCCGGTGGTAACCGAATATTTCACGGCACGTATCATTCGGACCGGATCCTCAGAGAAGGACGCAGGCAAGGGAAGTATCGAGCGGACCCGCTTCTTCTTGAAATCGGCCATGGCATTGTTGAAATCGAGCAGTTGTCCATCGGTAGGGTCGTAATAGAGCGAGTTGATGGTAAAATCACGCCGTTTGGCATCTTGCTCCACATTTCCATAGATGGAGGACCCTTCCTCGATTCCGTCCTCTCCGGACCGGAATGTGGAGACCTCAAGGATCTTGTCCTTGAATACCAGATGGACCAGCTTGAACCGTTTGCCTATGATCCGGGCATTCCAAAAGATCTTCTGCACCTGGCGTGGTGATGCGGAAGTGGAGATGTCGAAATCCTTCGGTTTACGTCCCAACAACAAATCCCGTACAGCACCACCGACAACATATGCCTCGGCCCCGGACTGTTTCAATTTGCGGACAGCCCACACGGCGTCGAGGTCGATATTTCGGGAGTCGATCCCATGTTCCTTGGCAGAATAGATATCGGCCACCGGCACATTCGACCCATCGTGATCTTTCTTATAACGTTTCAGCATCAGTGCACACCATCCGGCTTATTGCAGTTTCCCGGGGATTTGTTTACACTACATTGTGTATACCATCTCATCCAAAAATGCAACAGGAGCTGTTTCGCATGATTCAACCTAAAGTACTCAAAGGCTTCAGGGATTCAGTCCCTTCACAAGAAATCATCAAAAAACAGGTTATATCTACATTGGAAAGGGATTTTTCCCTTCACGGATTCGTTCCCATCGACACTCCTGTGCTCGAATATACGGAAGTACTGCTCGGCAAGGGAGGTGGAGAAACTGACAAGCAGATATTCCACTTCGCCGACAATGGTGGTAGGGATGTCGCGCTCCGTTTCGATCTGACCGTTCCTTTCGCACGTTTCATGGCAGGACATCTGAACGAGTTGGCCCTCCCCTTCAAGCGATTCCACATAGCCAAGGTATGGCGGGGAGAGAATCCCCAGAAAGGTCGGTTCCGTGAATTTTTCCAATGCGATTTCGATATCGTGGGCATTGACAGCGCCTATGCCGATGTCGAGATCCTCACCATGATGCACAGCGCGCTCTCCTCCCTTGGGTTGCACAGATTCTCCATTCGGGTTGCCCATAGGGGATTGTTCAACGCCTTCCTATCGCATATCGGGTGCCTCGGGCAGTCGGTCGAAATCCTTCGGACGGTCGACAAGCTGCGCAAGGTGGGAGCTGCACAAGTGGAAATCCAACTGCAGGAGATCACCAAATCCCACGATGCGGCATCGGCAATACTTGCCTATATCAATGCCGAATCTTCGGACGATCCGCTCAAGACGCTGTCGGTCCTCTCGAATCTGGCTGGAGACGAGCAGGAGCACACACACAGGATGCGGACGATTTTCTCCATGCTGGGACAGTTGGGAATCGCCGAAAGATTCTCGATCGATCCGTCGATCACACGCGGACTCGATTATTATACCGGAGTCGTATACGAGACCTTCCTGGATGATCTGCCCGAAATCGGATCCATCTGCTCGGGGGGAAGATACAATGATCTCGCTTCCCTTTATACGAAGGAACATTTGCCGGGTGTCGGCTCATCGATCGGATTGGACCGCTTGCTAGCGGCGTTGGAAGAGTTGGACAGCCCCCTCATACAGGATGTCGCAAGCAGCGATGTCATCATTCTGAATCAAAACGAAAACCATCGTTACCACTACCACCGCTTTGCCGCACAATTGCGCGAATCGGGTGTCCGCTGCGATGTGTACCTTGCCGACAAGAAGCAAGTTGCGCAGTTCAAGTACGCCGAGCAGAACCGCATACCGTATGCCATCCTCTTCAATGAGGAGGACTTGTTGCGCGGAACCTGCACGTTACGCCATTTGGCCACACGCAACGACCTGCCGGCCCTTACGCTTTCCCAGGTAGTGGAGAACATTGAAAGGAACCGCTAGTGTTCACCATGACACATCTTCCGGTGTACCAACACCGGCAGGAGATTCTGGATGCGCTTGGAAAGAACCAAGTCATCGTCGTCGAGAGCCCGACCGGATCGGGCAAAACCACCCAGATTCCCCTTATTCTCCATGAAGCCGGCTACACCGCTGAAAAAGTGGTCGGTGTCACACAACCAAGACGTATCGCCACCCTGTCCGTATCGGAGTTCATAACCCGACAGCTCGACGCCGAAACGGGATACGTGGGATACAAGATGCGTTTCAGCGATACCACCGACAGGTCCACACGGATCAAGGTGATGACCGACGGTATTCTCCTGATGGAGCTGAAAGCCGATCCATTGCTTTCAGCCTATTCTGTCATGCTTGTCGACGAAGCCCACGAACGCAGCCTCAATATCGACTTTGTCCTCGGGCTACTCAAACATGTGTTGGAACAACGGCCGGATTTCAAGGTTATCGTTTCGTCTGCGACTATCAATACCAAAATTTTCAGCGATTACTTCGACCAGGCACCGATAATTAGCATCGATGCACGCATCCATCCGGTCGATATCGTCTACCGGCCATTGAAACATCAGGAAGACCGCAACGAGATATTCGAGACGATTGTCGCGGTCGTAGGCAAGCGTATGCAGGAATCGCGTGGAGATATGCTCGTATTCCTACCCGGAGAATTCGATATCAAGACCTGCATGCAGTATCTCCAGCAGGCCCCCTTCCACAAGAAACTCCTGGTCATGCCATTGTTCGGCAGACTATCCAAGGAGGAGCAGGAGCTCGTATTCATCCCGACACCCGCTGGAAAAACCAAGGTCGTCGTCGCGACGAATATTGCGGAGACCAGTGTTACGATAGACGGGATCACCACCGTCATAGACTCGGGGATTGCCAAGATAAACTACTACAACCAGAAGAATTTCACCTCCTCGTTGATCAGTCTACCGGTCAGCCGCAGTTCCTGCGAGCAACGCGCGGGAAGAGCCGGCCGAACAGCTCCCGGAGTGTGTGTCCGCCTGTACCAGAAGGGAGATTTCACCACACGGCAACAGTTTGGACTTGAAGAGATACTGCGCACCGACCTTTCCGAAGTCGTCCTGAGAATGAGTGAATTGGATATCTACGATTATGAGCACTTTCCATTCATCACACGACCCAAGGCGAGCGCGATAGCAAGTGCTGAACAGACATTGAAATTCATCGGGGCAATCGACTCCGGGCGGCACCTCACCACCATAGGCGAGCACATGGTGCGGTTCCCGCTGCTGCCCCGGCATGCACGGGTGATAGTCGAAGCCATGTTGCGTTATCCCTCGGTGCTGGAAGAGGTCATAATAGCCGTGGCTTTCCTATCCTCCAAGACTCCCTTCATACTGCCTCCAGGTTTGGAGGACGAGGCCCGCAAGGCCCACCAGTCCTTCAATTCCGAAGAAGGGGATTTCGTTTCGTACCTCACCATCTACCGGCATATCCGCAGTCTCCCCTCGAACGAGGCACGGGAGGCATACTGCAGGAAGAAATATCTCGATTATCCCTCTATGGCCGAGATCCACCACGTGACAGAGCAGTTGTCGCAGATAGTCTCCGACATGGGCTTCCCCATCTCCAGCGGCGGAACCATGAAGGACTACATGTGCTGCCTCGCCTCCGGACTATTGCAGTTCGTATGCATCAAGGCAAACAGGAACATGTACAAGTCCCTCACCACCGACCAGATATTCATCCATCCCGGTTCGGCGTGGTTCAAGGATTTGCCCCAGTTCCTCTTGGCGGGGGAAATTGTGCAGACCAGCAGGATGTACGCACGTACCGTTTCACCTCTCAAGAAGGAATGGCTGGATATCATTTCAGGTGATCTGAGACAACGGCTCATGGGTATGCGCGGTCCGGATGCCAAGACAGGGAAGAAGGAACGTCTGGAACGCAGGGAAGAACGCACATCGAAACAGGATGGCGAATTCTTCACCCTGTATACACGCGACTACAAGCTCATCAATGTTCCCAAGGGCAACCGGAAGGTTGTGGTCATACCCTTGGCGGACCTTCCGCTCCTCGCCTCGGCACATGCAAGCGCCGCCAGACGGGTGAAGAACATACCTGCGACGGTAGAATTCCAGGGACAGTACATCCATTTCGGAGACAAATTGTTCTCTATCCTTGAGTTGAATGGAAAATTGGCTCCAGATAAGGGAATCCTCGATAGTCCACCCACAGGAATATTCACGGCCGACCAGCCGAGATTGTTGATCGACAACCTCGATTGGATACTGGCCTTCAGCAGGATAAGGAAGAAAACGCACCAGCTGGGATTCGTGCAACTGGATACCCACAGCAACGGCACCTATCGCTTCAGCAGCACCAGGAATTGTTTCGAGGCACTGGATTCCTCCTTGTACGCGCTTGGACAACTGGTCGATGAGATCGATGGAAAAGCGTACCCGCAAGAATTGCGTCTGGCTAAGAAACAGTTCGAGAAGTTGCTCCGATCATTCGATTCCTGACACCGGTAGCGGCAATAATCGGCCGAACTTGTCCGGTTCAGGAAACAAGTTCGGCTATCAGCTGTGCAGCCAAGGGCCGCAGGACATGCTCGCCTTGGCCTGCCATGAGTACAAACCTGACATTCGATCCACGTTTTTTCTTGTCGCTTTCCAGAGCGGCCATGAAGGCGGGGACGTCCGAGACTTTCCCCTGTATCTCAAATCCATATCCGGTGAAGAGGAGGCTGTATCTGCGGGCAAAGTCGGCTTGGGTTATTCCCTCGGCGACACCAGCCTGCAAAGCCCTGACGACGCCCCACGCAACCGCTTCGCCATGCGACCAGGTGCTCAGGTTCCCGACCGACTCCAAGGCATGGGCGAACGTGTGTCCCAGGTTCAGTGCATCACGGATTCCCTGCTTTTCTGTAGGGTCCCGCTCGATATACCGGCGTTTTACGGCAAGCGAGGCCATGATCATCTGTTCCAATACGCCAGCACCACGTTTCAGTATCGGTATCCGATTGTCGGATAGGAATGTTGCCAACGCGTCGTCGGGACTCAATACGGCATGTTTGAGCACCTCGCCGAGTCCATTGCGGAATTCGGCATCCCCAAGGGTATCGAGCGCCTGTGCACAGACGAATACTTCTTTGGCAGGGTAGAACGTACCCACCAGGTTCTTTGTACCCAGCAGGTCTATCGCAGTCTTGCCGCCCAAGGAAGCATCCACCATGGACAACAACGTCGTGGGCACGAGGCTTACGGCACATCCGCGCATATAGATGGAGGCGGCGAATGCTGTCATATCGCAGACCACACCACCCCCCACAGCCAGGAACTTGCTGTCCCTGGCGAGTCCGCGTTCCTTTGCAGCCGAGACAATTCGCTCTATGCTGGTCCAATTCTTGGAGGCTTCTCCACAAGGGAGTATCACAACCTGCAGATTTTTAGGGAGAAATTGCCGGGTGTTGGTATCGCATACCCAAAGCACGGACCGTGCCGCATCGGAGTGCATCCGCACGATTTCATCGATCGAATCGACTGAGACTACCTGCGTGACATGTTGGCCCAAGGTACAGCTGAATAGGTTTCGCATAGTTTGTTATACTCCGAATGGCGGTGGTCGACAAGTCGCCTTATTGCAAAATACATCGTTTTAGCCCATGATACAGCTATGATTCCACAGTACTTCGATTGGGCCGCGACCTCTCCCATGAGCGACAGGTCACTTGATATCTATGTCGAGACGGCAAAAACATATAGGGGCAATCCGTCCTCCTTGCATAAGGAAGGAAAGGATGCCGCGCGGTTCCTACAGCAGGAACGCGACAAGACCGCCCGGTTGCTGGGTGCGTCGCCAAGACAAATCGTCTATACCGGTGGCGCTACCGAAAGCAATGCCATTGTATGCAATTCCCTCTTGTGGCGTCGCACGCCCGGTAGGATAATCATCAGTGCGATCGAGCACGATTCGATTTTGCAATACCGGCACCTGTTCGAATCCAAGGGGTTCGATGTCGTGTTCGTCCCTGCTCCCGGCGGGTATGTGAACCCCGCTGATATCGCCGGAAAACTCACCGGAAACACCAATATGGTCTGTGTCATGCTGGTGAACAACGTCCTGGGGACTGTGCAGGATATCAATGGGATCGCATACGCTATCCGTACATTCCAGTCTACCACCGGCAGGCCAATCCACTTCCACTGCGATGCGGTGCAGGGAATCGGAAAAATGCAGGTGGACGTATCGTCGCTCGATATCGATTCGGCTTCGTTCAGTGCCCACAAGTTCCAAGGTCCCCGCGGTACCGGCATACTGTATCAACGTGGCGAGACACTCCAGCCGCTTTCGCGTGGTGGTGGACAAGAGCTGGGTCTTCGTGCGGGTACGGAACATGTCGCGGCGATCGCAGCCATGAATGCGGCATTGGAGGAGACCCTCTCCAATCTGGATGACCGTCTGGCCCATGCCAACGTTTTGAGACGGGTGTTCGAACAGGAGCTTGCCCGTTTCGCCACCATTTCCCTTATCAGCCCCCCTGCTGACGGAATGGGGGAGATGGTACCGAACATATGCACTATCGCGGTGGAAGGGATACCTTCCGAAGTGTTTACCCGCATCCTGTTCGAAAAAGGTTTTTGTGTTTCAAGCGGATCGGCATGTTCGAACAACACACCGAAGAAAGGCGCGACCCTTTTGGCAGCATGCCAAGTATCGCCAGACAAAGCATCTTCGGCGATTCGGATATCCTTCGGTTACGATACCACTGAAGATGAGATCAGGATGCTGGCGCAGACTATTGGAAAAGAATCCCAAACCATGGGAAGGTTGACAAGGAGACGATAGATGGAGATGACGTTATATCTGGTCAGGTTGGGTGAGATCTCGCTCAAGGGTCAGAATCGCGATTTTTTCGAACGCAAGCTCAAGGACAATATTAAATACAAGTTGCGCCCCTACCGCAGCCGCTTCACCAAACAGAAGGGACGGTTGTTTATCGAGGTGGATGCGGCAGCCCCCGAAGAGTTGGTCAGACATGCGATCTCCACATCGTTCGGGGTCGTCGGATTCTCGAAGGCGCTGAAATGTGCCAAGAACATGGAGGCGGTCAGCAAAGCCGCGGCGACGTTGACATCGCGACCATCTTTCCTGGATGGTGTGCAGACGTTCAAGGTGGAGACTGTCCGTGCCGATAAGAAGTTCCCCATGCAATCGTATGATATTTCCGGCCAGTTGGGATATGAGATACTCACGGCTAACCCTCAGTTGAAAGTGAACGTGAGGCAACCGGACCGTATCCTCCATGTCGAGATCCGTGACCACGCGTATTTGTACGCATCGCCGGAACCGGGTCCCGGAGGATTGCCGGTGGGCACGGCAGGGCGTGGGATGCTCATGCTTTCCGGGGGAATCGACAGTCCTGTCGCCGCCTACCGCATGGCCAAACGTGGACTGCGTCAGGAAGCGGTCTATTTCCACGCCTACCCCTATACATCGGACGAAGCGAAGGAAAAGGTCGTCTCGCTGGCCAAGATCCTGAGTCCCTACTGCAGCGGCATCACATTGCACGTCGTTCCCTTCACCGATGTCCAGCTCCATATCAAGACCCACAGCCATGAGGAGGAGAATACCCTGCTCATGCGTGCTTGCATGATGCGTATCGCCAATGCATTGGCAAAAAAGCGGAATTGTCTGGCGATTGTAACCGGCGAGTCCTTGAGCCAAGTAGCTTCCCAAACCCTTGAAAGCCTTGCCTTCACCAACAGCATGTCGGATCTTCCGGTATTCAGGCCGCTCGTTGGTATGGACAAGGGAGAAATCGTAGTCACCAGCAGGATGATCGGAACGTACGAGACTTCGATTCTTCCCTATGAGGATTGCTGCACGATCTTCAGTCCCAAGCACCCGTTGGTTCGACCGGAAAAGGACCGGCTCACCGAGGTATACGATAGTATGGGAATCGAGGCGTTGCTGGACCAGGCAATCGAGGATGCCGAGGTGTTTGCCTTATGAGGACGAGCCTGTCGCGGCCGGACAGGTTGCGCAGGCTGCGCTCGACGCTTCCTTGCTTCCCCCCGATTTCTTGGTATCGGTACAATAGAATCCACTACCTTTGAAAATTACGGAACTCAAGCCGAACACTCGTCGTATGTGACCCGAGCACTCTGGACATTCCGTCAACGGATTGTCGCGCATGCTTTGCTCCACTTCAAAGTGGTGGTTGCAGGAATCACATTCATATTCATAGATAGGCATTACCGTTTCTCTCCTGTTGTCAATGCTGCCAGCGACCCGAACATCGTCGAGAAAGCCGAGTACTGTTCCTCGGAAAGTTCCATGCCGTTGATATGCACAGCATTGTCTTCCAATATGAACAAATTCGTCAAATCCCCGAGTGGTTCCTTGTTTCGCCGTTTGTCTGAAATATACGAACTTTTCAACAAAATGGAAAGGGAGTTGGCCAATTTCGGGCTCTTCATGGTAACGATGCCGCCCAAAGTCATGCCCTTTTGTTCCTGTTCCTCGATAACCAGAACCATTGAATCGGTCTGTGCGAGGACTGATTGCGGAATTGCGAGACCGATTTCCATCATTGCCTTTGGACTTCCGATATAAAACCCGAACAAGGACTTCGCCATGCGGTCGGCCAAGGCCGCGGGAATCCGGGTGGTCCTGTGCTTGTAGGTTGTCTCGTATGCCTTCATGTAGTTGTCGCTGGCAAAAAGCAGCAGGCCATTTTTCGGTGCATAGACATCGAGTCCCAACCATTCGTTGCGATAATAGCGGATTTTCCCCTCTTCCACCTTATCCCAGGCTTCGTCCCACAACAACATGGAGTTGGTGAGGAATGCTGGAATATTGCCCTCCACGCCACCATAGTACTCATATGACCCCAGCTCGTCTGCCTGCACCACCCCATCGGACTCGGCGCGTCCACTCGGGTCGTACAAGGTGACGGAAAGCCGGTCGATGCGGGAAAGCAGAGTGGCGAAAGAACTGTCCTGGACGGAAAACGATCCAGGCAATTTCTCCGGGGCCCTGGTATCGACTGTCACGACGATTTCCCCAGGGTTGCCCATTGCCTGGAAATACTGCTCTTTTACGAACGGAGACCGGTGTACGCAAGATGTCAGGAGCATCATGACGGCTAGCCCAAGCAGGACAACCTTCCTTTTGCCTGGAATCTTGCATTTCACCGGATTACTCCTTCGTCGCGTGGATCCGTGCTACCGTGTCTCCACAAGGAACTTCAACAGCTTCGGCATGGTCGGTCAGTTGCGCATCCGCAGCCAAGGTTTCCCGGGCGATATAATCGCCGAATACCGCAAAGGCCTCGGCTATCAACTCGTCCCCGTACACATGCAGATGTATACGGTCGGAGACATCGAATCCCAGTTCCTTGCGAAGATTCTGCACTGCCCTCACAATATCCCGAGCAATACCTTCCAAAAGCAATTCATGCGAAATCTTCGTATCGAACCCAACCGTCAGCTGCCCTTCGTTGAGAACCTTCATGTCCTCCATCTCGGAACGCTGTACGATCACATCGTCGAGTCCTATGGTGATCTCACCTGCCGCGTAGGAGATTGTCACACTGCCACCGTCGAGCAGCGAAGCGATCGTCTCGCTTGGAAGCTGCTGGATCTTCGCGGCGACGTCCTTCATGTGTTTTCCCAACTGGCTGCCGAGCACCTTGAAATTTGCCTTCGCCTGGTAGGAGACCAACCCGCTTTCGTCGGCCTGGATCGAGATCTCCTTCACATTGAGTTCCTCTTCGACGATCGCTTGCATGGAGGCGAGGATCGCACGTTCCTCGGCATCCCTGTTCACCAGGAACAGACGCTTCAACGGTTGCCGTATCTTCAGGTTGTGCACACTGCGGAGCGATCGGCCCATGGTGATCGCTTGCCTGGTAAGGGCCATCTTCTTCTCGAGATCGAAATCGCGTTGGGCGGAGTCGCAGGCCGGAAAATCTCCCAGATGGATCGATTCGGGCATCTCCGGGGTCTTGAGATTCAAATAGATCTCATCCGTGGTGAACGGTATGACAGGAGCAGCCACATGTACGACTGTCATGAGTACCCGATACAGCGTGTCATAGGCCATCTTCTTGTCGATATCGTTCTCGGATCGCCAGAATCTCCGTCTGCTTCTACGGATATACCAATTGTTCAACGAATCGAGGAACGAGACGATAGCCGAACACGCACGCTGGGTCTCATAATTGTCCCAAGCCTCGGTGACTTCGGCGACCAATGCTTCGCTGGAGGATACGATCCAGCGGTCCATGGGATTGTCCAGCTTGTCGAACGATGTGCCGGACGGTTCGTAACCGTCGATATTCGCGTAGGTCACGAAGAACGAATAGGCGTTCCACAATGGTATGATGAGCGTCTTGAGGACTTCCTTCACACTATCTTCGGAGAACTTGAGATCCTCGGCACGGGTGACCGCACTGTTCATCAATGCGAAACGCAATGCGTCGGCACCGTATTGGTTTACGATATCCATGGGGTCGGAATAGTTCTTCAGCGACTTGGACATCTTCTTACCGTCGACATTGAGGACAATACCATTGGTCACACAATTGTAGAAGGCGGGTTTGTCGAAGAGCGCCGCACCAAGGATAACCAGGGTATAGAACCAGCCACGTGTCTGGTCCAAGCCCTCGCAGATGAAGTCCGCAGGAAAATGCTCCTCGACGAACTCCTTGTTCTCGAACGGATAGTGGTTCTGGGCATAGGGCATGGAGCCCGATTCGAACCAACAGTCCAATACGTCGGGAATGCGGCGCATGGTACCTTTTCCATCGGGACTCGGCCAAGTGATGTCGTCGACAAAATGCTTGTGCAAGTCGGTGACCCGCACCCCGCTCTTCTCCTCCAGCTCATCGATGGATCCGATGACTTCGATATGGTCCGAGCCATCGCATTTCCATACGGGAATCGGATTGCCCCAGAACCGGTTGCGGCTGATCGCCCAGTCGCGTGCCCCTTCGAGCCATTTGCCGAAACGGCCGTTCTTCAAATGTCCGGGCATCCAGGTGATCTGGTCGTTGGCCGCAAGCATGGAAGTCTTGAGTTTGGTAACATCGACATACCAGCACGCCATGGCACGATAGATCAGCGGCTTATGGGTACGGTAGCAGAACGGATAGCTGTGCAGGTAATTTTCCCGCTTCACCAGCTTCCCGTTCTCCTTCAACCATTTGATGATCGACGGATCGGCATCCTTGACGAACACACCTTCGAACAGGGGAACCTCGCTGGTGAACTTGCAATCGTCGTCTATCGGACAAACAACGGGTATACCGGTACCTTTCAGTACCTGGTAATCGTCCTCGCCGAAGCCAGGTGCGGTATGTACGATTCCACAACCGTCCTCGACCGTCACATAGTCGCCCAAGACAGTCAGGAACGCCCCCTCCTTCCTCAAGTGGGCAAAGAAGGGGAACAACGGCTCGTAACGCATACCGGCGAGCTCGGAACCCTTGTAGGTCTCCACAATCTCGTAGGAGGCGGGATCCTGGTAGTAGTTCTGCAGCCGGTCCTTTCCCAGGATATAGTGTACCTGCTCGGCAATATCCTTCACCTTCACGTAGTCGATTTCGGGTCCGAGCGCCAACGCAAGGTTGGATGGGAGTGTCCACGGCGTAGTTGTCCATGCGAGGAAATAGGTATCGTCGGTGCCGTCCACCTTGAACCGCACGGTCACCGCCTGATCTACGACATCCTGATAACCACCGAGATTGACTTCCATATTGGACAACGGGGTGGCCAACGCCGGACTGTACGGCAGGATATTGTACCCCTCGTAGATCATGCCGCGTTCGTACAGCGTCTTGAATACCCACCAGATGCTTTCCATATAATCGGTATCCATCGTCCGATATCCATGTTCGAAATCGACCCACCGACCCATACGGTTGATTGTTGCCTTCCATTCGGAAGTGTAACGTAAAACGATCGAACGACATTGTTCGTTGAATTTGGCGACCCCGTATTCTTCGACAGCCTTATGCCCATGGACATTGATCGCCTTCTCGATTTCATACTCGACCGGCAACCCGTGGCAATCCCAACCGAAGCGTCTGTTGACCCGCTTTCCCTTCATGGTCTGGTATCGGGGATACAGATCCTTGATGGTACCGGGAACAAGATGTCCGAAGTGTGGAAGCCCTGTTGCGAACGGAGGACCGTCGTAGAAGACATACTCGTTGTCCGCACTCCTATACTCCACCGATTTTCGATAGATATCGTTATCTTCCCAGAACTTCTGGATCTTTTCTTCCATTTTCGGGAAATCTGTTTTCGGATCGACCGGATTGAACATTGCTGGAACTCCTACACAAAATGAATAAGGCAGGCCGATGGTGGCACCACTGGCGAGCATAGGGACAACTATAGACATTTTGCGCGTTATATTCAATCTGTATTGACAATAGTATCGAAGCGCCGGTAGCATTGCGCCATGAATAATTTTACGATTTCCCCGCCCATCAAACAATTCGCATCCCATTTCGTCGAGGCCGGGTTTTCGATATTCATTGTAGGTGGAGCTGTGCGGGACCATTTCCTCAACCGGCCCACCACCGATTTCGATTTCGCCACCGATGCGTTGCCACCCCAAGTCATGCGCCTGTTCAGGACAGTGATCCCCACCGGAATCAAACACGGGACCGTCACAGTCCTGTTCAAGGGCAATTCGTACGAAGTCACCACATTCAGGACAGATGGCACGTACGGCGACCATAGGCACCCCGAGCAGGTGGTCTTCGTACGTTCGCTGGAGGACGATTTGCAACGGCGCGATTTCACGATCAACGCGTTGGCCGCCAATGCCTCCACCGGCGAAGTGATCGACCTGCATGGCGGTTTGGATGATATCGCATTGAAAACCATCAGGGCTATCGGAGAACCTCACCAACGCTTCGAGGAAGATGCGTTGAGGATCCTCCGTGCTTGCAGATTCGCAGCCCAATTGGCCTTCTCCATCCACGTCCTGACGATGGAAGCCATGCGCTCGCTTTCCAAGAGCCTGGTCAGGGTTTCCGGGGAACGAGTCCATGCAGAGTTGTTCAAGATCCTGGAATCGGAAAAGCCATCTGTCGGATTGCTTGCGATGCACGAATGCGGTGCGCTGGAGGTAGTGTTGCCCGAACTGGCGGCGGGATACGGTGTACAGCAGAAGGGAGCACATGTGCATGATGTGATGATGCATGGCATGTACAGTTGCGATGCGGCTCCAAGATCCAAACCTTTGGTACGGCTTGCCGCCCTTCTGCACGATATAGGCAAAGTTCCCACCAAGACGATACAAGCCGACGGGGAAGTCACCTTCTATCACCACGAGGCCTATTCACAACGGATGGCCGAGAGTATCCTGCAACGGTTGAAATGTTCGAATGAAGAGAAATCGGTCGTATTGAACCTGATCGGCAACCATATGTTCCATTACACACCGGATTGGACCGATGGTGCCGTACGCCGGTTCATCAACCGTGTCGGGCTCGATTCGATCGACGATCTGTTCGCGCTGCGTCTGGCCGACCAGGTCGCTATCCATGGATTTGTCTCACCCGGCCATTTGATCGAATTCGAGAAACGAATCAACCGTGTCCTGGAAGCCGGGTCGGCACTGTCCTACAAGGATCTGGCTATCGATGGGAACGTTCTTTCCGATCTGGGCATCCCCAAAGGGCCTGCTATGGGTTTGGTACTCAAGGAGTTGCTCAACACTGTGCTGGACGATCCGACCGAGAACGAGCCATGCAAGCTCAAGACCATAGCCATGAACTTCTATAGGCAGCATTTGGACCACTGACGCCTATTCGCCGACCAATTCCTCGTAGGCAATCTTCGCCGCGGCCTGTTCACCCTCTTTCTTATTGTTTCCGGGCGCCGGACCGAACACCTTCTTCTGGACCATGACCTTCACCCAGAAGGTGTTGTCATGTTCAGGACCGGTCTTCTTGGCCACCTCGTACCGGGGATAGGTCTTGTACATCTTCTGCACATGTTCCTGCAGCAAGGTCTTGTAGTCCTTGCGGTGCTTGTTGGCTAGCACGACCTTGATTTCCGGAACAAGCAACCGCTGGACGAGGTCCGTTGCCGCCTTATAGCCGGAATCGAGGAAATATGCTCCGAAAATAGCTTCCATGCAGTCGGCGAGCAAGGCCTTCTTGTTCCTGCCGCCTGAAAACTCCTCGCCTTTCCCGATCAGGATAAAGTTGTCGACACGCAGCTTCTTCGCGATGGAGGCAAGACTCTCCTCGCTGACCACAAAGGACTTGATCCTGGAAAAGTCGCCTTCGTCGGAATCGGGCAAGTGGATGAACAGCCAATCGGCCACAATCAGCCCCAACACACTATCCCCGAGGAATTCAAGACGTTCGTTGTTGTCGACATCGGTGGTGCTTTCGTTTGCAAAGGAACGGTGGCAGAACGCCAGGTTCAGAAGTTCGGGACTCTTGAACTTGATATCCGCTTGCTTTTGAAACAAAGAAAGCTCCCGCTTTCTCTCCGAAGAGATTTCAGGAGCTTTACCATACGATACTGTCTTAGGAAAAACAGACATATGCGTCGACGTACTATTTCAACAATTTTGCCAGGAAATCAACAGCGTCGCGCACTGTTTCGAATTCGTTGGCTTTTTCATCGGGAATCGATACACCCAACTCTTCTTCAATCGCATACACCAATTCGTAGGTATCGAGACTGTCGGCACCAAGGTCCTTGCGGAACGAAGAATCAAGAGTAATCTTGCTGTCTTCAATTTCCAACTTTTCAGCGATCAAGCTCTTCAGCTTATCAAATACTGTATTTGCATCCATGATTTATCCTCCTGAATTCTATGACTCAGCAAACGCCTATGCCATCTTTTCCTGATCAATGATCTGCTTTCCACGGTAAAAACCGCATTTTGGGCATACTCGATGGGGAACCACCAGGTTGCCACAGGTTCCACACACACAAAGTGTGGGAGTCGCAAGACGCATGTTAGCCGTTTTTCTGGAGGCTGCGCTCGCCTTCGAAGTCTTATGTTTAGGTACCGCCATATTTTAACCTCTTCAATCGTAAATGTGCTTTTGTGAGAATAACGAAAACAAATGATTATGTCAACAACTTGACCCTGCTTCTGAGCTTTTCAGCCACAGACTTTGGCACCATCGTGCTGATATCTGCTCCGAAGGCAGCCATCTCCTTGATAGCCGAGGACCTGAGGACAAAATAATTCGGATCGGTGGGCATGAACAACACTTCCAGGTTCGGATTCAGCTGCTTGTTGGTCATTGCCAATTCGAACTCGTAGCCGAAATCCACCAGTGCCCTGACTCCGCGAATCATGACATTGATGTGTTCCTTTCTCGCATAATCGACCACCAGGCCGTTCCAGGCTACGACACGGACATTGGGAAACGGCTCGAGTATCTCACGAAGCATCGCCATACGTTCCTCGGCTGTAAAGAGACATTTTTTGCTGGTATTGTCTGCTACGACGATATCCAGGTGTCCGAACAACCGCGCCGACCGTTCGATCAGATTCAAATGTCCATTCGTGGGAGGGTCGAATGTACCCGGCAGCATAGCCCGTATCGGATTCCCTTCCAAGTTTATCATTTCTTGTGGTCCTCCACGAATCGTTTCATCGATTGGAATACTTCCGGGCTTTCATACGGAATGCGTTTGACAAACACAAAATGTCCTTCGGCATCGGTCTCCACGATCGCAAAGACTCCCTTGCCGATATAGGAGACCTTCTGGGTCGGCAGTATCCGCTCGTCGTCGGCGATCTTTCTCAACACGCAGTCGAAATGGTTGAACGAATCCGGCTGGGGTCCACAGATTGCCTGGGCAATCGCGTCGATAGGTTTCCCACAAATCGCACAGGTGGGAATCGGCTCCTGTACCCGTGGAACCACGATCGGTGCCATCTGCTTGTCGATGCGCTTCTTACGTTCAGACTGCACCTGCTCGGCCTTCTGTTGGTTCGCCACCTCGGCCTTGAGACTCTTCGGAGCCTGTTTGTTCTGTCGACGGCGTTTCCGTCGGTTCTCATTCCGTTTGGCCGACCTGCTCGGATTCTTATCGGTATTTTTACTCTCAGGACCGTTGTTCATTAAGCTTCCCCTTCGATATGGACAGTCTGCTCACCATAGTGCAATAGTACATCGATACGAATGAAATCATACTGCAATTGTAATTGAGATGCAATGAACTGGGCCAATCCCCTACGCAACCTATGGTATTTGCCCGGTGGAATCGCATACCGCAGGTCATCCATCGGAAAATAGGGTCGCCTCCAGGTCTTCACCTCGACACACACCAGGGTACGGTCCCTCGGATCGAACGCTACGATATCCAACTCGCTATCGGTTGTCCGGTAGTTCCTGGCCAGTATCTCATAGCCCTTCCCTTCCAAGTACGCCGCACCAGCTGCTTCCCCTGCACGACCGGTACGGGTCGTGTGTTCATGCCACCCCATGGTTGTGCACCTGCTGCTGTCCGGACACAACAAAAGGACGGTAGCGCCTGGCAACCGTCCCTTTCCGAAGCAACAGAGAAATTCCCTTATCTCTTCTTGATGATGAGTTCGGGTACTTTCGCAGCCTTGCCGATCTTGGTGCGGATATAGTAGAGCTTGGCTCTCCTGACCCGACCACGGCGAGTGACTTCGACTTTCTCGATCCGAGGTGAATGGAGTGGGAAAATCCTTTCCACACCAACACCATAGGAATTCTTACGCACGGTGAAGGTCTTGCGGATGCCGCCATTCTTGAATGCGATCACCAATCCCTCATATACCTGTACGCGTTCCTTGTCGCCTTCCTTAATGGTGAAATACACTTTCACCGTATCTCCAACGTGGAAATTCTCCGCGTTTTCTTTCATCTGCTCCGACTCAATCGCCTTGATCACATCCATCTTTTTCAGTCCCCTTCGCAACATATGGTTTCAATTCAGTTACTATTCGTTTCGCAAATTCGTCCAGCTCGGCATTGTCCAACAGTTCAGGACGGTTCAACAGGGTTTTTTCCAACCGTTTCCGTAAACGCCACTGGTTGATGCGTGCGTGATGACCCGACAATAATATCGTAGGAACGTTAATTCCGCAATAGGTTTCGGGTCTCGTGTAGTGAGGATATTCCAACAATCCGTCGGTAAAACTCTCCTCAACCAGCGATTCCCCGCTGATCACACCATCCAGCAGGCGATAGACCGCATCGACAACAACCAACGCAGCAACTTCGCCAGACGAAATCACATAGTCACCTATGCAAATCTCGTCATCAACATACAGGTCAATGATTCTTTGGTCAATACCCTCGTATCGACCGCAGATAATGACCAGATTTTCCTCACGGCTCAACTCGCGCGCATACTCCTGCGTGAAAGGTCTGCCGCTCGGACTTGGATACACCACCCGCTTTTGTTTCGCTCCAATGGCATCCAAAGCCCGTCCCAACGGTTCGGGTTTTATCACCATACCGGCTCCACCACCGTATGGGGCATCGTCACAAGTCTTGTGCTTGTCCTGTGCCCAGTCCCGGAAATTCACCAGGTTGTAGGAGACCGATCCGGCTTGGACACTCTTGGCCATGATCGAACTAGTGAAAAAGGATTCCACGATTTCGGGAAACAACGTGACGATATCGAAATTCATGCGAGCAATTCCGGAACCAGCAGTTCCAACTCCTTCTTCTCCATATCGACTTCTCCGATATAGTGTCCCATGAAGGGCACAAGATACCGCTTCCGGTCCGCCGCCGATTCGACCTCGAGCAACAAAGCCTGGGGTCCTTCGACAACACCGACTACTTTTCCCACTATCTTGTCGGCCACACGCAGGCTGCAGGCGGCCAAGTCGGCCACATAGTACTCGCCATCCTCCAGATTCGCAGCCGATTGCCGCGGAACCCAAATTTCCCAGCCATTGTATGTCCGGGCGACCTCCGGAGTGTCGATCCCCTCGAACTTGACGAGGAGCTCCTTCCCGGAGGACTTGACGTCCTCTATCTTCAATTCCCGCTGTGTACCGTCCTTACGCAAGGAAACGGAACGCAACGAAACGAGATGCCCATATTCCTGCGAGTAGGAATGCACCTTGACGAACCCCTGTACACCGTGGGGGCCTTTGAGGACCCCCGTTGCAAGATATTCCATCAGTCGAGAATTTCCAATTGAACATGCTTGCCACCCTTGGCTGCCGAAGCACTGAGGATGACGCGCACCGCATTGGCTATCCGCCCCTGCTTGCCGATTACCTTACCGACGTCGTCTGCGGCTACCTTGAGCTCGAGGATGGTCGATTGCTCACCCTCGATCACATTCACCACCACTTCGTCGGGTTGGTCCACGAGCGATTTCGCAATGTATTCCACTAGATCCTTTTCCACGACAAAACCCTCCGATTAATCTTGAAGAGTTCTATTCAGTGTGATGTGGTGTTTGTTGAGGATCTTCTTGACGGTCGCGGAGGGCTGCGCGCCTTTTGCGATCCAGTCCTTGATGCGATCCTCTTTGAGAACAACCTGCTTGTCTTCAGCCTCGATGGGATGATATTGTCCGACTTCTTCAATCGAACGGCTGTCCCGTGCTGCCTGGGAATCGATGACCACCAAACGATAGTATGGTCTCTTCTTCGATCCGAACCTCTTCAGCCTAATACTCGTACTCACAACTTCCTCCTGCTCAACGCAATTACATACCCATGTGTTTCAACATTGAAGCTTGGTATTTTTTATTTTTTGCGAACTTCTTCATGGTAAGCCGCATCTTCTCAAATTTCTTCAGCATCCGGTTCACATCGTTCACCGATGTTCCGCTGCCCCGTGCGATCCGTTTCCGTCTCGTCGGACCCAGTATACGGTAATTCGTGCGTTCCGCATAGGTCATGGACTGGATGATTGCCTTTTCCCGGTTCATTTCCGCTGTATCTATGTCGTCTTCGCTTACAGTTCCCTTTGCTCCGGGAATCATGTCGATGATCTTGTCGATAGAACCCATCTTGTCCATGCGGTCGAGCTGGTCGAGATAATCCTGCAGATCGAAGGTGTTCTTGCTCATCTTCTCCTGCATCCGTTCCGCTTCAGCCTGGTCGATGGTCTCCTGGGCCTTCTCCACCAAGGAGACGACATCGCCCATGCCGAGGATACGGGAAGCGATACGCTCCGGATAGAAAGGATCGAGATCCTCGACCTTCTCCCCGACACCGATGAATTTGATCGGCTTTCCGACAATGGAACGCAACGAAAGGGCTGCACCACCACGTGTATCGGAATCGAACTTGCTCAATATGACACCGGAAATGCCGACCTTCTCTTCGAATTCCTGTGCGATGGTGACGGCATTCTGGCCTGTCATGGCATCGGCTACAAACAGGGTCTCGTCGGGAGAAACCGCCTGGTGGATCCGTTTGATCTCGTCCATCATGGTCTCGTCCAGGTGCATTCGTCCCGAGGTGTCGACGATCAGAATGTCGAATTGGTCCCGTTTTGCCTTTGCCAGCGCATTGCGCGCGACCGATACGGGATCCTTTGATTCCTCGGCGTATACGGGAACGTCTATCTTTTCTCCAAGGACCTGGAGCTGCAAGACTGCGGCCGGCCGGACAAGGTCCGCGGCTACCAAAAGGGGTCTTCTTCCCTGCTTCTTCAATCTTGCGGCCAATTTCGCAGCGGTAGTCGTCTTTCCGGAACCCTGCAAGCCCATCATGAGGATGACACTGGTGGTGTCCGGCCCCTTCAGGTTCAAGTGCTGGCTCTCTTCGTCACCAAGCAATTGCACCATCTTGTCATAGACGATCTTTATGAACTGTTGGCCCGGATCGATGGATTTGAGCACCTTCTCACCGGTAGCCTCTTCCATGGTCCGATTGATAAAACGTCTGACGACACGAAGATTTACGTCTGCCTCAAGCAGCGCAATCTTGATCTCTTCGACTGCATCCTGAATATTTTTCTCGGTGATTTTCGCCTTGCCGCTGAACGACCTGACGATCCCAGTAAATTTCTCGCTTATTGAATCAAACATTATCCATCCAAATCTATCTGCGTTACGGTAAAGATTTATACTGTATTTTCTGAACCAGTGTCAACCTGCATGTCATGGATAACCTCCTGGTCGGCCTCCCATCCCATGCGATAGCTGATCGCCTTCGACACACCCCGCTCCTGCATGGTGACCCCCAGCAACGTCTGGGAACCCATGACGGTATGCTTGTTGTGTGTGATGATGATAAACTGGGAGGATGTGCTGAAATCTTCCAGGACACTCAGGAAATACCCGATATTCCGATCATCCAAGGCGGCATCGATCTCGTCGAGGATACAGAACGGGGAAGGTTTCACCTTGTAGGTCGCGAACAGCAGCGCGACTGCCGTCAACGACTTCTCACCTCCGGAAAGCGGTGCCAAGCGGTCCAGTTTCTTCCCTGGGGGCTGGGCAAGTATATCTATGCCGCACTCCAGGATATTCTCCGGATCGAGCAGACGCAACTCGGCACGTCCGCCGCCGAACATGCGATGGAACATCTGCTGGAAATTCACCCGTATCTTCTGGTAGGAATCGAGGAACATCTCCTCCGAACGCTTCTTGATCTCCTCGATAACCCGCGTCAGGTCGTTCTTCGCCTTCACCAGATCGTCCATCTGACGGGTCAAGAAATCGTACCGTTCCTTGATCTCGGCGAACTCCTCCTCGGCCATATGGTTGATATAGCCCATGCCCTGGATCTGTTTCTTGACCTGTGCCAGGCGCTCGCGCAACTGTGCGATGTCTCCGATTTCCTCGCCGAGGCGTTCGTCGAATTCCTTCAGGCTCTTGCCATAGGTATCGAAGAAGTTCCGGTAGACACCTTGGATCTGTTCGTGTATCGACTCGATATGGAACGTGTACTTGTCTATGGTCCCACGCAGCTCGTTCAATTCGGTATACCGCTGGTTGATCTTCTGCCGCTCTCCGCTGATCCGTTCGTTCTCGCGTTCTATGACCTCGATGATCTCGACAAGTTGTCCCTCGAGCGATTCCTTCTCGTCGTGGATGCGTTGCTGGTCGTCCCGAACAACCGCCATCTGCTCGACAGCCTCCTCTACCCGCTGCTGGGCAACTTGGGCATCGCGGACGGCATCGCCGTGCAGATACCGTTGTTCCGTGGCATTCTTCTCGAGATTCTCTATCAATGACTTCGTGCTTGCACTCCTTGCGGTATGCTCGCCAAACGAAACCTTCAGTTGCGTCAACCGCTCCCTGTACTGTTCGAGCAATTCGGACAAACCGCGATTCTCCTCGCGCAAGGTGGAAATGGACAGTCGGTGCATGGCTGTCTTTGCCCTGGAGTCGGCCATATCCTTGTCGATAGCGTGCTTTTTGGTGATGATTCCCTCTGGAGCGAGCAAATCGTCAATGAAACTGGGAAGGCTTTTCCCATAGGCGGCGAACAGTTCGGAAAGGGCATCGACCGATCGTGCGAGCTCATCGAGGAACCGCTGCCAGTCCTGCATGGCATTCTTCGGCTCGGTAGCCTTGGATTCGACCATTGCCTGGAGCTTCTTCCCGAATTCCTTCCGCTGTGCCACGGCAACCTTGATCCGTTCCAAACGCTCGGAAAAGGCAATCTCGGCTTTCTTGCGTGCTTGGATCGAATACCCGCTCTCACTGATCTTCGCATCCAATTCGACGACTATCCTGTCCGTAAGCTCCTGCAACTGCAACCCGAGCTCCTTCTGGATATCCTCTTCGGCCAAGATCGCCGTCTCACGCTCCCCGATTTCCCTGTCGTGGTCCCTGATAAGCGTTTGGGTACCTGCCATCTGCGTCTCATGCTGTGTGATCTTCTCGGCAAGTTCCCCGATCGTATCGGCGAGCATCTGGGCATGGTCCCGTTGCGTCTCGAGTTCCTCCTCGTCCCGCTCGATCCGTTCCAATATCTGCGATGCGCGGGAATCGGCCTCATCTTTGCTGCGCAGGAAGTCGCGGTACCGTTGTTGGAGCAATTCCAACTGGTCCCGCTTGCCATTGAGTTGTTCCTCCAACCGCTGAATCCTCGTCTGGATATTCACCCGTGTCTCGGCATGGTGGCGGATTTCGCTCTGCTCGTCCTCCATCTGTTGGGTCTGAAATGCGATATCGTCCTTGAGCTGGTCGTACGCGGCTTGCGATTTCGCGAGTTGATCCTTTCTGGAATCTATGAGCAACAGGAACGACTTGACCGTGGACAACTGCACATCGACTTCCATGACGGACTGCTCTTTCTCAAGCTCGCGGTAGCGGGCGGCCTTGGCTGCCTGTGCCTTTCGCGAATCGTATTGCCGCTTGATCTCACCAAGCAGTGTCTCGACCTGCTCGATGTTCTCCTCGGTCCGTTCGAGTTTCCGGGCCGCCTCCAAGCTTCGGAGCTTATACCGGGTGATTCCAGCGGCTTCCTCGAAGATATAGCGCCGGTCTTCGGGCTTATGGCTCAAAATCTGGTCTATCTTGCCCTGCTCGAGTATCGAGTAGGCCGATTTTCCGACTCCGGTATCGAAGAACAGTTCCCGGATATCCTTGAGGCGAACCGGATTGCGGTTTATGTAGAACTCGCTTTCCCCACTGCGGAACAACCGGCGCTTGATCTCGACCTCGGTATGCTCGGTCGGCAACAGGCCTGCTTCGTTGCTCACCACGAGCGTTACCTCTGCGACATGCAACGGTTTGCGCGTCTCGGTTCCATTGAAGATCACATCTTCCATTTTTCCTGCACGGAGGGTTTTGGTGGATTGTTCGCCGAGCACCCATTTGATGGCATCCACGATATTGCTTTTGCCGCACCCGTTGGGTCCGAGCAACGACGTGGTCCCATCTGCGAATTCCAGACGGGTCTTGTCAGCGAACGATTTGAATCCATATAATTCTAGGCTTTTGAGGAACAACCGGATCTCCCACTTGCTTGAATAATAAACGCGACCGGATACTCCCGCTACTCACGAAACGAGAGACCAGCCGTCCACGAGGGCGAGTATACCACACCTGTGTGGAATTGACAAATTGCATCTGGGCACACTAGTATCGCAGTCATGGTCAACATATGTGGTATCGATGAGGCTGGACGGGGACCGATCGCTGGTCCGGTATGTGCCGCGGCCGTCGTGTTGCCGAAAGACTTCCCATTCGAGATCCTCGCCGATTCCAAGAAACTGTCGCAGAAGCGGCGGGAGGCGGCCGAGGCTGTCATAAAAGAACACTCGCTGGCTTGGGCGGTCGCATGGTCGAGCAGAGCGGAAATCGATTCGGTGAATATCCTGCAAGCGACAATGCATGCGATGCAACGGGCATATGCGAAAATCGAACGCAGCGGTGTACACGTCGACCTCATCCTGGTCGATGGAAACAGGACTCCCCCGTTCACACTACCCTGCCAGGCGGTGGTGAAAGGTGACGATTCCGTGTTCGAGATAATGGCAGCTTCGATCCTGGCCAAAACCGCACGTGACAATTTGATGGTGTTGATGGATAGGAAGTATCCGCAATGGGGATACGCCGGTCATAAGGGCTACCCGACGAAAGCCCACTTGGAGGCGTGCCGTTTATTCGGACCCAGCCCCATCCAACGCCTGACGTTCAGATATTGAATGGGATGGGACTTGCGGTGATTGTCGGTCGGGTACGATCGGACTCATACGAATACCCCGCCGCTTGCCCCAGGGTATCGATGCTTGTTACTTCTTTGCGGTCTGCTTGAGGAAATCGAGCGTCTTCTGGAACTCCTGGACAAATTCCCCAAGGTCCTCTTGATACACCAGGATGGATTGGCGGATGAATTTTCCCGATCCCCCTTCCATTCCCTTGCTTTCCACAATATTGAGAAACAAATCACCATAGACATTTTCCTTCACATTGAAGAAATACGTCCTGTCATTGGTAACAAGTTTCGTCGAATAGACTTCTCCACGAACTCCCATTGTACACCTCTTGTATTGTCGACAGTCTGTCGGATTCACTTGCAGGAGGCGACTGCCTCCATCCCGCTGCAAGCGTCCTGGGGGGATTCCCCTGCTGGACATGAAAAAACCTGGCTGTGCCAGGCTCCCGGTAAAGCGCCCGACGGGAATCGAACCCGCCTCTTCAGCTTGGAAGGCTGAGGTAATACCACTATACCACAGGCGCACGCTTCGGTTTCGTATGGAACATATGTATATCGGAAAGTGGATCGATGGTCAAGAGGCCTCGGCAAATTTCCAATTCCAAAGGCAGACGCTTGGTCTTTCCATCGGATATATTGTACACTAGTGATCTGTACCAGCATACGCTTGAGACTGAGGTTGGAGCGGATCGGACAGAGGATGGTACAGACCACTTGGATCCTCTGGTTCCGTCACAGTTTGGGAGGAATATGGATTATCGTTCTACATATATGGAAATCCTGCTTCGAATGGCTATATCCATTCGGGAAGGGGATTCCCTGTCTATCAACACAAACCCTTCGCATCTTGATTTTGCTCGGGAATTGGCACAGACAGCCAGCGAGTCGACCCTGCAACCGGTCCACATCGTGGTAATCGAGGACGGCGTCCCCGGTGACGTGCTGGAAGTGGCACCGGTCATGCATGAACAATCGTTGGCTCCTCCTACAGGTGCCGCGTTGCTTCGATTGGACGATACGGAAGACCGCGATTGGGATTTCACCGCCGATCCTGTCGATATGGTCCAGGATATGGCTTTGCTCCAGAAGGCGGGCAATCTTGCCCCTCCCCAATTGGACAAGCAGGTCGCTCCGTGGGCTGTCGTACCGGTTCCCGGCCCGGTTTGGGCCCGGAGGATCCTGGGAAAGACCGCTACGGAGGAAGACCTCTGGAAAGCACTTGGCCCGGTATTCAAACTCGATTCACCAAATCCGCTTCGCGCATGGCAAGACCAGGTCACATGGATCGACCACAGGTTGTCGCTGTTGAACCGGCAAGAAGTTGTATCCTGGCACATCCGGTCCGACGAGGGTACCGACCTTTCCGTCAGTGCTGTCGACCAATCGCGTTGGCGCGGTGGCGTCCGCAGGCTCGAGAGCGGACGTACATTCATACCACTGCTTCCCTTGGAACGTGTCAGCATGCTGGTCGAACGGCTGGAAGGTCGAGGCGTCGTCAAGGCTTCCCGTCCATTTCGACTGCTGGGAGGCCTGGTGGAAGGGGCCGGATTCGAACTTGCCCAAGGTACCATTGTGGATTTCGACGCCGACAAGGGAAAAGAGTTGTTGGCACTCGCCTTGGCTATGGACAGCGGTTCTGCAAAGCTGGGAGAATTGTCGCTGGTCGACGAACATTCCCAGTTGGGGACGCTGGCCCATCATTTCGGCTACAGTGGATTCGACGAGAACCTTACCAGCTCGGTCACCATAGGTATGGGTGAAACGTATCATCTGGAAGCTTTGGATACCTATGCGGACGAAATGGAATTGCAGGAACAGACCGGCTGCAATGTCAGCACCCTACGGGCCAGGATTCCGATCGGAACTGGAAACCTACAGGTTTCCGCCCGTTTGGACGATGGATCTGAAGTATTGTTCATGCAAAATGGAGTATTTCTAAGGTAATTTTCTACATTCAGAAAAATATTGAGGTATATATGAAGACTATTGGACACATGATTGAAGACTACGCGGCCTTGATTGTACACACTGGTGTCGGGCTCTATCCCGGGCAATGCCTGCAGATAAAGACAGGAGCAGAGAACTACTGGTTCGCGCAGAAGATCGCGGAAATCGCATACGGAAGCGGTGCACTGTTGGTCGATATCCGTATCGACGATCTCAAGCTGGTGCGCAAACGGATCGATGCACAAAATCCGGAGCAGCTCGCCGTTGTTCCCGATTATGCGAAACTGGTCGACTACGAGATGATGGTGAAGGACTGGGCGTACGTCCGTATAGACAATACCGAGGACAGGCAGTGGCTTGAGGATGCCGATGCACAAAAGCTTTCGGCCTACAAAGGTGGAACAAGCAAGTCTGGGGCATTGTATCGGCAAAGCCGGATGCGCAATGAACACCCCTGGTGTGTGGTATGCGCTCCCGGTCCAGTCTGGGCCAAGTCGGTGCTTGGACCCGATGCAACAGTCGAAGAGTTCTGGCATCTCCTTGCCCCGATCCTCCGGCTGGATACGGACGATCCAGCGGCCGCATGGAAACAGCATGCCGAGAAGCTTTTGGAAAGAAGCCTGTTTTTAAACAACCTGAAGATAGCGACACTGCATTTCACCAGCGCGAAGACCGATTTGACCATCGGCTTCACCGAAGCGCACCGGTGGATGGGTGGTGGAGACCCCCTCCCCAACGGTTCTTGGTTCATGGCGAATATTCCTACCGAAGAGGTTTTCACCACACCGGATAGGCTTCTCGTGCAAGGGCATGTGGCGACCACACGTCCCGTCTCGGTCATGGACTCGCTGGTCGAGGACGTGGAATTGGAATTCAAGGACGGCAAGGTCGTCTCGTGCAAGGCACGGATCGGTCAACAGATCATGGACCGCTTCCTCGATACCGATGAAGGTGCACGATATCTCGGGGAGGTAGCCCTGGTCGGAGAGGATTCGCCGATTGCCCGTTCCAGCAAGATATTCAATTCAATCCTGTTCGATGAGAACGCGTCCTGCCATCTCGCCCTTGGCGCCGGATATCCCAGTTGCCTGGCCAATGCCGAACAGCTGTCCACAGACCAGAAGCTCTTGGAAGCCGGATGCAACAATTCTTTGGTGCACACGGATTTCATGATCGGTTCATCGGATATGGCGATTACCGCGTCCACGCGTACAGGCGAGCAGGTTCAGATCATGAGGAACGGACTGTTCGTAATCTGATATGGTTACCGGGAGGTCTCAGGATTTTGCATTCGCCATGATCCTAAGGCCTTCCAATGTATGCAGCGGCTCCAAACGGTCGATTCGGCCGATCAACGGAGCGATCGTCCTGGACAATCCGCCGGTTGCCACGACCTTCACCGCCACACCCAGTTCCTGTTCTGTCCTGCTGATCAATTCCTTCACCAGACCGGCATACCCGAACATGATTCCGCTTCGTATAGCTTCGTCGGAATCACGCCCGACCGCACGTTCAGGCAGCTTCAATTGCACTTGGGGTATTTGGGCCGTGTTGTGGAACAACGAATTCACCGCGGTCACCAGCCCCGGAGCAATCGCTGCCCCGAGGATGTCACCCTTGTCCGAGACCGTTGTCAAGGTAAGCGCGGTTCCAAAATCGAGGATCACACAAGTCTCGTCGGGAAACATGCGGTGTCCGGCGACGGCATTGGCAAGCAGGTCGAAGCCGAGCTCCGCGGGAATGCTGTCATGGTTCAGACCCACGGCCGTATCATGGCTTACCATCATGGGTTCGATACCACTGAGGGTCTTGACGACCTTGTGGAAGGATCTGGTGAGATTGGGTACGACCGAACAAATCACCGCCCGATCGATATCCGAGGGGAAGAATCCGCCGTGGCTGACCATGCGTTCAACGATAACGAAGTATTCGTCACTGGTTTTCTTCTGGTCGCTGTAGATGCGCCAATCTGCGACCCAGGCGGTCCCGTCGTGCATCGCCATGACTACATTGGTATTTCCAATATCGACTACCAGCAACATATGCTCCCTCCCTGTCAGATCTGCACTCCATTGTGTCCGTGGTAGAAGGAATCCCTCAAAGCCCTGATATCGTCGTTATCCAGGTATTCCTCAAGTTTCATCATGCGGTCTATCACATTGCCGTCCGGTGCGAATTCCACGATCCTATTCGCGATCGTATCGACAAACTGATGGTCGTGGCTATTGAACAGCAACACGCCGGTAAAGTCGATAAGTCCATCGTTCAAGCTGGTGATCGCCTCAAGGTCGAGGTGGCTGGTCGGTTCGTCCAATATGAGGACGTTGCCCTGTTCCAGCATGATCCTAGCCAAGACACAACGGACCTTCTCTCCACCGCTGAGCACGGTGCAATCCTTCAGCGACTCGTCGCCGGAAAACAACATGCGTCCCAGGAACGAACGGATAAAGGTATCGTCCTTCTCGACCGAATACTGGCGCAACCAATCGGTTATACCCAGGTGTTCGGAGAAATACGAGGAGTTGTCCTTCGGGAAGTAACTCTGTTTGGTGGTCACACCCCATTCGTAGGTACCGCTGTCGGCCTTCATGCGTCCGGTGATGATTTCGAAGAAAACCGTCTTCGCATAATGGTTGGGTCCGACGAAGGCGATCTTGTCACCGTTGTTCACCATGAGTGAGAAATTGTCCAGTACCTTCTCGCCGTCGATGATCTTGGTAAGCCCCTTGACCTCGAGGATATTGCGGCCAGGTTCGCGTTCGGGCTTGAATGCAACATAGGGGAATCTCCGAGTGGAGGGCTTGATGTCGTCGATAGTCAACTTGTCGATCAGCTTCTTCCTGCTGGTGGCTTGTCGTGCCTTGGAGAGGTTCGAGCTGAATCGTTGGATAAACTCCTTCAATTCGGCGATCTTGTCTTCCCTCCGGCGCTTCTCGTCCTTCATTTGCTTCGAGGCGAGTTGGCTGGACAGGTACCAGAAGTCGTAGTTTCCGACATACAGAATTATCTTCCCGTAGTCTATATCCGCGACGTGGGTACAGACCGAATTCAAAAAGTGCCGGTCGTGCGACACGACAATGACCGTATTCTTGAAATCGGCGAGAAAGTTCTCCAACCAATGGATCGATTCGAGGTCCAGGTGGTTCGTAGGTTCGTCGAGCAACAGGATATCGGGGTTTCCGAACAAGGCCTGTGCAAGCAGCACGCGGACCTTTATATTGTCTTCGATGTCACCCATCTTGCTCTGCAACAGGTCGTCGGATATGCCAAGTCCATTGAGCATGACGCCTGCTTCCGACTCGGCTTCCCACCCGCCCATCTCGGCGAATTCGCCTTCGAGCTCCGCGGCTTTCAGGCCGTCCTCCTCGGTAAAATTCTCCTTGGCGTAGATCCGGTCCCGTTCAGTCATGATTTCATATAGGCGGTCATACCCCATGATGACGGTTTCGAGCACGGTATGTTCATTGAATGCGAAATGGTCCTGCTTGAGTACGGCGATCCGCTCTCCCGGAGTAATGATGACTTCGCCCGTATCCGATTCGATCTCGCCGGAGAGGATTTTCAAGAAGGTGGATTTCCCGGCACCATTGGCGCCGATAACGCCATAGCAGTTGCCCGGCGTAAATTTGATGTTCACTTCCTTGAACAACACTTGTGTCCCGAAAGCGAGTGAAATGTTTGATGCTGTTATCATAACGGATCCTTTTCTATGAACGATAGTACTTGCTATCGCAGAAAAATGCCAGCCCGTTGGGCTGGCAAGCTTTAGTCCCTAGGGGAATCGAACCCCTCTTTGAAGACTGAGAATCTCCCGTCCTAGCCGATAGACGAAGGGACCTTTATGCTGGACTGGGATGAAGGGATTCGAACCCCTAAAGGCAGAACCAGAATCTGCAGTGTTACCATTACACTACATCCCAACATATCAAATCCTGCTTGAATCTATAGAAAACACTGCGCTTTGTCAACCCTTCCGGGAAAATCATTCACTATCGTAGGTGATCAGCGTTTGGATCTCGTAGTTGGGCAACACTTTCTGATAATCGAGGAATGGCAATCCGATCACACCGAATACACCGGCGACAATCCCTTCCATTTCCTCGATAAGATCTGCTGCCGCCTTGATGGTTCCACCGGTGGCTATCAGATCGTCGACCAGCAAGATCCTCGAACCGGCTGTCACGTCGCTCTCATGGATCGACACGAAATCCTGCCCGTATTCGAGGTTGTATTTCCTCTCACGGGTCTTGCCGGGAAGTTTGCCTTTTTTCCTGACAAGGATGAGCGGCAACCCCATCTTATATGCAAACGGGGCTGCGATCACGAACCCCCTTGCCTCGACGCAAGCGATGGCATCGATATGCTTGTCCTTGTAGATCTCCACCATCTGGTCGATGCAATACTGGAAGGCTTCCGGATTCGTAAGTATGCTGGTAATGTCGTAGAACAAGATACCAGCCCGGGGAAAATCATGGATTTTTCGGATTGCCGAATCCAGATCGAATGTTTTCATATTGTCTCCTTACGGATAGGATTTCTTGAATGCGGTGACCCGTGCCGAAGCGGTGGTGTCCAATGGGGAGCTGATACCGTCGGCCAGGTAGCGGTATGCCAAGCCGGCGATCATTGCCCCGTTGTCGGTGCAGAGTTTCATCGACGGAAAAGCCACTTCTATTCCTTCCAGTTTCTTCAATTCACTGCGCAGCAAGCTGTTGGCGGCAACTCCCCCACCAGCGGCCAACCGCGTCAGGCCGGTATCCTCCAGCGCCTTGCGAATGCGCTTCATGAGTATGCCGACTGCGGTGCGTTGGAACGATGCGGCTATGTTTTCCGGCGTCTTGGGTGAGGTGCCGTTCCAGAATTGGTCCAATTGGTTTATCACAGCGGTTTTCAAACCGGAGTAGGAAATGTCATAGGGATGGTCCCCCTTCTGCAAGGATGGTCCGGGAAACAGGAAGGCCAGGGGATCTCCGTTTTGGGCCAGGCGGTCGATGATCACTCCACCGGGATATCCGAAGCCGTGATGCTTGGCTACCTTGTCGAAGGCTTCACCTATGGCATCGTCAATGGTTGTTCCCATGACGTCTATCTCGTCATAGCTGTTCACTTTGCATATCACCGTATGGCCACCAGAGACAAGCACGCCGAGATAGGGATATTCCAACGGTTGTTCTATTTGCGATGCATACAGGTGCGCGCGGATGTGGTCGATGCCGATAAAGGGGACATCCAAGGTGGCGGCGAAGCCTTTCGCGAAGTTCACTCCCACCAGCAACGCACCCAGAAGCCCTGGCCGGTTGGTCACAGCCACGGCCTCCACGTCCTTGACGGTCATGGAGGCTTGGTCGAGTGCCGATTGGACAACTTGCGATATCCACTCCGTGTGGAGTCGGGATGCGATTTCCGGGACTACGCCCTGATATGGAGTATGCAATGCGATCTGTGTAGCAACGACATTGCTCAGAATGTGCTTGCCGTCTTCAACGACTGCAACCGAACATTCGTCGCATGAAGTTTCTATACCGAGAACCTTCATTCCCAATCGTCTCCATCGAACATGTTTACTATTTCATCGAGGGAATAGCCATATTCCATCATATCAGGATACATTTCCATATAAAAGTCGGCGACTTCGGGAGACCATGGGGCTCCTGCCCGTACACTACGATTGTTTTTGATTCTAATTGCCACGACCCGTTCCTCGGGCACCGAGGATTCCGGCAAATGCCGGGTAAATTTCTTGTCCAGAAGGCACTCCAATCGAAGGCTTCGGGTCTGTAAAACTTAAGACTTGTCAGTCTAATTCGAGTGGAAGCGGAGAGTGGCTAGGCCAAGGAGAAGAGGATACCAGGATATCCGATTCGACACGAACGCCGCCACACACCGCTTAGACCAAAGGAAAGTGAATGATTACAGTTTACAGACCACTATCTTCGTCGGTATAAAGTAGATGGTATCCCCGCTTTGGTCAAGTACCGCAATGTGAACAAAAACCCCTCAGGTCTTGCATTTTACGATGAATTCCGCTAGTGTATACCGGTCCAAGGACGTGCCAAAATGGCTCAGGGGTAGAGCAGCGCACTCGTAATGCGCAGGTCGTGGGTTCGAATCCCACTTTTGGCTTATTTTTTATATTATAATGATTTAATTACTCTCAACACCATCTTTTCTATGCATTGAAACGTACTTCAGCTTTCGAGTCGATATTCACTATCTTGAAAAAGGTCGGGGAAGTGTATGAGAAATGCAACTCAAGAACGTACCTCTCCAACGACCGCATTGGCGACCGAACCCATCAGAACACTCCTTATACGGCTCTCACTGCCCTCTATGATCGCGCTACTGGTCAATTCCATGTACCAAGTGGTAGACACAATATTTGTCGGACGGAGCGTCGGCCCGGTTGCGATCGCTGCTCTGGGAGTCACATTGCCGATCCATATGATCATTACTGCTGTAGCATTGATGTTCGGGATAGGCTCTGCATCGATCGTATCAAGGAAACTCGGAGCTTCAGAGCATGTTGACGCAGCACTATCGGCGGGAAATGCACTCGCAGCTACCCTAATTTCTGTTATATTTATTGCTGCAACTTTCCTTTTCTTCCTGGACCCTTTGCTACGAGGCTTCGGAGCAAGCGATGCAGTGCTGCCCTACGCGAAAGATTATCTGGGCATCCTGCTGATCGGGTCTCCATTTGCCGCTATGGTCTCCTCTTCCAATGCCATAATTAGAGCTGAAGGTCGTGCCAAGGTGGCTATGGCGGTGATCCTTATCGGCAATGGAATCAATTTTGTTCTCGACCCATTGTTCATCATTACCTTCGGATGGGGAGTTCGGGGGGCCGCTATTGCGACAGTCATTGGCCAGGCTGTCGGAACACTGTTTATACTTCGCCATTTTGCCACACACCGAACTTCCATCCGCTTTACCCGCCATTCCTTCACATTCAGTTGGCCTACTGTACTGGCAATAGTGTTTCTTGGCTTTCCGACGATTGTTCGCCAAGCGGAAACCAGCTTGATGATGCTTTCCGTCAACACCCAGTTGGGGAAATTTGGTGGAGACATTGCAATTGCCGCCTATGGTTTGATTGGAGTACTCTCCATGTTCCTGAACATGCCGTTAAGCGGTATTGTCCAAGGTTTCCAGCCAATTGTCGGATACAATCATGGAGCAAGGCAAATGGATAGGGTCCTGTCGGTATTGAAAAAATCCATGGTTGCGACCACCCTCATGGGACTCCTTTTCATGCTTGCTGTCATGATCATGCCAAAATTCATACTATCATTGTTCACCAGGGATGCAGAACTCCTTTGGACGGGCACATTGGCTATCCGAATCGTGCTGTCGACCATCCCTCTGATCGGCATCCAAACCATTGGCGCCGCATACTTTCAAAGTATCGGAAAAGCGTTCCCATCGCTGGCTCTCTGGTTGATACGTTCGTTCCTGCTCATGATTCCTCTAGTCTTGTTCTTACCGGGTTACCTGGGGGTGCAAGGTGTATGGCTGGCTTTCCCTATCGCCGACTGTTTGTCTACCTTGGCTACTATCATGTGGGTACGATCAGAAATTCGAAACACTTTGCAGTTGTCCTAGACAGAATCAACCGTTATTGTAAAAGATATCAGTTGAAGGTTCTTGACTTCAGCGGGACATTCAGCTATATCATAGTATATCTATAGATTTTATCAGCTATAGAACTTGGAGGTATGTATGCAAGTTATTCTGTGGATGCTCGGATTTGTCGCCTTGATAGTTTTCTTGGTATTGCTCAAGAGCAAGATGCACCTGTCGTTTTCAATCCGGGTACTGATCGCGCTCTTGCTCGGCGCGGCACTCGGGTTGGCTTTGTTCTTCTTCGCAGAGAAATCCATCAACCAGGAAGTCCGGCGATGGGTATCCCTGGTCGGCTTCGGATATGTCGATCTGCTACGGATGCTGATCATTCCCTTGGTACCGACAAGCATAATCGCCGGCCTGATAAAGCTCAGCAACACCTCCGAACTGAAGCAGATGGGTGTCAGGACCATCGGGATATTCCTGTTCACCGCGACAGTCGCTGGAATCATAGGACTGTTGGTCGGCAACATATTTTCTGTCGGAACAGGAATGGCCATCGGGGATCTTGTGGCCCGGGAAGCAAGCACCGTGACCAACTTGTTCTCCCAGTTCAGGAATTTCATCCCGTCGAACTTCGTCAAATCCGCAGTTGAGACCAATATGATCCCGTTGGTGGTATTCTCGATCTTCATCGGGGTATCGGCCATCATGGTGAAGACCAAGAAGCCCGAGGCAGTCAAACCGTTCCAGGATATCCTGGAGAGCTTCCTGCAAATTGTCATGCAACTGACCAAGATAGTGCTGAAACTCACCCCCTACGGTGTGCTGGGCCTTACCACCTACTGGCTGTCGAGTACCGGAATGTCGGCTCTGCTTTCACTTGGTATCTTTGTCGTTGCCATGGTGGTAGCCTGCCTGGTGCAATTGGGTGTGGTGTACGGAGGCCTGCTCACCTCGGTGGCTAAAGTCAATCCCATCAGGTTCTATCGTGCTGCCAGCCCTGCCCTGTTGTTGGCGTTCTCCAGCCGTTCCAGCCTCGGTTCGTTGACCATGACCATAAGCACCATGACCGACAGGTTGAAAGTCAACTCCCGTGTGGCCAACTTTGTCGGTCCGCTCGGTGCGGTCATGAACATGGATGCCTGTGGCGGAATCTTTCCAGCCATGGTAGCAGTGTTCGCGGCAAACGCCTTCGGCATCGATCTCAGTGTCTCCCAGTATGTGCTGATCGTGATCGTATCGGTACTTGCAAGTCTAGGAAGCGCTGCTGTGCCCATGGGAGCCACGGCGTTCACCGTCATCACATTGACAACCGTGGGATTGCCGGTCGAGGCGGTCGGTCTGGTGGCTGGTGTCGATTTCATCGTCGACATGTTCAGGACCATGACCAACGTTGCCGGCGACATGACCACCTCGGTTCTGGTAGCCAACTCGTTGGATGAATTCGATAGGGAGGCGTTCAACACGCAGGACTTCAAGGCAATCGAATAGCCGAACGACAATCGGTCGAAGCCATTGGACAACGACACGTTGGGAGAGACTATGCGAAGATGTGGATGGACCGGGGACAATCCGTTGCTGGTTGCCTATCATGATGCCGAATGGGGAGATCCTGTGCACGAGGACAGGATCCACTTCGAATATTTGGCTCTCGAAGTCATGCAATGCGGACTCAGCTGGCTGACTATACTCAAGAAACGTGACGCGATGCGTTCGGCTTTCGACCGATTCGATTACGAAGGGATCGCCTCCTACGGCGAGCAGGATATCCAGCGGCTCATGGAGTATGAGGGTATAATACACTCCCGCAAGAAAATCGAGGCGATCATCAAGAATGCGAGGGTATTCATGGATATGCAACGGGAATTCGGATCGTTCGATACCTTCATCTGGTCGTTCACCGGTGGCAAGCCAATCGAATATCCCGGCCACGCGGATGGAACGGAAATCCCGGCTCGCAACGGGTTGTCCGACCAAATCAGTCGGGAGTTGAAGAAACGGGGCTGTTCATTCCTGGGCTCCATCACAATATATTCACATTTGCAGGCAGCGGGAATTATCAACGACCACAACGATTACTGCTTCAAGTACGAGTGTCGGCTCCAAGGTTGATATCTTTTGACACACATTTCACCGTGAACATCGTGAGGGCTGGATTCCAGCCCTCATTTTCATGAAAGGAACCATCGGGCGCTTACATTGCCTGCAATCAATCGGGATCGATAGCTTCCATGGAAAGTTCGAATTCCTCCAAGGATACGTCCGCCTCTCCCGATGCATGCAACAGCGGTCCTGTCCAGGCCGGACTCGTAGCAGCCAATTTCATATCCTGCAACGGAACGTCGTGAATGGATGCATACACCATATGGGTTCCCAGCTCCACAGGATTCACTCTTGCCGTCATGACGTGGGAACCGGCACATGAGCCGGTCATCGCCACAAGGGCGCAAACCAACGGCAACACCAGCAAGGAATTGGATGAAGACCTATTAGAATTCCGCATGGCAACCCTCCCAAGGAGAATTCTACCATGCTCTCTGAAAATTGATAGAGGCCGGTTCGAACGAACCGGCCTCCATGGGTGCAATAGTTGCTGATATGGCTATTTGTTGATCACAGCCTGGGCTGCGGCAAGTCGTGCGACCGGCACACGGAACGGAGAACAGGAAACGTAATCCAACCCGACCTTCTGGCAGAATGCGATGGTCTTGGGATCCCCGCCGTGCTCACCGCAGATACCGAGTTTGATCTTGGGGTTCACCGAACGGCCGAGTTCGGAGGCCATGCTGACCATTTTGCCGACTCCGTCGATATCGATCGTGGCGAATGGATCATACTCGTAGAAACCCTTGTCGGTATCGTTCACATAGGGACCGAGGAAGCTGGCCGCATCGTCGCGGGAGAATCCACAGGTCATCTGTGTGAGGTCGTTGGTACCGAAACTGAAGAATTCAGCCGATTTCGCAATCTCGTCGGCAGTAATGGCGGCACGTGGAACCTCGATCATGGTTCCAATCTTGTACTCCACCTTCTTGCCTCGTTCCGCGAAGACCTTCTCGATCGTCTCGATCGCATGTTTCTTGGTGTATTCGAATTCCTTGTAGTGTCCGACAAGCGGAATCATGATTTCAGGATGCACCTCGATACCCTTCTCGGCGACATTCAAGGCGGCTTCGATTATCGCACGTACCTGCATATGGAGGATTTCGGGGAAAATGATCGCCAAACGGCAACCGCGGAACCCGAGCATCGGATTGAACTCGTGCAGTTGTGCAGTCTTCTGGGCAATCTCGTCAACCGAAATATTCAACTGCAGCGCCATTTCATGTCGGCTCGTGTGGTCGTTCGGCAAGAACTCGTGCAATGGAGGATCAAGGAGACGTACGGTGGCCGGCAGACCATCGAGTGCCGCGAAGATCTCTTCGAAGTCGCTGCGTTGCATCGGCAACAACTCGGCAAGCGCACGTTCCCGTTCGATCTTGTTGTTCGCCAGGATCATCTTGCGTATGCTGATGATCCGTTGACCACCGAAGAACATATGTTCCGTCCTGCAGAGTCCGATTCCCTCGGCCCCCAACTTCACCGCCATCTGTGCATCGGTAGGCGTGTCGGCGTTGGTACGGACCTTCAAGGTCCTAATCTCATCCGCATAGCTCATGAATGTGTTGTAGTCCTGGAACAACAAGGAATCTTCCGGTTTCATCACACCATTGAGGACCTGCACGATTTCAGAAGGTTTGACTGGAATCTTGGCATTGTACACCTGTCCGGTAAAACCATCGATCGAGATATAATCGCCTTCCTTCACCACTTCGCCCTTGACGGTCAGTGTTCCCTTCGCATAGTTGATCGCGATATCGCCGGCACCGGAGACACACGGACACCCCATACCGCGGGCAACGACCGCCGCATGGCTGGTCATACCGCCACGGGTCGTTATGACACCCTTGGCCACAGCCATACCACCGATATCCTCGGGGCTGGTCTCGATCCGGGCAAGAATCACGTCCTTGCCAAGGGCAGCCATCTCCTCGGCCTTGTCGGCGGAGAAGTACACTTGTCCGCATGCGCCGCCGGGACTTGCGTTCAATCCCCTGGCGACTTCCACAAGACCCCGTTTCGCGATATCCTCGCTGTCCAATACCGGAGCGAACAACTTGTTGAATTCCCCTGCAGGAACGCGGGAAACCGCAGTTTCCTTGGAAATGAGTCCTTCCTCCACCATCTCCACCTGCGAGCGGAGCCAGCTGAAGATCGTGCGTTTGCCGTTGCGGGTCTGCAACATGTACAACGTCCCTTCCTGGATGGTGAACTCGATATCCTGCATATCCTTGTAGTGCTTCTCGAGCAGGTCGCGGATATCGACCAACTGGTCGTACACCTTCTCATTTACCTTTCTGAGTGTATCGATCGTCTGTGGGGTACGGATACCTGCGACAACATCCTCACCTTGGGCATTCATCAGGTACTCGCCGTAGAACTTGTTCTCTCCAGTGGAGGGGTCTCGGGTAAAAGCCACACCGGTACCGCTGGTGGCGCCCATGTTACCGAATACCATCGACTGCACGTTGACGGCGGTACCAAGAAGTCCACGGATATCGTTCATTTGCCGATATTTGATTGCCCGCTCGTTGTTCCACGAACCAAACACCGCATTGATAGCCTTGAACAGCTGGTCGATGGGGTCGGTCGGGAAATCCTCGCCGATATTGTTCTTGTACAAGGCACGATAGCGCTTGATCACTTCCTGCAGGTCATCGACATCCATATCGGTGTCGAACTCACGGTTCCGTTCCGACTTGACCGATTGCAGGGCATGTTCGAAATCATCGTGCGGAACACCCATCACGACATCACCGAACATCTGCATGAAACGCCGGTAACTGTCCCATGCAAAACGGGGATTGCCGGTCTTCTTCGCCAAGGCTTTGGCCGAGTCGGGAGTCATACCGAGATTGAGGACAGTGTCCATCATTCCCGGCATTGATTGCGCAGCGCCCGAACGGACCGAAACAAGCAAAGGGTTCTCGCTGTCCCCCAGCTTCGCACCCATGACTTTCTCCAAGTGGTGCAGATGTTCCAGGACTTCCTCACGCAAACCTGCGGGATATTCACTATTGTTAGCGCTATAATAGGCACAAGCCTCCGTGCTGATGGTGAAACCCGGAGGAACAGGAAGCCCTATCGACATCATGTCCGCAAGATTCGCACCCTTGCCGCCCAGCAGGCTTTTCATAGCCGCTGTTCCCTCGGCTTTCCCTTCTCCAAAGAAATACACATACTTCGTCTTTGTGTTTGCCATGTATGGAAATCCCCCTCTAATTTGTGTTTTTATAATGAAAGGTATCAACACCCCCCAGGGCAAGTCCTGGACAAAGGAGGCTTCGCCTCCTTTTCCGCCCCAAAGGGCTGGGTATGGAACCTTACGTTGCCTGCACTCGCTCGGAAGAGTGGCCATTGCATGGCCCCTTTCTCCACGCTTCGTTTGGCATTAAAGTCGCCTTCCGTCACCTTACGTTGCCTGCACTCGCTCGGAAGAGTGGCCATTGCATGGCCCCTTTCCCCTCGCTTCGTTTGGCATGAAAGTCGCCTTCCGTCACCTTACGTTGCCTGCACTCGCTCGGAAGAGTGGCCATTGCATGGCCCCTTTCCCCTCGCTTCGTTTGGCAATCAATTCGTGGTTATCAATTTATATGAGAAAACCCTCCCTGTCAATGCAAGGAGGGTTTCCGTGGCGGTTAAGCCGTATATGATTCAAGCGCTTTCAGGCGCGTCGGTTGCTTCATCCGCTCGATCGCTTTCTTCTCGATCTGCCGGATGCGTTCCTTGGTCAGGTTGTACAATTCGCCGATTTCCTTGAGGGACATCGGTATCGCGCCGTTCAGACCGAACCGCATCTCTATGATTTCCCGTTCCTTGTCGCTGAGTGTCTCAAGCGCTTCATTGATGTCGTCTCTCAAGGACTTCTCCATCAATGCATCCTCGGCAGAACGGTAATTGTCTTCGATGAAATCTCCAACCGTCGAATTCGAGGGATCTCCATACACCGGAGCGTCGAGGCTCACCATATCCCTGCTGATTGAAAGCAGGTCTCCGACCAACTGGGGATCCATATTCATGGCTTCTCCAATTTCTTCCATTGTCGGTTCATCCCCGGTGTCATGCATCAGTTTCCGTTGCATCTTCTGGATCTGCACCAATTCGTTGGCCCGGTTCAACGGAAGCCTGACTGTCCTGGACTTCTCGCAAATCGCTTTGAGTATAGCCTGACGGATCCACCATACCGCGTAGCTGATAAAGTGGTACCCACGGTCGACATCATATTTTTCAAGGGCATTCATGAGCCCGATATTACCTTCATTGATCAAATCTATCAAAGGCATGCCTTGGTTCTGGTATTTTTTGGCAACATTCACAACAAACCGCAAATTGGATTCGATCATCCGTTTTCTGGCAAACTCATCTCCTGCTGCGGATTTTCTTGCCAATGTATCTTCTTGCTCACGGGTGAGAAGTGGTATGCGGTTAATTTCCTTCAAGTACATGGAGAGGATGTTCTCGTCATCGAACTGGTCGTTTTCGTTCAACACTTTTGCGTTCTGGATCATGGTAGGTCCTCCTGCCATCTATGGTGCAAGATTCATGCCAACATGCCATAAAATAGTGATAAAAACATTCAATTACATATATCGATTAGACTTGGAGTATTTTTTTGCAATTCGTACAAAAAGGACATTCCGGCCTGGTGTCCCAAATACAGGAAAAAAGGTGTATCAAAATGACACAGCCAACAAAAAGACTCCTGTTACTGGGTAATTCTGACACACTCGAGCAATTCAATTTCGTCAATGTGGCCATTTCGACCACCATCGAACTCATCAAGTTCTTCCAATTCCCAAGGGAAATCTATATGTACAGTCTGGAACCAGGAGTGCAAATCCTTTCCCAGGAAAGGAATCTCCGACTCTTCGATTTCAAGTTGCAACTGTTGCCAACGGTGCTTGATCAGATCATGCACCATGTCACCTTCCGCAAGGGAAACTATCGCCTTCCGTCTTTTTCCAAGAATATATATCGCCATCTGGACATCGTGGAATTCTCGCCAGTTGTGCGAATCCTGCAGTTCGTCGGAAAGGTCCCGCAAGAGGAAGGCATCGTTGAAGCAACGGATAGCTCCTCCCAGCTCCCCAAGCCTGCTCAAGACCACACCCATCCTGAAAAAACATACCGCACTTTCAAGCGGATCCTTTCCCTGGTCCCCAGACAAGTTCGCCGAGCAGATGTTCAGCGCTTTCCTATACCGTTGGTCTGTTGTCTGCTTCACCGTTCGCTCCCCTTTCACACACACAATATACACAGAGATTTTTCTATCGGAAAGTGCTTCCCAGAGATAAATCGGGCGTGTCCGCATGATACGAATGTATTTTCCGCGATTGCTTGACCGCATGCTTCTTTGTGCGTATATTGCAATAGGATTTCATATCAATATCCAATAAAACAGAGAATACAGCATACAGGAGGAACTTATGACTATCAAACCGATGGGAGACAGAGTACTTGTCAAGATGGAACAGATCCAGGAGAAGACTGCCGGCGGCATTTTCATTCCGCAAACAGCCCAGGAGAAGACACAGATTGCACATGTACTGGAGATTGGCGACGACGAGACCATCAAAGTGAAGAAAGGCGACCGCGTCATGTACGACAAGTACGCGGGAACCTCAGTCAAGACCGATGGTGAGGAATACCTTATCCTTCACATGTCCGACATCCTTGCAATAATCGACTAAACTGTTCCTAGTTGTGCAGGAGGGGTTTGCCACACCTGGTGGGGCAAGCCCTTTTTTATGTTCCGACGTTCTCAGCTGTACAGGAACGCCTCGATTTTCCCAGGTATTCCCCCACTGGTCGTCTCCGGATGGTACGATTCGGGCAGAGCCTGCAACATCCATCGGCCATACTGCTTGTTCACCACCCGACTGTCCAGGATCAATACAATGCCGCTATCCAAGGTATTGCGCAGCAACCTTCCGAATCCCTGCTTGAGCTTCATGGTCGCTTCGGGGAGGGCAAGCTTGAAGAACCCACCCTTGCCGTCCTTGTCGAGCGATTCCTGACGTGCACGGAATACCGGATCGGTAGGCACCCTGAACGGAAGTTTCACGATAATGACCATCCGCAAGGTCTCACCCGGCGCATCGACCCCCTCCCAGAACGAATCGGTCGCAAACAGTACGCTATCCTTGTCGTCGGTGAATCTCCTGAGCAGGTGGAACCGGTCCTCATCACCTTGCCGAAGCATGGTTATTCCCGCCTTCAGTATATCCTCGGCCAAGTCGTTCGCAACCCGCAGCAACATCGAATACGATGTGAACAGGACCAACGCACCACCGCCCGAGGCAAATATGGCGTCACGGATCGTCTGGGTACAGTAGGCGAAGAACGTCTCCGGCTCCTTCTCCGAGAAAACCGGGGCATCCTGGGGAGTCAGCAACAACAGCCGGCTCTTGAAATCGAACGGCGAATGGTGCACCGCCGTAAGGTAATTTCGTGAATTCTCCAATGGAAGGCCTATCCTCGAGCCCCAATAGGAGAAATTGTCGTTGAGGTCCAAAGTCGCGCTGGTGCACACCACCGTCTCCAACCTGCTGAACATCGATTCCTGCAAAGAGGCTGCCACCGATAGCGGAGATATGTGCACCTGCACTCCCCGCGCACCTTTTCCAAACTCGACCGACTCGAACCAATGCACGTCCTCGGTCCAATTGTCCACATCCAAGAACTGGGCCAAGGCGTTGGCACCGCTGCGGATCCGTTTCACATGCACCGACAATTCGCGGCCACGGTGCTCAAGCTCCTCGGGAATCTTTCCGTCCTCGAGCAACCTGTTCACCAATAGTCCCAACTGGCCGGCATATTCCACAACAGCCTTGGCCAACCGGATGAAGTCGCCCAATTGTGGCTTCATGTGCTGTTGGATCAAAAGGGTCATCGATTTGATCTTTTGCATCAGGCCGACCAGGTACGTATCCACATAGCCGATCGATTCGCCGAGCAGGGAAATCACACCCAAGATTTCTCCCGGCAAGGCGGGATCGGGGGCATAGGGAGCCAGCTCCTCCACCAATGCTTTCGAGCCACGCCGTTGATGGGAGAGCCTCCCGATGGACCGCATCACATCGTAGCCACTGTAGGTAACCGTGAAATAGTCGGTGGCATTCTTCTCGATATTGTGCGCCTCATCGATTATCAGCCGGTGGAAAGAGGGAAGCACCGCCTCATCGCTATAATCGAGTTCATCGATCATGCGGGAACGGGCATCGGTGAACAGCAGATGGTGGTTGCTGATCAACAACCTCGCCTCTGAAGCCTTTTTCCGTGATTTCATGAAGCAGCAGTCCCGGGCATAGGAGCAGCGGTACCCGAGGCACAAATCGGCATCGCTGCAGACTTCTGACCACAATTCCCCACGCAATTTGCCGGGAAAATCGGTCCTGAGACCGGTTTCCGTCCCGGTACTCCAAGCAACCAGCGCTCCAAGTTCACTCAACGGGTCATGGGCCAGCAACGGCATTTCATCGGCCCGCTCCTCCAACCTGTGCAAGCACAAGTAATTGCTCCGCCCCATAACCAGGGCGACCGGACACGATGTCTCCAACAGAGCGAACAATTGCACGATATCCTTGTCGTACAGCTGCTTTTGCAGATTGATCGTGGATGTTGCGACCACCGTCCTGTCCTCGGGATGCTCCAATGCCCAAAAGAGTGCCGGAACGAGATACGCGAAGGATTTCCCGATTCCTGTTCCAGCCTCTATCGCCGCAATCGCATCTTCTCGGTAAGCCCGCATAACCAGCAAGGCCATTTCCAGTTGGCCGTCACGATACTCATACCCCATGAACCGTTTCGATAGGACGCCATCGGCATCGAATACCCGATAAATATCATTCGTCTCCAAGCTTGTATTCCTGTACTTTCCGATGCAATGTCTTGCGGGCGAGCCCGAGCATGTCGGCCGCCTTCGACTTGTTTCCACCGCAACTGGCAATGGTAGCCAGTATCAAGGCCTTTTCGGCCTGGTCCATGGTCGTTCCCACCGGTATGACCACCCTCTCCTCGGAACTCGCATTGCGCACATTCGCGGGCAGGTCATCCAAATCGATGATCGTATCGGATGCAAGCACGACGGCACTTTCGACACAGTTGCCCAATTCCCTGATATTTCCCGGCCAATTGTAGGCAAGCATCGCAGCTTTCGCACGCGTCGAGAACCCTTCCACCTGGCGTTTGTTCCGTTCGTTGTACATCTCGAGGAAATGGGCCATCAAAAGCGGTATGTCTTCCCTACGTTCCCGTAATGGAGGAACCTCCAGATGTATGACATTCAACCGGTAGTAGAGGTCTTCCCGGAACCTTCCCGCCTCGACTTCCACCATAAGGTCCCTATTCGTTGCCGCGACCAACCTAACGTCGACAGTCAGCGTCTTTTCACTTCCGAGACGTTCGAATTGCCTTTCCTGCAGCACACGCAACAATTTCACTTGGGTCGACAAACTGATCTCCCCGATCTCGTCTAGGAACAAGGTCCCCCCATGGGCCAGTTCGAAACGGCCTTTCCTCGCGGATACAGCACCACTGAACGCACCCTTCTCATGACCGAACAACTCGTCTTCAAGCAAGGTTTCGGCGAACGAGGCACAACTCACCTTAATGAACGGACCGTTGGACCTGCTGGAGAGCTGGTGCAGCGCGTCGGCCACCAACTCCTTTCCGACACCGCTTTCACCGGTGACCAGGACGCTCGCGGTCGCATCGGCAACTTGACGCACGGTATCCATAAGGCGCGACATGCGCTCGCTTTTTCCTATGATCTTGTTGTATCCGCTTTGGCGCTTGAGTTCCGCAAGCTCCTTCTTCAATGCAGCATTCTGGTCGTAGAGGTCGAGATTGCTGAATGCCCGCCTGATCAACAGGAACAGCCGGTCGAGATTCAATGGTTTTGTCATGAAGTCGACCGCCCCGTTGCGCATGGCCTCGACCGCCGACTCGATTGTCCCGTGTCCGGTAAGGATAACCACCGGCATCATCGGATACGAGGAGGAGACCCGCTTGAGGAGCTCCTGTCCATTCATGCCCGGCATGCGGAGGTCGGTGAGCAACAGGTCGACATTGTTGGAGGTGATCAGGTTCCAGGCTTCATCGCCATCAGAGGCCAACAGGACGGTATACCCCTCATCTTCCAATGCGATTTGCAATCCATTTCGGATATTCTTCTCATCATCTGCAATCAGTATAGTCCTATGCATCACGCTGGGCCGCCTCCAAAGCCAATCGTTCCGATGTGGGAACCGGCAAAGTTATGCTGAACGAAGTCCCCACGCCACTCTTGGAAGATACGGAAATCTCCCCCTTGTGTTCCTTGACAACCTTGAACACCATGGTGAGGCCCAGCCCCGAACCCGAGGCCTTGGTAGTGAAATAAGGTTCGAAAATCTTCGACAACGTCGCATCATCCATTCCGGTACCGGTATCGGCAATAGTCAATACCACGGAATCGCCTGCCAGCTTGGTGGTAACTGTAAGGGCTCCCCCACTGGTCTCCATCGCATTCATGGCATTCTTGATAATGTTGAGCAATGCTTGTTTCATGAGATTTTCATCGATCCGCAGTTTGGGCAAGAACTCCCCCAACTGCCGGTTGACTGAAATCTTGTGTTCCGACAATTCGTAACTGACGAAATTGCAGACATCGTCGACAATCCTGTTGAGGTTCTCCAACCTGAGGTGGACATCCATGGGCCGCACTGCGAACAGAAAGTCCACGACAATGCTATTGAGACGTTCGATCTCCTCATCTATCACATCGAGATACCGTGAGGCATCGTCCAAAGTCAGGCTCTTCTTGCGTTGGAACGCCTTCCCCAACAGTTGGAGATGGATACCGATCGATGCAAGCGGATTCTTGATCTCGTGGGCAACTCCCGCCGCCACAGTGGTCAATGAAGCAAGGCTCTCCGACCTATGCAGCTTTGCTTCCTGCCGTTTAGCCTCCGAAACGTCCCTGACAATAAACAGGAAACGCTTGCCGTTGTCCTGGTGGAACACCGGGTCGAGATCACTGACAAAGGAGGATCCCCCGATCCAGATTGTCCTGACCCACTCTCCCCGCTGGAAATGGAACTCATGTTCGAGTTCCTGCTTGTCGGTGATCTGGTCGATCGCTCCCAACATGAAATTGGCAACGTCCTGGTCGGCAAGCACATACCGCAAACTGGTACCTTCGGTCAATTGCCGGGACAACGGCAACAACCGCTTCACCTCATCGTTGCAGGTGAGTACCCGCCCGAATCCATTGGTAACGACCACACCAAGGTCGATCTTTTGCAGGACCTTGCCCAACAATTCATTCTCCGAGGCTTGGTATCGCACCAAAGTCTTGATTTCATCTGTACTGAGTTTCTCTATCTTGTTGAATGCTCGGCGAATGAAATTGTTCATCTTACTTCCAACAGCCGGTAATGTAGCGACTCGACGAGCAGCTTCCTGCTCTGGTTGAACACCGAGGCCTTCTGCTCGGCTTCCCCGACTATGGATACCAAGCGAGAGGATTCCTTGTCGGTCAACGCACCTTCCAAAAACCGCTGCCTCACAATGGTTTGAAGTTCCTTGAGAAAGTACTCAAGCCGAATCGGTTCGTCAAGCTCGTCACAGAGGACATCGAGCTGCTCGCGTGGCAAGACCTTCTTTTCAAGGATGCTCCGAACGAACATGGTACCTTGGGCAGCTATCTGTTTGCAAGGGACACCGGATCGCTCGAGCATATACTCCTCGAGGTTCCTGTACTTCGCTCCATCGGTAAAAAAAACCGTGGAGAGCAACAGGTTCTTCTCCTCTTCGCTGAACGGACGGACATGATGCCGTTGCAGCCGGGAAAGGATCGTCGGCAACAGTCTCGCAGGATATTCGCTGATCAGCATGACAAAGGTGTGCTCGGGGGGTTCCTCCAACAGTTTCAGCAGACTGTTCCGGGCTCCCTCGGTGCTTTGCTCGACACCTTCGAGGATTATAAAGCGGGGGACATTGCCAAAACTGGTCTGCATGGTCCACTCCTGCAAGGAACGCACCTGTCCGATAGACAACGTCACCGTCCGTTTGAATTGGGCATACAACGGTTTCAATACCGACCGTACCATTTCGGCAAGCCGGGGGAAATCCCCAGGTGATGCCGAATCGATCTCCATCAACGCCTCGTCGACATTCGAAGCGGCATCGAAAGCGCCGGACCCTTTCTGATCGGCACTTTCAAGCAATGCCCCATGGTATTGCAGGAGCATGACGCGTATGGTCCGCACCAATTGGCGCCGGGACTCCTCGGTACGGAGCTCCGCGAAGTTCACAAGAGCCGCCTCGATTCGGCTTTTATGGTCGCGCGTACCGACGACGACGACATTGGACATGCCATAGGTGGCGAATTGCTTGCAGGAGGCACATGTACATATACCGGCACCGTCGTGTTGACATGACAGTACCCGGGCGGTCTCCATGGCAAGTGTCAACCTTCCACCATACCGTGGACCGGAAAACAATACCGCTTGCGGAAATACCTGTGCCGCTATCTGTTGGGACAAGAGTGTAGCCGATTCCTTACGATACGGCATGAGCGCTTCGAACATCTATAACAATCCTTTTACCAATTCAAGTCCCTTGGGAGTCAACGGCCTAATGAACCGCGAGGTTATGACGCTGGGGTCGAGATATGCATCCAAGTTGACCACATTCTGCAAATCGAGCAGGTAGACGATGAAGGCAACCACGACCACCACTTCGACAACACCAAGGACCATCCCCAAAAGACGGTCCAGCCAATCCAGTTTCATGGCGTCGAGTGTACGGTCCAGCAACGAGCCGACCATCATCATCACGACATATCCGATAATAAAGAAAACAATGAATGCAATCAATGTAGACCAGAGTATCGGCAAGTCGAAGGTATCCGCCACCAACGATGCTCCAAGACGGGCAAAGACCAATGCGACGACGAAGCCGACCAGAAATCCCGCACGCGAGGAGAATTCCATTGCGAATCCACGCACAGCACCGACAACTGCTGCCAGAAACGCAACAACCACAATCACCACATCGACGATATTGAAAAAATACGGTCCGAGAGCAAATCCCCACTCTGCCATGTCAGCCTCTCCTCTTTTTCGTTCCTTCTGCCGTCTGGAGAATGACTCCTGCAATGTTTCCCGCAGGATCCTCCGCACGCAAAGGAATCATATTTTCAACCATACTACTGCGCACTATATCATGGGAAATCAAATTCCTCACGACTGAAACCAACTGTTCACCGGAAATTTCCGGTCCTTCCAACACTTCGGCCGCTCCGACAGCCTTCAGCCGCCTGGCATTTTCCATCTGGTCACCCCGGGAAGCCCGGTTTCCCAGTGGAATCAACACCATGGGAAGTTCCATTTCCAGATAATCGGCCAGTGCCGTGGCTCCGGAGCGCGAAACCACCACCGTTGCGGCAGCCAGGATATCCTCCAAACCATCAGCAATGAACGGCACAGCATGGTACCCCGCCCTGGTGATGGGACGGAAGGTCTTTTCCCCAGTCTGATGCACCACTTCGCCAAGCTCGAGAAGCTCGTCCAGCTTGTCCCATACCAGGTTGTTGATCTGCAACGCGCCTTGGCTTCCCCCCAACACGACGACAACAGGAGTTCCGGGGGATATTCCGAATACCTGACGCCCCCTGTCGGCGCTTGCCCGTGTTCGGTTCAGTCGTGAGGGAACTCCAGTGCAAACCGTCTTGCCGCGAAACTTCCGCGGGAATGTTGCGATCGCCTCGGCGAAAGGTACGCACACCGCTTGCACGAACTGTGCATTTATCTTCGTAGCCAAACCGGGAATCGCATCCGATTCATGGGTAACCGCCGGGATCCGCAGTATCCTTGCGGCCAACACCGGCGGCACCGAGACGTACCCGCCTTTGGAAAAGAGTATATCGGGCCGTTCCCTCGTTAGGATCGCCAACGACTGGAAAAAACCGACCACTACACCCACAAGGTCCGGAAACAGGCGCCAAGAGAGGTAGCGACGCAATTTTCCCGATTTGATCTCCAGATAGGCGATTCCCGCACCCTCGACCCAATTCCGTTCGGATTCCAGCCCGCTGCCTATCCAAAACCGTTCGTACCGGTCCCCGCCCACGCGAAGAATCTCCGCAAGCTTTTCGTCTACGGCAAATGCGGGAAACACATGGCCTCCGGTTCCCCCACCAGTGAAACAGACTTTCACATGCACGCTCCTTGTCCGATCCCTCCGTCCGATCCGCTCCAAGCTCAGCCACAAGTGTATGCTGTTACAGATCACTACCACAGTCTATATGAAGGCGATATACACTCGCAATCATTATTGTTATACTTTAAGAAGCAAATTCATGTGATATAGAGGACCTTCCATGGCAAAAAGCCTTATGCACCGATTGTTCGGAACAAAACAGGAAAAAGATATAAAACGTCTGGCACCCATAGTCGAAATGGTTAATGCCCAAGCCGAATGGGCCAAAGGTCTCGACGATGCGCAATTTCCCCAAGTAACATCGGAATTGAAAAGCCGAGCCCAATCTGGCGAATCTCTGGACAAGATACTCCCCCAGGCTTTCGCACTGGCCCGGGAGGCGGCCGACCGCGTCCTGCATGAACGTCACTACGATGAACAGATCATGGGCGCCGTGGTCCTGCACCAGGGTAGTATCCTTGAAATGAAGACCGGTGAAGGGAAGACCCTCACCTGTGTTCCGGCAGCGTATCTGAATGCATTGGAAGGGAAAGGTGTCCATATTGTCACGGTGAACGACTACCTGGCAAAACGTGACTCGGAATGGATGGGACCCATCTACAAATTCCTTGGGTTGACCGTCGGTAGCATCGTCAGCGATATAGACAACGAGGCACGCAGGCTTGCCTATGCATGCGATATCACCTATGGCACGAACAACGAGTTCGGGTTCGACTACTTGCGCGACAATATGAAATGGGATGCCCGGGAGAAGATCCAGCCGATGCACCACTACTGCATCGTCGATGAAATAGACTCGATACTTATCGATGAGGCACGTACCCCGTTGATCATCAGCGGGCAAGCCGCGGACGACACGTTGAAGATCCGTGCGGCCAACACTATTGTCCATGCGCTCGTGGAATGCAAGCGCGATCCTGAAAGCGGGGATTATCCCGATGATGTCGAAGGTGATTTCCAGGTAGACGAGAAGCAGAAGCGGATCACATTCACCAATCAGGGCCTTACTGCGATAGAGGCGCTCCTGCAGAAGAACAGGATAATCACTGGATCGCTGTACGAAGGGGAGAATTTCGAATTCGTCCACTACATGACCCAGGCAATGAAAGCCCACGTGCTCTTCCATAAGGATGTCGATTACGTTGTCGCAGACAAGAAAGTAGAGATTGTCGATGAATTCACCGGCCGCGTCCTCCATGGCCGCCGCTATAGCGACGGACTGCATCAGGCGATCGAAGCCAAGGAAGGGATCCGGGTGGAAGTACAGAACAAGACACTTGCCACGATCACATTCCAGAACTTCTTCCGCATGTACGACAAGATCTCCGGCATGACGGGAACCGCCGACACCGAGGCACCCGAATTCCAGAAGATATACAACTTGGATGTTGTGGTGATTCCAACCCATCTTCCGATAGTTCGGAATGACATGCAGGATCTGGTGTATTTGAATGAAGAATACAAGTTGGCTGCGATATGCAATGAGATCGAGACGGTGCATGCGACCGGACAACCGATTCTGGTCGGTACAGTCTCGATCGAGAAATCTGAAATCCTATCGGCCATGCTCAAACGTCGGGGAATCAGACATGAAGTATTGAACGCGAAGAACCATGCACGGGAAGCGATGATCATCGAGGATGCGGGTGCGAAGAACGCGGTGACCATCGCGACGAACATGGCTGGCCGTGGAACCGATATCAAGCTCGGCGGATCGCTCGATGCCCGAGTCCGTGCGGTCTGCGGATCCGAGGCCTCCCCCGATGAATACCAAGCGGCGAAAACCAAGGTCCATGCCCAGTGGAAAGTCGATTATGACGAAGTGAAATCCCTTGGCGGCCTGTATATCCTTGGAACAGAACGACACGAATCCAGACGTATCGACAACCAGTTGCGCGGTCGTTCCGGTCGTCAAGGAGACCCCGGTGCCTCCCGCTTCTTCCTGTCGCTCGACGACACGCTCATGCGCCTGTTCGCAAAGGAATCGGTCCGGAATATGCTTGGGAAAATCGGCATGGGTGCCGAACCGATAGAACATACAATGGTGAGCCGCGCGATCGAGAAGGCGCAGATGAAAGTCGAGGAACAGAACTTCGAGATCAGAAAACATCTACTCGAATACGACGACGTCCTCAATGAGCAGAGGAACTACCTCTACTCGCAACGCGACGCCATCCTTCTGGCAGAAAATCTGATCGAACGGGGACTCGAATCCTGCAAGGATATCGTATTCGAAATCATCTCCTCGCTCGACTATTCCGAAAAGGATGCTCCGAATACGCTCGCACTGTTGAAGGAAGCAATGGAAGCACGCTTCCACTACGCTCCGGATGTCAGCGAGAACGAGATACTTGGCCTTGGCAAGGAACAGTTGCAGTCGGTCGTATTCGATGCCGTGAAGCGACATATCGAGGAGAAGATCGCTCTCACAGGGGTGAAACCGTTCAACGATTTCCTTCGGTTCCAGTATTTGCGTCAGATCGACCAGCATTGGCAGGATCATCTCGACCAGTTGGAGGCACTTCGAGAAGCCGTCTATTTGCGGACCTATGCCCAGAAGAATCCCTTGCTCGAATACAAGCTGGAAGGTTTTGATATCTTCGATACCATGATCGGTGAGATCAGGGATTATATCGCGGTGCTTATGGTCAGGGTAAAGATCCAGAGTTCCGACGCCAGGGAACAACGTCGCCAGCCTATCGCTGGAAAAGTGGTAGAATCCCACGGCGGAGCATCCGCATTCGCCTCTTCAGGAAATCCAGCACGGATGCAAGGATCACAGCCGGGTCAAGGTGCGGTACAGATCCGCAGGACAACGGCCAAAGTCGGACGCAACGAACCGTGCCCATGTGGCAGCGGCAAGAAATACAAGCACTGCCACGGTCGAAACGAATAGGCATCTTGCGATTCAGGGGAGACCGGACTCCACGGACCTTTAGAAGAAGTTTGCGGGGTTGAGCGCCGTCCCCTCTTGTTCGATAGAGAAGTAGAGGGCATTGCGACCGATCGAGCCACTGTTTCCCAGTGTTCCCACACGGCCACCTTGCTTGACCTGGTCCCCGACCTTCACGGATACCTGGTCGAGGTGGGCATAGGTTGTCTTGTACCCGTTCTCATGCGAGAGAACGACAAACCGGCCCATCCCGTCGGGCACATTGCCGGCGTCTACAACGACTCCGGTTCCCGAGGCCGTCACCTCTGTTCCGACTGGACCCTCGATCCAAATTCCTTGCAGCACCACTATCTCTTCTGAAGTACCGTACACGACAGTCTGTCCGTACAAACCGGTGATCCGTCCAGCCGCAGGCCGGATGAAACGGTCGTAGGCGGCCAGGGACCCGTCATCGTCGACTTCGGCACTCGGAATAAACAGCTTTTGGCCGGGAAAAATGACTTCAGACCGCAAGCCGTTGATCTCCTGCAAGGTTTTCCACCCGAGTGTAGGATTGAAGCGGTTGGTAATGATCGATAGCGAATCACCCGATTGCACCGTATACAGCTGGCCATTGCGATCGGGAATGCGCAATACCACGCCAGGTTTTATCGCGGAGAGGTTCTTGATTGCGTTGACGCTGAGAATCGTTTCCTTCGAAACACCATACGCCTCCGACAAACTGTCCAAAGTCTCCGATTCCTGGACCGTATGCTCCACGTACCAGACGGTTCTCGACGCAGGGGTCGGAGTGACGGTTCGCGCCGGGGTCGGCGTCTCTATGCTCGTCGTTCCCGTTCTGGTCAGGTTGGTCGCTGCCAATGCGTCGGCAGTGTTCGCAACGGCGGGCACAGGGGTCTGGTCCTCCGGTTCGCCTTGGGAAGCCGGACCCTTTGCAACCTCGACAGGTTCGACCACCATGGGGTTGTTCGCGATTGTCGCCGGTTGCTCGGTCGACGAGAAGTACATCAACCAAAGGGCAATGACACCGACACACAACAAAACGCCGACAATCACGACCGTGACAATGATACGCAGACTCTTCTTGTCCATGCGCTCATTCCCCTGCCGTCTCGATCCGCCGACACGTCCCATGTCATCGTAACTGTTCTTGTCCCTGTAGCTCATGAATCCCACCTGCTCTCGACAATGATGCTGTTACATATTACTATATTTGGACCATGGTATCCAGAGAAAAACGCAGGCTTTCTCTTTTGCTCTATAGCATCACCGCAATTGTTGCGCTGGCCATTTTGTTGCGGATATTCTGGGTAGCAGTCATCACGGGAAATACGGCGGGAGACTATAGCGATCCGCAGGTCTCGACCCGAATCGTACGTGGTACCATTACAGATACCAATGGCCGGCTGCTGGCTATGGAAACCCCCTATTATTCATGTGCATTGCTGCTCCGCCAGGTGCCCGATCTGCAGGCAACCGCGCGTATGCTCGGCCCGATACTCTCCGTGGATCCCCAGACCATCGAACAGGAGGCGTCCAGGAACTCACTCTACTACCTGGTAAAGCGAAGACTCGGTGATAGCGAGTACGAACAGGTCTCGGCACTTGTTCGGGAGCAGGAACTGCCAGGGGTCATCCTGGAAAAACGGTACGGCCGCCTGTTTCCACAACTTTTCCATGCGGCGCAAGTCCTGGGTTTCACCAACACGGAAAACCGTGGCATCGAAGGTCTGGAACTTGCCTATGAGCAGCTGCTCTCCCCCTATCCCGAAATCGGCGCATCCATATCATATGGAAATACCATAGCCCTCACATTGGATTTGGACCTGCAGTATCTTCTCGATACCCAGGTGGTGGCGATAGATCGCCAGCATTATCCGGATAGTATTGTCGGAATCATCATGGGAGCCGATACCGGAGAGATCCTCGCTGCCACCACCTTCCCGTGGTACGATCCGAACCTCTACCAGGAATCGGAACCGGAGCAACGGCAAAACCGGGTAGTCACTTCCATGTACGAACCCGGTTCTGTATTCAAGATATTCTCGTTGGCCGCGGAGCTTGCGGCCGGACAAGCCGATTTTGCAGAGCCGTTCCAATGTGACGGATCCTATACCTTCACCATGCCGAACGGTTCTGAGACGACGATCAATTGTGTCTCTCCGCATGGAACGATCACCCCCGAGACCATGCTCAAATATTCCTGCAACGGTGCCGTGGCGCATTGGGCATTGCAAACGGATGACGAACTCTTCCGAAAGACAATCACCGATTTGGGATTCGGATCCGTATGGAAAACCGGCATGCCCGGAACCATAGGAGGTCTTGTAAGCAGAGTCGAAGCATGGTCCGGAAGAACGAAGGCCACCATGTCCTTTGGACAGGAGCTGGGGGTCACCGCATTGCAGCTGGCAACTGCCGCCACTGCAATCGCGAACCAGGGGACACTATTGCATCCGTATATCGTGGAATCGATTGTGGATCACGCGGGGACAATACTGCACAAAGGGGAGCCGACGGTAGCCAACCCGCACGTTTTCGACGCACAGGTTGCGAATACGATACTCTCGGGAATGGTGGAGGCTACCCGACCCGGAGGCACAGCGGTGCGTACAGCGGTCGAAGGTGTCCTGGTGGCGGCAAAGACGGGCACCGCGCAGATCGCGGATCCCACCACCGGTGCATATGGAACAGATACATTCCTTGCCAGTACCCTGGCAATCGTACCAGCCGACAAACCCAAGTATATCATCTATATCGGGGTGGCCAATCCAACCGGAGCAACGATATGGGGCAGCAACATCGCCGCCCCCGCCATAGGATCCATCATTGCCGATATGGTACGGCAAGGCAAGCTTGTGTCGGAAAGCATGGAACACATCAATCTTCCAGCTGGGGCTCCCCTACCGGAACAGGTCCGACTTGATTGACCCAGAGATTGCCAAAATCGAGGGTAAACCCTTTCAGTTGGCCCAACATGGTCGAAGCCGAAGCCTTGTGGATGTCCTTCGGGACACGTTGTCCGTCGGTGAAGAAGAGTATCGGCATCTGCCGCTGGTGGCACACACTCAATACATTCCCTATCGACTCCGTCTCATCCATCTTGGTCACAATAATGCTGGACAGTCCGAACGAGGCATACTGGTCGATCGAACGAGCCACATCCTGCGATTTCATGGCCCCGGAAATCGCAAGGAAGAATCCGCAGTCGTCACGATTCGGAACCGAAAGCAATGCCTTCATCTTTACCGCAAGATCCTTGTCCCGGGGACTTTTTCCAATGGTGTCGACCAGTATCAGGTCTGCCGCCGAAGCCGAATCCAATGCCCGATAGAACTCCTCCTCGTTCGAGACCTTGTCCACCGGAATCCCCAACGAATTCCCGAAGGCATTGAGTTGCTCGAACGCACCTACCCTGAACGAATCGATTGTGATCATATGCACCGCACGCTGGTATTCGGGGAGCTGCTGCAACCCGTAGAGCGCGGCGATTTTTGCTATTGTCGTAGTCTTTCCGACGCCAGTAGGGCCAAGGAGGACCAATATCCTTGGAGGATGCAATTGGGTACCGTGGTCTATCCGAACCAATGAAACGATCTTGTCGACGACCATGAGTTCGAACTCCTCGATTGAAAGTTCTTCCTCAGGTGATTCATCCAACGATGTTTTCAGCAAGCCCAGGGCCTCGGCGGTGAAGGTGTCGGAAAAATCATTCGCAACCAGCAATTCTTTCGCATGGGCAAGCAACTTCCCATGCCGCGTATCCTCTTCGGGTACCGCAGTCGGCGTATCCGACGGCGCCTCGTTCCCAACGGGTTCCCGAGCCGGTTCTTCCACCGTCTCCTGGGCCGGAGGTTCTTGCTTGACTTCCTTTGCCAGGGCAGACTCCAGTACCATCGGCTCCTCGGTCTTGAGTGAATCGGCAAGATAACAGGTCAACTCGACATAGGTACGTTTCCCCATCCAGAGAAAGCCGCCACGGGCCATCACATCACGTCTGCTATGGATGCGCAATGCCGGCCCGTAATGTTCACGGGCCTTGCGCACAGCCTCTTCGAAGTCTTTCGCGACGATCGTGATGTATTTCATGGACACCTACCCTCCACCAGAATTTCCACTACAGGATGTATCTGCTCAGATCCTCGTTCTCCAGTATACTGGAAAGTCGCTCGTCAACATAGGCTTCATTTATTTCGATCGTCTGTCCACCCATGTCGGAGGCATTGAAGGAAATGTCCTCCAGCAGTCGTTCCATGATGGTATAGAGTCTTCTTGCCCCGATATTCTCGGTATTCGAGTTTACCGAGTAGGCGATATGGCTTATCCGTCGCATAGCTTCTTCGGTGAATACCAGATTCACATCCTCGGTCTCCATGAGCGAGATATACTGCTTGATTATCGCATTCTCCGGTTCCTGGAGGATCCTGAGGAAATCATCGCCGGTCAATTCGTTCAATTCAACTCGCAACGGGAATCTGCCCTGCAATTCTGGTATGAGGTCGCTCGGTTTCGAGACATGGAAAGCACCGGCTGCAATAAACAGGATATGCGTAGTATCGACAATACCCCACTTGGTGCTTACTTTGCTTCCCTCGACTATCGGCAGGATATCCCGCTGGACACCTTCCCTAGAGACATCCGGTCCGCCATGTCCGCCCCTGTTGCCAGCGACCTTGTCAATCTCGTCGATGAAGATTATACCCATCTGCTCGACACGTTCCTTCGCTATCTCTACGACCTGCTCCTGGTCCACACTCCGCTCGGTCTCTTCCTCGGTCAATATCTCACGTGCCCGCCGTATGGGAACCTTCCGCTTCTTGCCCTTTCCTCCAAAAATGCTTCCGAGGCTCTGGATCGTATTCTCGAGATCCTCAAGATTACCTCCGGCAAGCAGTTCCACACCCTGCGCGGCAGGTTTGCCATGCACGGTTATCTCTACTTCCCTGTCCTCGAACCGACCTTCCGCCAAAAATTGCCGGAACTTCTCCCGGGTTGTCTTCGTCGCATCTGCCAATGCGGTGGAATCCGATGGCATAGTCTGGTTCTTGGGTGCCGACTCGATGGGTAGCAGCAAATCCAACAAACGTTCCTCAACCTGCTGCTCGACTTGGGCCCGCCGCAATTCGGCAAGTTCCTTCTTCGTCATTTGCACGGCAGTCCCCATCAGGTCCCGGACCATGGACTCGACATCGCGACCAACATATCCGACTTCGGTATATTTGGTGGCTTCGACCTTGATGAACGGTGTATTGGCGAGTTTCGCGATCCGACGGGCAATCTCGGTCTTTCCGACACCTGTAGGACCGATCATGATAATGTTTTTCGGCGAGACTTCGTCGCGCATCGCCTCGGGAAGCCGCTTTCTCCGAGTCCGGTTGCGCAACGCCACAGCGACGGTGCGTTTTGCATCCCGCTGTCCGATAATATATTTATCCAATTCCCGCACAATCTCAGCGGGTGTCATTTCATCCAATTTCATATGAACTCCTACAGATATTCGACAAGTATGGACTTGTTCGTGTAGACACAGATATCGCTGGCGATCTCCAAGGACTTTCTTGCGACAACTTCCGCCGGAAAGTCCGAACAGTCCAGATATGCCCGGGCCGCGGCCAATGCAAAGTTGCCTCCCGAACCGATAGCGATCACATCGTGCTCCGGCTCGATCACATCGCCCATACCGCTGATAAGAAACGTCTTGGTGGAATCGGCAACCAGCAACATTGCCTCCAATTTGCGGAGATTCCGGTCCATCCGCCATTCCTTCGCCATTTCAACAGCGGCACGGGTGAGGTCCCCATGGTATTCCTTGAGTTTCTTCTCTATGACTTCGTACAGGGTGAATGCGTCGGCTGTGGCTCCCGCAAACCCGGACAGGACCTTCCCATCCATCATGCGACGGACTTTCCGTGCATTTCCCTTGAGTATCGCATCGCCGGCAGTGACCTGGCCGTCACCGGCTATCGCCACATGACCGTCCCTTCTCACTGCTACTATGGTCGTTCCTCTGATTTCCATTTCTTTTTCCTTCCATGCGGATGACTGTGTTCATACACGGTTCGCAACCGTTCCTTCGTAACGTGCGTGTATATCTGCGTTGTCGAGATCGAAGCATGCCCCAACAGTTCCTGGACAATCCGGATTCCGGAATCGTTGTCCAAGAGATGCGTGGCAAAGCTGTGGCGTAGCATATGTGGTGTGAACCGAGTACGCAAACCCAGCAATCTCCGATACTTCTCAAAGATACTATGGACACTTGAAGCCGACAACCGTTTTCCACGAGAACCCAGGAGCAAAGCGTGGGAATCCGAACCGGTTGCCGTCCCCTGCTCAAACTGGAACACGGCCCTTCGGTCCAAGTAGTGAACGACCAATGCCTTCGTCCCGGGATTGAGGAAAACATAGCGTTGACGGTTTCCCTTGCCATGCACCAACAGCCGTTCATCATCCAATTCCAGATCCTCGACATCAGCTGCAAGCAACTCCGACAGACGACAACCTGTCGAATAGAACAAATGGAACATGACCGTATCTCGCAAGCCGAGAAAATCGTGGAACTGAATGGAGAGTATGCGCTCTATCTCCTGGCGGCTGATTACTTCCGGAAGCCGGCGGAAACGGGGAGAACCTTCGATACGACCGAACGGGTTTGTCTGGCAGAGACCGTTCTTCACCAGGTGACGATAGAATCCCCGGAGTGTGGAAAGCCTGCGGTTCACGGTTGCCGGTTTGTAGTCTCCTCCACGGATCATCGAGGCTCCGAACCTTCGGGCATCCATGGGAGTGACTTCCAAGACTCCGATATTCCGTTCGGCCAAGAAGGATTTGAACAGGGTCAAGTCATGCCGATAGGAGATCGCCGTACGTTCGCTGACGTGTCGAACCTCCAGCAAATAGGAAACATAAGCCTCGATATGGTCGGTATTGTTCGGATCGGCTCCCATAGGGAAAGTATACCATGCCGGATAGGCCCGTTACAATGTGACATGCTCGGAAAGCACATGGTGGCAAGCTCCAAAGCGATACCGCTTTCCCTCCATATCCGCAGTGGCACGGATAGCCTTGCGGCCGGCTTCGAAATCCATACCGCATGTCTCCAATATCTCTCCCAGCCATTCGACCACCGGGGCTCCCGCTTCGCATAGGATGCGACCACCTGCGCCTGCCGGACCTTCGAGACCCTTGCGATGCACGAGCACATCCCGACCCTGGCGCAGGGCATGGTCGGCCGTTATGAGGGCTCCCGATCTGTGCGGGGCCTGGACAACCACCGTCGCCATTGAAATTCCCGCGATGATACGGTTGCGGACAGGAAACCGCCATGGCAACGGTGCGGCCTGCGGATGGAACTCGCTGAGAAAGGTGCCTCCCCGACCGATAAAACCGTCGACCAAGGTGCGGGGAAGCACTTCGAGACCCACCAAACCCGAACCCAATAGTGCCCAGGTTGGACCGGATAGCGCCAAGGTCCCTTGATGCACGGCCTGGTCGATTCCACGGGCGAAACCGGAGACGGAGGTCACCCCCGAGTCGGCACATTCCAATCCGAGGGCAAACGCCGCCTGCAACGCCCGTTCGCTGGCGGTCCTGGTACCTACCACAGAGAGGAATCGGTCGCAAGAATCCAGCGTCCCCCGATAGGTAAGCAACAAGGGAGGATCTTTGATCTCGTGGAGCAACGACGGATAGTCCTCGTCAAAGATCGTGACAATATGGTGTCGGGGTATATCGAGCCACCGCATGAACTCTTCGAACCGCTCGCGGTTGGATTGGAATTCTCCACGTGCGCTGCCTTTTGGCACGGATGGTCCAAGACTTCCATACATATCCATGGAGAGGATATCCTTGATTTCCAGTGTCGATTCGAGCAATTCCAATTGGACCGCATACGTGAGATTCGGGACACAGGAGAGGGCTATTGTCTTTTCAAGATTATTCATACCCAATAGATGCGTGAAGCAGGGTTTTTGCTTCTAAACGGAATCGGGTTCTCCATCGGGATGGAATTGCCGGTAGAGCTGCAACAAGTCTTCCGTATCGGCGTGTGTGTAGATTTGGGTGGTCCGGATATCGCTGTGTCCAAGCAGTTCCTGTACGGTCCTAAGGTCGGCGCCACCACGCAACAGATGCGAGGCGAACGAATGGCGCAATGTATGCACCTTCGCGTCTATTCCTGCCATGTCACAATATTCCTTGAACCGTTTCCAGACCAATGCCCTGGTCAGGGGTTTTCCGCGTCGCCCGAGGAATATGGTCTTCTCGTGGATATGCGCACCCATCAACCGGGAACGGACATTCCCGATATACGCCTGCAAAGCTTCCGCCGCATAATCTCCCACAGGTACCCACCGTTCCTTGTTCCCCTTCCCTATGATGTGGAGCACCTTTTCCGCCTCATGATAATCAGCCATCTGCAGCGAACAAAGCTCAGAAACACGCAAACCACAGGAATAGGTGAGCTCGAACATCGCCCTATCCCGGATGCCGAGCCCCGAGGGATCGGATACATCTATGACTGCCAACAGATCATCGACAGCATTCGACGAGACGCTGGTAGGGAGAACCAGAGGCGTCCTGGGCATCTCCAGAAGATCCACCGGATTGTCCGGGCGTATCTCGGAATCCATGAGAAACATATGGAACGATCGCAAGGCACTGATATTCCTGGCCTGGGTGCGTTGGGCGACGTGGTCATTGATCGAACGATGTACAAGAAACTCCATGATCGTGGTGCTTTGCACCGTATCGACCTCGGCGTTCTTCTCCTGCAGGTACCGCAGGTACCGTTCAGCTTCCGCGGCATATACAGCCACCGTCGCAGGGCTCACCCTGCGCTCGATGTACAGATAATCCTTATAATCCTCAAGTAAGGAGGTGTCGACACCGGTCATGGTGCTCAAGCGTCCTCTTCTTCTCCCCGCTGGTAGCGCAATACAGCCGGAAAACTATAATCGTTCGATTGTTGGCGATTTCCCAACTGTTGCTGGAGATCCTGCCAACGGTTCACGGTAATCGTATCGGGATGGCTTTCCACAGTACTTCGGGAGGCTTCTTGATCCCGGGTCGATTCACCGTTCTTTGGCTGGACCACCGGCCCTTCCATCTTGCGGCGCTTGTAGTCGATCACATCGATCTGTTCATCAAGCACATTGTCCGAATGCTCGAATCCGGTTGCGACCACCGTAACCTTGATCTTCTCGCCCAACTCGGGATTGTAGGCCTGTCCAGCGATAATCAACGCATCTTCGGCACAATTCTCCGTAATGAGTTCCACAACATCCTGGTATTCCTGCAAGGTAAGTCCGTCGCCTCCCGCCAGGTTCACCAATACCGATTTCGCGCCATCGATACTGGCATTCTCCAACAACGGATTGTTGATGGCCGCGCGGGCAGCATCGACCGCCCGTGAGGATCCTTCACCGATTCCAATGCCCATGAGCGCATCGCCCCGTCCTTTCATGACGGTCTTCACATCGGCAAAATCGATATTGATCTCGCCCGGTTCGGTAATCAATTCGCTGATTCCCTGTACACCTTGCCGCAGCACATCGTCGGCGAGCAGGAAGGCCTTCTTGATCGGTGTATTGTTTTCGACCACTTTCAAGAGGTATTGGTTCGGAATGAGTATCAAGGTATCCACCTGCTTGCGCAGCTTCTCTATTCCTGCCAAGGCCAGCTGCAACTTCTTCTTTCCCTCGAAGGCGAACGGCGTAGTCACCACAGCAACGGTAAGTGCGTTGACTTCGCGGGAAACCTCCGCGACCACCGCAGCACCTCCCGTACCTGTACCGCCGCCCATTCCGGCGGTGATGAACACCATGTCGGTACCGGTGAGCAGCTTCTTGATCTCCTCACGCGACTCTTGCGCGGCTTTTTCCCCGACATCGGGAACACCTCCAGCCCCAAGTCCACCCGTCAACTGGCGTCCCAAGGGCATACGGATCGTCGCGTTGGAACGTTGCAGGGCCTGGATATCGGTATTCATGGCGACAAAGGTCACTTTCTTCAGGCCGCTGGCTATCATACGGTTGATCGCATTACCACCAGCACCCCCAATACCCACGACTTTGATGTCGGTTGGTGGAGTCTGTTCATTTTGCAGCAAATCTTCAAGCATATCAAAGTCCATTGACGGTATCCTCCAGCGTATCTATCGCTTAGTTCTCTTAGAATATTGTCCGAAAAAATCCGCGCACCTTCTTGCCGAACGTACCGGATGCCTTGTTGTGTTCGACTTTTGTCCCACCGGACGCATACTGGTCCCTGATCCGCTTCGCTTCCGTCATGACCAACCCGAGGGTAGTGGTATAGCGGGGATTGATATAGGAGCGGTCCAATCCATGAAGCGCCTCGGGAAAACCGATCCGTGCGGGCAACCGGAAGATCTCGGACGCCAATTCGGTGGCACCCGACAACAGGGCTCCACCACCTACCAGCACCACCCCACCCCCGAAGGAACCTCGAATCTGCTTCTTTTCCAATTCAACTTGCAGAAGTGAGAATATCTCGGCCATACGGGGTTCTATAATCTTGCTCAATTCCTTCTTGGGCATCTTGATCGACGGCATGCCTCCGATCTGTGGGATAAGCATCATGTCGTCCTCCGCAACCGAAGGGATATGGCAATTCCCATATTCGCACTTCACTTGCTCGGCGACTACCTTCGGCTTGTTGAGAATGAAGGCGATATCGTTGGTCACGTGCGATCCACCCAAATTCACTCCTCCGGTGAATACAGGAGCACCATTCGAGTAGACGACCATATTGGTAGTCCCTCCACCGATATTGATCAGGAGCGTTCCCATCTCCTTCTCCTCAATGCTCAGGACGGCTTCGGCATCGGCAAGTTGCTGCGCAACCAACCGTTGTACCTGGAACCCTGCCCGCTGGATACATTTGCGTTCGTTTTGGCAAACCGAGGAGGAAGCGGTCACTACCAGCACCCTGCTCTCCAACCTGTGCCCGAGCATATCGATCGGATCCTTTATGCCATTGCGTCCATCGACACGGAAATCCTGCACAAGCGTGTGGAGGATTTCCCTATCCAACGGCAGTTCGAAAGCCCTGGCCACTTCAAGCGACCTGAATATATCCTCTCGTTTTATCTCCTGGTCCTTGGCATTGATCCCCACGACACCCTGCGAGGGGATGCCTTCGATGTGGTCGCCACCAACACCGATGATTATCTGTTGGATATCCGCACCGGCTTGAAGCTCCGCTTCGGAAATCACCGAAGTGATCGATTTGATCGTTTGCTCGATATTTACGATAGCACCTCCGCGAACCCCTTCCGAAGGACGTTCGCACATGCTGTCGACCATGACGGTTCCATCTCCGCCCACCGTACCGATTACGGCACGTACCCAGGAGCTACCGATATCCAGACCCATCATGATTTTATCCGCGCCCACCGTTTCACCTCCGAATGAAAGGTACCACTACCCCAGGACAAACCCTGGACTCAGGACGCATTGCCTCCATAACCGCCCCAATGGGCGAGGTATGTAACTTTACGTTCCCTGCACTCGCTCGGAAGAGTGGACCACTTCGTGGTCCCTCTCCCCTCGCTTCGTTTGGCATGAAAGGCGACTTCGGTCACCTCACGTTGCCCGCACTCGCTCGGAAGAGTGGACCACTTCGTGGTCCCTCTCCCCTCGCTTCGTTTGGCATGAAAGGCGACTTCGGTCACCTCACGTTGCCTGCACTCGCTCGGAAGAGTGGACCACTTCGTGGTCCCTCTCCCCTCGCTTCGTTTGGCATGAAAGGCGACTTCGGTCACCTCACGTTGCCTGCACTCGCTCGGAAGAGTGGACCACTTCGTGGTCCCTCTCCCCTCGCTTCGTTTGGCAATCATTGCCGGCTTACCAGCGACTGAGCATACAAATCATACCTCAACTGCCCGATAAGGGCAATATTGCGTGTTGTGTCCAACTCATGCTCCAGTCTAATCAATCGAACCGCATCGTGCAACCGTGATTCGGAGACCGGTTCACGAATATACAGTTTGCTATTGTACGCGGGAAGGTCCATGACCATGCTGCCGAAGGCTTTCCCCGTGCTTTCCTCATATCTGATCCTGCCAACGATCCGGTACCTGCCGTCCTCATCCATTCCCATGTCGGCCGCCAAGGAGACGACATTCGCCATGGCTTGATCGATACCGTATTTGAGCAGGTGTTTGCCGTATTGTGGGGATACTTCGATTACGAACGTATTGTTTCCGAAGAGTTGGAAATCCTGGAAATCGATTGCATGCAGGTTCGTGCCATCCACCATATGTATCGATTCCACGGTATCGTCGGAGGCGACAATGGCAATGAATACCGAAGGGGACGCAATATGCAGGTGCACATCCAATGTCGAGAACAACGAACGCCTCACCCGCACTTCTTGAACGAGTGGAAGTGCCGCAAGCGCGTGTTCCAAGGCGGAGGGTGATCCAGACATCAGGGAAGTTCCCACAACATCGTTCGCCAAGGCACCCGCCTTCAGGGGCACCGAGTCGAATCCACCGGTCACGGAGAACGAAACCCGCTCGATATCGAACAGGGGAATAAATCGCAAGGAATACCAACCCAAGGCCAACACGGCACCCAGGACTACCAGAATGACAAGACTCCGCTGCAACCGTGAATGTACTGGCGTCCCCGCGGTATCCTGGCCACTGTCCACCACCAATTCGAACGGATACTCGTCCGTTTGGAACGTCCGGTGTGAACTGCGGTATGCATCGTAATCGAATCCGTGCGAATAGGCGTTATCCATTGTATGCCATCTCCTTCTCGTCCGCGACCATGAACTTGTACAACAAGCCGCACTCGCAAAGGATCATGAAGAGGTTTGTTCCCCCCTGGGAAAAGAATGGAAGTGGAATGCCGGTGGGAGGCAACAACGATGTCACGACAGCCAGGTTCACCAAGGCTTGCCATACGATCATGAATGTAAGGCCGAATGATGCCAACGCAGTGAATTTTCGCGAGCGGGCCAAATGGTGGTTGGCTGTACGGAAACCGAGGATCGCGAATCCCGCAAACAATATGAAGAATACCAGAATGCCCACGAACCCCATCTCCTCAGCCATTGAGGCGAAGATGAAATCGCTCTGGACTTCGGGAATCGTTCCCAACTTGTAGGTGCCGTTGCCCAATCCCTTGCCGAACAAACCGCCGGAAGCGATCGCTTTCAAGGAATTCAAGACCTGCCAATTCAATCCAGTCGGATCGATCGAAGGAAAGAGAAAACTCACGACCCGCCTGATCCGATATGGTTCGATCAACAGGAAAATGATGGCGGGAATTCCGATCCCGACGGAAAACATGCCCAGATACCTGAGTCTGATTCCACCGGCAAGCAACAGGGCCAGCGCCACGAGCAGGAACACAAGTGTTGTCGAATAGTCACGCTGCAGTACGATCAACAGAGCCGAGAGCAGGACAACGACCGCGGAAACCAGCAGTGTCACCCAATCCGAGCCCAGTTCCTCCTTGGGCTTCGAGAGGATATGGGAAAGGTACAGGATTACCGATACCTTCAGCAGCTCCGAAGGTTGGAACGATGGAAGCGGACCGATCTGCAACCATCTCCGGGCGCCCAACCGTTCCACACCGAGTGGAGTGACCAATGTGAGGACCATCAGCAACAGGGAAAAGATGAGGAACAACGGAATTGCCTTGCGTATCCAACCTAGGGGAATGAACCGGATAGCCACCAAAGACACAAAACCCAACAGTGCGAACACCGTTTGCCGAATGAAGTAATATGCAGGGGGAAGCCCGTTGCGGAGCGCTTCGTCATACGATGCCGAATAGAGGGTAACCAAGCCGTAACCCACCAGCGCGATTATGATGCAGACGAACATGAAGGGACTCAACGAAACACGCTCGGTTTCCTTGAATACCTTCAGGTTGGAATCATCATACGTATAGGTCTTCACCATAGCCGTTTGTACGGTACGATAGTTTTACAGATACTTCACCATGAACAACACTGCTGCGACGACCGTGGCGATCGCACTCACGATTTGGAATCTGTTGACTATCCTACTTTCCGATACCCCCTTCTTCTCAAAATGGTGATGCAGCGGAGCCATTGCGAACACCCGCTTCCGGCAGGTACGGATGGAAATGATCTGGACAAGCGAGGAAAAGCACTCCAAGAGAAATACCGCCGAGGCGACAATGATGATCAACTCGACTTTCATCAGCAATGCACTGATCGCCAACAGGGCACCGATTGCGTGACTCCCGACATCTCCCATGAATACCTGTGCTTTCGGGCCGTTGTACCACAGGAAAGCGAGCAATCCCCCGATACTGGCGGCAAGCACGACAAACAGGTCCATGCCGCCTTCATGAATCGGAGCCTGGATATAGTCCACATGCAATCCCGTTCCGAACAAGACCGCCAGGATACTCAGCAGGAGTAGCGGTCCGAAGGACACCCCTGCGGCAAGACCATCGAGACCGTCCGAAATATTCACCGCGTTCACAAAGGTCACCATGTAGAAGAGGAACGCGATCGGATACCAGACACCGATATCCCAGGAGAGGGAGGGAATCCAGGGATGGCTGACAACCGTGGATTGCAGACCCGAGACTTTCGATTGCAGGAACAGTATCAACGCTGCAACCAGCACTTGCATCGCCAATTTGCGTGAGGTCCTCAGCCCGACCGACTGTTTTTTCGCGATTTTCGCGACATCGTCGAACAGTCCCACCAACGCGAACGCCCACATTGCAGCCAAGGGGATATAGGTGTAGGGATGTTTGATGTTTCCAAACACCATGACTGCCGCTGTAATGCCGACCAGAAAGAACAACCCGCCCGCAGTCGGAGTCCCGGCCTTGGCGAAATGCGTCTTCGGTCCATCGGGGTTGATGGGTTGGCTCAGACCTGACGTCCGCATCTTGCGTATGTACACATAGCCAAGGACCATGGAGAACATCCATGATACCAATAGCGCGGCTAGGGAATTGAGCATGGGCATTTGTTGCATGGACATATCTCCTGTCACGCTATGGATGAAATGACTGGAACCAACCGCTCCATCGCCATTGCCCTGGACCCCTTGAGCAACACAAGATCACCTTTTTTGGTATCCTGGATCATCCGCTGCTGGAGTGCCTCGTAATCGTCTGTGAAAAACACATGCCGATCGAAGCCCAACCTCTGCATTTCGATCCAAGCGCTCTCCATCTCCTTGCCATACAGATACACATCGTCAAGTCCACATGCGAGCAATTTGCGCGCCACTTGCCTGTGGGCATCCTCAGTCGCCATCCCCAGCTCCTTCATGGAGCCGAGCACCGCCAATTTCCTGCCGTTCCAGGGAAGGGAACCCATGTAGTCGAGGATGGTATCCGTCGAATCGACACTTGCGTTGTACCAATCCTCGATGATTGTAACCGAACCGTCCACAATCCTGCTTCTTCCCGGTACCGAGGAGAAGCTTTCCAAGCCTTCCACAATCTCACCGAGTCCGGCACCAAAGGTCTGTGCCACCGAGATGGCGGCGAGTGCGTCCATGAGATTGTGCTTGCCTACCGCACGGAGGTGGATCGGTTTTCCCCTGTAGGAAATCTTCCATCCATGCAGCCCCAAGGATTCGATTGCCTCAACGCCTTCCGTTCCGATTATTCCGAACGGCAACGGCTCGATCTTGCGTACCCGTTTGATATAACTGGTCCATGCACTGTTTTCGGCGATGAACGCGGCGTCGATATCCTTGTGGAACAGCTTGCTCTTCTCTTTGGCTATGACCTGCATGCTGCCCATCTTGCCGACATGCGACAATCCGATATTGGTGATTACCGCGACTTCGGGTTTCCAGATGCCAAGCATCCGGTCCATTTCGCCGACATGGTCGACACCCATCTCGAAGACACCGAACGCCGTATCCGATTCGATTTCGAATACGGAAATCGGAAGCCCGATCTCAGAATTGAAGTTTCCGGGTGTTTTCGCCGTTTTTCCCAAACAGGAAAGAATGGAGGCGACCATCTCTTTTGTCGTGGTTTTTCCGCAACTACCGGTGATTCCGACACGTTTCACATCGGAATGTGATGCGACATGCTTTGCCGCCATGCGTTGGAGTGCCGTCAACGGATCATCGACTATGATAACGGCTTTCCCATGGTCCTCGATCCTGGCCTTGATGCGGTGGGCGTGGCGCGAAGATACCAGTGCGGCACTGGCCCCCGACTGGAAAGCATCGAGCACATAGTCGTGGCCATCGCTCGACTGTCCCGACAATGCCACGAAAAGCGATCCCTTGACCACTTTGCGCGAATCGATGGTTATGGATGAAATCTTTTGGAATGGTTCCTGCCCGAGAATCGTCCCTTCAGCCATCTCGGCAACTTTTGTGCACGTAATTTGCTGCATGGTCCTATTCCCCTACCACCACTATCTTGGCTTCTTCGAACACGATTTTCTCGAGGGACAATCCCTTGAGAACCGACTGTTTCATGGTCATTTCAGGCAATTGTGCCTGTGCAAGGCGGGAGGCGACCACCCGCTGGCGTTCCTCAACCAGAATCGATTCGGATTCGATTTGGGATAAGCTCAACGTCAACTCCCTGTTCCTGGCGGCTTGGGAGACCGGAACCATACATGAGGCGAATATGACCACCAGCATGACGATAGCCAGGATCTTTTCCCTCAAGCTGATGCTTTGCGCTTGGACGATACCCCGATCAGCCATGTTCATACAGTCACCTCCAACTTTTCAGCGACACGTAGTTTTGCGCTTCTCGATGGTGGATTCTGCCTGCATTCCTCCTCGGAAGGGGCGATCGGCTTTTTGGTAATGATCTTGATCGACGGCTTGCCACCGCATGTGCACCGCGGTGCTTCTGGGGGACAGACACAACCATCCGCACGCTTGCGCAGCAGGTATTTCACCGGACGATCCTCCAAGGAATGGAAACTGATTACTCCTACCCTTCCTTGGGGAACCAGCAACTCGATAGCCTTGTCCACGGCGGGAACGATTCGCTCCAATTCTCCGTTGACTGCTATTCTCAAAGCCTGGAACGACCGTGTTGCCGGATGGATCCGTCCATACCGATACGAGGAAGGTACCGACTGCCGGATGATTCCAGCAAGTTCGTCGGAACGGGTTATGGGTTGTGTTTTCCGATATGTGCAGATAGCCGCAGCTATACGTCTGGAGTACCGTTCCTCCCCAAAGGTATAGATGATGTCGGCGATGCGTTGTTCCGAGAATGAATTCACAATGTCGGCCACGGAGAAGGGAGCATCGGGATCGAGGCGCATATCGAGTTCTTCGCTTCGTCCGAAACTGAAACCACGGCCCGATTCCTCATAGTGGTATACGGAAATTCCGAGATCGAACAGGACGATAGCCGGCGCCTCTCCCGCATACGATGCGAGAAACTCGTCGAACCAAGTGTTGACAACCGTGAAACGGTCACCGAATTCCGCCATGCGGTGTTTTGCCTTTTCAATGATCGTATGGTCGCGGTCCAATCCGATTACCCGCAGGTGAGGATATTTTTTCAGGAACAGGTATGTATGCCCACCCTCACCCAACGTGCAATCGATCATGAGCGGATTTGTGCCGACAGGTACCAGGAGTTCCAAGACTTCTTGAGCCAAAACCGGTTGGTGGACATATTCCATATCAATGTCCTCCATCTTGCAACAGAACGCTCAAACTCTGCGAAGCCGCATTGAATGAGGGCTCGCTATCGGAAAGGAAACGATCGTATGCAGCCACACTCCACAATTCCAGGTAGGTGCTGATTCCCAGCAGGACCGATTCTTCCTTGAGTGCCAACCCGACGCCATCGCGAAGTTGGGGTGGAATGAGCAATCTGCCCGATTTGTCGATTTCACATTCCATGGCTGGGGCAATGATACGTCGTTGCAACAACCGGAGGTTCGCATCGAACATGGCTCCGGGGCCATCCATGATCTTCCCCCGGAGGTTTTCGAAAAATGGAGGCAACATGAGCCAGAGGCAAGGTTCGACTGCACGTGTGATGATAAGGGTATTCTGGTCTCCAAGCGCCGAACGCAACTTGGATGGAATGAGTATACGACCCTTTTCGTCTATCGTGTTTCGATACTCGCCCGTAAGCATTTCCCACCATCCCTTTTAAAAGCGGCCCCTATCTGGGATTTTTTACCACTCTTTACCACAAACTATACCCTGTCCACCACCTCGGGACAACCGCGAAAAGACGTATAACAGGGTCCTTTCCTTTGCATTGCAAACAAATGCTATACATCTGTTGTCTACTAATAGTTTTTTATTTACACTTTATGTGAAAATTGTAAATATAAATTCAACATACCTGCCAGTTGTCGAATTGACAAAAAGCGTTTACTGTACTGTCAGGAGACTGAAATGCTTGAGAGAGATGTATCAAGGAAATACTACGGGCGACGTTCCAAGAAAGGTGGATACGACTGGATCGTATGCATTGACGACGAGGGGTGTTTCATCACCGACCCTATAGACGATTGGGACAAGGACAACGATTATCTCGACGAGGCGAAATCGAATCCGGCACTCTACGATACCTTGGACCGGGAGACAGCCGCCATTGTATTGGCAGAATGGGGAAGAAGCCTTCGCTAGGAAGGCTTCCTGTACACCAGTACTGTGCAATAGATCGATTTCTTTAAATTGTGGTCAGCCGTTGTACCTGTTGCGGCGGCTGTTCAGATTGAACATATTGTAATCGATATCCGGAAACACGATGTCCCGCTTTTCCGATTTCACCAGCCATTCGGTATTCACCGCATTCTTGCACATGTTTTCATACACGACATTGAAATTGCCAAGATGATCACGCAACCGCTTTTCCGCATAGGAGGAGGATGTCCCGTTGTGTATGATGAACGGCCAGTCTGAGGCCATGGCCAGCAAGACTTCCCGTGCAGCCTGGTTCAAGAACCGCTGCTTGAGCGAACCCTGGTCGGGGAAACGGATTGCCAGCTCCTCCATCCTTTCTATGGCCTTGTGCAGGTGTCGATAGATCCAGACATTCACACCATCGGTCCAAACATCGGAATACCCGCCCTCGCCCCAACTGGAAAGGGATGGCTGGAGGACCTGCGATTCGGGATAGCGTTTCAGGTAATCGAGTTGTGTCTCGAATACAACGTCGTCGGATTTCGCGGCATTGCGCAACACCGCCTCCAACCAATCGAGCCCCTCGAACCACCAATGCCCGAACAATTCGGCGTCGAAGGCGAGAGTATAGAAAGGTTCCCTGTCCAGAAGCGGAGCCACCTTTTCTCCCTTCTGGTGGACAGAATACAAGAAGTTAGCCGCATGCTCCTGTACTTTTCGGGCAGCACGCTCGGGATGGTAGAACCGTTTGTCGTTGCCTTTTGCGGTGATCGCATAATACTTGAAACCGGTGAACACACGTACCTCGGGGGCATGGATGTATTGCCTGATATAGTCCAGAGGCAAGTCGTATCCAATGTCCCGGTAGAATTCACGATAATTGGAATCGGTGGGATAGCCTTCGGAATTCGACCATACGAGATTGGTCAGATGGAAATCACGTGCAAATCCGAATACGCCATTGGGACATGCCACCGGCGCATAATTCCCCCGTTCGACCGGTTGGTCTGCAAGGATCAACGATTGCGCAGCCAATTGGAAGAAGGCAAGTTCTTCCTTTTGCAAGTAGTCTTCCAAACCGGGAAAATACCCACACTCGGGTAACCAGAACCCTTTTGGACGACGCTTGAAGTGATTGATATGTGATTGGACCGCCAACTCGATCTGGGCGTTTATTGCCGATGGATATTCACTATACAAAGGAAGATAGGCATGGGTGGCAGCGGTAGTTATCAGGTCGACATGCCCCGATTCCTCCAAATCCCTGAACCCGGTGAGTATATTGCACTGGTAGGTCTCAAAATATTCCTGGAGGTTCGTGTTGATGGAATTCAAATACATTTTTGCCAAGGGGAGACACTCTTGGTCTTCCCTTTCGCACCGTACTATCTCACGCTCTCCCAATTCCTGGTGCAACCGGAGGTAATCCGTGAACCGCCCCTGAAGAATCGGATCGGAGAGCATGGAGCAAAGGGTCGGAGAGAACGACATGGTGATCCTGAAGGGAACACCTTCATCCCGCAATCTCCGCAACATACGCAACAAGGGAAGGTAGGTTTCGCCTATCGCCTCGAACAGCCAGTCCTCCTCGAGGAACCTGGGATATTCGGGATGCCTGACGTACGGCATGTGGGCATTGAGAATCAATCCTATGGAATTCCGAGCCATTGTCAACCTCCCAACCTTTCATCCAGAAGCTCAACCACTTCCCGTAGCAATGGGTTCTCAACCATATTGCCACCTTTTGAAACCAAGGATGAAAAAAGCAGGGAGAACTGGCGTTCATCCTTACCGAGTGCATCCACATGATCCAACCAATAGCTTTTCGGTGTCTCAACCGTATCCGAAACACAAAGACGCCCCGTATTGCCATCGGTATCCTTATAATGCAGGGAAACCGAATAGACCCTACCCCGTTCCGGAAGATTGATGTTCCAACTCGTATCGGTTCGACTTACGTCCACATCGAAGCTGTCGGCTTCCAGTTTCCGGTCGGAGGCTTCATGGATGGATACCCGGAGAAAGAATGAAAACGAAGCTGACGATTGCTCCAACTTCATGATATCGGTACTGCAGACACTCCAGAAGGCATGTGCCCAATACGGGTTTTTCAGCAACAGATGTATCCGTGTCTCGGAATACCCTTCCGGCAAGCATTGCACTCCCGGGAGTGTCCCCATGGTGTCGTTGGAGTCATGAGCCACGAGAGTGTTCATGAACCGTTGCTGGGTAAAGGGTGAAGAGACGCTGCCATCACCGGAAATGTTGCTTTCCATTTCCTCATACATCTCTTGCAATGCTTCCAGGAGATCTTCCCGGTCAAGCACCTCGGCATCGTCTATTCCTTGCTTGCGTGCTATATAACGCAATTCGACGAGGGACAAGGCATCAATGTTCGGTGTGATCATGAATATCGCTCCCCTGCGTTCCGAAAATGTTGCCCGTATTGATTACAAGCGATTCAATCGTAGAGAAATCGGAACAAATAGTCAACACAACCGGTTCGGTGCCCTCGTTCCCCCATTACATGCAGCAGCCGTTTCATGGTACTATCGGGGCATGGAATTACAAATAGATACATTGACCGACCTGATTTTCCACGGGCACTTCTACCAACCGCCGCGAGAGAATCCCCTGGTCGAAATCATACCCAAGCAACCATCTGCGAAACCCTATCAGGATTGGAACGAGCGGATATACGACGACTGCTACCGGGCAAATGCCTTCAGCAGGTATTTGGACGGATACGGGCATGTGCGCGATATCGTGAACAACTACGAGTACATCTCGTATAATTTCGGACCAACGCTGCTCATTTGGATGGAAAAGCACCATCCCGAGACGTACCGGAAGATACTTGATGCCGACAAGAAGAGCTTGGACCGTCTCGGTCATGGCAATGCCATGGCCCAGGCCTACAACCATACGATCCTCCCGTTGGCCTCTCCGACCGATGCGCTGACCCAGATCCTTTGGGGCATCGACGATTTCACCCGCCGCTTCAACCGTGCTCCGGAAGGCATGTGGTTGCCGGAGACGGCTATAGATTCCCATACAATCGATCTGCTGGCGACCGCGGGAATACAATTTGTCGTGCTGTCTCCCTGGCAATGCAAGAAGATCGAAAACACCGACGGAACGTGGAGGCCGGTACACGGCAACGATGTGCCGTACCAGCAGGCCTATATCCTGGAAGGGGCGCAAGGTGGAAAGCTCTCGGCATTCTTCTACCACCCCGAACTGGCATCCTCCATCAGTTTCGGCCATATGCTCAGGGATGCGGATACGATGTACCGGACCTTGGAGGAACTCGGACGGAAAGATACCCCTGCCTTGATCCACACTGCAACGGATGGCGAGATATATGGACATCACGAACCATTCGGAGACATGGCATTGGCCGCCCTTATCAGAAAAGTCCACGATGGAAAAACCTTCAACCTGACCAATTATGCGACTTTCCTTGAGAAGCATCCCGCCCGTCTTGGTGCAATCCTGCACCATGGGGAGGATGGAAGGGGAACCAGCTGGAGTTGCTCGCATGGAGTTTCCCGTTGGTACAAGGATTGCGGCTGCCACACAGGAGGCGAGGAAGGTTGGAACCAGGCATGGCGAAGTCCGCTGCGGGAGGCTTTCGATCGACTCGGAACCGAAATCGACTCGATCTTCAACCGTGAGGTATCGGCCCTATTTCGACACCAAATCGATCCCCAGCAACTTTTGCATGGATACAGTGAAGTCCTTGGTGGTTTCAGCGATGTGCAGTCGTTTATCCAGAAATGGGAGAGGGAGTCGGGTGTTTCGGTGGAGGATCACCGCAAGTTGGCTGAACTGCTTGAGGGGCAACGGTTCAAACACTACATATTCACTTCCTGCGGTTGGTTCTTCAGCGATATCTCGGGTATCGAACCAAGGCAAAACATCCACTATGCGGTACGTGCGATCGACCTGTATCAAAGGTTCTCAGAGACGGATCTGTTGGGTATGGTACTGCCGATCCTCGCAAAGGCAAAAAGCAACAGGAAACATGATGGTACAGGTCAGACGATTGCCAAATCATTCGTCTCGAATGTCGGTGGCGAAGCCGAGGCGGGTGCCTATTTCCTCATGAACCAGAATTTCGCCCGTCCCGAGGATTTGGCGACTGCCTATGGAAAATACCGGTTGACCGCTTTCAAGTCGATCGGAAAAAACGAGTTCACATTCGAATTGCTCGATACCCGAACGCTGAGACAGGATAGCTTGCACATGCTTGTCGACGTGCTGCCAGAAAATGGATACGAAGTGGCAATGCAGATCACCGACACCGCTACCGGACAAACAGGCAACCATGAGTTCTCGACCGCACAAATTCCTCCAAGGATTCTCGACGATGCGTATAATTGGATAGACCGCTCATTGAGTCGTATCGGCGACGAAGAGTTGGAACACATCGCGACCGATATTCGCCATTATTCCCTGTTGGTCCGAAATGGCCGCTCAGCACCTTCGGAGAAGCTGTACGTGGAGAATATGGGAACATGTTTGCGGGCATTGCGGTCCCTTTTCACCACACCGAACACCCTCCCCTGGCAGCAGAAGCGCGACAGTATCTCCTATCTGTTGGAGTTCATCAAACGGAAGGGACGACAAAACGAACACGATATCGTAGGGCACATCTTCTCCACCGAGATCAACAGTGTGTCCACCAATATCCGCAGACAGGGATTTTCTTATGAACGGGGTTCCTATCTGCTCGAATTGCTCGACGTCGCCAGGACTCAGGGTATCCAACCTTCGATCACCTATGCGCAGGAGGCGTTGTATCCCCATATCCTGGGTCCTTTGCGCTCGACGCACCAGACACCGCTCACCAAGGATATCATCGAGAACCTGCATGTGGCATTGAACTTTTCGCCCGACGACAGACCGGCTACCGCATAAGGGATCGGGCGTGGGCGAGCGCAGTCTCGTCCTGCCCTTTTCCACTGAGCATCCGCGCTATCTCATGGACGCGGGATTCGTCGACCACCTCCCCGATTCGGGTGTAGGTCCTTCCGCCCGAGGTCTCTTTACTGACCACCAGATGACACCCAGCTTTTGCTGCGATCGATGCCAGGTGGGTAATCGCTATCACTTGCCTGCTCTTTGCCAACTCGGACATCTGTTCTCCAACCGCTATCGCTACCGAACCGCCGATTCCCGCATCGACCTCGTCGAATACCAGGGTCTCGACATCGTCCGCTTCAGCAAGCACTGTCTTCACTGCGAGCATCACACGGGACAATTCTCCTCCAGAGGCTATTTCCTTGAGACTCCGCTTGGGCTCGCCAAGGTTTGCCGAAAAGAGGAAATCGACCTGGTCAGCTCCATGTAAGGTCCTCGCCCTTGGTTGGATGTCGATGGAAAATACCACGTGCGGCATACCGAGATGAACCAGTCGGGCGGCTATCTGCTCTTGCAACCGTTTGGCGGATTCCTCCCTGTGTCTGGTCAGTACTCCCGAAGCCTTCACCACAACCTGTTCCAAGGCCAGGATCGCTTGCTCCAGTTCTCCCAATTGTCCGTCATGTTCGGTAAGCTGGGCAAGTTTTTCCAGCGTTTCGTCCCGGAATGCAAGAACCGCCTCCAAGGATGGACCGTACTTTTTCTTCAGCCGTTGCAGTTGGGACAGCCGTGACTGCAATTCATCCAACCGTGATTGTGAGAAGCTCATGGAGGAAAGCCTGTCCCTGATCGATTCCGCTATATCCTGTGTTTCCAACAACAAGCTTTCCAGACGTTGGTCAATCTCATCGAGGGACGGATCGGCTTTGGTCGCACGCCTGCAAGACTGCAAGGCCTGTCCCAAGGCTGCTATCGCCCCTTCACCGGTCGAATTCTTCAAGTTGTCGTACACCAGCTCGAGATTCTCATGGATAATCTCATATTGGCTCAAGATTCGTATTTCGTCTTCCAACTCGATATCTTCATCCACCTTGAGTTGTGCCCGTTGCAGCTCCTCGGAAACGAAACGAAGGTAATCCTCCTCCCGTCCGGCACTCGCCAAATCGTCCTTGAGCTTATTGCGTGCGAGCAGCATGCTTTCCAGTTCCCTGTATACTTTTGCATAGGCTTCGCTGTATGGAGCAGTTTCACCATAACTGTCGAGCACCCTTCTTTGACGATCGCTATTGAGCAGGGATTGGTGTTCATGTTGTCCATGCATATCGAAAAGGGCATCGGAAATCACCATAAGGTCTGCCCTGGTCATGGGAACCGATTGGACGAGAATCGAACCTCTCCCGCTATTCCTTACTACCCGATGGATCAGAATCGATCCATCATCCGGCTCGATATCCCTTTCATCAAGCCATTGGAGCAATGGGTTGGTACGTTCGACGGAGACTACGGCGGAAACCGAAGCTTCGGCAGCACCTGTACGCACGATCGATCCATCGGCCTTCTCACCCAACAGCAATCCGAGGGCTCCGAGAATAATCGATTTTCCGGCGCCGGTCTCACCGGTCAGCACGTTGAAACCAGGTCGGAAATCGATGTGGATGTCTTCGATGAGGGCCAAGTTGCGGATATCAAGGCTTTCAAGCATGCATGCCTCCAGACCAATTCAGTTTATCACGTATGACTTCATAATAATTTCGCTCGGGAGAAACCACCAGCAATGCTTTCGACCGTGCCTTCTCTACAGTCACGCGATCGCCTTCCTGCAAGGGGAAAAACACTTGTCCATCGACGGTCAGTGAGATTTGGGTCTTCTGCTTTTCCCTAACCACGATATTCACCACATCTTCCCCAGCGATCACCAATGGTCTGTTCGACAATGTGAAGGGACACACCGGGTTGATGATAAGCGCATCCAAATCCACATCCATGATCGGCCCACCGGCGGCAAGGCTATACCCTGTGGATCCCGTGGGCGTCGAGACGATGATACCATCGCTGCGGATCCTCGCCACATCGGTTCCATTGATATGCAAATCCAAGGAAACCATTTTCGATATTCCGGAGGCAGCCAATGTCATCTCATTCAAGCCATGGGCTTGGAATACCTTCTCATCGTTCCTGTTTACCGAAACACGTACCATAAGCCTCCGGGATACGGCGGAAACCCCGGCCTCATACATCTCGAACGCTTCCTTCCATTCATCCTTGCAGACTTCTGTAATGAATCCGAATGTACCCAAGTTCACTGCAAGCATGGGAACTCCGTATGGATGCAACAACCGTGCGCAGGAGAGGACAGTGCCGTCACCTCCCAGGATGATTGCCAGATCCGTATCCGGATGCAGGCGAATCTCCTCCTCGGCATCGAGCGTGAAGACGATATCGTTGGCTATGTTCCGTTTGGACAAATAGGCGTGGATATCCTGGACAAAAGACTCCGCTTCAGGCTTGTTTTTATTTGCCAGAATTACGATTCTCCTGAGAAGCCTTGGAACGACCTGTTTCATGGAAGCCTCCTGCTAGGGTAGATGACTGATTACCTTTTCAATCTGTAGTATCTGTTGGTTGGAGAGAAAAGGATAGAGTGGGAACCTGATCGCACGTGTTACACACGGAATCGCCTGCGGAAACAAGTCGAACCGATCCAATTGATCCGAGATTACGGTATGCATGAAAGCCATCGCGGTAGCGACTTCATACCGCAATGCGAATTGCTGCACATCGGATGGTTTTGAATCGAGGACGACGACAAACCCATGTCCGTTGATAGAGAAATCGATATCCTTCACCCCGAACAGTTGGTGACGTGTCTTCATGAGCGATTGCCTATACCTATCGTATACCACTTTTCGGCGGGCAAGGTTCTTTTGCATTTGGGCAAGTTGAACCACTCCCAGGGCGGCATTCATGCCGGGGAGTGCTATATACGGAAGGATAGGCTGCAATACGTTTTCGATCCGGGCGGCAATTTCCCTATCCGAAGTGGAAATGGCTGCACCGCCTGCGGTCGAGACTGTACAATATTCCTCGAAGGCACATACGACGATATCGCCGATATCACCAGCTGTCCGTTCGCCGTACACGCTGCCCAACGATTCGGTAATGTCTTCGATTATTGGAATCCCCAGACTCTTCCAGTCGTCATTCGCAGGAATATTACCATACGGTTCATACAGGATGAGGGCCGAAACGTCGTGCATCCCACAATCCTTGATTGCATCGAAGGAAATGGTACCGGTCTCGGCATCGATATCGAAGATTTTAGTGCGGCAGCCCACCGAGGCTACTACAGTTTCGTATATGTTCGGAGAGAGCGCAGAAATTCCGACAACAGCATCATCCGGCAACGCCAAACCTTTCAATGCATAGGTCAACGCATCGATGATATCGCGTAGTGCAACGGCATATCCCGATGTCCCGAGAGTTTCCTGCAATTGTGCTATGAAGGTTTTCGTCTGCTCACCTGGTCCGATCTGTTCGTCGGCCATGGTTTGCAATACGGCGTCCATGTCCTTACGTCGCAACGTCGGTTTTTCCACTTTTATGATCATATGGATAGGATAAGAAAGTTGCGCGTGTTGCGCAAGGGAATTCGATAGAATAAAAAAACAAAAAAAAGGCCCGGCGGCTACCTACTCTCCCGCGACGAACGCAGTACCATTGGCGCGAGAGGTCTTGACTTCCGTGTTCGGGATGGGAACGGGTATGGCACCTCTACTATGGCCACCGGGCCAGGCATTCCCTCGTGTCGGCCGCGACTAGTGTCGCCGGACGGACGGAGGGAAGGCGGTCTGGTTAAGGGACCGATACAACAATATGGTCAAGCCTCACGGCTGATTAGTACTGGTCGGCTGCACGTGTTGCCACGCTTCGACCTCCAGCCTATCGACCAGGTATTCTCCCTGGTTCCTTCAGTGCCCTTGTAGGGCACGGGATGTCTCATCTTGAGGAGGGTTTCCCACTTAGATGCTTTCAGCGGTTATCCCTTCCGAACGTAGCTACCCAGCGCTTGCCGTTGGCACGACAACTGGTACACCAGAGGTTCGTCCACCTCGGTCCTCTCGTACTAGAGGCAGAACCCCTCAAACATCCAACGCTCGTGGCAGATAGGGACCGAACTGTCTCACGACGTTCTGAACCCAGCTCGCGTACCGCTTTAATTGGCGAACAGCCAAACCCTTGGGACCTGCTCCAGCCCCAGGATGCGATGAGCCGACATCGAGGTGCCAAACTTTGCCGTCGATATGAACTCTTGGGCAAAATCAGCCTGTTATCCCCGGAGTACCTTTTATCCGTTAAGTGACGGCGCTTCCACTCGCAACCGCCAGATCACTAAGACCTACTTTCGTACCTGCTCGACTTGTATGTCTTGCAGTCAAGCCACCTTGTGCCTTTACACTTGACAGACGATTCCCAACCGCCCTAAGGTGACCATCGCGCGCCTCCGTTACTCTTTAGGAGGCGACCGCCCCAGTCAAACTTCCCACCTGGCAGTGTCCGCCACCCGGCTTCACGGGCAGCGTTAGAAACGTGAACGAGAAAGGGTGGTATTTCACCAACGGCTCCGCGCAACCTGACGGCCACGCATCGACGCCTCCCACCTATCCTACACATCCTAGTCCAAGTTTCCGTGCCAAGCTGAAGTAAAGGTTCACGGGGTCTTTCCGTCTAACCACGAGTGACCGGCATCTTCACCGGTACTTCAATTTCACCGGATTTCGCGTTGAGACAGCGCCCAAATCGTTACACCATTCGTGCGGGTCGGAACTTACCCGACAAGGAATTTCGCTACCTTAGGACCGTTATAGTTACGGCCGCCGTTTACTGGGGCTTCAATTCACTGCTTCGCTTGCGCTGACAACTCCTCTTAACCTTCCAGCACCGGGCAGGTGTCAGTCCATATACTTCCCATCGCTGGTTCGCATGGACCTGTGTTTTTGGTAAACAGTCGCTTGGGCCATTTCTCTGCAGCCGCCGGGAAATTGCTCCCCCAGCGGCCATACTTCTCCCGAAGTTACGTATGCATTTTGCCGAGTTCCTTAACGCGAATTCTTCCGTGCGCCTGAGCATATTCAGCTCGCCTACCTGTGTCGGTTTGCGGTACGGTCCCTCCGTGCCTTGCCTGAGAAACTATTTCTCGGCACGACGACTCCACGCGCTTCGCTCTGCCGTAGCATCGCTCGCATTCGCAGCTCACCTCGGACACCGGATTTGCCTGGCGCCCTCGACGGCTAACTGCTTGGACCGGGACTACCGTCGCCCGGCCGCGCTTCGCCCTATGCTTCGTTCCATCGAAACACGGAGAGGTACGGGAATGTTGACCCGTTTCCCATCGACTACGCTTTTCAGCCTCGCCTTAGGGGCCGACTGACCCTTGGGAAGATTGCCTTTACCCTGGAAACCTTAGGCTTTCGGCGGACGGGGATCCCACCCGTCTTTTCGTTACTCATGCCTGCATCCTCTCTTCCGTCCCGTCCAGCATGGCTCCCGCCACACCTTCTTCCGTACACGGAATGCTCCCCTACCCACAGCGACATGCGCTGTGCCGTGGCTTCGGTGATACGCTTAGCCCCGTTACATTATCGGCGCCCGACTACTCGACCAGTGAGCTGTTACGCACTCTTTAAAGGGGTGGCTGCTTCTAAGCCAACCTCCTGGCTGTCTTCGCAATCGGACTTCCTTTCCCACTTGGCGTATCTTGGGGACCTTAGCCGACGGTCTGGGCTGTTTCCCTTTTGACCACGGCCCTTATCAGCCGCAGTCTGACTCCCGCGCATTGTGTCACGGCATTCGGAGTTTGATTGAACTTGGTACCCGGTGAAGGGCCCGCATCCATTCAGTGCTCTACCTCCGTGACAATCGACGCGAGGCTAGCCCTAAAGCTATTTCGGGGAGTGCCAGCTATCTCCAAGTTTGTTTAGCCTTTCACTCCGATCCACACCTCATCCCAACCCTTTTCAGCGGATTTAGGTTCGGTCCTCCACCTGATTTTACTCAGGTTTCAACCTGGACATGGATAGATCACTTGGCTTCGGGTCTACCACACGCAACTAGTCGCCCTGTTCAGACTCGGTTTCCCTACGGCTCCGGGACTCCTATCCCTTAACCTCGCTACGTACGGTAACTCGCAGGCTCATTCTACAAAAGGCACGCCATCACCAGGCCGAAGCCCGGCTTTGACCGCTTGTAGGTCCACGGTTTCAGGTTCTCTTTCACTCCCCTCCCGGGGTTCTTTTCACCTTTCCCTCACGGTACTATGCGCTATCGGTAGCTGCCGAGTATGTAGCCTTGGAGGGTGGTCCCCCCTGCTTCCGGCAGGATTTCTCGTGTCCCGCCGTACTCTAGTCCCATGCCCACGCAGGCGCAACGCTTCGCGTACGGGGCTTTCACCCGCTCTGGCCGGCCTTCCCAGACCCTTCCGCTCACATTGCGCTTTATCACTGCGCGAGGGGGGCCGATCCCCCTCCGGCATGCACTCTCAACCCCGGCGGCGCAACGCATCGACGCTTGCACGCCACCGGTTTGGGCTCCTCCCCGTTCGCTCGCCGCTACTAGGGGAATCTCGTTTGATTTCTTTTCCTGCGGGTACTTAGATGGTTCAGTTCCCCGCGTCTGCCCTCCGCACAGTATGTGTTCGTGTGCGGATACCGGCCATCTGGGCCGGTGGGTTACCCCATTCGGATACCCGGGGATCAAGGGATATTGGCTCCTCCCCCCGGCTTTTCGCAGCTAATCACGTCCTTCTTCGCCTGGCAGCTCCTAGGCATCCTCCGTGGACCCTTATTCGCTTGACCATATTGTTTTATCGTTCCCTTCGCTAATAATGTTAAAAAATCTACTCGTTGACATTTCGTCCAACCCGAGCTCAGAAAGTCATTCAGCGTCATTTGTGAAAACCACTGAACTCAAGGTCAATGGGCCTGACAAGACTTGAACTTGTGACCTCTTGCTTATCAGGCAAGCGCTCTAACCACCTGAGCTACAGGCCCAGACAAACATATCGGAGAAGAGAAGGAATTTGGTTGTGTAAGGGGTTTGTTTCGGTAGACTTTCACTACCGTGGCCGACGGCCTGTTGGTGGTCCGGCGTTGTGAGGACGCCAGACCGGTACCTTTCTTATCAGAAAGGAGGTGATCCAGCCGCACCTTCCGGTACGGCTACCTTGTTACGACTTCACCCTCCTCACCAGGCGTACCTTCGGCGCCGTCCCCCTTGCGGTTAGACTAGCGACTTCGGGTGCCCCCAACTCGGATGGTGTGACGGGCGGTGTGTACAAGGCCCGGGAACGTATTCACCGCGCCATGCTGATGCGCGATTACTAGCGATTCCAACTTCATGGAGTCGAGTTTCAGACTCCAATCCGTACTGAGACCGGCTTTTTGCGATTCGCTTTGCCTCGCGGCTTCGCTGCGCTCTGTACCGGCCATTGTAGCACGTGTGTAGCCCAGGACATAAGGGCCATGATGACTTGACGTCGTCCCCACCTTCCTCCGGTTTGTCACCGGCAGTTCCATCTGAGTCCCCAACATTACTTGCTGGCAACAGATAGCAGGGGTTGCGCTCGTTGCGGGACTTAACCCAACACTTCACAGCACGAGCTGACGACAGCCATGCAGCACCTGTACACCGGCCCCGAGGGGCTGGACGCTTTCACGCCCATTCCAGTGTATGTCAAGCCCTGGTAAGGTTCCTCGCGTATCATCGAATTAAACCACATGCTCCACCGCTTGTGCGGGCCCCCGTCAATTCCTTTGAGTTTCACCCTTGCGAGCATACTCCCCAGGCGGTACACTTAATGCGTTTGCTTCGGTACTGAGCGCTACCGCCCACCACCTAGTGTACATCGTTTACTGCGTGGACTACCAGGGTATCTAAACCTGTTTGCTCCCCACGCCTTCGTGCCTCAGCGTCAGTACATGGCCAGGAGTTCGCCTTCGCCACCGGTGTTCTTCCAGATATCTACAGATTTCACCCCTACACCTGGAATTCCAACTCCCCCTCCTGTACTCCAGCACATCAGTTTCCAGCGCGTCCCCCCGGTTGAGCCGGGGTCTTTCACACCAGACTTGACATGCCGCCTGCGCACCCTTTACGCCCAATGATTCCGAACAACGCTCGCCCCCTACGTGTTACCGCGGCTGCTGGCACGTAGTTAGCCGGGGCTTATTCCCAGGTTCACGTCATCGGACGGCCATTCCCTGCCATCCTTATTCCTCCCCTGGAAAAGAACTTTACAACCTCACGGCCTTCATCGTTCACGCGGCGTCGCTCCGTCAGACTTTCGTCCATTGCGGAAGATTCTTAGCTGCTGCCTCCCGTAGGAGTCTGGGCCGTGTCTCAGTCCCAATGTGGCCGGTCGCCCTCTCAGGCCGGCTATCCATCGTCGCCTTGGTGGGCCGTTACCCCGCCAACTAGCTAATGGACCGCGGACTCATCCCCCGACGGCGCCTTGGCGCCTTTCCTCACAGGTGCTTGTGCACCCGTGGTCGTATCCGGTATTACCCCATGTTTCCATGGGCTATCCCCGTCCGGGGGGCAGATTGTCCACGTGTTACTCACCCGTCCGCCACTCTGGGGGGCCGAAGCCCCTTGCCGTGCGACTTGCATGCTTAAAACGCGCCGCCAGCGTTCGTTCTGAGCCAGGATCAAACTCTCCGTCATTTAATTCCGGCGACTAGCGCCGGAGTGTATTCAACTTCAAGTCTTCCCCTGCCATCTCGCGGTTGCCGCTCTCCAGCTGCAACCTCAAACGTTAGCTTTCACTTTCGTTCGTGAATTGACTTGGAAGCCCTTACACTTCCTGAACAACTTTCGTTGTTCGAGCTTTGACCAACGACCTTTTCAGGCAATCGTCATAGCTCATATCCTTCCTTCTCTTCTCTCATATCTCTGTCAAAAATCTATTCAATCAGGCTCGCTTCCCAAGAACGTTCTCTTGGAGCGCTCGACTGTTATAGCAGATTTCAAATCATAGTGTCAATACTGAATTTCCACTATTTTCGATTTTCGTCCGCTTCCCAGCCGATCCCTTCCAGAAGCTTTCACATCAAGTAGGTGTTTGCCTGAGCAACGAGGTGGATACTACCTGTTTTATCCAACATCGTCTAGGGGGTTTACAAAAAAATTGATAAAAATGTTGCAAATTTGAAGGAGCCGTGCTTACCTGCTCAGGTGGGACAACGACCCATCTCTTACAATAGCCGATACATACGTTAAGAAAGAAGCCAAGGAAGCCAGTGCGGCCAACGCAAAGACCACAAGGACAATCGGGTCTGCCCAGAGCATCCAATCGTGGTTTTCACCCAACCGCTCGAAGGCGACATACACAATTCCAGCCAAACCCGACACCGCATACAGCACTGCCTTGGACTTTCCCCAGATATTTGCAGCGACCGCCTTCCCCTTCCCCATCATGAGCATCCGGAGAAACACTATCGAGAATTCCCGCCACATGATGATGACAAATGCCCATACCGGCATTATCCCCACCCCCGCCAGACAAACGAAATAGGTCAGCCGGCTGAAGGTGTCGGCAAAAGGATCCATTACTTTTCCCAGATCCGTGACCAGATTATGCTTGCGGGCGATGATTCCATCGAACAGGTCGGACAATTCGGTCAACGCATACAATACCAGCAAGAGGATGACCGATATACTGTCCAGAGAATCGCCGAACCAAACAGGCAAGAAGAAAGCAATGAAGAACAAAGGTGCCATTATCAATCTGGATACAGTCAGTTTGTTGGGCAAATTCATGTTATAGGCTCCCTAGGTATTTATTTGAAAGATATTCGCGGAAATATTTGGCATCCAACGGTTCTCCGGTGACGTTCCGCAGGAGGTCCTTCGGCTTGTACAAGGCCCCATGGCGCAGAATATGCTGGTCCAGCCACATCCGGACAGGCGAGAAATCCCCCGTTGCCACGACAGCATCGACATCGATCTCGCGATTCATGGTATGCAGTATCTGGGCCCCGTAGAGATTCCCCAACGCATAGGTCGGGAAATATCCGAGTTCACCCATGGACCAATGCACATCCTGCAACACTCCCATCCGATCGGTTTTGGGGCGGACACCCAACAGCTTTTCCATGCCGTCGTTCCATGCTCCAGGCAAATCGGAAACGGAGAGATTGCCGGAAAGCAGCTCGCGTTCCAATTCGAACCGAAGGATGATATGCAGGCCATACGTCACCTCATCCGCATCCACCCGAATCTCGGACGGTTTGACCACATTCACCGCGGCAAGAAACTTGTCGACATCCACATATTCCAATTGGATAGGAAACAGTTCCTTCAAACGGGGGAAGAATCGGACCCAGAAGGCCCTGCTCCTTCCAATCATATTCTCCCAAAGCCGGCTTTGGCTTTCGTGGAACGCCAGCGAAGCCCCGTTGGCCAGGCAGGTTCCACGGGTGACCTCGTTGGAGGCTCCCATTTCATACAACGCGTGGCCGCCCTCGTGGATTGACGAGAACAGTGGACTTATCACACTCGGCTCGGTGTAACGGGTGGTGATACGTATATCGTCGGCACCCAAGCTGATCGTATACGGATGTGTCGAGATACCACAGACGCCACGGTTCCAATCGAACCCCATGGCATCGAGGACTTCGCGTCCGAAAGCCGCCTGCTTGTCCTGTGCATACGCACTGTACAGAAAGGTATCGTCGACGGGTCCTGCCTCCCGCATCCTCTCCATGATACCTATCAGGTCGCCTTTCATTTCCCGGAACAGCTGTTCGACCTCCGCGGTAGAAGTCCCCGGCTCGAAAACGTCGAGCAGCGGATCGTAGGGATCGTCCTTGAACCCGAAGGCTCCGGCTTTCCGCTGCACGAGTTCGACGATACGAGACAAAACCGGTTCGTAGAGGGAAAAATCATTGTTCTTCCTCGCGGTAGCCCATACATGGTGGGCCTGGTTGGTCGTTTCCGAGAATTCCTGGACAAAATCGGCATCAAGTTTCCGTTCGCGATTCCAGGCTCGGAAATATTGGCGCACCATTCCCTTCGTACGATCGTCGAGGGAAGCGTCTCCCTCCTCCCGACCCTCGGAAGCGCCCAACTGGGCAAGAATCTCCCCAATTTCCTCGGAAGCGGAGAGGTCGTGCATCTTACGATCCAACAGCCCCAATTGCTGTGCCCGCTCCTGTTCACCAGCCGGGGGAACAGATTCCTGGTCCCACACCAGCACTCCACCGATATGGGAGAGCAAAACGAATTCCCTATCGATCTCCCAAAGCCTCTTGATGGCCATGTCACGTTTCATACAATCCTCCGTCCGGACCTCTTACAATACCTGTTTCGACGCGATCCTCTCATGCAACATGGCAATATAGGAATCCAACGCCATGCCGTTTTCCTGCTTGCCGTCCCGATACCTGACCGAAACCGCTCCAAGTTCCTCTTCACGCTCTCCAAGCACCAGCATATGGGGCACCTTCATCTTCTGGGCATTGCGGATCTTGGCGTTCATCCGGTCGTCGCTATCATCCAGATACGCTCGGATTCCCTGCTTTTTCAAAGCATCCAGGACCTTTCTGCCATAATCGTTGAATACCTCGGAGACCGGAACCACACAAACCTGCTCTGCAGCGAGCCACAAGGGAAAGGCTCCGGCGAAATGCTCGAGCAAGACACCAAAGAATCGTTCGATCGAACCAAGCAGCGCCCTATGGATCATATACGGCCGTTTCTCCACACCATCGGTATCGACAAACGTCATATTGAACCGCTCGGGCTCGTTGAAGTCGAATTGGATTGTCGAAAGCTGCCATTCACGCCCAAGCGCGTCCTTGATCTTCAAGTCGATCTTCGGTCCATAGAAGGCTCCACCGCCTTCATCCACCCCATACGCCAATCCTTCGGCTTCAATCGCCTTGCGCAACGACTCGGTCGCGGCATCCCAACGTTCGGGCTCCCCGACACTCTTCTCGGGTCTGGTGGACAAATAGGCACCGATCTCCTCGAATCCAAAGGATCGGAGCATCGCGAGTGAGAATCTGAGCACTTCTTTGATTTCATCATCCATTTGCTCGGGTGTACAGAAGATATGTGCATCGTCTTGGGTAAAGCCCCTGACCCGCATGAGTCCATGGAGCGCCCCGGCCTTCTCGTATCGATACACGGTTCCCAGCTCTGCCCATCTGAACGGCAGCTCACGGTACGAGTGCTTCGAGTTGCGATAGATCATGATATGGAACGGACAGTTCATGGGTTTGGCGTAATAGTCCGCCTTATCCATCTCCATGGAGGAGTACATGCTCTCCTTGTAGAATCCCAAATGGCCCGATGTCTCCCACAGCCAGGCTTTCCCCACGTGCGGGGTATAGACCATCTCATAGCCGTTGGCATAGTGCTCGTCCTTCCAAAAATTCTCGATCGCCATACGGATACGGGCGCCACGCGGGTGCCAATAGACCAATCCGGGACCGGCTTCTTCGTGGAAACTGAACAAATCGAGTTCTTTTCCCAACTTCCGGTGGTCCCGCTTCTCGATCTCCTCGAGTTTCTGCAGGTAGAGACGCAAGTCCTTCGGATTTGTCCATGCGGTCGCATAGATGCGGGTCAACATGGGGTTGGTCTCCTTTCCCCTCCAATAGGCACCTGCGGTGTTCAGCAGCTTGAAGGCCTCGGGATTGAGTTCCTTGGTCGAGGCCACATGCGGACCGCGACACAAATCGGTGAATCCACCCTGGTTGTACAGGGAGACCTCTTCGTCCGCCGGTATCGCATCGATCAGCTCCTGCTTGTATATCTGATCCGCAAACAGTTTTTTCGCCTCGTCACGTGAAACGACTATCCGCTTGAATTCCTTGTCCTCCTTGATGATCAGCTTCATCCGATCGCTGATTTCATCCAGGTCGTCCGCTGTAAGCGTACGTGGAAGATCAAAATCATAATAGAATCCATTGTCAATCGCAGGGCCGATCGCAATCTGGGCAGTCGGGAACATTTGCAAAACCGCCTCAGCCATGACGTGTGACATCGAATGCCGCACCTTGGACAATTTTTCGTCCATGAGTTCTTTCCCAGCCATATTTCCTTCCTTTGTGCCCTTGGGGCATCCGTATACCATAGATATATCGAAAGACCCCCATGGTCTCTTCCCACCTTGCCCATATCACCGACATGGGTTTTGGTAAGGACGAGAACATGGAGGTCCATGTTTCCGCGGTTCCACCTTACTTCCTGCAACTACTCTCGATCGCCGTCGCAAGCACTCGTTCTTTTCCCAGTACGCCGGGAAAACGGCAGGCCTACCAGACAATCCTTCGACCTGCAGCTTGGGAGGGGTTTTCACCGGGAACTGCCAGATGCCTCTCACCCATCCGCGCCTTGCGGAAGGACATCCTCTCACAGACAGCTCGACCCGATTACTCGTCTCCGTCATCGCCACTGGAACAATAATGTGTATGAAACGTATTTATGTCAAGGTCGGTGGATATATGCCACTTGCAATCTTTGCAGCCTTTTCAAGGAACTCGACATCGGCAGGTGAAAACCTATCCGGCTCGGGACTATCGACATCGAGCACCCCCACGACAGTGCCATCGACAAGCATCGGAACGACAACTTCGCTGCGACTTGCCGAATCGCAGGCGATATGCCCCTCAAACGCATGGACATCGGGAACGACCAGGGTTCGCTTCTCTTTCCAAGCAGTCCCGCATACGCCTCTCCCGTAGGGGATCGAGACACAGGCAGGAGCTCCCTGGAACGGTCCGAGGACCAGATGCGGTGCAACATCCGCCGTTTCGGTATCGACAAGGTAGAAGCCAACCCAATTTATCCGATCAAGATACCACCCCAACAATGCGCTCGCGTTCGCCAAGGAGGAGATCCTTCCCAGAGGAGATGCATCGCCACTGGCGACCAGGGATTCCAATTGCTCGAGGATCTCTTCCCGATCGAATGCTCCGATCGGCTGCGACAACGGTTCAAACATGCTTCTTGCCTCCAAGTGGGATGGTACCCACTTTAGCGACATCGGCGCCTTGACGCAAGCGCATGGCGATCTTGGGATTGACCACAACCCCGGGACCTGCCATGCATCCACCCTCGCAACACATGACTTCCACCAAGTCGACTTCGGGAGGCCGCTTTTCCCACGATCGCATGAGACGCACGGTCTTCTTGTCCACTCCATTGATATTCATGGTCTGGACAGGCTTGGCAGACCTCCGGAGCACCGATTGAGAAACTCCTTGCGGGCAGGCGAATTCGCGGCAATCGGCATACAAGGAGCTGTCGGAAGGCTCCTGTGCCGCTATCTCCTTGATATCGATACCCCTGGCAACAAACAGTGCCGCGAGTTCCGCAAAGGTTATGACCATGCTGATACTGGGAATAGCGCGGGCCTCAACCTTTTTTGCGATGCAAGGACCGACAAACACCAGTTTCGCCTCCGGCATCGCTTCATGGCACTGTCGGGCTGTATAGGCCATAGGAGACAATGCCGTGGAACGGCGCGCCGACAACGACGGGATATGGCGGTCGACCAGCTCCATATAGGCGGGGCAACAGCTTGTGGTCATGAATCCCGCGTGGGCCTCCATACGCTCGGCGACTTCCTGAGCCTCATGCAGTGCCGTAACATGGGCACCCTCGGCCACTTCGACAACCTTGGCGAACCCCAATGCTACCAATCCGGCTTTGATCTGGGCCAAGGAACCGGGAAATTGCCCTTCGATGGCCGGTGCGACCATTGCCACCACCGGGACCTTCTCCTTGAGCATCCGTGCCACATGGATCAACGAACTGCGTTCAGCGATCGCACCGAACGGGCAGGATTGTGCACAATGGCCGCAATCTATACAGGTGTCGTGGTCTATCTCAACGTACCCCTCGTTGTTCTTATGGACAGCCCCTACCGGACAGGAAGCCTCACAGGGAACCGGCACATGGATCACAGCATGGAAAGGACATACGTCGAGACATTTTCCGCACTTGATGCAACGTTCCTCCACGATCCGCGCCCTTCCATTGGTGAATACGATGGCATCCTTCGGACAGTTGGCAAGACAGGGACGGGCAAAGCAGCCTCGGCAGGAATCGGTGATCCGGTACTGCTCATCGGGACACCCGCTGCATCCGGGAGTAATGGTGGTCAAGGTGGGCAAGGGTTGTGCTTCGGCCGCCAATGCTTCCTCGACATACCGGGCAAGCGGCTTGTACTCGTCATCGTCACGATCAATATCCACACCGAGCAGGGCCATGATCCTGTACCGTACCATGGCACGCTCCTTGTACACACAACACCGGTTGGGATCACGTTCACGTGGAATAATGTGTATGGGCAACGTGTCGACTATGGCCTCCAAAGTATCGGCGAAGTACGCCTTGAGGACTTCGGCATCGATCCTGCGCTTCATCAGGGTGTACTGGTTGTTGATTTCAAGCATCGACAGCCTCCCTGAGCAGATCGGCCAACCGCTGTTTGGTCACGTTCGGGTACAACACACCGTCTATTTCCACAAGCGGGGCTTTCCATTTGGGATCATCGGTCTTGCATCCTCCCAGACAGGAGGTCCCTTCGATATCGCAGAGTCCCAACAGTTCGGGATCGAGGAAATCCTCATACAGCAACAGATCGGCACCCCCCTGCACAAAACAAGCCGTCCCAACACAAATCTTGACTGATATTCGTTTCTGTTCCATAGGTATCCCTTCCCCTCTATATATATTCCAATACCGTCTCTTTCAGAAAGTTTTGCTCCAATGCTTGGCGTATCCTTCCGACGATCGTACGTCGGATACCGATTTCCACCGGAATGCTCGGATCCTGATGGGCTTCATTGATCTTGGTACCTACGATAAACGATACCTGGTCACTGTCCAGCAAAATGGTGACAAACCGCCTCACCGCATCATTGGGCATCGCATGTATCGGCAGCTTCCGTTCCAAGGCTACCGCAACCTTTGCCAAAGTCAACATCCCCTCTGTGACCAGGTCCAACCCTTCCATGTTCGAGGCGGGAGGGACATCGGGCGACCAGCAGGACAAATCGACCTTCACCTTCGTATTGAAGAGTCGGGAAACGATTTGTGCCGTGGTGCCACCGGAAACGATCTTCTTGCCTTCGAAAGCCCTCATCTTCGCCGCAAGCTGTTCATCACGTTCCGGGGTGAAGGGGGGGCCGGTGACCACCAGGGTTTTTCGCGGTTTGCGTATATATACGACAGCACAAGTAATATCATCGTTCGCCGCCATTCCATCCAGGGCATAGGCCTTTCGGGTAATCGCCGCAGAAAGTTCACGTGACGAAATATCAGGGTTCTGGCGGATGATCCCGGAGATGTAGGCGGTCACGCCAGCTTGGCGCCAACCGAGCGGAAACCCCTTTCCCATCCCCGATTGCGTGACTCCGTCTGTGAACATCACCAGCCGGTCCCCTTCCTTCATGGCAAACGTCGACTGACGGATCACCTCTTCCTTGAAAGCACCCTCCCTGTGGAGATCTATCCGGTTTGCCGTTATCGGAGTCGGCGAATCCCCGGAGAAATGCAAAACCGGTGGATTGTCATATTCTACCAGCTGCACGGCGATGGATCCTCCACGGGTACTCCGGATATCAGCTATGGTGAATGTCGAATAGCTGATCTTCCGTTCGTTGCACACCGGCAGGGTGTTCATGATGATTTTTGCCGATTTCGTAAGATGCATGGGACTGAAGGAGAGCTTGTGTGCCATATGTGCTGTCAAGTTTGCCAACACATTGGCCTTTACCCCACTGCCCAAGCCATCCGAAAGGGTACACACGACCCGGTTGGCAGGAGCTTCCTTGGACTGGAGGAACACATCGCCCCCAATCTTCTGCCCCACCTTATAGGTCTGGTGGTAGTCGACGTCCATGAATATTCCGTTCACAACAGGTTCCTCTGGTCGGAATCGGCAACGAATCCATCGGGAACCTCCCCATTGGGGACTTGGAACGCCTCGATCAGCGAATTGAGCATGATTTCCGTCTCCGCCGCGTTCTCCCCGAGCAACGAGGCTATCTGCTGGACGGTCTCCAAGCTCTTCTGTATGACCGCATCGGCCTTCTTCACAACCGTTTCCCGCCGAATGGTCGGCGTGGTGATATCCTGGAACATGGCTCCCACCAGACGGTGGTTTTCTATCGTAAAGAAGGTGACCTTCAGGAATTTGCCCTTGAAGTGCAAGCGGTACTGGCTCGTCTTGCCCTCGGCTTCGAACTGTTGGGAAAACTCACCATGGAAAGGAACAAACCGATGCAGCGGAAGCCCAGCGACCCTGTCGACCGCCACCGCACCCAGTTCACCATCCAACTCGGCAAACAGGGAGAGGAACGGACTGTTGCAATCGACAATGGTAAGATTCCGATCGACAATGACCACTCCCATGGGCAAAGTCCGGAGCATGACATCGATCTTGCTTTGTGCAAGCTTGCGCATCTTGGTGACACACATTTCCACCTCGGCCATGCCGTCCAGATAGGCAATCGCCATATCCCTGCAGGAATTGTACCCGCACCCACCGCAATTCAGCTCGTCACCGACACTGTTCTTCCCCAAATCGGACAGGGCTTTCGCAATCGCCTCTTCCGAGAATATCCTGCCTGGAGCCCTTCCCAGAAAATAATCCCCGGGATTCGTCTGGTGAGTCTGGGCAAGTAGTCCATACCCCTTGTCGAGCAACACCTGCACAAAATCGGCGGGAGGGGAAAAGATCGGCCTGTTTGCGGACAACCGTCTCTTCGTAAACCGTGTGGCCGAGGCTTTGCTTACAGCGGAGGACCGGAAATTGGATTTGCCCGGTCCATAGATGCAGCCTCCCTCACAGTTGAGCAATTCGAGAAAGGGCGAGGCTTCAGTTTGTCCTGAATTGGCCAGATCGCGCAAGGTTTCCATGACATGGTCGACCCCAGAGACGGAGACTGCCTGGTCTTGGAACACATCCTTTCCTATGCCGAACGAGGCCACCATGCCCCCCTCGACCGGATAGAGAGTGCTTTCACCTGCCTCGGCAGGAAGCATGGCACCGATAGATTCCGAGGTGATCCCGTTGGCCTGGATTTTCTGGAGGTCGAGACCTTCGCTTGCGAACCATGAACGCAACTCCCGAAACGTGAGGGCAATATCGGGATATCCTGGGCGTTGGTCCGCCTCAACCTTTTTCGCGATGCACGGTCCGATAAACACAATGCCGATATCCTGACCATAGAGGTGTCGAAGATACGCGCTGTGACATTGCAAGGGAGAGGGAATCGGGGATAGTTGCCCGATCAATTCGGGATGGTACCTATGCACCAGCTCCACAACAGAAGGACAAGCAGTGGAGATCCATGGGCAGCTGCCATTCTTTTCAATATGGTCATCGATAGCGGCCGAGACGAGCGCGGCCCCTATGGCGGTCTCGGAGATATCGGAAAAGCCCAAGGTCCGCAATCCAACCAGCACAGCATCGGGGGTTTCGATGAACTCGGAAGCATACGAGGGGGCAAGGGATACGAATACCCTCCTTCCGGATGTGATCAGTTCCCTTGCACGATAGACATCGTTCCGAATCTTCTTCGCATGCGAGGGACAGGTATCGACACATTTTCCACAAGTGATACATCGGTCACGCACAACGACGGCACGCGCATCCTTTACTTGGATGGATTTCACCGGACACGCCCGGACACATTTGTAACAGTCCCGACATTCGGTGAGTTCAGTGTAGATCGGGTATAATCTCGAGTTCCCGTTACCCATCGGTCCGCTCCCGCAAGACAAGCTCCTGTTCCAACAGGGCAATCACCTGGTCAGGACGAACGGATGTGAACAATTTGCCACCGATTCTGATATTCGGTCCCTGGGAACAGGTTCCAAGACAGAGATGCCCGGTCAATTCCACACGATCGGAAAGTCCGTTCTTCTCGATATGGGATTCGAGATACCCAAGGGCCTTGGCATTTCCCCTGGCGAAACAGGAGCTGCCCATGCAAAGTTCTATAACTAGGGTGTTCATGCGGCAAAGGATAATGAATTATCGAATACTTGTCAATTAATATTCTCTAAGGAATATTTAATAATGCCAGATTCCCGTATTATCCTGTAATTAATGCGACAAAACCTATTTTAATATTACGACTATCACATGTCAATGTGATGAGACCAATTCCGAACAGCCGCAGTCGAATAAACGTCTGCATTTGGCCGATAGGACGGCGAAGCTGGTGGCGAGATCTGTCCGTTGCAACACGACATTCGGTGGCAATCGCAGGTCTTTCGGCGCGAAATTCCAGATAGCCTTGATTCCTGCATCCACCAATGCGTCCGCAACGTCTTGCGCGGACTCTGCAGGTACGGTGATTACGGCGATGTTGATTGCGTGGTCGGCAACGTATTGCTTCAATTCATCCATCGGATATACGACGGTCTTTCCGATCGGCCGACCGAACTTCGACGAGTCCTTGTCGAAGACAGCCACTATCCGAAGACCATAGCTTGCGAACCCCTCATAGCGCGAGAGGGCGACTCCAAGGTGTCCGGCCCCAATCAGCACCGCATCGGTCGCATTGTCCCAACCGAGATTCTGAATGATGGCGGAAATCAACGAATCGATTTCGAAGCCAACCTTGGGCCGCCCCTCGACACCGGTTCCAGCCATATCCTTTCGGACTTGGATTGGTGTCAACCCAAGTTCACCGGCCAGTTTTGTAGCTGACACCCATTGCTGTCCATCTTCCTTGTATTGCCGAAGCAATCGAAGATATGAAGGAAACCGTTTGATTGTCGGAATGGAAATCATCTACTCCCCCTGTTCCATATTCTTATGGTTTGGCACCAGTGTTCCAACCGAATCAAGTACCAATCTTGGCCGATACGCAAATCTGGTTATAGTGTCCATATCCGAGACGCCGGACAAAACCAAAACAGGATCGATGCCACTTTCAATACCGCTTAGAATATCGGTATCCATCCTATCACCTATGATCGCCGTTTCCTCACGCTTGCTCTCAAGCCGTTTCAAGGCTTGGCGCATCATGACAGGATTCGGTTTTCCAATAAAATACGGCTCAACTCCAGCAGTACGGGCAATTGGAAGGATAAGTGAACCGGTAGCCGGAACAATCCCTTCCTCACTTGGACCAGTCGCATCGGGGTTGGTTCCGATCAACCGTGCACCATTGCGCACTAGACTGACCGCCCGTATCACTGTTTCATAATTATACGTCTTGGATTCGCCAACGACAACATAATCGGGATTTATATCGTTCATCGAGTATCCCGCCTCATACAGTGCGTTGATCAATCCTGCCTCGCCGATCACGTAGACGGTACCATGCGGAACTTGGGAGGCCAAGAATCCCGCTGTGGCGAGGGCGGACGTATAGAAGTGGTCGGCATCGATTTCCATGCCCAACCTTCGCATCTTCAGTTTCAACTCCATGGGCGAGCGTTCGCTCGAGTTGGTGAGGAACACATACCGTTTCCCCTCTTTTTGCACCCACTCGACAAACTCCCTGACGCCAGGCAACAATCGGTTGCCATGGTAAATGACTCCATCCATGTCGCAAATATACGCCTGCTTGTTCCTGACCTCCTCGAGAATTTCCTCAGACGATGCATACCTCTCCGATCTGTCCATACTCATACTCCTGATTCCAACGCGGCAATGACCGCATCGATATCCTCGGGAGGAGTAGATGTCCCGGCCGTTACTCCGACCCGTTGGAACTTGAAGATTTCCTGGGGAATCTCCCGAACCGATTCAATGTGCCAAACAGGCAACCCCTTTTCCTCGACCAGATGGACAAGGGAGGTGGTGTTCGCACTCATCCTACCACCGATTACAATAACCGCATCAACTTTCGTACACAAATGCGCGATTGCCTCATGCCGTCTGAACGTTGTAGGACAAAGTCGGTTTCCCATCTTCAATCGATATCCATACTTGTCCTGCATCATGCTTTTCAACTCTTCATAATGCAATTGGGGAAATGTCGTCTGTGCCATCAAGAGCACGGTGCTGTCACCAAAATCGGAAAGCGCCTCTATATCGCTCCTATTCTCTACAACGAGGACAGGCACGAGTTGCTTCGCTTCGTTCCAAACATTGGAGAGTGCGGCGACTTCACTATGTCCCTTCAATCCGATCACCACGACATGGGTTCGGGGGTCTACATTGCGGATCATTCGTTGTGAATAGGCGACAGTCCCACAAGTTCCATCGATCAAAGTGAATCCACTTTGCTCGAATTGCTGGCGCAACGGGTCTCCGATTCCGTGGGCACGGATAAGTGCTATGCCGGGAAGCCCGTCCTGGGGGGTATCGATATGCTGCATGCCAGCTTGTACAAAACGCTCGACAACCGTGGGGTTATGGATAAACCAACCTATCGAATACGCAGGTAGATTCCGTTCCTTTGCAATCCGCAGGCACTCATTGGCCAACTCGATAACGTGTGCCACACCATTGCAATATCCCATGATCTGCGATCGTTCAATTACCAATACCAACCTCCAGACAAGTAGGCCGCCAGCGCAGGATTCCCACGAGGCGGCCCAACATATCGATTAGTAGCAGGAACCCATTATCACTTCTTCTGCTGGCGCTTGCCTTTCAGCTTGCGTTCAGAAGTGGGAATCTCGGTTTCCACCACGTCATGGGTTACCTCGGCAACAGGAACCTCTGCAACCTGCGATTCGGATGCATGGGTTCCGTGGTCAGCCTTCTTCTTGGTGATCCAGAGCAGAAGTGACGGAGCAAGGAAGTTGCAGGAATAGGCCCCCACAAGAATTCCAAACACCATTTCAATCGCAAACAGCTGGATTGCTCCCGAAGCCAGGATGGCGAGGGGAAGAATCGCGAATACCGTTGTCAATGACGAGAAGAGCGTTCTGGACAATGACTGCGATACGCTGGTGTCGATCAACTGCATCATGGAAAGGTCTTTGAGCATAGGTTTGTTTTCCCGGATCCGGTCGAAGATGACTATGACGTTGTTCAAGGAATACCCGATGATAGTCAACAGAGCTGCAATCGTAGTACTCGAGACTTCAAGCCTGAGCAGCACAATGAATCCTATCAAGACAAATGTGTCGTGTACCAAGGTGATAATCGCCGCCAAGGCATAGGCCAGTTTGAACCTGAACCAGATGTACAGGAGAATCAAGGTGATTGCGACGACTACGATCAGAATCGAACCGGAAACCAGAGTCGAGGAGTACTTCGGACCGACAAAGTCGGACTGCAGGACCACAATGGAATCGGAACCGAAACTGCTTCCCAATGCGTTTCCGACAGAAGCCGAAATCGCATCCTCGGTAAGGTTGTCGTCATTCGCCAGACGAATCTGGAACACTTGGCGATAATTGTCTCCGACTATCTGCACCTGGGCCGAATCGCCAAGAACATCGCGCATTTCATCGATGGTTATGTATGAAGCATTCTCGGGATTTGAACTATTGAGAACGAATGGAGTCTCGGACAATGTGGCCGGAAGTCCGAAGCCGGTGATCAAGCCCGAAGTGGCCAGACTGGCGTCGACGGCCGTAGCTACCACACCGGAGACCGACGAGGATATAGCTGCCGCCAAATCCCCCACTGTCGGGTAATCGGCAGGACTGAATTCCTGATACCTGGAACCCGAGGCATCTCGGGAGACAAGGGTTACCGTACCGTCGGTCACGTTGAGTGTGACGGTATCCGCCCCACCATAGACGATGGAGACTGCGGCTGGAGCAATCTGGACACGCTGCGAGAAACCACTCTGGAAATCGATTCCCAGATTGAAGCCTCCAAACGCGATGTACGAGACCAGCCCAGCCAGAAGCAGGAGGACGGAAACGGCAACTGCGACAAAACGGAATTTCGTGATCGGATATATTTTCTTAGCCATGGTTACTTTTTCCTCCAGCTAATGCTCAGCCGAGGATTTTTCCCGGAGAGGGATGCATCGTACATCAGCTTCACAACAAACAGGGCGTTGAACATTGAGCTGACAATACCGACTGCCAGCGTATTGGCGAAGCCTTTGACTGAACCGGATCCAAGTTGGGAGAGCACAAGCGCAGCGATGATCGTTGTTACGTTTGCATCCATAATGGTCCAGAAAGCTTTGGCGAATCCCGCTTTGACGGAAGCTGCCGAGCTTTTGCCGTATGCCAGTTCTTCCTTGATACGCTCAAGGATAATGACATTCGCATCGACTGCCATACCGACGGTGAGGACCAGACCGGCAATACTGGTAAGCGTCAACGTCAAGTTGAACGCGGACAATATGGCAAGCAGGATCACGAGGTTGAACAACAATGCGATATCGGCATACAGACCGCTACCCTTGTAGATGACGACCATGAATATGAATACCAGTCCAAGACCGATCAGGATTGCGACCAGACCGGCACGGACGGTATCTTCACCAAGGGAGGCTCCGACACCTTGCTGGCTGACAACGACCAATTCGATTGGCAACGCCGCGGTTTTCAAGACAATCGAAAGGTCCTGTGCCTCGGCTTGACCGAATCCAGTGATTTGGACGCTGTTGCGGATAGGTTCCGTGATGGTGGCCATAGCCTTGACCTTCCCATCCTGCACAACAGCCATCAATTCGCCGGTATTCGTCGAAGTCAATTTGTAGAAGATTTCACCACCGGTGGAATCGAGCTCGAAATTGACCGTCGGTTGACCGGTAATCGGGTTGGTACCAGTCACCGCATTGGCGATATGGATTCCATCGAGACCGATTTCCTCGTTGATGACCACATAACTGGACAATTCGTCCAGACCGTAATTGTCATTGACGTAATAACCAGTCGCAATTTTACCTGCGGGGAGGAAGTCGGGTTGCTTCAACTGCCCGGCATCGGTAAACACTTCACCAGGATTCTCGGTGAAATAGGTGTTCAGCTGGGCAGTCATTTCCTGATCGACAATCTGGAAGGTCAACGATCCCTTGCCACGAAGGAAGGAGTTGACCCGCTCGGGGTCGGCCGCACCAGGAATCTCGATAAGGATCTGGTCGGCGCCCTGGATCCGGATATCGGGTTCGGTAACACCGAACTGGTCGATACGTTCATTGAGGATCGCAATGTCCTCATTCAACAACGCCGTGGCATCTCCACCCGACAGACGGGTTCCGGTCTTGGCTTCGTACGCATCTACGTCGGCTTCAAGGAGAATACTCATACCACCACGGAGATCGAGACCCAACTGCAGGACTTTCCCGCTGAGGGTCTTGAGTTCCAACAACTGCGATCGATAGTTGTTCTCCAAGGCATCGAACAGGTCCTGTTCGGTATAGAATCCCCTGAAGACAGACTCGACAGTCCAGGAACGGGGAACATCCCGCTTCATTGACTTGTAGTTATCCTTGGCGATGGGAATCAGGAATCCATTGGCTTCAGGCAACAATGCGGAAGGATCCGAAGCTATCAACGACTTCAGCTCGCGCAAGTCCCTGGTGGCCTGACCCAATGCATACTCCCGAATCTGGATTTTTGAGCCAGTCGCAAGATCTTTTGTCTCCTGGGGTACCATTGTGTACCATTTAATGGTCGGGAATAGGAAAATTCCACAAACCACCGCAACCAGAAGAACGATGAACAATCGCCCTCGTTTTTTCATGATGCTCTCCGTATGATATCGATGTCTTTACTTGGTCTCGTTCTTTTCCACGTCGTCTTCAGCGGCGGCAGGGGTCTCTTCGACAATCACCGCATCCTCGACCGGTTCCGACTTGGCGGAAGCACTCCGCTTCTTCTTGGCAGGAGCTTCGACAGTTTCGGTCTTGGCTTCCTCTTTCGCGGGTTTCTCGGCTTTGGCGGATGCAACGTTCTCTGCTTTCCTGTCAAGGATCTGCGCAATAGCGTTCTTCGAGAATTCGATTCTCGTATTGTCATCGACTTTCACCACAACGGTAGTTTCCTTGACGGTGACAATAGTACCGCGAATACCACCGATGGAAACAACCTTGTCTCCCTTCTTCATGGATGAGAGCATGTTCTTCGTCTCTTTGTCCCGCTTCTTTTGCGGTCTGATGATCAAAAAATAGAAAATCAGGATGATGAGCCCGAAAGTAATGAAAGTGGTTGTCATGGAGCCGGTCGAACCTGCCGAACCTGCCGTGGCACCTTGTGTTCCCAAGGTCGTCAGCAATGCATTCATACTAGTATAACCTCACTATTGGGTTTGAAATTTTACGTACCGCTTAACGTACCATGTTACCCTTACAGTAGTCAAGTTTGATATCCGGACCCTGTGGGACACGGGAAAAGTGCTCTATACTGTGGCAACATAAGAAAAAGGTGGACTCCAGGATTACTGGAATCCACCCTGATGATAGCGGATGGGCACAGATGCCTACATCATGCCGCCCATACCTCCCATGCCACCCATTCCGCCTCCTGGAGGAGACACGGGCTCATTGGAAGGCAGATCGGTGATGGAACATTCTGTGGTCAAGATCAATGCTGCGATCGACGCCGCATTCTGCAGGGCACTTCTGGTGACCTTCGCGGGGTCGGTGATTCCGGCTTCGAACATGTTCACCCAAGCCATCTTGGCAGCATCGTAGCCGACTTCGGGTTTCTCATACTTTGCCTTTTCTGCGATGATCGATCCGTCGAGACCTGCGTTCTCCGCGATCTGGCGGATAGGTTCCTCGAGAGCGCGCCGTACGATCTTGTAACCGATGACTTCCTCTTCGGGCAAACTGGAAAGATTCTTGGCCTCGAGAGCCTTGACTGCCTGGATAAGGGCTACGCCGCCTCCTGCAATGACACCTTCCTCGATAGCCGCACGGGTGGCGCTAAGCGCATCCTCGACCCGGTGCTTCTTTTCCTTGAGCTCGACTTCGGTAGCCGCACCCACATTGATGACAGCAACACCGCCGGCCAACTTGGCCAACCGTTCCTGCAATTTCTCGCGATCGTAGTCGCTCGAGGTATCCTGGATCTGCACCTTGATCTGGCTGATCCGATCCTTGATGTCGGACTGCTTGCCGGCACCGTTGATGATGGTCGTATTGTCCTTCTCGACTTTGACAGTCTTGGCGCGGCCGAGCTGGGCAAGGTCGGTGTTCTCCAACTTCAAGCCGATTTCCTCGGAGACAACCTGCCCGCCGGTGAGGATGGCGATATCCTCGAGCATGGCTTTGCGCCTGTCGCCGAACCCAGGGGCTTTGACAGCTACTGCAGTCAAGGTTCCACGGATGGTGTTGACAATCAGGGTGGCAAGGGCTTCGCCATCGACATCCTCCGCGATAATCAGGATAGGCTTGCCAGCCTGGGCTACCTTCTCCAACACGGGAAGCAGATCCTTCATGTTGGAAACCTTCTTGTCATAGATAAGGATATACGGATCCTCGAGGATCGAAACCATGGTGTCGCGGTTGGTGGCGAAGTAGGGAGACAGGTACCCGCGGTCGAACTGCATACCTTCCACGAAATCGGTGGTTGTCTCGATGGTCTTCGATTCCTCTACGGTGATGACGCCGTCCTTGCCGACCTTTTCCATGGCATTGGCGATCTCGTCGCCGATCTCACGGTCGTTGTTGGCACTGATCGTAGCCACCTGTGCAAGCTCTTCCTTGTCCTTGATGATGCGTGCCTGGCGCTTGATCTCCTTGATCGTGTCTTCGACAGCCTTGTCGATCCCACGTCTGATACCCATAGGATTCACACCAGCCGCAACGCTCTTCATCCCTTCCTTGATGATCGAGTATGCGAGCACTGTAGCTGTGGTAGTTCCGTCACCCGCGACATCGTTGGTCTTGGTGGCGACTTCCTTGAGCAGCTGGGCACCCATATTCTCGAACGGGTCTTCCAACTCGATCTCACGCGCTACCGAAACACCATCCTTGGTGACTGTCGGTGCCCCGAACTTCTTGTCGATCAGGACGTTTCGACCTTTCGGCCCGAGTGTGACTTTCACTGCCCGGGAAAGTTTCTCTACACCAAGGACCAGTGACCTTCGTGCTTCTTCGTTGAACTGTAGCTGTTTTGCCATAGTGTACCCCTCACTTGTATGTGTAATTCTTTGTTCTGTTTCAGCCTGAGACCAGGCACGGGCAACGTTTGACGCAGACGTCTCCATTACCGTTATGTAAGATACAAATAAAAATCATGAACAGCAACAGCAAATTTAAAAATTTCTCAACAGCAACCGTCTATACTTTTTTTCCCTTCCATGACAGAGTCCTTCCATGGATACCCGCAGAACCCTTGCCCATGGTGTGGCCTTGGCGACAATTGTTGTCTGGGGCACGACCTTTATCGCCACAAAACTATTGCTGGCAGCGTTTTCCCCCATAGAGATACTGGTTGTCAGGTTCACCATGGGCTACCTCGGGCTGGTGGTGTACGAACGGTTTGCCACTGCCGGCAGGCCTCGTGGCAAGGTCCGCTGGGATACCCGCCAGGAGTTGTTGTTCGCAGGTGCGGGTCTCACCGGTGTCGTCATGTATTATCTGCTTGAAAACCATGCCCTCACCCTGACCTTCGCCTCCAATGTGGGAATTCTCGTCTCGATCGCACCACTGACTACCGCACTGCTCGCCCCATTCTTCCTCAAGGAAGAACCGGTCAAGGTCAATATTGTCGTCGGATTCGTCATCGCATCGGCTGGTGTCGCACTGGTCATGTCCAACGGTACGGTGGAATTGCACCTTTCGTTGGCCGGAGACCTGCTGGCATTGGCATCGACAATCGGATGGGCCATCTATTCCATAATTCTCAAGAAAATCGATACCGAACGATACAAGGTGTCCACCTACACCAAGAAGATATTCCTCTATGGTATCGTATTCATGCTTCCCTTCGCGGCGACGGGAGACTTCTCGCTGACACGGACGGACGTTACCCTTGGCAACCTGGGACTCCTCCTGTTCCTGGGATTGGGTGCAAGCGCCGCTTGTTTCGTAAGCTGGAACCATGCGGTCCATGTCCTTGGCGTGTTCAAGACCAGCGCATACATCTACCTTACTCCATTGGTCTCGCTTTTGACCGCCTCGCTGGTGTTGGGGGAAAGCATCACCCCCATGGCTATCGGGGGATGCCTGCTCATACTGGCGGGATTGTACCTGTCCGAAAGGAAACCCCTGATCGTCCGCAAAGCCAAACCCATTGTCGCCGAAAGGTAACACGTGCAACTTGCCTCCAGGCGCGGCACGTAGTATCCTTCGGTGATATATTAGTTGTGAGGTTCCGTATGTACGTATCCAGAAGAAGAATCATTGTAGTGGTCCTGACGATCCTCCTCATCGCAAGTACCGCAAGCGCGGCCGGCAAGGCTCCACAAGGTCTCAACGCCTTCTGGACCATCGATCTGGAGGGAAAGGAAGTTACCCAGGAAATCTTTTCCCCCTACAAACTCACCTTGGTGAACGTGTGGGCGACCTTTTGCAGCCCCTGCCTCCAGGAGATGCCAGCCCTGGCCGAGTTGCGTGACGAATTCGCGACCCAGGGAGTGAACGTGGTGGGGATTGTGACCGACGTCTACCACACCGACCAGACCATATTCATGCAGAACTTGGGTACGGCCGCGTATATCATCGAACAGACAGGAGCCGACTACACGCACCTGTTGCCCTCCCAGGACTTGCACAACCTGCGGTTGAAGGATGTCCAGGTGGTACCGGAGACGTTTTTCGTTGACAACAAGGGCAATATAGTGGGAAAAACATATTATGGAGCACGAAGCAAGTCGGCATGGAAAAGCGTAATCGAATCCACATTGGCCCAACTGGACTGATCTCCCTTCTGCTCGTCGTTGCAGGCGCAATCGCTATCGTCGTTGGTGTCCTGCAAGGCGAAGCTCTCATCGTACTCAAGAAAGCAACGTTGATCTGCCTGGAGTGTATTGGTCTTGGCTAGGAACAGGTTCATGCGACATGATCGGAGGAGAACCCTGGTCCAATTTCTCACAGCCATCATTTCCAACGCCTATATCGTCGGATTCCTTGAAGGTAGGATATATCAGGGTGATGCGAAGGCGTTCTGTGTTCCAGGTTTGAATTGCTATGCCTGTCCGGGAGCCCTGGGCTCCTGTCCGATCGGCTCGCTGCAGGCTGTATTGGGCTCGCGGGACAAAAGCTTCTCATTCTATGTCGGCGGTTTCCTGGTGGCGGTGGGGGCCACAATGGGAAGATTCGCCTGCGGATGGCTCTGTCCCTTCGGATGGTTCCAGGACCTGCTCCATCGCATTCCCATACCCAAGCGGTGGAAACGGTTGCGCAGCCTTCCCGGGGAGAAATACCTGTCGTTGATACGCTATGCGGTTCTTGTGGTACTGGTTATCCTGCTGCCGCTGTATGTGGTGGACATAATCGGACAAGGTAGCCCTTGGTTCTGTACGTGGGTCTGCCCGTCAGGCACATTGTCGGGATTGTTCCTGCTGGCCGGAAACCCGGGATTGCGGAGCGTGGCAGGGTGGCTGTTCGCGTGGAAAAACCTCATCCTCGGAATCACGGTGCTCTCTTCAATTATACTGTATCGTCCGTTTTGCCGGTATGTGTGTCCACTTGGAGCGATATACGGATTGTTCAATCCCGTTTCACTCTACCGGTTTGAAATCGATAAAAAAGCTTGCACGTCCTGCGGCATATGCCAACAAGTGTGCAAGCTCGATATCCCGGTGTTCCAGAAACCCAACAGCAGCGCATGTATCCGTTGTGGAGATTGCATCGCCGCATGTCCCCACACGGCAATCCTTCATGGATTCAAGACGAAGGTCACAACCCCAGACGTTTCACAAAACGCATCAGATTATCCATCGTAAGGGCCATATCCTGTGGAGCCCGTTCCTTGACATGCTTGAAATCGCGGGCAATCCGGTTGATGCTGAAAATCGCCGAGACTCCTTCGTTGTAGGCGGCTTCGATCGAATCTCCGATATCACCGACCACTGCAACCAGCGGCACGTTGTGCCGTTTGGTCCTCCGTGCGATTCCAATCACAACCTTGCCCCTGAGGCTCTGGAAATCGATCTTCCCTTCGCCGGAGAAGACCATGTCCGTCCCCTCGAGCATCTTGTCGAATCCGACCGTATCGAGCACGACTTCGATACCCATTTCCAATTTGGCATCGAAGAAGGCAACCATGCCCGCTCCCATGCCTCCTGCAGCACCGGCTCCAGGCAACTGGGAAACCTCTTTCGAGAGGTCCCGTGAAATAGCCGAGCCCAACGATTGCAGTTGGCTGTCGAGGAACCGGACCATATCTTCATCGGCACCCTTTTGTGGCCCGAAGACGTGTGCGGCTCCGTGTTCGCCGTACAGGGGATTGTCGATATCGCACATGGTGACGATTTCAATTCCATCCAACAGCGGGTTGCGGCCTGCCATATCGATGGAAGCTATGTTCGACAGTGTTCCTCCCGTCGGCACAAAGGAATTCCCCTCTGCATCCAGGAACCGTACGCCTACGGCAGCTGCGGCTCCGGTACCCCCATCGTTGGTGGAACTGCCGCCCAATCCGACGATAATCCGCTTGCAACCCCTTTGCGCAGCGTGGAGCATCAATTCTCCAACCCCGTAGGTTGTGGTCTGGTCGGGACGCTTGTCATCGCCGACCAACGGCAATCCGGCGCACGCGGCCATTTCGATAATCGCCGTGTCGTTGTCCACGATACCATAGAACCCATCCATACGGTCGAAATATGGTCCGGTGACCTCGACAGTTACCTTCTCCCCGCCCATTGCGGTCAAGAAGGAGTCGACACTACCCTCACCCCCATCGGCAACCGGCAAAGAAACGACGTGTGCCGAAGGATAATGTGCAAGGATGGCGGACTCCATGATTGAACAGACTTCCGTCGAACTCATGGTTCCCTTGAACGAATCGGGAATCAAAATAAACTTTTTCATTGCGGCTCCTATTCGGTTTTCGATAATTTGCATATTCGTACCGTAAACTTAGAGAACAATCAAGCTGAAGCCACTGCCGACCAGCACCGCGATAGCATTGCTCAGGAAGTTCACGACATCGTTGTCGATCCATCGGATACCTCGGCAAAGCTCCAATTTCACGCCGTCCCGGGTCTCGTGTTCGGTAATCTGTTTCCGTTTGGGGTCGTAGTAGTGTCCTTGGACAGTTGCCCCCAAGTAACTGTCCGCAACGGAGCCTATTGCTCCGGCAACAGCGACTATGGAGGCGAGGAACAACCACGAGGGATCCGAATAATCGGCGAACGTCGCGTACCAGGCCATGGCGATCATGACCGAACCCACCAGGCTGCTGGCGGTTCCCAACCATGTCACTCCGCCCGACATTCCAGTGGGCACGGGCCTGAAGGTACGTATGGACAAGGGGGGCCGTTTGCTGAGGATACCTGCCTCTCCTGCCCAGGTGTCTGCTGTACTGGCGGCCACGGCAACGCCGAACATCACCAAGGCAATGCGCCCGCCATCGAGTCCGTAGAGCAGAGCGGATGCACCCGCGAGCCCCCCATTGGCCATAACCTGTGCCCAATCCCGTGTTCCGCCCTTCTTTTGGATTCCCGTCTCGACGGATCTGGACGCGGCTCGGCTGACTTTACCGAGGATATTCGCAGTGATGAAGAAGAGCATGAGCAGGACCCACCCTCCGGGCCCGGTGAACCGGTAGGCCAGGAATCCCACGACCAACGCCGAGACAGCGCCCGAATATGTCAGCCATCTGAGTGCCTTCGCCACTACGGCGACACAGAGGTTCACCGCAAGGGGTACGATAAAGATCCAAATACCGCTGTTCATGCGACTCCGAGCAACAGGAAAGCAATCAATGTCGTTCCGAGCGGAACACTGAGGTTGTCGAGCCCGTGGGGAGTGTAGGCTTCGAGCAAGGCCGCAACACCCGAAACGACCACAACGGAGATCCACCAGGTGAAGCTCCATGTGGAAGGAAGGGAATACCCGAGGGAAAACCCTGTCACCACCAGTGCGGTAACCACGAACATGACGAGAGTTCCGAGAAGCGACTTGTCGCCACGGATCTTTTTGGTTCCCCAATGCTTGCCGATCATGGCGGCAAGACCATCGCCATACCCCATGGCGAGAGCTCCCATGCCGCAGGCCCACATGGGAACGGTATTCGAATAACCTGCGATAACCAGCACCAGAAGTGAGATGGGGAAATAGACGAGTCCCAGGTTCCTGCGTTTGTCGCTGATTCCCAAGACGTTCGCGGCCCCTGTCACGACGGCTATTCCGTTGACGAGGATGAAGAGTATCGGACCTACCAAAGCATAGGCAAGGGAGTCGAAACTCGCTATAAGGATAAACCACCAGTTCGAGACGCCTATGTGGATAAATTTGCGTACGAACTCGGCGGTGAAGCGATCGGATTTCGACAGCAGAATACCTATCCCTACGATTATCCCAATGAAAACAAGCGAAAGAATCAACCCTAGATTATTCATTGCCACAATATAGGGTAAAATATGTCGTTTTTCAAGATATTGACAGACCATATTACCCATGCTATTTTTATTCATGCTTTCGTTTTTGAGTTGCAGCTGGTTCTTTTAATCTAGTTTCCTTCGAGTCGTCTTCGTCGTATTCCTAAAGACCGATTAAATTGACTCAAGCATGCCGCCAAATGAAGCAATTTTAGATAAACAGGCTTAGGACCTGTGGAGGATGCTTTATGGCAAAGAAAATCTATGTCGGCAACATGAGTTACGCCACTTCCGAAGAGGAACTTCGGGAACTGTTCGCCCAGTACGGTACCGTATTGAGTGCAAACATCATCATTGATCGTGAAACTCACCGCCCCAAAGGCTTTGGGTTTGTCGAGATGGAAGAGGATTCAGCTGCAGACGCTGCGATTTCCCAACTCGATGGCAAGGAATTTGGTGGACGCAATCTTCGTGTCAACGAAGCAATTGCAAAACCCCGACCGACTAGAAGCTATCGCGACTAATTCGAAGTAGAAACTAGCGGAGCCGTCCTCTCAGGGGGACGGCTTTCTTGTACTTTCACTGCACGAGCTGGAGCCCGACGAACACCAACACGAACAACACGTTCACTTTTGTGAAGACCCACAGGTATCTCCAAGAAGAACCGGCATCATGTGCCGCGAAGAGCTTGAATGAGATGACCGAGGCCAATGACGCGATCAAGGTGCCGCATCCGCCGGCGTTCACACCGAGAAGCAATTGCCCGCTATCCAAGGTGAAACGGGAAAGCAACAACGCAGCCGGGACATTGCTCAGCACTTGGCTGGCAAGGAGCGATACCATGAAGACTCTTCCTGCCAGAATCCGTTCCAATCCGGCCCGCACGAACGATGCGGACCCCAGGTTGCCGACAAGAATGAAGAAACCTACGAATGTGAGCAACAAGCTGTAATCGACTTTTCGCAATCGGGGGATTCCCACCGACAATCCGACAACCACAACGATCGCATACCAGGGAAGGATATCGAAGACCGCCAGTATTGAAAGCAGGAACAAGACCGAGTATCTGATGAGCGGTCCAGCCGCAAGTGGTCCGGTTTTTTGCACCAGGGGAACAACGATCGATTGTCGTCCGGTCCCGATGAAGAAGACCATGCAGAAGAGCACTCCTCCACCGACCGTGACCATGGGCAACATCGTCAGGAAGAATTCTCCCGTTCCCATATGGTAATACGAGAAGAGATAGAGGTTCTGGGGGTTTCCCATGGGGGTCAATGAACTGCCGATGTTGGCCGCAACCGTCTGCAGGACTATGGTCAACATGATCGGACTCGCATCACCGAGCATCCTGAAGACCACCAGCGTGAACGGAACGAACGTGATCAAAGCGACATCGTTGGTGATCCACATGGAAGCGAAGAAGGTCAATCCGACCAATAGGACCGAGACTTGGCGGACCGAGTGGACTTGGGCCAGCAGGAGTACCGACAATCGCTCGAACAACCCGATGGACCGGAATCCCGCCACTACCGCCATCAATGCGAAGAGACACCCGAGCACCTTGAAATCCATATAGGCAAGGTATGCTCTCGAGGGAGGAACCAGAATCATGGAAAGGACAGCCGACGTCAGGGAAAGGACCAGTACCGGTTCGTTCCTCAGGATCGCGGCTGCCCTGGAGAGAACCGTCTCACCAGGCTCCGCCACCGCCACCGCCGAACCCTCCTCCGGAGAATCCACCACCACCGAATGAAGAACCGCCGAAGCGAGATCCGGGACTCGCTTTTGGAGAGGTGACCACCGACGATACCAATGCGGTGTTGCACCTCGACAACATGGAACTGAGCACCATTGCATTCCAAACGGTATGGGTTCCGACGTACCAGTTGGGAGGCTCTATCGTGATGGAATCGAACTTCTTCGCCCACTTCTTCTCCAACCCCAGCACAATGGCAAATGAAAGCATATGGTAATAGTAATTGGGATCGCTATCGATCATCCGTTTCAATTCATCGATCTCAACCTTTTCGATGAAATCGCGGAATCCCAGGACTTCCTCCAGACGACGACGTCCGTAATCGCTGCGTTGTTTGGTGATTATAACCAGAAATCCCATTGGAGCGTTTGCCAACATGACCAGCGTGGCCCCAAAAATACTATCGTCCATGGGAGAGTCGACAATCCACCCTGCGACAATAAGGAACATCCACCCGAAAAGGATCACGAAAAGGAAGACCAAAGGCCAAAACAGTTTTCCCACCGCCTTGCGGATATGCCAGGAACGCATCATGACATGCGAGACAAGCAACAGTGGAATCGAGACGCCGATGGCGACGGCGATCAGCGCCAAGGTCCCCGGACCCAGGTAGTTTCCGGTAAGGATCATCGCATAGCCGATAGCCGGAACCAACATGAACAGGGTAATAAGTGCGGCTTTGTTGCGAGATCGGGTACTCGCAAGGGCCCGTTCTCCCCGATAATGGGAATCTACGGTCTTCTTCAACTTCTGGTATGCTTGGAAAAAGCGCCCCTCGAGATCGGAGGTCTTCACCACACCGTTCGTTCCACCGGCGAAGAAGGCATCGAAAATCTGCCTCTCATGCTTGGATGCATTCTTCGGGTCATGGCCCTTTATGAACGAAAACTTCTTCCCTTCTTCCACGATTGTCAGGCACCCCTTGTCAGCCCAGTAGAAGATCATGGAAGTTACGTCGCGCGGATCCAACGATTCGTCGATGATGTACCCGACATCCAACGGACTCATGCCTTCGGGTGGTTCGAACCGCGGAACAACGATAAGGTCCTTGTCACGTCCGTATGCATACCAGAAATACCAGGCCAAGGCCACCAAACCCAGCGAAAGGACCAGAAAGACGATCCGATACAAGGCTTGCCAATCCCTCCTGGCGGCAAAGTAGCCGTCAGGCATCTCTACCCTGACCGTGATCGCCTCGCCCGGATCCAACCGGGTCGATTCTCCTGTGAGCACGGTCCCGTCGCCAGACAACTGCCAACTCAGGCCTTGGGCGGTCGCACTTCCCCAGAAGCCACGTGTGAGAGAGACACTGTCGGTGGATATCGGAGAGGGAAATGTTATGGAGAAGGTGAATTTCCCGATCGGGACTTCCCAATCCTCCCCCACGATATTGTAATAGAACTCGTCGTATCTGTCGTGGGGGTCGGCCCCGATATCGTAATTGTACGAGATGTCGTATTGTTGTGGACCTACAACGGTCCTGTTCGCATCGCCTACCCGTATTGTTATGTATGAACCGTCGCGCATGACGGTGAATGTGTCGCTAGCCTTGACTTTGGTTACCCGCACCCGCACGTCTTCCCGCTGCGAATCTTCGAACAAGTATTCGACCGGAAGGACCCGATAGAACCCATGCAGCGGGACATGGAAGTCCATGGCAATGCGTTCATCCACCTGGTACACACCTTCCGGTGAAATCACAATGCCACTGTTCATTTCCTTGATATCGTATCCTGTGGCACCCCATGCGGCCGATGCGACAACGAGGAACAGCACTACGATACTGGCAAAACGGGTGTACTTCATAGCCTAGAACCGCACGTTCACTTGCGCCCGCGCCTCATCCTCGATCGCGAGATACGGCAATTTGGTGAAATGCGCTATGCCGGCGACAATGGAACTCGGTATGGTCTCGACCATGGTATTGATGTCGTTGATCACGGCATTGTAGTACTTGCGCACATGGAGCAACTCCTCCTCGATCTTCTGCAATTGGCTTTGCAGGTCAAGGAACCCTTGGTTGGCTTTCAGGTCGGGGTAGCTCTCGCTGAGGGCGAACAGGCTCTTCAATGTGGAGGAGAAGGCGTTCGAGGCTTCATTCTTTTCCGTCAAGGTTGTGGCGCCCATTGCCGCGTTGCGTGCCTCGATCACAGCGGTGAGTGTCTGGCTTTCATGTTTTGCATATCCTTTGACGGTTTCCACAAGATTCGGGACCAAGTCGTACCGTTTTTTCAGGTGGGCATCGATCGCAGCGGCCGATTCCTCACTCTGATTCCTAAGCCGGACCAACTTGTTGTATACCGCTACACCATATACCAAAACCAAGACTACAATTGCACCTATGATAATACCTACCATGAGAAACCTCCATTTGCTGTTTCCGGTATGTAGCCGCGCTACGTATCCGAAACAATAATATCCCTACTGCCACGATTCGTCCAGATAATTACCTTGTGTTAACTGCGATAGTAATGTATATTCATACAGACATTAAAGAATATTTATACCGATTGGAGATACCGATGAAGGAACGACATACTAGGCTTTCAGTTGTGAAGGAACTGATCAAGAACAATAGGATTGACAATCAGGATACACTTCTCGACCTGTTGGCGAAAGAGGGCTTTTCCGTTACCCAGGCGACACTGTCGCGCGATTTGAAGATGCTGAAGGTCGGAAAGATTTCCGACGGTTGGTCGGGCTACTATTATGCGTTGCCGGAAAACGATCTGATTTCGGAATCGGAAAAAAGCTATATCCAGGATGTGCGTCGGGGTGTCCTGTCCATCGAGTTCAGCCAGAATTTCGGTGTCATAAAGACCCGCAGCGGCCATGCGAACAGCGTCGCCCTTGCGTTGGATATCCTCGCACTCCCCGAAATCCTTGGAACCCTTGCCGGTGACGATACCATTTTCGTCATCCTTCGCGAAGGAATGACCAAGGAAGACCTGTTGGAAAGCTTCAAGCTCCGCATCCCGGAAATCGAGACATGATTCCCGAGCTAAAACTACGGATATAAGGGTATAGACACCTTTCCTTCCAAAACAATATTGCCTGGCTCAGGCTCCTGCTATACACTTAAGAACACCCTGCAAGGGGAAGGAGTCAATGTATGCAGTTCAAGAATCTTTCCAAGACAGCATCGTTCGAAGTATTGAAAAAGACACCTCCTGTCGATTTGCATAGTGTGCTTACGAAAGGACGTATCTCAAACGCATCTATTTCCATAGGTGGAGGCCTTTCATTCAACTGGGCGGCAATGCCTGTCGATGATGGGCACATCGCGCTCATGCAGAAGCTGGCCGATGAACAGGATCTGGTGACGAAATACCAGGCGGTGCTTGAGGGAGAGGTCATGAATACCGGGGAACGCCGGTTGGTGCTGCATCATTTGACCCGTGGAAGGGTACTGGGGGACGACACCTCCGTGTTTGCCGATGAAGAGGAGAAGGGAGCGTTCTATGCCGAGCAGCTTGAGCGGATAGCCGGCTTTTCCGCCTCGGTCCGCAACGGATCTTTGGTGGGATCCACAGGAAAGACATTCACAACCGTCGTGCAGATCGGAATCGGTGGAAGCGACCTCGGACCCCGGGCCTTGTATCTTGCCTTGAAAGGGTGGGCCAAGGGCGAGTCTGTCAAACGGATCGAAGCACGGTTCATCTCCAATGTCGATCCTGACGATGCGGACGATGTGTTCGAGAATCTCGACTTCGAATCGACGCTGTTTGTCCTGGTCACCAAAAGCGGAACTACCCAGGAGACACTTACCAATTGCGACCTGGTACGCAAGGCCATGGTCGATTCGGGGATACCCCGTCTCGATCCTTCCAAGCACATGGTTGCCGTAACCAGCAAGACCAGTCCATTGGCCTCTTCCAAGGATTTCCTCGAAGCATTCTATATCGACGACTACATCGGAGGTCGCTACTCGTCCTCCAGTGCTGTCGGGGCAGTGGTGCTCTCGGTAGCCTTCGGTGCCGAGGTCTTCCAGCGATTCCTCGCTGGTTGCCACGAAGCCGACCTTGGAGCGCTCGAACCCGATATCCGCAAGAATGCAGCCATGATGGATGCACTTGTGGGCCTCTATCTCCGCAATGTCTTGGGTTTCCCCTGTACGGCGATCCTGCCCTACTCCCAAGCCCTCTCACGATTTCCCGCACACTTGCAGCAATTGGATATGGAAAGCAACGGCAAGCAGGTCAACCGGAATGGTGAGCCGATCGATTATGCCACAGGTCCGATCATTTTCGGCGAACCGGGAACCAACGGGCAACACTCGTTCTACCAGCTGTTGCACCAGGGGACCGATACCGTACCGTTGCAGTTCATCGGGTTCAAGCAATCCCAGCGTGGTGTGGATATCGAAACCGACGGATCGACGAGCCAGACCAAGCTTGTCGCCAACCTCATCGCGCAGATTGTTGCGTTCGCGAGCGGCAAGGACGATGCGAATGCGAACAGGCGGTTCCCGGGAAACCGGTACTCGAGTGTGATTTCGGGAGAGCGGCTTACCCCGGAAGCTCTCGGTGCCTTGCTGGCCCACTACGAGAACAAGGTCATGTTCCAAGGATTCCTCTGGAACATCAACTCGTTCGACCAGGAAGGGGTGCAGTTGGGCAAGGTCCTAGCCAAGAAGGTCCTCTCCGGTGGCGGGGACGACGAGGCGTTGCTGGCCTATATGGAATTGTTGTACTGATATCCAAGATATTCGAAATCTTGCCATATGATGCAAAGAAGCTGCGACATCCCTGCCGCAGCTTTTCTATATATGCAGACCATACCATGTGGACAAAAAAACCCCCTGGGGAAAAGGAGGTTAAACCCAGGGGGAACAAAAAGGAGGTTATGAAAAGTCAATTGAATGGAGTCCATGTTATCGGAAGGAATTATCCATTCGTTTTTCCTTTCGATGAGAATTTACCGAGAATTAAAAAAAGAATCAAGCATTTTTAAAAAATTTTTGAAAAATTCTTTTTAGCATCGAATAGAAGCAGTAAGAACATCTTTCGACGACATTAATTCCATGAAAAATCCTTATAACGGCATTTTAATATGAATATGATATTATTAAAACGGTTTATGTTTCACATAATATGAAAGTTGGAATGTATAGATATTAAAATGATGCCAAGAATGCCCCGACTGCTATTCCGGGGCATCCCTGCAAGCATGAAAGGTTCCCTCGGTCACCTCACGTTGCCTGCACTCGCTCGGCAATCAATTCTTGTTCTTCATCGATGCGGGTTGCCTGGTATTCTCCAACACGTCACGCCAGAGACTTCCTTCGGTGTTCACGTGGTTCCGCTCGGAGACAGCGACCTTTATCGGAATATGCACAAACTTGTTGTTCACCAGCGATATCAATGCCTGTGTCTTACCGGACATCGCGGCATGGACCGCATGCGCTCCCAACCGAGAACAGTATATCGAATCGTTGGGGTTCGCCTGGGCACTCCTGATAATATAACTCGGATCAATATACTTCAGGCTCATCTCGACACCCTCTTTGGCGAAATAGTCCTTGATCTTGTCCTTGAGGAAAATACCGATATCGGTGAACTTCACATTCCCCGAAGCATCCTTCTCCCCTGTCTGCGGCACCAGGTCCTGTCCAGCACCCTCCGCGATTAGAATCACCGCATGGCCCCGCTCCAGGATCCGTTTCTTCAAATGCGCCAACAAACCGTTCGGACCATCCAAATCGAACGGATTCTCGGGAATGAGACAGAAGTTCACATCGCTCATCGCCAAGGCAGTGCTCGCCGCGATGAAACCCGACTCCCTTCCCATGACCTTGACCAACCCGATCCCGTTCACCGACGCCTTGGCCTCGGTATGGGCTCCCCGTACCGATGGCACGGCGTGTGTCACCGCGGTGTCGAATCCAAAGGAAATCTGGATGAACGAAAGGTCGTTGTCTATGGTCTTGGGAACTCCGATCACAGCGATCTTGAGTCCCCGTTTCTTAATCTCCTCACCCAGCTCCCAAGCTCCCCGTAGGGTGCCATCACCACCGATTGTGATCAGGACATTGATATTCAACCGTTCCAACGAATCGATGATTTCCTCGACTTTGTCGCCACCACCACGCGAGCTGCCGAGGATAGACCCACCCTTCTCCTGGATATCATCGACAACATCGGGATCAAGATCTATCAGCGGATACGGGGAATTCTCCAAAAGACCACGATATCCGAAACGGATACCGGAAATCCTCCTCACCCCATATCGATACCAGAAGCACCGGACGACAGCTCGGATCACATTGTTCAAACCAGGACAGATTCCTCCACAAGTAACGATCGCCGCGTGCACATGGGCAGGATTGAAGTATATCTTTTCCCGGGGTCCGGCGACTTCCACCGTATCGTGGAATTCCGGAACTTCCTCCCCCTTCTCGTTGATCAATGCATCGATCCCGAAATATACCCGCTTCGAGTCGTTCACGTAATCGGCAAGCCCGTCGCCATCCGACGTCGACATCTTGATAGGAGAAAGGATCTTCGCCTTTCCGAGATTCGGAATACTGAAATCGTACTTCCTCTTGCTTGTCTGGAACTCCATGGCATCACTCCTTCTATTCATGTTCGGTATAGTCCTTCAATAGTTGTTCGAAATCACGGGTAAAGGAACCGAATGGTTCAACAAGCCGTTCTTTCGCCTCGGCTTGGAAAGCCTTGTACAATGTGATGAATCGGTAGCCGAATTCGGTGAGCGAGGATCCCTCATGGGAAGCCCCGCCCCGTTTCCTTTCGACGACCGGCAATCCCAACTGGTCCTCCAGGTTCTTGACCATGGCGTATGCCTTGGAGTAGGAAATCCCGAGAGCCGATGCGGCTGCCCGCAAGGAACCTGCGGTCCCGACGTGCTCCAACAACCAGAGCACCCCGATCCCCATGAACTTCTCGCCATCCCCATTCACCAGATATAGTTTCGTCTTTATTTCCATATCGTCTCGGCGCTCCGATACACCGTTTCGATCATCTGCGGAAGCAATTCGGCATCCACACCCGAATACGCGATCCGCAGCAGGTCGCTCCCTATCGATACAGTACCGATTCCATGGTTTTCCAACAAGTACCTCCGAAGCGATTCGGCATCTCCCGCACAGGTGAATGTGCAGAAGTAGCCGGAATTGAACGGCAAGGGAAGCAACGCAACCGAGTCCTTCCATGTCAGGATCGACTCGCGGACACTCCCATATCGCCGCGCCATTTCATCGGAGACCCGTTTCGTCTCCGCCCCATATGCTTCATGCCTCATGGCCGCGAGCAACAACGATTGGCCTACCCGGGAACAGCTTGATACCGACGACCGGATGACACCCATGGTTTTTTGAACCATTGCATGGTGGTGCCTATCAGTCAAGCCTTTGGCAGCATAGGTGATGAACCCGACACGGAACCCCCATACCAGCGATTCCTTCGTCGCGGCATCGCATTTGACCGCCAACAGGTTCTCGTGGGCATTCCATAGGAGGGAAAACAGCGAATACCGGCAGGCAGTCCCATCATGGAACAATCCGAAATAGGCATCGTCCACCACTACTACCAATCGCTTTCCCGCCTGCGCAAGGTCCACCAACAGGTCCCTGAGCGCTTCCATCTCCGATCGGGTCGGTGTATAGCCTGTAGGATTGTTGGGGAAGTTGAGCAAGAGGAATATCTTGTCCGATACGATTCCGGAGAGCGTACTCCCGAGAGCTTCCAGGGAAAAACGGCGCTTTGCATCGAACAGGGGGGGAGATTGGATTGTGCAGCCATGCCGTACAGAGAATATCTGTTCATAATTGTCCCAGCAGGGGGAGGGGACCACCACGGTATCCCCTGCATCGAGAAACAGGTCGGCGGCAATAGCGATCGCATGGGTCAATCCCGCGGTGACCACCGGCAGTGAACAGGAGGAACCGGCAAGCAACGGATTCTTGCGTACCATCTCTTCCCACCACAGCTTCCGCAATGCAAGATCGCCCGCCGTAGGTGCGTACGATACCATATCGTCGCTGGAAACCACTGCATCCAATCGGGAAAACAGGCTGTGTGTCATGTAATGGCCATGGTCGAGCGCGACACCTGCTGTGGCGTTGGCGACATGGGCGGCCGAAGCCGCCTCCTGGCTTTGGGCGACGATTCCTTTTGGAAAATACGCCCGTTTCCCATACTCCGAGAGCACCTGCGGAACCACGGTTCCCGCAAGCTCCGCATGCAACTGCAACGCTATGCTATCGACTGCCATCGCCTTCTCCTCCTTGCAACATCCTGATGAACTGCTGCTCATCGACTACCGTTGTTCCAAATGACTGTGCCTGTTGCAGTTTTGACCCTGCCCCGCTGCCAGCCAACAGATGGGAGGTCTTGGAGGTGACGGAACTTGTGGTGCGGCCGCCGCGAGCCTCGATCTCCTTCAGTGCCAACGAACGGGGAGCGAAACGCTCGAAACTTCCAGTGACACACCACACCTGGTTGCGGAATATCTGGGGAAGCGTCTCCTCGGCCGTGGTGGCCGCTTCCGAGAATTGCAAGCCCAACAGTTCCAATCGGGCAATCCGTTCACGAACCTTGGAATCGGACAATTCCGCGAACAACGAATCCACCGTCTTCCTGCCGAAACCCTTGATAGCCACCAGCGTTTCGGAATCACCCGAATCGACCATCTCCAACAACTGCTTCATGCTCCGTATACCCGCATTCACCAATAGGTCGACGGCTTTCTTTCCGAAATCGGGTATCCCCAAAGCCACCAAGACCGACCGGTAGGGCTGTTCCTTGCTTTTCTCAACCGCCAGCGCAAGTGCAGCCGCCTTCTTCTCTCCGAATCCGCTTTGCCCTACCAACGCATCGTAATCGACCGTGTAGATATCGGGAATATCGCGTACCAGACCCCTTTCGACCAAAAAGGAGACGGTCTCCGGACCAAACCCCTCAAGGTCCATCTGTTGCCGTCCCACAAAGAAGCTGATCCTTCCCACAACCTGGTCGGGACAATCACCGTTCGGGCAGAATGTATGGGCACCATTTCGTACCAGGGTAGTCTTGCATGAAGGACATTCGGCTGGGAGCTGCCATGTCGTGTTGCCATCCTCGTTCTTCTCGACTACCCGCTCCACAGCTGGTATGACATCGCCACGTTTTGAAATGGCGACTGTATCGCCGATAGCCAGTTCAAGCAGATTGATATAGTCCTGATTGTGCAACGTAACATTCGAGACCATCGAATTGCCGACCTTCACCGTCTTGACCCGTGCTACCGGGGTTATCCTTCCGGTCCGTCCGACCTGGACATCGATAGCGAGGACCCCGGTCTGGGCCTCCGGTGCATCGAACTTGTATGCCAACGCCCATCGGGGATGGTGTCCGGTATATCCGAGGAACTCGCGGACCCCCAATTCGTTGACCTTGATCACCAATCCATCGATTTCGTATGCAAGGGCCGAACGCTGTTGTTCCAGTTTCCCAAGATACTCGGGAATGTCTCCATAGACTCCTTGGACGAACGCATCGTCCTGCCCCTCCGTCATGGTCGGGAAGATATCGCCGTTCGTATCGGCAAAGACAGCAATGGATGGATTTACCAGGAACCCCAAGGCCTTCAACAACCGCAGGATCTCCACATGGCTGTGGACCGCATCCGCAGGATTGGCGAAGTAGGCCTCGTAGGCAAACATCTTCAAGGGGACCTGTGCGGTTTCACTGCTCTTCAGCCGTCTGATTGTTCCCGCCGCCAGATTCCTCGGATTCGCATAGGGAACTTCCATGGTTCCGTTCAAGGCAGCGAAATCCTCCTTGGCAAGGAAGACCTCACCCCGGACTGCGATATCATAGGGCCTGGACAAGCGCAATGGAATGGACTTGATCGTCTTCGCGTTGGGCGTGACATCGTTGCCCACGAACCCGTTTCCCCTCGTGACAGCCCGTGCCAACAGACCTTTTTCGTAGTAGAGCACCAGGGAGACCCCATCGATCTTTTCCTCAACCACAAAGGATAGCCGCTGTTCGCCACGCTGGCGGCACCGTTGGATCCATTGCAGGACGCCGTCTCCGGTATACGCCTTGTCCAAACTCAGGACCGGAACCGTGTGGCGCACCTCGGGGAAGCCGGTGCCAAGGTCGCTGCCTACCCGCTGGGAAGGGGAGTCCGACAACTTCAACGCGGGATACAAGCTCTCGAGATAGAGGAGCCTATCCATCATACGGTCGTATTGCGTATCACTTACAAGCGGTTGTGCTTCGACATAATAGTGGTGTTGGTGTCGCCGCAGGTCTTCCGACAACCGGGCGATCTCCACTTGTGCCTGTTCCACTGTTTCCATGTTCCTGCTCCTACGTACTGTCACCACCAGTATACCGGCTTTCCCATGTTTTGCCATTGCGGTCACTAGGGGAAAATGGTATTTTTAACTTCGAAGGATGGCAATAGGACTTCATGGCGGAAAAAACACTCAAGGTACCGGGCGACAACCAGACAATTCACGGGATTGTGATCCGGTCCAATATCGAATCGGGATCGATAATCGGAATAACTCCGCCAAAACAAGACAATCGCTTCTTCCTTGTGGGCCCGAAGGATATCGTGGGTCGGAATGCTGTTGAAGTATATACGGACAATTTTCCATTGTTCGCATCGACAGATATCGCCTACAAGGGGCAACCGATCGTCGCATTGTTTGGACCCGATGCCGAGATGGTCGAGGTCAAATCGAGGGAGATCGAAATAGATTTCCAGCTCTCGGTGGAGATCCAGGCACATAAGGAAAAACAGGGACAAGCTCCCCTCCAATACCAATGGGGAAGTCTCGAGGAAGTCTTTTCCCAAGCCGAATCCATACTGGAAAAGACCTACAGCGACCGGCGTGTCTGGACACGGGAAGATACGGTATCCCAAGCGACAACTTGGCTCGAGGACGATATATTGAAGGTGAATGTTCCCACCCAATGGCCGTTCCACGTCCGCGATACGGTCGCCGGAATTTGTGGCAGGACCCAAAAGAGTGTGGTCGTCTACCCAATGCCCTATTTTGCCCCCAAGGATGAAAAACTCATTCAACCATCGATCTTGTCAGCAATCGCGGCTTTGGCCACGTTGAAAAGCAAGAGTCGGGTACAGCTGTCTTCCCGGTTCCCGACGTACAAGAGTCCGATCACCATTACCCGCAAGACAGCGCTGGATGCGACGGGAAAACCTCTGGCCGAAGCGGTCGAGGCTATTGTCGACCAGGGAGCTTTTCCTCTCTTCACCGAAGAGCTGTTCAAGCAGATCCTCGCCGGCCTTATTCCCCTCTACCAACTGCAAGCCTTTTCCGCGATAGTCCGCATTGAAGAATCCCACTTGCCGCCCTCGCACTTTTTCGGTGACTTGGGATACAGTTCCGCACTCTTCTCGACTGAAGCACATACCTCGGCGATTGCCCGCCACTACCAGATGAATCCCTCCAATTGGCGAATCAAGCAGTATGCGGATGGGAAAGAACGGGCGGCGGTAATGGAGACCCTGCAGGTCTCGAAGTTGCGCGACCTCATGACGACGACCTGTACGGTATCCGATTTTGCCCGCCATAGCGCGGTCTATGAATTGCAGCGGAGGGCCAAGCACCCGCTCTCGGCTTTTCTCAACTATAGTCGGGGCATCGGCATATCCTGTGGTGCGGGAATCAGCGGATTCAGCACCGATTCGCCGCTCAACGGCTCGGCGAACATATCGGTCACACTCGATTCGAACAACCAGGTGCTGGTCAATTCCAGTTTTTTCCCTATGCGAAAGACCACCACATTGTGGCGTTCGGTCATTGCCAAGATGCTCTCGGTTGAAAAGGATACCATCGTATTCGTAGACAATTCCACCGAGAAGATGGTCGATACCGGACCGGAAGTACTATCGCTCGACGTGGAACGATCGGTCCTCATGATCAACCAATGCTGTGTCGGGATCAAGGCAAAACGGTTCCAGGAACCGTTGCCAATCACCGAATCGGCAACGGCAAGGAGCATACTCCCGACAGGCTCGGCCATGTTCAGCAGTAAGAATTGGGGGTGCATCGTCTTGGAGCTCGAGGTGAATACCATTACCCTGACAGTCGAGGTCCGTCGAGTGTGGGGCCGCTTCTCGTTCAGCAATCCACCCGACATCGACCGGCTGAAAGTCAAGTTCCAACATATCATCAACACCAGCTTGAACGAATGCAATGTCATTCCCATCCACAGGGAGGGGGCCCCACCGATCATGGATATCAAGGTAGATGCCCTGGGATCGGACGAAATCCAGACTTCAGCGACATCGGCCCTTCGCGCCATGGTCATGTCCGCCTGTGCCTCGGCACTTTCCCAAGCATTGAACTGCGATGTTTCCACCATGCCGGTTACCAGCGAGGATATCATCGGCTATATCCGGAGGGAAGAATGAAGATCGAATGCACCATAGACAACAAGCATGTACTGTTGACGGTCAATTCCAACAAACCGCTCAACCTGATTCTGATGGATGAGCTTGAGACAGCCCACATGGAGACCCGCTGCCGCGATGGCAATTGCGGCAATTGCGTGGTGTTGTTGCAGGATGAAGCGGTACTTTCCTGCCTGATACCTGCCTTCCGCCTGAAAGGGGCCAAGATAATCACCTTCGAAGGGTATCAGAAGTCGCGGTTCTGGCACGATCTCGAACGGGCATACGAGGACACCGGCAGCCATCCGTGTCCCCATTGCTATGCCTCGAAGACCCTGATCTTCGAATCACTGCTGCAAACAGTGGTGAAATCGGAGTCGGGTCCGTCCCACGACGAGGAACCGGATGAGACGACCATAGTGAGGGAAGTCGGCTTGAACAAGTGCCCTTGCCTCGACGCCCATGAGATACTCGACATTTTCAGAGCGGCAGCAGCTTATCGGAGGCGCAGGCGTGTACGAAGGTATTAGATCCCCCGCAGTCCATATGCCCAAGACCATGAACGACCTGGTATCCGCCTCCACCCGTTTTCCCAACGCGACCTTCTGGGCTGGCGGGACATTCATCATGAGCCGGCACGACTATTATCCGACCAGGGAAAGCAACGATATCATATCATTGGGCGAGGTTCCCGAACTCAAACGTATCAACCGGACCGACAGGTATCTGGAAATCGGCTCCATGGTCACGTTCGAGCAAATGCTTACAGTAGGGAAACAAGTCTTGCCGGGGCTCCTGCAAACGACGCTGGAGAGCACCGCCACCAAGATTATCCGAAAACAGATGACCATCGGTGGGGCTATCTGCACACCGCAAGCCCGATTGTCCCTTCCCGGCACTCTCTCCGCCTTGCAGGCGGAAATCGAAGTGAAGACCTGTCTTGGACAAAAGACCGAAACACGTTGGATCGACATCAACCGGCTGTATGACCGTCATGGCACCCTGCAGTTGAAGAAGAACGATCTGGTGACCCGTATCCGGCTTGGGTTCGAGCGGGAGAACTTCTCCTCGTTCATTTGTGCGGGCAACCCCATGATAAATCCCGAAGAGACGGTCATGCTCTCATTCGCGTGTTTCTACAACCAGGCGGTGATCAACCGCTTCCGCATGTGCCTCACCTTCCCGACCACCATGTTTCTCATTCCCCATGAGATCGACATGATGATGCATGGGACCATGCTTCCGCTCTCGACCCAACAGATAGACCGGGTGGTCCGATCCATCATGGAGGGGGTATTCTCATCGAACGAACATGAAATTCCAGCCATCCAATTGGAACGGGCACGGAGGTTCGTGGAATCGGCCATGCACGAGTTGAATGCGCAAAGTCTCTCCGAGCGATAGGCTACGAATTCATCGCTCCTTGTGCTACAATACGGCCTACCAAGGAGTCTTGCATGTCTGAATTTGTCCATCTGCACAACCACACCGATTATTCGCTTCTTGATGGAGCAGCACCTATCGACCGTTATATTGCGAAAGCAAAACAATATGGGATGCAGCACTTGGCCATTACCGACCATGGAAACATGTTCGGTGTCCTCAAATTCTACAAAGCTTGCAAAGCACAGGGGATAAACCCGATAGTAGGGTGTGAATTCTATGTGAACCCCGAATCCCATACGGCCAAGTCGACCACCATGAGCGGTAGCCGATACTACCATCTGGTCCTGATAGCCATGAATGAACAAGGGTACAAGAATCTCATGGTACTCAATTCCATCTCCTATACGGAGGGCTATTATTACAAGCCCCGGATCAGCGACCAACTGCTGGTGGACCACAACGAAGGGCTCATCTGCCTCTCGGCATGTCTCGCCGGGGAGATTCCCCAATTGCTGGCCGACAACAACTACGAGGGAGCAAGGCAGCGTGCCTTGTTCTATTCCTCCATATTCGACGACAACCGGTACTACCTGGAATTGCAGGACCATGGTCTAGCGGAACAGAAGCAAGTCAATCCGCAAATCGTCAAACTGGCCAGGGAACTTGGCTTGCCCGTTGTGGCGACCAATGATATCCACTATATCGAAGATTCGGATGCAAATGCACACGATATTGTCCTTTGTATCGGAACGAACAAGAAGAAGAACGATCAGGACCGTATGCGTTTCGATGCGGTGGAATTCTATATGAAAAGCCCGGAGGCCATGTCCCGCCTCTTCGACTGGATTCCCGAGGCGATCGAGAATACCGTTAGGATAGCCCAGCGGTGCGACCTCACCATAGACTTGCCTGGACCGATGCTCCCAGCGTATGAAATACCACCGGAATTCGAAAATCCCGACCAGTACCTCAGGCATATAGCCCAGGAAGGTTTGGAAAAACGGTATCCCGAAATTACCGTGGAGTTGCAGAAACGGCTCGACTACGAACTGGATGTCATTATCAGCATGGGTTTCACCGGGTATTTCCTCATTGTGTGGGACTTCATCTTCTGGGCGAAGCAGCATGGGATTCCCGTAGGTCCCGGACGAGGGTCCGGTGCAGGTTCCCTGGTTGCCTACAGCATGACCATCACCGATATCGACCCGATCGAGTACAACCTGATATTCGAGCGGTTCTTGAACCCGGAACGGGTCTCCATGCCCGACTTCGATATCGACTTCTGCTACGAGCGCAGGCAAGAGGTCATCGACTACGTCACGGCGAAATACGGAACGGACAGGGTCGCCCAGATCGCGACTTTCGGTACCTTGAAGGTCAAAGCCGTACTCAAGGACGTCGCACGGGTACTGGACATTCCTTTTGCCGAAGCAACACGCATTGTGGGGCTGGTCCCCGAGTCGCTGCCCGACGACGAATCCACCGGAAAACCCAGGAAGCTCACGGTCCAAGGTGCGATAGACTTCACCCCGGAGTTGCAGGAACTCGAGAAGAAGGGTGGCATTTACGCAGAGTTGTTCGATGTGGCCAAACGGCTCGAAGGCTTCAACCGCCACACGTCCACCCATGCGGCGGGCGTCGTCATCGGCCAAAGTGTCCTCACCAACTATGTTCCCCTCTACCGCGACCCGAAAACCGGAGCCATATCCACCCAATATACCATGGATATGCTGGAGGATTGCGGTCTGGTGAAAATGGACTTTCTCGGGCTCAAGACCCTCACCCTTATCAAACATACCGAGGACCTTATCAAGCAGAACGATCCCAGCTTTTCCATCGAGGAGATCGATGAGCAGGATACCGCAACCTTCGAAATGCTCGGACGGGGCGATAGCGCAGGCATCTTCCAGTTTGAAAGCGCGGGAATGCAACGGGTACTCAAGGATGCCAAACCGAATTCGATCGAAGACCTGGTGGCCTTGAATGCACTGTATCGTCCAGGTCCGATGGCATATATCCCGAAATTCATCGATTCCAAGAATGGGCGGAAGGCCATAGAATATTTCCACCCCGATCTGGAACCTCCATTGAAGACAACGTATGGCGTTATCGTCTACCAGGAACAAGTCATGGAGGTAGCCCGGATAATCGGGGGCTATTCATTGGGAAACGCAGACCTTCTCAGACGGGCCATGGGCAAGAAGAAAGCCGATGTCATGGAGAAGGAAAAGAAGAATTTTATCCATGGGGCCCAAGAAAAGGGCTACTCGAAAGAGATCGCCGAGGGGATTTTCGAGATGCTCCTGCCGTTTGCAGGATATGGATTCAACAAGTCGCATGCAGCCGCATACTCTGTGGTCGCATACCAGACCGCATATCTGAAAGCCAATTATCCCGCCGAATTCATGGCAGCCAACCTCACCAACGAGATGAACAGTCCCGACAAGTTCGCCCAGTACCTGATCGAAACCAAGACCATGGGACTCGAGATCACTCCGCCCTCGATCAACAGTTCGGGACGGCAATTCTCCGTTGTTGACGGAAAGATAGTATACGGGCTCCAAGGCATCAAGCATGTCGGAGAAGCGGCAGTCGAAAGTATATTGCGGGAGCGCAACGAGCACGGCCCCTACAAGAATTTCCTCGATTTCCTCTACCGTAGCGAACCGCGGGCGTTGAACTCGAAGCTACTCGAATCCCTGATACAATCGGGGGCCTTCGATGGGCTGGGAAACAACCGGCCGACCCTCATGGCGAATGTGGAAGCAGCCGTCAAGTACGCTCAGAAGAAACGTGAGAACGAAGCGTTTGGCCAGGCCTCCCTGTTCGATGCCGAGGAAGAGGCGGCAATGGAAACCTTCGAGATGGAACTGCTTCCCGATTCCACTTTGTTGGAAAAGCTGGAGATCGAAAAGGACCTGTTGGGTTTCTATGTCTCGGGACATCCCATGGACATGTACCGCGATGTATGGAAACGGACCGTTACCATCGACCTCGGGCAACCGGAACGGCTCCCTACCGGCAGGGCGGTGAATCTGGTGGCCATGGTGACCGGACTCCGTGAAATCACCACCAAAGGTGGAGCGGGGGATCGTATGGCATTCCTGCAACTGAGCGACTTCAACGGAACAATCGAAGCTGTGGCGTTCCCAAAGATCTGGAAGGAATGCGAAGGAAATGTGAAGACCGATGGCATCTATGGGTTCAAAGGTAAATTCGAGACCCGTCAGGACAAGCTGTCGTTCCTCCTCGATGCGGTGGTGGACCCGAAGCAGCTTGAACCGGAAGCAATCAGGGAGGCACATGTCGTCCTGGTAAAGGATTTCTGTTCCCAAACATCACTGAGAAGCATCATGGATACGTGTATCACCTACAAGGGAGGCTGCTCCCTGCTTATCCATCTCTTGGCCGAAAGCGGGGATTCCGAAGAAACGACGGAAGGCACTGGCCAAGCCGTCCGAACAGACGAGACCATTGTGAAAGCCGGCAGGGAATTCTCTGTCGGGTATAGTGACGATTTCATATCTGCTCTGCGTGAACACCAGGCAGTTTCCGATATTTGGTTCAATTGATAGGGAGGTGAGCCCATGAGGGAACTCGCACGAATGTTGTCAGTCCTGCTTTCGATCTACAATATGCTGATTATCATCAGGATTGTCATGCAATGGTTGAATCCCACCCGGACCACCGGTTCGGGACTCTCCGACATATTGGCCAGGATAACCGATCCTTACCTCAACCTGTTCAAAGGATTGACCTTCCTGAGACGTGGAATGCTCGACTTCACACCGCTGGTTGCATTCATGGTCATAGGCATTGTCCAGCGCATCCTGCAATCATTCGCCTACTCCGGCCAGTTCTCCGTGGGGTACGCATTGGCGACTATTGTCCAATCCCTCTGGTGGTCGGTGGGCTCTCTTGTCCTGGGACTCTTCGCGGTCCTCGTCGGTATCCGCCTCTATTTCGCCTATCGCAAGACACAAAACTCCATCCAATACATCTCCATGCTCGATGCATGGCTCAGACGCCCGTTGGACACCTTGCACGCATATATATTCCGAGGTCGGGAAGTATCGGACCGGTTCCTATTGTGGACAGCCCTTGCGGTGACCGCACTCCTCTACTCGGTATGTGCGATCCTGATCAACCTGCTGGTCAACTGGCTTGCCGGTCTTCCATTCTAGGTGTCGTCGGTGTACGTCAGGCAGCTGACCGATCCGATCACCTGTCTCAAGGGTGTCGGCAAACATAGTGCCGAAAGCTACGAAAACCTTGGGGTCCGTACACTCGGGGACCTGCTGCTTCTCGCACCAAGAACATATGAGGACCGGTCGGTCCTTGTTCCCTTGGCCCGCTTGGAGGATGGTGAATTCGCCAATACCGTGGTGGAGGTGGTTTCACATGGATATTTCGGAGGCGCCGGGAAACGAACACTGAAGGTAGTTGTCAAGGATATCAGCGATGCGGGCGACGGGCGGGCATCCTTGCTTTGCTTCGGAAGGAATTTTTTGGAGCGTGTGTTCCGAATCGGCTCCCGCTTCTACCTGTATGGCCAATTCCAACGCAACTTCCATGAATTGCAAAGCAGCCAGTTCGAAATGCTACCGTTGCAGTCCGATGGTTCGATGCCCGGTGACTTCGGGAAACTGCTCGCCATCTATCCATTGTCGGGTGGACTTTCCCAACGCATTGTACGCAGGGACGTCGCGGCGACCCTCGCCCGCGCGGATCGTTTCGCTGAGGAACTCCCATCGGAATTGGTGGAAAAATACCGGCTCCTGCCGATCAACACAGCTATCCGTGCTTTGCACCAACCGGCCTCGCTTCCAGATGCGATGAAGGCGCAGCACACCTTGGCCTTCATCGAATTGTTCTACCTGCTGCTTATGACCAGGCGAAAAAACACCTCGACGGGAAGCCCCGTACAACGGAAGCCCTTGGAAATGTCGGCGCTCCAGAAGAAATTCATTTCCCTGCTTCCCTTCACCTTGACCAAAGACCAGGGAACAGTCCTGAATGAGATTTGCGCCGAGTTGATGGACACAAATAGCATGAACAGATTGTTGCAGGGTGATGTCGGTTCCGGCAAGACCCTCGTCGCATGGATATCGGCATTGCACGTAATCGAAGGTGGAGGACAGGTCGCCTTCATGGCACCGACGGAACTGCTCGCCCGCCAACATGCGGAAAAGGCGGCCGAATGGCTCGAACCACTCGGAATCCGTTTGGCCTTCCTCACGGGGTCCGTTGTCGGCAAATCAAGGAAATTGCTGCTGGAGGCGCTGTCAGCTGGACATATCGACATTATCATCGGTACCCATGCTCTCTTCTCCCCAGAAGTATCCTTCTCAAAACTCAGATATATCATAATCGACGAACAACATCGGTTCGGAGTGGTCCAACGGGTATCGTTGCTCCAGAAGGGACGCGCGCCGGATGTGCTCATGATGACAGCAACTCCCATTCCCCGTACCTTGGCACTGACTGTCTTCGGAGACCTGAATATCTCGACGATACGCACCATGCCCGAAGGCAGGCTCCCGGTGACCACCTACCTTGTGGCAAACGAGAGCAGGGAACGCATGTACGCCGCGGTCGGAGTCGAATTCTCCCGTGGTCACCAGGCATATTTCGTCTATCCCCGGATCGACGACCGGGGAGAATCCTCGCTGCGCGATGTGGAATCCATGTTCCAACTCCTCACAACGTCCATGTACCCCGGAGTTCCCGCTGCTCTTATCCACAGCCGGCTACCGGAGGAGGAGAAGGTTTCGATACTCGCAAGGTTCAGGAAGAAGGAGCTTTCCTACCTGGTCTCCACCAGTGTTGTCGAGGTGGGCATCGACATCCCGAACGCAACCTGTATGGTCATCGAGCATGCCGAGCGGTTCGGCTTGTCAGCCTTGCACCAACTGCGGGGAAGGGTTGGACGAAGCGACCTCCAGTCGTATTGCTTTCTGGTCTATGAGCGGGAGCTGGGGGAAGATGCCCGGAAACGGCTCATGGTCATGAAGGAATCGAACGACGGATTCCATATAGCCGAACAGGATCTGTTGATCCGGGGACCTGGAGAGGTGGCCGGAACCCGCCAGTCGGGATTCCTGAAGTTACGGTTCGCGAACTTGACGGAGAATTTCGAACTGATCGAGCTCATCCGAGACGAAATCGATGGAATCTTGCGCAGCGACCCGGGCTTGGTTTCCATTGAATACGCGATGGTCAGGGATGTCCTCATCCATGCGGCGCCATTCGACGACAAGGCAGTGGAGAACTGAACTCCATTGCATTTTTTTGCCGCACACCGTATGGTAGACATATGAGAATAACCGGAGGGCTCTATCGCGGAAGGGTCGTTACCTGTCCCCCAGGTGAGATCAGGCCTGCAATGGACAGGATGCGCGAATCGCTTTTCTCCATCCTCGGAGACATATCCGACACATCCTTCTTGGATTTGTTTTCGGGTAGCGGTCTGGTGGGAATCGAAGCCGCATCGCGCGGGGCCGAGCCTGTCCATCTGGTCGAGATGGATGCGGGAAAGAAACCGACAATCCAAAAGAACATCGGTTTTGTCGAATCGGACATAAAGTTATTTGTCGCCAATGTATTGCGCTTTCTGCCACAGGCTAAGCAGCAATACCATATCGTATATGCCGACCCGCCCTTCCCGATGAAGAACAAGACGGCGCTCGCCACATTGGTCGACAAGCATCACGTGGTTGAACCCGGCGGTTTGTTCATTATCCACTATCCGGCGGAAGAACAGAAATTGTGGCCCCAGCACATCGGTTCCTTGACATGGATCGACGAACGCAAGTATGGCCGCTCACTACTCCGTTTCTACAAGGAGACTCGTACCGACCATGCAGATATCGAACGGCATCTATAGCGACACCATCACGTTGAACAGTTATGACGTCGATTCCTTCAACACTACCCATACCTCCTACTATTTCAGGATTATGCAGGAGGTTGCAGGAGCCCACGCGTATCAGAGGAATGTCGCCATTGCACATTTGCGTCAAGACAACAAGACTTGGGTGGTGACCCGCACCAAAATGACGATTCCACAGTATATCCGCTGGCCGAACACCTTCCGGATCGAGACATGGCCACAGCAACCGTGGAAACTCTATTTTCCCCGTGTATGCAGGGCTTGGAACGCCGAGGACGAGCTATTGTTCGAATCGCTCACCCATTGGGTCGTCATGGACACCACCACCCAGAGGCCGCTCAAGCCACAGACCATTGCCGAAAGTTTCGGTCCGATCGTAACCGAGGGTCTTGTGGATCCCAATCTTGGCAAGAGGGTCTCCTTCGACGAAGGGGAATGTGCCGACCTGCTGGTGTATGAACCGACAATCCTCTACACCGACAACGACATCAACATGCATGTCAACAATGTGGTATTCCTGCAGTGGATGCTGGATTCCCTTCCCTTCGCCTTCCGTGACAGCCATGTTGTCGGTGAAGTCGACATATCGTATCTCGCCCAAACCTTTCGCGAGGACCATATTCGGGTTCGCACCGGCCTTTCGGAACTCGACCTATTGGAGAGCGACTCACCTACATTGAGCCATGAGGTCCTGCGAGTCCTTCCCACTGGGGAAACCCAAGCAGTATGCGTAGCAACCACTACGTGGAGACGACGCGACTAGTGGCGAACGATCCGTACCGCATATGCATGCGACTCACTAGTAATGTGGTGGTGGCCTATTGGGAATATCCCCGGCTATCTCGGCCAACTCGGCCAACCGTTCTTCGAGGCGCTCTTTATTTGCATGCAGGAGCTCCAATTCCCTACCATGGGCAATCACGAGGGCATTCAAGGTAACGACCATGTCTTCCAGATAGGCGATTTTTGTCTCCAGTGCGGTCAATCTTTCATCCATGCCGCATTGTAGCAACAGCACATGGTAAATTGCAACAGGATTATACTTGTCTTGCACCCGATACATGGTATACTGAAATGCATTTGTTGCAATTTGGTGCGATTGAAAAGGGGAATTTGTTATGAAAGGTGAACGTGTTGCACAACTGGATCTTCTACTCCACTCCCATCCGGAGGGTTTGAGACGATCGGAAATAGCTAGGAGATTGGGAGTGCATCGTTCAACAATCAGCCGGTATGTCGATGAATTGAAGCAATACATCGATATCTACGAAGACAACAATCTCATCAAGATACAGCCGAGGGAAGGTGACGAGAACATCTCCCTGAGTGTATACGAGTCTCTGGCATTCAACCTTTCGGCCGAGATCCTGGCAACAAACAGCGAGTTCCAGAATCCCCACCTGGCCTCCGGGCTGCGGAAGATCGCAATGAACATGCGTTCGTATGCTCCCAAGATCTCCGACAACATCATCGGACTTGCCGAGTCGATCGATCGGGAGGTCCATAGCAAGCGGGAACAGAACGGACCGTTCAACACGGTCCTCGAGGTCCTTATCGACAGCTGGGTCTCGGGAAAGATTGTCAGGATCCAACACTTCTCCAATGGCGAAGAGATCGAGACGGAATTCGCTCCGTACTTCATAGGATTCAGGGAAGAGGACGACGGGCGAAATCCTATCAGTGTCACTGGAAGACTCCGACACACGGCAGCCATTACCACGATAGATATCGGAGCGATAACCACTGCCACAATACTGGATGAAACCTATACGATCCCCGACAATCTCAAGCCATTCCACAAGCAACATGAGGAAACCTTGTACGACAGTATCGATTTCATACCGCTCGTCATGAAGATACGGGAACGTTCGGCCCTGAACTCCTTCCGGCAAATCAACCACAGCACTCCCCGCTTTGAAACGAATACACGTGGGGAGACCATCTGTCGGATGGAAGCCGAAAACTCGATCGAACTCTTTTTACGCATCATACAGTGCGGGGATTCGGTTGAAATATTGGAGCCCGAATCCTTTAGGAAAAAATTCAAGCAATTGATCAAGAGGATACTGTCCATATACGAGTAGCAAGGTGAAGAATTGAACCTTTCATTTCCAAACGAAGCGAGCGGAAAGGGCCAGCTTGCTGGCTACTGTCCCGAGCGAGTGCAGGAAACGCAAGGTGAAGAATTGAACCTTGCATTTTCCATTGCATTTTTCGGTATGGCACTGTATCCTGAGTATAAGATTCCAAACGGAGGAACAGCATGAAAAAATATGTTTGCGATTTGTGTGGTTATGTGTATGATCCAGCGGAAGGCGATCCGGACAACGGTGTTCAACCAGGAACCGCTTTTGACGCCCTTCCTGAAGATTGGGTTTGTCCACTTTGCGGCGCTGCCCAGTCGGACTTTTCACCCGAAGACTAAACCTTTGATTAAGCAAAGACTTGGGACCGTCAATGTACGGTCCATTTCTTTGTTTGGAGAACTAGCATGAAAATTCATATGGTCCTGTTGCTTGGCATGTTGATCGCCCTGATTCCTGGATGTACCACCAAAACCGTCGAACAAGCCATTTCCCCCGTACCCGTCGAGA